>ENA-ORCO01000779-ORCO01000779.1-marine-metagenome-genome-assembly--contig:-NODE-779-length-12632-cov-3.274632_pt1 | contig 12632 bp, 13 predicted proteins | sample MGYA00248633_ERZ508508 | MGnify/ENA primary metagenome ERZ508508 (study PRJEB26179, sample SAMN06268845) | marine metagenome | isolation source: A23 P1 aerobic enrichment on pine of planktonic cells taken...
AATAGAGTACTTCCCCGAGCGCGGTACTCGGTGCTTCGACGATCGTTTCGCCGGCTTCGGCCTCGGCAAACACCCGGTCGGCCTCCCGCGGGAGTGCGTCGACAAGATAGTCCAGCATGGAGACGGCATCGGCGGTATACGTCTGCATCTCAAATGTCCTCGTAGTTTCGATCACGGCGTTCGCGGAGGCGCTGACTCAGTTCCTCGGCGATCGCGTCACGCTTGTCTTCGGACGTGTCGTCGGGAACGAGCAATCCCCGACCACTGCTCTGCGTGCGCTTTTTGACGACGATCCCCTCGTCAGTGTCCATCCAGACGACCTCGTCGCCGGGATCCAGGTCGTACTTCTCGCGGAGCTCCTTGGGAATCGTCGCCTGTCCCTTCTCCGTGACCCGTGTTGACTTGCTCATGCGTAGTAATACTCTTTGTAATACCTCAATCTTGTGGCGACAGCAATGCCTCGACCTCGTCCAGCCCGTATAGCGACCAGTTCTCGCCAAGCTCCTCGGCGAGTCCGTCGACGACCTCTTCGAAGACGCCGCCGACGGTGCGGGTGGTCGCCGCGTCGGGCGGCCCGTCGAGCGAGGACTCGACCGAGCGGGCGTGGTCGGCGAGTTCGAGCAGCGATTCGCCGCGCTGACGGATCCGGCGGGCGTCGTCCGCGACAGTGTCGTCGTCGGCCCGTGCGGCGATGCGGTCGGCGTTGCCGACGACGACGGTCATCGCGTTGCGGAGGTTGTGCCGGAGGACGCGGTTGAGAACGGTCACCTCGGTCCGGCGACGCGCGAGCGTCTCGCTCAGTTCGTTGAACCCGCGCTCGAGTTCGTCCCACTCGGTCGCGCCCGGCAGAGCGACGGTCGTGCCGTACTCGCCGTCGACCAGCGACCCGAACCCGCCGTGGAGGCGCTCGAAGTTGCCGACGTACTCGCGGTAGAGCCAGATCCCGAAGACGCCGATCGACCCCAGGACGAACACGAACGCGCCGACCTGCATCAGCGTCACCGGCCAGAGGCGCGCGTCGAGCGCCGACTGGGTCTCGACCGCCGAGACGGTCCAGCCGGCGTCCGCGACGGTGGCGTTCGCGACGAGGACGTCGGTCGCGTTCGTCGGACCAGCGGCATGGACGACCGACCCGTTGGCCAGGATCCGGATCCCGCGCGTGTCCGTCGCGCTCGCGCCCGCGACAGAGACGACGTCGCCCTCCTCCAGGTGAAAGGCGGCGTTGAACGACCCGAGCACGCCCGATGGGCCGTAGATCGGCGTGCTGACAGTCACGATCCGGTTGCCGCTGTCGGCTTCGACCGGGTCGCTGACGTACATCTCGCCGTCGAGCGCCTCGCGGACGTAGCGCCGGTGGCGAAACGACCGTCCGACCAGGTCGGTCTCCGTCTCCCGGGAGAGCCCCTCGGCGTAGATCCCGGTCATCGTCCCGTTGGCGGCGACGACCGACGCGCCGCTGAAGGCCGTCTGTCTGACGAACGTCGAGAGCGACCCGCGCTGTTCGATCGTCCCGTGGTCCTCGAGTTCCGGCTGCTGGGCCCACAGCCGGACCACGTCGGCCTTCTCGTCGAGGAGCGTCTCGAGTTGCGTCGCGACACCGTCGCTCGTCCGCTGGAGGTCGCCCCGCTCCTGGTCGGCGACCGCGTCGCGATACAGCGAGAACCCGACCAGCGACGTCGCTGACAGCACGACCGCAGCGACAAGCAACGCGAGGGCCAGCCGGGTCCGCAGACGCATCGGTCGACATTCCGTGAGCGCCGTCTTAAAACTGCGCACGTGATTACGCGCGTTGAAATTTGGGCTACCGACCCGGCAGACCGTCCCCCGCTGACTCGACGACTGCGACCTCCTCGACGACTACGACCGGTCCGACGGGACTGAGAAACCGTTTTCCCCGTCGCCCGGATAGGAAAGAGCGATGACCGACCTGCCCCGCGACGAGGCCGTCGCACGCGTCGAGGAGATCGTCGCCACCGTCGAAGACGAGCGCATGCCCGTCCCCGTCCGCGAGGTGTGGGTCTCCGGCGACGTCGCGCTCGGGCTCGACCCCGTCGAGCGCCTCGACGTCTATCTCACCAAGGACATCCTGCTGGGCGACGAGGGGAGCGCGAGCGACGGCGACGCGCCCGAGGCGACGGACGGCCCCGACCCGGCGCTCGGCGTCGAGGGGATCGGCGACACCGTCCGAGCCGACTGGGCCGCCGAGTACCCCGACTACGTCCGCGCCAACGCCAACGGCTACGCCGCCCCCGAGAAGTGCCTCGCCGCCCACCTCCTCGACGGCGACGGACCGGTCCACCTCGAAGTCTGCAACGCCTCCTTCGACGACAACGTCACCCAGCGACTCGAGGGCGCGCTCGCACGGGAGACCTACGAGAACGTCCTCGACCCGCGCGGGGCCTGCCTCTGGGTGGACGGCCGCCGCAGCGCCGAGGCCTTCCAGAAGTTGCGCGACGGCGAGTTCGTCTTCCCCACGCTCGCCGACTCGCTGGAGATGCTCGGCGCCGACTCCGAGGAGGCCGCCGCGGCCGCCGACGCCGTCCGCGCCGCCCGCGCCGACGCCGACGGCGCGAGCGTCCGCGGTGACGTGGTCTAGCCACTTTTTGCGCCGGAGAGTTCCTCGCGCGCCAGAGGCGCGCTGCGGGAATCCTCCGGCGCAAAAACGTGGGGAAAAAGGCCGGACGGCGCGCTCGCTGCGCTCGCTCGCGTCCGGTGAAACCCCGTCTCGCTTCGCTCGACGCGGTATGCTCTCCGCTCCGCCCCGCTCGACGCGGTATGCTCGCCGCTCCGCCCCGCTCGACAGGGTGTGCTCGCCGCTCCGCTCGACGCGCTCTCCGCTCCGCCCCCGCTCTTCAACACCCCCGATGGTGAGGCCGACTGCCCATGCCCGTCGCGGCCCACGTCCGAGACGATGGCTATCGCAGACGACATCACCGAGGAGGTGGGCGACACACCGCTGGTGTGGCTGGACGCGTTCGCCGACAACCTCGCCGGCAAGGTCGAGTCGTTCAACCCCGCGGGCTCGGTCAAAGACCGCATCGGCGCCGCGATGCTCGACCGCGCCGAGCGCATGGGCGAACTGGAACCGGGCGGCCTCGTCGTCGAGGGCACCAGCGGCAACACTGGTATCGGCCTCGCGGCCGCCTGTGCCGCGCGGGGCTACGACCTCGTGCTCACGATGCCCGAATCGATGAGCGAGGAACGGCGCGCGCTCCTCGCGGCGCTCGGCGCAGAGGTCGTGCTCACCCCCGCCGACGAGGGGATGACCGGCGCGAACGAGGCCGCCGCGGCCATCGCCGACGAGCGGGGCGGCGTCGTCGCCAGCCAGTTCGAGAACATCGCCAACCCCGAGGCCCACCGCCACGCGACCGGCCCCGAAATCTGGGACGCGACGGACGGTGACGTCGACGTCTTCGTCGCCGGCGTCGGCACGGGCGGGACGATCACCGGCGTCAGCGAGTACCTCAAAGAGGTCGAGAACGCCGCCGTCGACTCGGTCGCCGTCGAGCCCGCCGACTCGCCCGTCCTCTCGGGCGGCGACCCCGGACCGCACTCGATCCAGGGGATCGGCGCCGGGTTCATCCCCGAGATCCTGCGCACCGAACTCGTCGACGAGGTGCGCGCTGTCGGGCACGAGCGGGCGGTCGAGACGACCCGTCGGCTCGCGAGCGAGGAGGGGATCCTCGCCGGCGTCTCCGCGGGGGCCGCGCTGGCGGCCGCGAGCGACGTGGCCCGCGAGCGCCCGGACGATCTCGTCGTCGTGGTCCTCCCCGACACCGGCGAGCGCTACCTCTCGACCGACCTGTTCGAAGCGCCCGAAGTCGAGTACTGGGAATCGAGTGCGCCCGCGCCGGCGGACGACTGAGCGGCTCTTCTCACGACCTTCGCGGTCCGTCGCGGACACCGGAGTCGAAGCGACCCACCCACGTTTCAGAGCACAAGACACTTACAGGGACCTGTCAACGTTCCAGTATGGTATCGGTCGGACGGCGGCGCGTCCTCGCGGCGCTCGGGAGCGTTGCCGTGGCGGGCTGTTCGGGCATATCATCGTCGGACGAGCCCGAGGAACTGACGTGGACGGTCGAGGACGGTCCCGCGACGGTCACGGCACGGTCCGACGGGTCAGAATCTGAGGGGTGGCCGATGGCCGACTACGACGCCGCGGCGACAGCGACCGCGCCCGCCGGCCACGGGCCGTCGTCGTTCCCGCTCGAAGAGCAGTGGTCGTACGCGTCTCCTCTCGCGCAAGCGGAGACGCCGATCGTCGCCGATGGGACCGTCGTGGTTCCGCTCTCCGGCGGCGGTCTGGTCGCACTTAACGCCGCGTCGGGCGACGAACAGTGGCAAGCGACGCGCGGTAGTTACGCTGGCGGGCTCCCGGCAGTCGCCGACGATACGATCGTCTTGCGGAGTGACATCGCGACTGGCCATCACCTCGACGCGGTCGACCTCGCCGACGGATCGCGGCAGTGGCAAGCAGACGCCGTCGATGAGTCCGGGGAGAAAACGAGGCTGGTCGTCGCCGACAGACTGGTGTACGACGTACGCAGAACGACGCTGACTGTCTGGGACCTCGTGACGGGTGAGCGTTGCACGCGACTCAGGCTCTCGGGCACAGCCTTCGGTATCACGGGGCTCGCCGTCGCCGACGGAACGGTCTACCTGACGACGGAAGAAGTGGTCGGGGACGAAGTGAGCTCCAGGGGCGTCGTCGCCTTCGACCCGCAGCGAGGCGCGGTCGACTGGACGTATCGGGACGGCGGAATCGGCGATATCACGGTCGTCGACGGCACCATCTACGTCGTCGTGGGCGACCGGCTACAGGCGCTCGCGACCGACACCGGCGACGAGGTCTGGCACGTCGACACCGACAACTACAGCCCCTCTGTGACGGCGGCTGCCGACCGCCTTCTCGTCACCGACAGGGAAAGCGTAACCGCGTTCGCGACCGACGGCGGCGAGGAGCAGTGGCGCCGGACGGACGTGGGAACGAACGCGGTGATTCGCGCCGGCGAGACGGTGTTCGCCGTCGGGGGCACGCAGTGGGAACTGCACGCGCTGGGCGCCGATGACGGGGCGACGCGCTGGCGCGAGAACCTCATCTGGGAGGCGACGAGCGCCGCCGTCGCGGACGGCACGCTGTTCGTCGTGAACGCCGAGGGCCAGGTCTACGCCTACGCCTGACTCGGTCGCGGGCCTGTTCAGTCACAGCCGACGGCCTGAGTCACTCGCCCGCGAACTCGCGCCAGTGACGCAGGCCCCAGACGCCGACGCCGGTGCAGATGAGCGCGGCGGCGACGAAGTACACCAGTACCTGCGAGGCGACGATTTCGTCGGGGTCGGTGACGGCGTAGATCACGCCCTCGGTCGCCAGGAGAACGAGGACGAACGCGGCGACGGCGACGGCCGACACCGAGGAGAGGACGGCCCGCGCGCCGCGCTCGCGGTCGTCCAGTCGGAAGACCGCGGCGACGAAGACGACGGCCATCGCGAGCACGTAGTAGGGCAGGCGCGAGCCCACGTCGGGGTCGGCGCCGCTGACGAACGCGAGGACGCCCAGGAAAGCACAGGTCAAAAGCACCGTGAGCACGGCCACGCCGACCACGGCGCGCGTGCCCAGAACCGTGCGAACGCGCTCGCCGACACCGTCGGTCAGGGCCATACCGACGGGTTCGCTGGCGGCGGCAAAAGTCTACTGGCGGGAGGCTGGTGGGAGGCTGCCGTGAGCCCCGGAACCACCTTACCCGCGCTCGGCCAGTCGCTCTCGCAGTCGGGCGGCGACTTCCCAGACCACCCGCGAGGGCACGAGCGTCGCGAACGAATATGGCTCGTAGTCGTACGCCGCCGAGGCGTCGGGCCGCTCCTGATAGTGCCCCCAGCCCTCGACGTGTGGATTCGGCTCGTGGTGCCAGCCGAAATCCGCCCCCGCGTCGTCGCTGTAGTGAACGGAGAACTCCGGTCGCCCGCTCAACTCGCCGTCGTACCAGCGCACGGTGAGCGTCGCGTCGCCGACGGCGCCCTCGACCCGGTCGGCGTCGATATCGGCCTCGACCGTCGCGTGGGCGTCCGGCGGGAACCCCCGCGCGCTCGTCACGATGGGATTGCGGTCGAGTTCCCGACGGATCGCTCTGAGCGCGCGATGGCTCCGTGCCGCGGCGTCGTCGGCCGGTCCACGGCCTCCCATCTCAGGCCGGTGTCGCCCCGTCGCGAGTGTAGGCCGCGTAGTTCTCGATGGCGTCGTCGACGATGCCGAGCCGGTAGGTCACCAGCTCCCAGTCGCTGGCCGTCCGCCGGATCTCTGTCGTCTCCGCGGCGGAGTCGGCCTCGGCGGCGCGCTCGCGGAGTTCGGTCGGCGAGTCGACGCCGTACGCGGCGCGCCACTCCTCGATTTCGGTCTGGAGGTCGGCCTTCAGTGCGACCAGTCCGTCGTGGTCGTGCTCCGCGACGAGTTCGCGCAGCGTCGCGAGCCGGGCGTGCAACGGGTCCGGCGCGTACCGCGTCGCGCCCTCGCCGCCGACTTCGACGAGGACGTTCAGTTCGACGAGCCGGTCGAGATGGCCGCGAGCGGTGTTCTCCGAGACGGCCGCCTCGGCGGCGATCAACGACGCCGGCCGCGGCTCCGAGAGCGCCCCCGCGACCGACCGCACTCTGTCGAACGCGCTCGTGTGTTCGACCCACGCCTCGACCCCCGGATCGGACTCTGCCATGCGCTCGTGTAGGGCCGCAATATGCAATAAACCTACGTCTCGATCAAATAATTGCGGGCCCGAGCCGGAGGACGAGTCTCGTGGAGGACGAGCATCGTAGAGGGGCGCGCCGGGAGCGGTGTCAGTGGGGCTGGGTCGTCTCCCTCGCCACGAAGCATTTACCGGCTGGCCGCCTATTCCGGTGCAGATGGCCGACACGCCCGACGCGATCACGCTCTCGGAGGACGGCTTCTCGATGCCGACCATCGAGGTGCTGACCGGCCGCGGGTTCGTCACGGGCAAGTCCGGCAGCGGCAAGTCCAACACCGCGAGCGTCGTCGCCGAGGAACTGCTCGCCGCGGGCGCGCCCATGCTGGTCGTCGACGCCGACGGCGAGTACTACGGCCTCAAGGAGTCGTTCGAACTGCTCCACGTCGGCGGCGACGACCGCTGTGACCTGCAGGTCTCGACCGCCCATGCCGAACGCCTCGCGAGCGTCGCCCTCGACCGGCAGGTCCCCGTCGTTCTGGACCTCTCGGGCTATCGCGACCCCGACGAAGGCCGGGAAGTGGTCGGCGCCGTCGTCGGGGCACTCTTTGCCCGCGCGGCCGATGCGCGGACGCCGTTTCTCCTCCTGGTGGAGGAGGCCCACGAGTTCATCCCGGAGGGAGGCGGGCTCGACGACGTGGGGAAGACCCTCGTTCGCGTCGCCAAGCGCGGCCGCAAGCGCGGGCTCGGAGTGTGTGCGCTCTCCCAGCGCCCGGCCTCGGTCTCGAAGGAGTACATCACGCAGTGTGACTGGCTGGTCTGGCACCGCCTGACCTGGGACAACGACACCGCCGTGGTCTCGCGGATCCTGGGGTCCGAGGCCGCCGACGAGGTGGGGGACCTGGCCGACGGCGAAGCGATCGTGATGACCGACTGGGACGGGCAGACGACTCGGGTTCGGTTCCGCCGCAAGCGCACCTTCGACGCCGGCGCGACGCCGGATCTTGGGGGTGTCGAGACGCCCGATCTGAAGTCCGTTGACGACGACCTGCTCGCCGACCTCGCGGGCGTGGACGCCGACGAGTCGGAGGGGGGCGCGGATGACGATACCGAGACCGACAACGACAGTCCGACGGCGAACGCGAGCGGCGCGACCGAGAGCGGGACGGCGAGCGCCAGCGGGGCCGCAAGTGCGGCAGCGTCCGGTGCCGGCGGTGGTGCCCGCGGGGGCGGCGGCGGTGGTGACCCCGCGAACGACCCCGCGTGGGAGGTCGCCCGCTTCGTCACGTATCTCACCGGGAGCCTGCTCGCGGGACTCGCGCGGACCGGGAGGGCGGCCGGGCGACTCGGCGGGCGCGCCCTCCGCTGGACCGCCGACGGGCTGACGCGCACGCCCGAGTCCCAGCGCCGCGTCGAGTGGCTGCTCCCGAAGCTCCTCTTGCTCCTGGTCGGGTTCACCGCGGGTGTCGCGGTCGTTTCCCTCCTCTGAGATCGGCACGATCGCCGTGCGTCCACAGCGCTTCGATACCACTTTGACGGCCGGTCCCTACCCGACAGACATGCTCAGGATCGGCGCGCACACGTCCATCGCGGGCGGTGTCCCCAACGCGGTCGACGAACAGCTCGATATCGGCGGCAACTGCGGCCAGATATTCTCCCACTCCCCGCAGGTCTGGCAGGACCCGAACATCGGCGACGACGAGGCCGCGGACTTTCGCGACCTCGTCGACGAGCACGATCTGGGCCCGTGGGTCATCCATTCGTCCTATCTGGTCAACCTCTGCACCCCGAAAGACGACCTGCGCGAGAAGTCCGTCGACTCGATGCAGAAAGAGGTCGACGCCGCCGCCAAACTCGGCATCGGCTACGTCAACGTCCACCTGGGCGCCCACACCGGCGCCGGCGTCGAGGGCGGCCTCGACAACGCCGCGAGCGCGCTCGACGAACTCGAGGTTCCCGACGGTGTGACCGTCCTCGTCGAGTCCGACGCCGGTTCGGGCACGAAACTCGGCGGCGACTTCGAGCACCTCGCCGCCGTCCTCGAACGCTCCGAGCAGGACCTCGATATCTGTCTCGACACCGCCCACATGTTCGCCGCGGGCTACGACCTCTCGACGCCCGAGGGAGTCGACGAGACTGTCGCCGAGTTCGACGAGGTCGTCGGGCTGGAGCACCTGGAGTGTGTCCACCTCAACGACTCGAAACACGAGTGTGGCACGAACAAGGACGAACACGCCCACATCGGTGAGGGCCTCATCGGCGAGGACGGGATGCGCGCGTTCGTCAACCACGAGGACCTGCGCGACGTGCCGCTCGTCCTCGAGACGCCCACCGAGGACGGCAAGAGCTTCGCGTGGAACGTCGAGCGAGTGCGCGAACTCCGCGGCGAGTAGACCCCCGACTGATCGGATGCGGTGGCGGTGCGGTGGCGGGTGGCGGTGCGGGTGCGGTGGCGCGCGCTGTCGCGCGCTTTCATGCGCGCGAAGACACCGTGCGAGGGATGAGCGAAGGCGGTCTGAGCGAAGAGGCTGGGGAGGTGTGAGGCCGTCTGCAGTCGCGGTGCGGGACGGGACGGTGCTGTGCGGAGCGGTCCTGGTGGACTGAAAGGGCGAGGCGCGCTCGCGTCGAAGTGGAGTCGCTGCGGGACCGCTATCCGCGCGGGTGGTGCGGAGAGCGCGGATATGTCCCGCAGCGACCGGGAGCACGGCGAGGGCTTTCAACGCTCAGGAGTGAGTGCGGTTGCGGTGGCGTCTGCGATCAAGAAGTCAGCTAGCGAGCGGGTCGAGGGCTTTCAGCGCATACGATCGACCGCGGTCGCGGTGGCGTCTGCGATCAGGAGATCAGCTAGCGAGCCGAGGCTGGTCCATTCCGACGTGCGTTCGACACGAAACAGAGGCCACCTCGACTCACCCACATCCCGACCCACTCACGTCACGCGACCGACAGTAACGAAGAAGGGGACGACCTCGCGGCGTTCGTAGTCGCGGTCGCCCATCTGGGAGACGACGTCGCGGCCCATCTCGCGCCAGGCCTCGCGGAGGCGTTCGTACTCGTCGGTCGTGGTCTCGCCGGCGAGCATCGTCTCGCGGTCGCTGGCCAGCCCCTCGCCCGTGGCCTTCTTCCGGGCGTCTTCGACATCGAGTTCGGAGTACGGCGGCGCGACGACGCGCTCGTGGTCGTACCGCGTCGTCGAGACTACATCGATGCCGGCGTCGCCGAGCAGTTCGCGAGCGTCCGCACCGAGAGTCACGTCCGTATCGATGCCGTCGAGGAAGCGCCGGCGCGCTCGGCGGGCGAGCGGGCTTTCAGCGTCGACCGTCGAGTCGACGGTGACCGCGGCGTTGTTCGGCTCCACGGCCGCGACGAGATCCGAGGAGACGCGGGCGAACTCCGCGACCGCCGCCGCGGGGTCGGGGAGGTTGATGAGCAGCGCCTGACAGACGACGAGGTCGAACGCGTCCGTCCGGAAGGGGAGGCGCGTCGCGTCGGCGCCCACGACCGGGACGTGCTCGCCGGCGACTTCGAGGAGGGAGGGGTCGGCGTCGGCGCCGACGACCTCGCCGTCGGTCTCGCTGGCGAGGACGCGAGTGAGTTCACCCGTGCCACAGCCCACGTCGAGAACTCGCTCGCGACTGTCGAGGTCGAGGTCGGCGAGGGCGTCCCTGGAGTCGGCCCACATGCCCTGTCGCGTCGTCTCCAGGTAGTCCGCGCTGAACTCTCGCACTGGATCTCAGTGGTCTGCCGGCGCTCAAATGTCCGTTGGTTCCGAGTGTGGCTGACTGGGCGGCGACTGGCGGTTCGACTCGAAACGATTCCACCCGCTCGCTAGCTGCCGTAGTGAGCGGACACAACACCGCGACCGCACTCGGTCGTGTGCGTTGAACGCCCTCGACCCGCTCGCTAGCTGTCGTAGTGACCGTAACCGACACCGCGACCGCACTCGATCCTCTGAGTTGAAAGCCCTCGCCACGCTCGCGGTCGCTGCGAGACATATCCGCGCTCTCCGCACCGCCCGCTCACGGCGGAGCCGTTCGCTTCGAGGCGCAAGCGCCTCGCACCGCGCGGATAGGGGTCCCGGAGGCGACTACACGAGCGCGAGCGGGCCTCGCCCTTTCAGTCCACCAGGAGACTCACGTTTCACAGGCCGATTCGACGTGAAACGGTGGAGGGCTGCCTCTACATTGAGCCGGCGAGCGCTCGACGTCACAGACTGATCCCTGGCGGACTGGAAGGGCGAGACGTGCGAGGCGCTTGCGCCTCGATGCCGAACGGCTCTGCCGTGAGGCGCGCTCGCGTCCACTTCAGTCGCTGAGCGGGCAACTATCCGCGCGGGCGGTGCGGAGAGCGCGGATATCCCGCGCAGCGACCGCGAGCGCGTCGAGGGCTTCCATCTCACTATGTTGAGCGCGGGTGCGGTGGCGTCTGCGGATGCGGTGGCGTCTGCGGATGCGGTGGCGGTTCGGGTGCGGTCACGCTCACTCGTCGCTCGCGACCAGCTCGGCCTGGAAGCGAGTCTGGGCAGCGATCACGATGACCACGTCGCCGATCAGTAACTCGGCTGTTCCTCGCGGACGCCCTCGCGTTTGTTGACGACGCGGGCGAGCGTGAAGAGCAGATCCGAGAGGCGATTCAGATAGACGATGGCGGCCTCGTTGACGTCGGGCTGGCCCTCGTAGAGGGCGACCGCGCGGCGCTCGGCGCGGCGACAGACGGCACGGGCCTGGTGGATGCGCGCACCGGGCTCGGAGCCGCCGGGGAGAATGAAGTGCTCCAGCGGGTCTAACTCCTCGTCGAAGCCGTCGACGAACTCCTCCAGCGTGTCGACGTGCTCGTCGTCGATCTGGGGGTCGTCTTCGTCGGGGTCGGGGTTGGCGAAGTCGGCCTGGACGACGTGGAGGTGGTTCTGGACCGCCCGCAGGATGTCGTCGATGTCGTCGTAGCCGGTGGGACGGACCGACCCGACCAGGGCGTTGACCTCGTCGACGGTGCCGTAGGCCTCGATGCGCGGGCTGGTCTTCGAGACGCGGTCCATGTTGCGCAGGTCCGTCTGTCCCTCGTCGCCGCGGCCGGTGTAGATCTTCATACCCGTCGCTGGGGCGCCCGGGAACTTAACTCCGGACGCGAACGGGCGGCCGAACACGTTGCCGGAGCGAAGCGGCCGAACACGTTGCCGGAGCGAAGCGGCCGCCCGGATCGCGGGGGAAACCAGCACGTTCAACTGCGTCCCGTCCGAAGCGGGGCACATGAGCGAGACGCTAACCAAAGAGTGTCCGGAGTGTGGGACCGAACGGGAGTTCTTCCGCGCGGCGAACACGAACGTCCACCTCGGCGAGAAGGTCAAGTGGCACTGCCCCGAGTGTGATTACGGGTTCGTCCGCATCGGCGGCGCCGTCGACACGAGCGTCGCCTGATCCGGATCCTGCCGAGCACTCCGGTCTTTCCCCTGACGGCCGTCAGTGAGGTGCACCCGCGGGCGTCAGCGAGAGAACGACCGCGGTGCCGCCGAGGTCGCTCTCCTCGAAATGCAGGCGGCCGCCACAGGAGTCACAGACCCACTTGACGATCCAGAGTCCGAGCCCGCTGCCGTGGTTGAGCTGGGTGATCTCGTCCGATTCGGTCACGATGGACTGCTCGTGGTCGGGGATCCCCGGGCCGTCGTCGGCGACACGGAGCGCGACGCGCCGGTCCTCGCAAGTCGCCGTGATCCGGACGCGGACGTCGCTGTCGGCGTGTTCGGCGCTGTTATGGAGGAGTTCCGACAGCGCGAGTGAGAGCCTGCCGTCGCCGACGACCGACACCGCGGGTACGTCCGTTTCGACGGCCGCGTCGGAATGGTCCGCCCGGAACGTCTCGACAGCGTCGTCGACGGCGGCGGCGATGTCGACGTCGTCGTCGCGGGCGGAGCCGCGGCGCATCCGCTGGTCGAGCGAGCGGACGCGGGCGCCCAGCGTCGCCACC
>ENA-ORCO01000782-ORCO01000782.1-marine-metagenome-genome-assembly--contig:-NODE-782-length-12604-cov-3.360262_pt1 | contig 12604 bp, 13 predicted proteins | sample MGYA00248633_ERZ508508 | MGnify/ENA primary metagenome ERZ508508 (study PRJEB26179, sample SAMN06268845) | marine metagenome | isolation source: A23 P1 aerobic enrichment on pine of planktonic cells taken...
CGTCGCGGCCGAGCGCGTCGGCGATGTCGCCGATGTTCGTCAACCGAGTGAACGCGCCGTCGGTCTCTCCCTGCGGGTCGGGGATGCTGAGCCGCGACTGCTCCTCGTTTCGCTCCGGGAGCGCATCGAGCGCTCTGTCGAGAGAATCTGCGTAGTTCATATCCTGTACAATGGTCGGGTGCGTAAAGCCGTTCCGTGTGTCGTATTGGCGCGCAACCGAAGCATATCGGCGGTATCACGGCCGCGGAGTCCGAGCGGGGATCAATCCATTCCAGGAGAGATCACCACGAGATTGTCTTCGTCGACGAGGTTCCGCAATCGCTCGGACGCCGCGGGGTCGAACTGGCGCTGGCAGCGGCCGACCCACGCGTCGGCGGACTCTGGTCGGCTGGGGCGCTCCGGTGCCGACTCGGCCGGCTTCTGGGTGCCGCTTCCGTCTGGGCTATCGTCCGTCTGCGTGTCGGTTCGTCTCGGGTGTGCGTGTCCAACGTTCGTGCTCACTGGTGTCGAAGTCGCGTGGTGGTCGTACGGCGGTACGCGGCGACGGAAAGTAGTTAGCAGCGTACGCGTACGAGCGACATATCGACACCGTCGGAAGCGTATATAATAAAAGTTTGTGTTACTTCTCGCCAGCGCGCTCTCTGGCCGCGGCGACGACGAGCGGCAGCGTGACCGTCGCGTCGCCGACGACGGTGACGTTTTCGGCTGACTTCTCCAATTTCCCCCACGACCGCGCTTCGTCGAGCGTCGCCCCCGAGAGCCCGCCGGTGTGGTCAGGATCCATCGTCAACTGCACCGCGTAGTCGTACGCGTCGGGAATCGTCAGCATCGTCTGCAGCACGTGTTCTTCGGGACGCCGCCGCCGACGACCATCGCGCCGGCCTTCTCGGCGTCGAACGCCAGATCCGAGAGATGCGTCATATCGCCGAGCGCGTCCAGCCCGAAATCGGAGGTCTGCGAGTAGATCCACGCCTGGATCCCCAGCACGGAGTCTTGGATCGCCGGGCAGTAGATCGGGACGTCGTTCTCGTACGCCGCGGCGGCGATGCCGGCGTCTTCGTCGACGTCGCGCTCGCGGTTTTGTTCGGCGTTCGCCCGACCCAGTTCGGCGGTGAACTCCTGGATCGACACCCGTCGCTCGACGTTCGGGAACACGTTCTCGCGGAGGTGCGACTCGAACAGCGCGAAGTGTTCCTGCGGGAGATACACGTTGTAAATCCGGTCGACGCCCTCGTCGCGGAGGTGCTCGTCGTGCTCGCGTGGCGTCTCACCCGTCGGTTCGGCGTCGGCCGCGGCCGGGTGCGGATCGTGCGGTTCCGCCCGCCCGTGGTGGTGCTTGCCGCCGATCGCCTCGATGGCGTCGTGCGTGAGGTTCGCGCCGGTCGTCACCAGCGCGTCGATGTGGCCATCGCGGATCAGATCGACGACGATCTGGCGCATCCCGGCGGGCACCATCGCGCCGGCGAGCCCGAAGAAGTTCGTCACGTCCTCGCGGCCGAGCATCTCCGTGTAGACGTCGACCGCGCGATCGACGGTCGCCGCGCCGATGCCGGCCTTCCCGTACTCGGTGGCGAGGTCGCCGACGGTCATCCCGCTGCGGACCTGCGCGTGTCCGATCGGCGCTTCGTGGAACTCCTCGCGGCGTGGTGTGTGGGCGTCTTCGCCGTCGGATCCCGCCTCCGACTCGTCTGTGCCGTGCTCGTGCTCGTCGCTCATACCGAGTCGTGTGCGATCCGATCGGTTATGCTTCGCGATCCGGACGAGCGCGGTAAAAAAAGCGTTCGTGCCGGCGTCAGTCCGCGTTCACGCTCATATCGGTCGCCGACCCCGTGAGCGCCGACATTCCGCGGACTGCGACGGCGACGAAGCCGACCTTCGAGACGAGGTCGAGATACGTCAGCACGAGCACCTGCGTGTCGGGGAGCAGCAGTCCGACGCCCGTCGGCGCGAGGAGCCACACGACGGGATAGAGCGTCCAGACGACGACTGTGAGGTTCCGCAGCGTCGTGAACGACGCGGCCTGTCGGGGCGTATCGAACGACGCCCGCCGCGGGAGCGTCCACACGAGGAGCGCGACCAAGACGAGGTAAGCCACCGAGCCGACGCCGAAGAACGCGTAGCCGACGACTCCTCCGAGTGCGGTCGCAGCGACGCCCGCGAGGACAACGACTGCGTCGACGACTACCAGCGTCCCGAGGACGCGGCTGCCCGGTTGCGAAAGCAAGCCGAGATACAGCACCATTAGCGGTGTCGTCAGGAGCCAGTCGCCGTAGCGGACGACCTCGATGGCCGTCCCGCCCACCTCGACGATCCCGTAGCCGAGCGCCATCGCCAGATAGGCGAGCGCCGCGATGCCGGTCACGCCGAACAGGACCGCCGAGAGGTGTCGGTTCTCGTCGTTGGTCAGCAACTGGTACGCCGTCGGGATCGTTCCCGCGGTCATCCCCGCGAGGCCGAGCCACAGCCAGACCGCCGTGTCGATCTCCATCTCAGTCACCCCCTCCGCTGGTCCAGGACTCCGGGTCGTCGGAGCCATCGGTCCGTAGGGCCGTTCTAGTGGCAGCGTTGGACCTTGCTGTACCTGCGCCGCGTCCGGCGCCACCTCCGAACTGTCCCGCCTCGTGTTCGTTCGCGACGGTGAAGTCTTCGAGTGCAGTCCGGAGTTCGCGTGCCTGTTCAGTGAGTCGGTTGGCGGCGTCGTTTACGCTCTGCATCGTACTCGTCTGTTGTTGGGCTGCGGCTGCTGCGGCGGTCGCCTCCTCAGCGGTCTGATCGCCGATCGCCGCCACGTCGTCGACGCGGTCGACGACGGCGGTCGCCGAGGACGCTTGCTGGGCCGTCGCATCGCGGATCTCCTGGATCGAGTCGTCGGTCTCCTCGACGGCCGACGCGACGTTGTCGAGCGCGTCGATCGCGGACTCGACAGTGCCGACGCCGCTCTCGATCCGCTCTTGGGTCTCCATCATCGCCGTCGTGGTCTCGTCGGCGCGCGCTTGGATCTGTTCGATGTGCTCTTCGATCTCGGCCGCCGATGTCGCTGTCTCCTCTGCGAGCTGCTTCACTTCGTCGGCGACGACCGCGAATCCGTCGCCCGCTTCACCCGTTCGCGCGGCCTCGATCGAGGCGTTCAGCGCGAGCAGGTTCGTCTCCGCGGCGATGTCGGTGATCACGTCGACGACCTCGCCAACGGCGTCGAGCTCTTCAGCCAGCGCGGTCACTTCTTCTGCGGTCTCCGCGGTGGTCTGTTCGACGGCGTCCATCTCGTCGATGGCGCGTTCGGCGTGGGCCTGTCCCTCCTCGCCGACGTCCGCGGCGCGCTCTGAGGCCTGTGCGACCTCGTCGACGGTCGCGGCGATCTCTTCTGCGGAGGACGACAGCGCGTCCATCTCCGTCGAGACCTCGTGTAGCGCCTCCGTCTGGCGCTCGGCCCCGTCGGAGATCTCCGTCGTCGCCGTCGTCACCTGGGTGGACGCCTCACGGACCTCGTCGGCACCGTCGTCGACGCGCTCTGCAGCGGTGACGACGTGCTCGGAGAAGGCTTTGACCTCCGCCATCGTGTCAGAGACCGCATCGAGCATCTCGTTGAACGAGACGGCGATGTCCGCCAGCGCCTCGTTGTCGGTGTCGGGATCGAGCCGCCGGGTCAGATCGCCGTCTGCGACGGCGTCCATCACGTTGCCGTACTCCGCGGCGGTCGTCTCCAGCGCCTCGTTCTTCCGTTCGATCGCCTCGTTTTTCTGCTCGGTCGCGCGGATCTGCGAGCGCAACTCTCCGCGCATCTCGTCGAAGGCGCGATAGAGCGTGCCGAACTCGTCGGTCCGGCTCGTCGAGAGGTCGATGTCGAGATCGCCCTCTGCCATCGCGTTCGCGCGTCGAGCGAGGTATCGCGCCGACACGATCGTGTTCGACCCGACGACGACGCCGACGAAGGCCAAACTCACCAGCGTGAGCAGGATGAGGCCCAGAATCGACGACGTGACCTGCGAGCCAAGTGCGTAGGCTTCGGCTCGATCGGTGCGGACGAGAACTGTCCAGTCTACCGCTTCCATTCCCGAACCGGCGACGAGTTGCTCGTCACCCTGGACGAACCCGCCGTCTGTGAGCTCCGAGACGTCGCGACTGTAGGTGCTCAGGAGTCGCTTGCTGTCGGGGTGGGCGACGATCCGGCCCTGGCTGTCGACGACGACAGTCGATCCCTGGCCCGCGGCGTCGGCGAACGCCCGCGTGTGCGCTTCGAGATTGATCATATAGACGAGCGCCTTCCCGTTCGTCCCCTCGATCGGCGAGATGACCGAGACGACCGGGAAGTCGACGACCGGCACGGTGAACGGCGACGTGACGGCCACGTCGTTCGTACCGCTGAACTCCGGCGGGTCCGTCGCGAACGCCGCCCCCTGTTCGGCGGTGTCGACGCCTTCCATCTTGGCCATCGAACTCGCGAGTATCGTTTTCGATTCTCTGTCGTAGTAGTGCACCGCGACGACGCCCTCGGGGACGGCCTCGCGGTCGACCGTCTCGGTCAAATGCGTCGATATCTCGCCGCGGTCACCAGACTTGAGAACCTGATTCGTCGAGTGCAGCCGCGTCTGCCGTTCGATGCCGCTGATCCACGTATCGAGTTCTGCGGCCCGAGCCGCCGCCGACGTACTCAACTCGCCTCTGACCTCCTCTTGGAGTGTCGCTGAGGTCTCCTCCTGGACGACGACGCCGAACCCGACGACGAGTGCGACGACAGCGAGTAACGCGACGCCGAGCTTTGCCCCATAGCTCGACCGGATGGATTCGAAAAGTCCTGACCGTTGCATCTACACTTTTTAACGACACATCGGATAAAAAGCCGACCCGCCGATTATCTCGGGTGATAACGATTGGCCGTAACGGTTACAAGCCGGTCGGATGTGAGAGCACCGTCGTCTCGACACCCCACTCGGAGACGAGGTCGGCGAGGCGTTCGACGCCGAAGGTCTCGGTCGCGTAGTGTCCGCCGAGGAAGACGTGGATGCCCGCCTCGCGCGCCTCGTGGTACACCTGCTGTTTCCCTTCGCCGGTGACGAGCGCGTCGGCGCCCGCCTCGGCCGCCTCGCCGAGCCAGTCAGCACCCGAGCCGGTGACGATCGCGACCTCGCGGATCTCGTCGGGACCGAAGTCGAGCACCTGTGGCTCCTGGCCGCCCGTATCGAGTCCCGAGAGTCGCTCGCGCAGTTCTGCGACCGTGTAGGACTTTGCGGCACGGCCCCGCTGGCCGATCGTCACCGGACCCAGAGTTCCGAACGGCTCCTGCTCGTCGAGGCCAAGGTAGTCGGCAAGTCCTGCGGCGTTCCCCAGCGTGTCGTGACCGTCGAGCGGGAGATGCGAGACGTACAGCGCGATGTCGTTCTCGACGAGCGCGCTGATGGTGTCGTACTCGCGGTCGGTGACGCGGTCGAGACCGCCCCAGACCAGGCCGTGGTGTGTCACGAGCACGTCCGCGCCCGCGTCGGCGGCGTCTTCGATCGTCGCGGCGGCGGCGTCGACCGCGAACGCGGCGTGCTCGACGGTCCCCTCGTCGGGGCCGATCTGCAGGCCGTTCGCACTGGCGTCGACGTCCGCGTAAGCGTCCGTGTCGAGTCGGTCGTCCAGGTCGTCGGCGAGCGTCGAAAGCTGCATACGGGACCCATCACACGCCGCCGGATAGAGGCTATCGTTCCGCACCGGGGCTTATTAGGCATCCTGTCGAATCAAAGATACAGGACAATGCCCCTCGAAGAGTACGGTGTCGCGATGGACGACGACGCGCTAACGGAGTTTCTGGAGTCCCAGGGGCTCGGGACGCTGGCGCTGGGAAGCGAGCGCGGCGGGTACGCGTTTCCGGTCTCGTACGGTTACGACCGCTCGCGTGACCGCTGCATCTTCCAGTTCGCGTTCGGCGCGGACAGCACCAAGGCCTCGTTTATCGAGGCCGACAACCCCGTCTCGCTGTCGGTGTACGAGTGGGAGTCGATCACCGAGTGGCGCAGCGCTGTCGTCCGCGGCACGCTGCATCAGATCCCCGATTCCCAGACGGCCACCGCCGCGGGGATCTTCGCTGCGCACGCGAAGATCGCATCGCTCGACGTGTTCCAACAGCCGCTCGAAGAACTCGACTTGGAGTGGTACGAACTCCGGGTCGACGACAAGCAGGGTAGACAGAGCGCCCCGTAGCGGTTCGCGAGCGTCGGGCTTCCATCAGTAACGACACGGGGATCAACTGCCACCGCCGCTATCGCGACGCCGCGTGCGAGTACACGAACTCTCGACTCAGTTTCGCTGCCAGCGACGCCGCCTGGCCGTCGTCGCGATCGTTGACCTCGACGACGTCGAAGCCCGCGGCGTGCGGAGCCACAGCGCGGACGACCTCGCGCATCTCTCGCGGGTCGAGTCCGAACGGCTCCGGCGTGCCGGTCCCCGGCGCAAATCCGGGGTCGGCGGCGTCGACGTCGACGCTCAGGTACGCCGTGCGGCCATCGAGGTACGGTCCGAGGTCGAACGCGGGGACGTCCTCGGGCGGGACGACAGTCACGTCCTCGCTGTCGGCTCGATCCCACTCGTCGGGCGAGCCAGTTCTGGCTCCGAGTACGATCGCTTCCTCAACCTCAGCGTCGAGCGCGCCGTGATCGTCCAGAATCCGCCGGGTGACGGTCGCGTGGCTGTACTCGTTGCCGTCGTACGCCTCGCGGAGGTCGAGGTGTGCGTCCAGACAGACGAACACGTCCGGCGAGACGGCGTCGACGCCGGCCGCCGTGACGGTGTGTTCACCGCCGAGGAGGAGCGGGACGGCGTCCTCAGAGACGACGTTGCGGAGTTCGCCCGTCAGCCACTCTAGGTACTCCGCGGCGTCGTCCCACGCGCGGACGTCGCCCTGATCGTGAACGGCACAGTCAGAAAAGCGCAGGTCGGTTCGCCGGTCGTAGTCGTCGAACGGCCGGGCGAACCGCCGGATTCTCTCGGGACCGAAGCGGGTCCCGGGTTGGAACGAAGTCGAGATATCCAGCGGGGCGCCCACGACGACGTACGCGGCGTCGCCACGCGATGCGGTCGCCCCTGGGAACATCTCCGATCAGACGATCTTCCGCTGGCCCTCGTACTCGAGGTACTCGATCTCGTCGTCGGGAGAGAGGTTCTCGTCTTCGGGGATGCGCATCGTGAACGTCTCGTAGGTGTCGAGGTCCATAATCTGCGCGTCGTTGTCAGTCACGGAGACGACCTGACCCTGCTTGCGCTCGATGATCGGGACCCAGACCTTCGCGTCGACTGGCTGGCTCAGCGAGCGTTTCTTGTCGTCGAAGACGCCGCGGCCCTCGATGCGGGCCTTCGCGCTGCCGTGCTTGCCGGGCTTTGCGGTGCTGTAAGCGTTGATCTTACAGGGGGACTCTTCCATCATCACGTAGCTGCCTTCCTGCAGTTCGCGGACCTGCTTCTGCTCTTTCGGCATACGTCGGGATTGACGTGTGCTCGGTATAAACGGTTTGGAAACGCCCCGAGACTTCGGCTACGCGACGAAATCGCACACGGACGAGCGCGGTCAAATCTCGTCGGGATCCCCATCGGAGGGTCGCTGCTGGGACCGATCGTCGCGGCTCCGGGTGCGGTCGTCTTGCTGCCGTGCGACGCTTCCCAGCGCGCCGGTCGCGACGTTCGGCAGACTCGCCGTCAGCAGGATCATCGTCGTCGCCTCACCGGCCGTATCGAGAAACGGGAGCAGGTACTCCATCGGGAACGGAAGCGGCACGTCGGCGACGACAGAGAGCACGACCAGCCCCGGGATGAGAACGATGCCCCAGGCCATCGCCGTCAAGAGCCCGTGCCACGCCCCGTCTGCGGAGTCGCCGCCGGCGAGATAGCCCGCGAGCGCGCTCCCCGCCAGGCCGCCGACGAGCGTCACGCGTCCGGTGGCCCCGAACACGAGGGCCTCGCTACAGGCCGCGAGCGCGAATCCAGCCGCGACAGACCGCCACCGCGTCATACCTGCCGGTTTGGCGTTGCTCCGAATAAAGGTACGTGTCAAATACTCAACTGTGATAACGGCGGGAGAGACACAGTGCGACGACAGCGGCTAATCCACCGCTGTGACGCTCACTCTTCCCGCCGTTCACGCATACTCTGTCGGGTGAACTGCGGTTTCGCGCGGATGCCGCGCTTCCGGCGGAACGACCGATAGAGTGCAAACAGCGGCGGCAGCGTCAACACTGCCGCGACTGCCGCCGGCAGGACGCTGGTCGTGTCGAACGTGTAGAGGATCGCCGTCGAGAGGGCACCGACGGCGACGAACAGACCGTAGACGATGCGGCGCGCCAGCCGGTCGAGGACGTCGTTTTCGTCCTCCAGTCGGACGTTGACTGTGAGGTTGTCGTTGTCGATCCGATCGAGCGTCCGGTTCATCTTCGGCGGCACCTCGAAGAGCGCCCGCGTCGTCTGCTGGACCTGCCGGCCGCCCTGCTCGATCAGTTGACGCGCCGTCTCCTCGTAGTAGCCTTCGTCTTCGAGGTAGTCGGTCGCGACCGAGATGAAGTCGAAATCGGGATCGAGCGTGACACAGACCCCCTCGACGACGGTCGCGACCCGGAGGATCAACGCGAGGTCCCGCGGCAACCGCAGCGGGAACTCGTAGATCGTCGACTCGACCTGTTCGATGATCTGCTGCACTCGGTACTGCTCGATGTCCTCGCCCCGGGCGTCCGCGATCGCGAGCTCCATCACGTCGCCCATCACCTGGCGGTTGGCGTCCGGCGAGAGCGTCCCCATCTCGATGAGGGTGTCGAGGATGGCGTCGATGTCTTGGTTCGCCACGGCGACGTAGAAGTCGACGATCTTGTCTTGGATGAACGAGTCGACCGTTCCCGACATCCCGAAGTCGTAGAAGATGATTTTCCCCTCGTCGGTCACCGCGAGGTTCCCCGGGTGGGGGTCGGCGTGGAAGACACCGTCGGCGACGATCATCTGCAGGTAGACGCGCTGGAGCGTCGTCGCCAGTTCCGTCCGGTCGATCCCCTTCCCATCGAGCGTCTCGATGTCGTTGATCTTCGTTCCGGGAAGATACTCCATCGTGAGCACGCGCGGCCCCGACCGCGCGGCGATCGGCTGTGGGATCAGGATCTGGGGGTTGTCCGTGAAGTTCCCGCGGATCTCTTCGAGAATCCGCTTTTCTCTGCTGTAGTCCATCTCCTGGCGGATCGTCTTCGCGAACTCGTCGGAGAGGTTCTCCAGCGAGAACGCTCGACCCTGGCCGATGAACCGCCGGATGAGCGGCAGCGACCAGCGGATGACCCGCAGGTCGGCCTCGACGAGCTCTTCGATCCCCGGGCGTCGGATCTTCACCGCGACCGGTTCACCCTGGTACGTCGCGGTGTACACCTGCCCCAGGCTCGCGCCGCTGATCGGGTCGCGGTCGAAGTCCTCGAAGACATCGTCGACGGGGCCGAGTTCGGCTTCGATGACCTTCTTCGACTCCTCCCACGGGGCCGGCGGCACGTCGTCCTGCAAACTGGAGAGGACGTCGATGTACTCCGCCGGGAGGATGTCGGGCCGCGTCGAGAGCAGTTGCCCGAGTTTGATGAACGTCGGGCCGAGCGTCAAAAGCGAATCGAGCAGGATCTCTGCGCGCTCGACGCGCGTCTTGGCGTCGACGCTCCGCCGACCGCCGAAGAGGACGTACTTCCGACGGTCGCGCGTGTACGCGACGATCAGGGGGAAGAACTGTCGAACGACGACGAGAAACCGCCAGTACGCACGGAGATTCACCAGCGTGACCACCCGACGGTTACGCGTCGTCTCCGGCCGACGTGATCGGGATGGTCTGCTCCGGCGCGGCCGACCGCTTCGGCACCCGCACGGTGAACACGCCGCGGTCGACTTCCGCGGACGCTCCCGCGCCGGTCGCGTCCGGCGGAAGGGGGAGTTCGACGTCGACGAACAGCGGTCGCTCCTCGCTCACGTAGTGGAACTCCGCAGGCACGTCCTTCTCGCGTCGCGCTTCGACGACGAGTCGTCCGCGGTCGACTCGGAGTTCGGCCGTCTCGGCAGTCACTCCAGGGAGGTCGAGCACGATCTGATAGGCGTCGTCGGACTCCAGTAGATCGGCGAACACCGACTCCGGCAGTTCCTGAAGCGCGTCCCGCAGGGCTGACATAGACGAGAGTTAGACCGGCGGGTCGAAAAAGGCCGCGGTTGTGCTAGCGAATATCGGCCACAAAAGCTATACAGCGCCCGGGGCGGCCGGCGACAGCCGTTTCCAGTCGGCTGTCGCAGTGGCCGATCGGCGGTCCCGCCCGCCCCACCAACGGTGCGTCGGCATTGCTCTTGTGGCGCGGTTCTTTTTGTACTGGCGCGCGCAACCTCCGGTATGGATTCTGCGGACACCGACGAGACGCCTCCCGACCGCCGATCGGCCGGGTTCAAGGACCGAACGCGAGTGGCCGACGCCCGTCGTCGGCTCCTGGACGCGGCGACGCCGCACGAGCGGACTGAGCGGCTCTCGCTCGTTCCCGCGGACGGCCGCGCGCTCGCCGAACCGGTCTCTTCGCCGCGGGCCGTCCCGAACTACGACCGCGCGGCGATGGACGGCTGGGCGGTCCGTGCCCGCGACACCTTCGGCGCGTCGGACCGCTCTCCGGGCATCCTCCGCGTCGCCGATGCCGAACCGCACTCGGTCCCGGAAACGCCCGTCGACCCCGAGACCGCCGTTCGGGTCCACACCGGGAGCAAACTCCCCGAGGGTGCCGACGCCGTCGTGATGATCGAGCACGCCGAGCGCGTCGGCGGCGACCTGGAAGTGTTCGACGCCGTCACCGACGGTGAGAACGTCGCGCCAATCGGCGAGGACGTCGCGGACGGCCAAGAGCTGTTCGAGCCCGGACACCGCCTGCGACCCTCCGATCTCGGCCTGTTGAAATCTGTCGGCGTCGACCGCGTCACCGCGTACGAGCGCCCGACAGTCGGCGTTATCCCGACGGGCGAGGAGTTAGTTCAGGACGACCCCGAGCCGGGCGAAGTGATCGAGACCAACGGCCTGACCGTCTCGCGGCTCGTCGACCGCTGGGGCGGCGTGCCGACGTACCGCAACGTCGTCACCGACGACGAATCGGCCCTTCGCGCGGCGATCCAGCGGGACCTGACGAAAGATATCGTCGTCACGACCGGCGGTTCCTCGGTCGGCGCGCGCGACCTCCTGCCCGAAGTCGTCGACGACCTCGGCGAGGTGCTCGTCCACGGCGTCGCGCTCAAGCCGGGACACCCGGTCGCGCTCGGCATCGTTGAGGACACACCGATCGTGATGCTGCCGGGTTACCCCGTCGCCGCCATCGTCAACGCGGTCCAGTTCCTCCGTCCCGTGCTGAAGTACGTCGGACATCTTCCGGACGATCCGCCGTCGACTACAGAGGCCGAACTCGCCAGAAAGATCCCGAGCGAACCCGGCGTGCGGACGTTCGCTCGCGTCAAAGTCGACGACGATGGACGCCAGAACGACGGCGACGACCTCGGCGGCGACGGCGACGCTTCGAGTGTCCCGACCGCGACGCCGACGCGCGCCTCCGGCTCGGGCGTCCTCTCCTCTGTGGCACTGGCCGACGGCTGGGTCGTCGTTCCCGAGGGTCGCGAGGGGTTCGACGTCGGTGAGACCGTGACGGTCGAACATTGGGAGTGGTCGGCGTGAGCGACCGCAAGCAGTTCCGCGATCTCGCAGATCCGGACGTCGCCCGCGAGGCCATCGCATCGCTGGATCTCGCGCCCGATTCCGAGACCGTCCCGCTGGCAGAGGCGCGCGGTCGCGTCCTCGCCGAACGGATCGACGCCGACCTCGACGTCCCTGGATTCGACCGCGCGAGCGTGGACGGCTACGCGGTCCGCGGTCGCGACACCTTCGGGGCCGACGAGGCCGACCCGATCGAGTTCGACCTCGTCGGGACGGTCCACGCCGGCACCGAACCCGAGATAGAAGTCGGTGCGGGCGAAGCGGCGGAGATCTCGACCGGCGCGGTGATGCCCGCCGGCGCTGACGCGGTCGTGATGGTCGAGCGGACCGAGGAACTGACCGACGCTGATGCGGAGACACCGAGCGCGGTCGCCGTCCGCAACGCGGTCGCGCCCGGCGACAACGTGATGCTCGCCGGCACCGACGTCGCGGCCGGCGCGCGGGCGCTCGGCCCCGGAACGCGACTCACGCCCCGCGAGATCGGCCTGCTCTCGGCGCTCGGCCTCGACGAGGTCCCTGTCCGCGGGACGCCGACGATCGGCATCGTCTCCACCGGCGACGAACTCGTCCGGCCGGGCGAGGAACTCCACAGCGAGCGCGGCGAGATCTACGACGTGAACAGCTACACGATCGCCGCGGGCGTCGAGGAGGCGGGCGGGCAGGCGAAACTGTACCCCCACGCCGGCGACGACTACGCGGAGATGGAGCGGCTGCTCCTCGAGGCGGCCGACGAGTGCGACCTCGTCCTCTCCTCGGGGTCGACCTCGGCATCGGCGGTCGACGTGATCTACCGCGTCGTCGAAGAGCGCGGCGAACTCCTCTTACACGGCGTCGCGGTCAAGCCCGGCAAGCCGATGCTCATCGGCGAACTCGGCGACAGCGCCTACGTCGGGCTGC
>ENA-ORCO01000784-ORCO01000784.1-marine-metagenome-genome-assembly--contig:-NODE-784-length-12587-cov-3.966587_pt1 | contig 12587 bp, 6 predicted proteins | sample MGYA00248633_ERZ508508 | MGnify/ENA primary metagenome ERZ508508 (study PRJEB26179, sample SAMN06268845) | marine metagenome | isolation source: A23 P1 aerobic enrichment on pine of planktonic cells taken...
CGGAATTCTACCCCCACCTCCAGACACAGCATCCGGGGATCGATTTCTGGTCACCAACCGGGACACTGAGCCTAGCCTGGAACCAAAGGGAGCAGCAACGGCAACAGAAACTCCTGGCCCGCAACCAGTGGGATCCGGACTTCCTGGAACCGGTCGACAGTGACCGGGCCTCGCTGCTGAGCGGGCTTGAGCTCGAGATACCCGGGCTCTGGTTCCCTGGCGGAGGGCATATACGCGTGGATGCGCTCCGCCAGGCCGCACTCGGCCATCCGATGATACGCACGATCACCGCAGCCGCGGACGGGAACCGGATTCAGGCCAGCGCGGATTCCTGGCAGGTAGCCCTTCCGGAAGGAGAGACCCTTGAGGCGTCGACCCTGATTGTCGCCACGGGAGCCCAAACCACCGAGTGGGCACCGGATCTGCCTCTGGGCCGTATCAGAGGGCAGCTCACCACCCTGCCCACCCTCTTATCCACTCCCCATGTAGCGTTGGCCGGGGCAGGTTATGCGCTGCCTCCATTCAGTGGCCGGCTGTGTGTGGGTGCCACCTTCGACCGGGATTCCGACCTGGAAACACCCGATCCCCTCAGCGATCAGGCCAACCTTGAGAACCTGGGCCACTGGCTTCCGACACTTGCAAACCAGCTGGAAGGGAACCGGGGCTCCGGACACTGGGTTGGCTTTCGGAGCACCACCCCGGACCATATGCCTGTGGCAGGTCAGCTCAATGGCCGGTTTGTACTTGCCGGCCTGGGCGGCAAGGGTCTGATGTACGCCCCCCTGCTCGCGGCGCATCTCGCGGCCCTTGTTTCAGGCACCCCATCCCCCCTTCCAGCGGACACGGCACAACGTGTGAGCCCTCAACGATTCGCCAGGAGTTAGCGCTGGTTCCTTGAATTTTCCGTGAACCGGCCGATAACCTTTGGAAACGGATCAATGGGGGCGACTCAATGGCCATTCACATCGCAGAACCCGGCCGCCCGGTCGGCACCCGCCTGCCCGAGGCGCTGCGGGCGAGGCGTGTCCAGGGCACAGACGAAACCGATGCCATCCGCCGGACGGCATCGAATACGGAGCAGCCCGAGGAACCGGCCCGATTCCAGGGTAAACCCGAGGTCCGTCGCGCCCTGCAGGAGTACCAGGAGGAGTCCAGCGGTGAAGGGGATGCGGAGTCTCCCTACCTCCCTTCAAGCCGGCTTGCATCCCAGGCGCTCCACACCATCAGTGCCAAAGCACCTCTGCGAATGGCTCTGGATGCCATGGCCCAGCATCTGGTCCATCACCTGGTGGTGACCACGGATGCCGGGGAAGTGGCGGGCCTGATCGATGAAACCTGGGTGCTGCGACAGGTCCGGCAAGGCATGGACGATAATGCGCCCCTGTCCGGTTGCGAGCTTCCCTCCTTCATAACCGTCACCCCGGAGACGGATGCCCACCATCTGGCCCAGCAGATGCTCAGCCATGAACTCAGCGCTGCGCTGGTGATCAACCACAACAACCAGCCGGCGGGCATTGTCACGGGTACGGACTTCTTGCGCCTCTATGCAGACGGGCACCACCTGCATACCACCATCTGATCAGGTGGGAGCTTATTGCGTCAGCGGATTGCCGACCTGATCGTAAGGTCGGATCATCTGGCCGGCATCAGTTTCCAGCACCAGATAGAGCTTGCGGTCACGATAGTTATCCATGTCCACGATCCCGTTCGCACCATCGACAATGCCACTCCAGCGCTGCTCAATCGATGGTTCATCCCCGGACTGGGAACCAGTGTAACGCAGGCCCATCAGGTAGGCCCTGTCATCCCCGGTCTGCCCGGCGATGAAGGCGTCATCCCCGGAGACCGCAAGGGCCTGAATGTTACTGACCTGCCAATTCTGATCTTCAGGAATGTCCGGATGGATCGCTCCCTGCACGTTACCGTTGCTGTTGACGACAATCAGGAAAGGCCCGGCGGAACCGTCCGTGTCTTCCTCAAAATCCCCTGAGCCATCCTCCTGATAGGGACCACCCTCGTTGCCGGCCAGCCAGAAGCGGTTTCCATCCGCCCCAGCAAGATCAGCCCTGTCGTCCCCCTCCGTACCGAACTGGACCCGCTCATTCACGGCGCCACCATCTGCATTGCGCGAAAACAGATAGAAGTCCTCACCGCCGATGTTGGTACCGGGATCAACCGCGCCCTTGTCGCTTCCCAAAGCCACGATGCCGGCTGTGTCGGTGTCAAAGAGCCCGTTGAGCAGCGGGTCGGTGGCCTCCAGATTTTCCGTCCAGGCCGGGTCTGCAACGGGTTCCGCAGGGTCACCCTCCTCGCCGGTATCAATGCGCGTCACGCGCACAGAATCATTATCAAGAGCGCCCGCGTAGAGGGTTCCATCCTGGTTCACATCCAACACCTTCTGGTCCCATACCCCGTCAGCAACAGGGTTCATCTGCCAGAGGAACTCCTCGGCTTCTTTAGAGCGAACCGTCTCGTCGTTACCGTCATCATCGGAATCGCCCGTGGAAATTGTGGAGCGGAAAAGCTTCACCATCCCCTTATCGGAAGCCGTTGGATAAGCCACACCAAGATAGCGGGTGACCTGTGGGGAGCCGGTCGTGCCAGTATTCTCGCCCGCAAAGGCCAGCTGGATTGCGTCCGACGTCTGGGGCCAGCCACCACTGTCCACACCACTGTTTTCCCCAAGGGCCACGACATCACTCTGCGTACCCCCACTCACATCGGGATTGCCAAGCCGGTTGATGCTCTGAAGACGGATCGCGCTGGAGCTGTCAACGCCCGCGACATAGACCTCCCCCAGGGCTCCGGCAACCAAGCTATCAACAGAGAACCCAAGCTCACTCTGCGTCACATCATCGGGCCATTCGCTAATATAGGTCTCGACAGTGCTATCCGTGACCGCCGCCGCGAATTCGCGGCCGTACTGGAAGCTCTGGTCAAACTGAAGCTCCCGCATGATTTCCTCTTTGAGAGGGGCATCAGAACTGGTCGACGCCTGCACGTAGAAAGTCGTCTCATCACTTCCCGGATCAAACGCAATAACCAGCGAGCCATTGTTGGTGGTCTTACTAGCCGTGACGCAGTCGGTGCTCCCCTGCTCAGGGCAGAGATCCACCTGCCAGGAAGGACCATCAGTGACCTCCACTACTTCAATTGCCGCGTAAAGCGTTTCACCGGTGTCATTGGAACGATTCAGCGTGGCCGTTACCTCCCGCCCCCCGTTTTCACTGACGGTGATACTCTCCGCCTCAAAATCCGCCGTTGGCGTCTCATCCTCGACCGGAATGCTCCGGGTACGCACTGCGCCGTCCTGGTCGAGAGCGGCAATACCCTCTGTGACCTCCTCCAGCTCTACGTCGAAGGATTCCGTGTTCTCGGCGAGGTTGTCATCATGCACCCAGACCGGGATAAAGCAGGTGGTCTGCCCGGCTTCAAAATGAAGCAGACCGGTCCCGCCTGTCTCGTCTTCATTGAGGTACTCGATGTAGTCAGGAGGCTCCGGGAACCCGGACCCGTAGCGGGTGTTGCCATCCAGGACCAGGTCCTCTCCGTAGAGGGCCCGCCCCTGATTGCCACCCTCATACTCACAGGGCAGTTCCTCCGCATCCGCTGAGTCACACGTCTCCTGCCCCTGGATGCGGAACCGCACCGAAACCGGCTCGACCGAGGGTTGCCCCAGATCCACCCGGATCAGGGAGCGATAGGTCTGGTACTCCCTGGAACCACTGTCATAGTCGCCAGGCCCCGTTACCGCTTGATCCCCGGTAACCAGTTTCTGGTGATTGACGGTCACATCCGGGCTCACGCTCATGTCCGGAATCCCGCAGACCTCATCCGAATCCTTACTCACCTCAGGCTCATAGGGCTCCCCTTCGGTCACCGTACCGGAAACCACTTCGAGCGGATTGTGCCGGACCTCGACGCTGAACTCGCTGTCCCCGATCAGGTTGCCGTCATTGGTGGCGATACGGATGCTGTCGTACTGCCCCAGGTCGTCCTCGCCTTCACGCCCACCAGTAATACCGGGAACGCCTCTCAGGACGATGCCCTTGCGGGCCTTGTTGGTGGTCGCTTCCAGGGCCAGCCAGGAGGGGTTGTTGACCAGCGAATAGTTGAGGAGATTGTCGCCGCCCACGGCGCCGAAGTTGTAATTGTAGTCCACGCCCAGATAGGCCACCTGGGGCGGAAAGCCGAGAATCCGCGGATCCTCCGGGGAATTACTGGTATCCCCACAGCCCATCAGCAGCAGTGGCAGGGCCAGAAGCAGCGCCTGAAGGGAACGGCGCACTGGAACAGCGTTCGTGCTCAAACTCACGGATGACATTCTCCCGGGTCGGGGGCCGTCGGGTCTCGAAACGTCGTCCATGGTAGGGGATCCGCCATAAGGCGGATCCGTACTGGTTCTCAGATTCAGGGGGCGGCTGACGATTCTGTGACACAGTCACGCTTCGCCGAGCCACTCCAGGAAGGTTGCTTCATCAAGGATGGATACACCCTGCTGGCGGGCCTTGCTGAGCTTGGAGCCACCGCCCTCGCCCGCCACCAGGTAGTCGGTGTTGCTGGAAACACTGCCGGCCACCTTCGCGCCACGGGCTTCCAGAGCAGCCCGCGCCTGATCCCGGGAATACCGCTCCAGTGTTCCGGTCACCACCACGGTGGTACCCGAAAAGGGCGATTCCGAATCGTCCACCCGTGCCGGTGCCCGATAGCTCACGCCCGCCTCACGCAGCCGCTGGATGATTTCGCGGTTATGGGGCTCGGCAAAGAAGCTGCGGATATGGCCGGCCACCACCGGCCCCACATCCTCGATCTCCTGGAGCTGTTCCTCATCGGCTTCCATGAGGGCGTCCAGCTCACCGAAATACCGGGCCAGCCCCCGTGCGGTGGCCTCACCCACCTCCCGGATACCCAGGGCATAGATCAGCCGGTCCAGATCAGGCTCGCGACTGTCGGCAATGGCATTCACCAGATTGGAGGCGGATTTTTCACCCATGCGCTCGAGCCGGGTCAGATCCTGGGTCTTCAGGTGATAGAGATCCGCCACGGTTTCAACCATGCCTTCGTCCACCAGCACGTTGACCCACTGCTCCCCCAGCCCCTCGATGTCCAGGGCGCGGCGGGAGGCGTAGTGCCGGATGGCCTCCTTGCGCTGGGCCGGACAGAACAGACCGCCCGTGCAGCGCGCCACAGCTTCATCCTCTGGCTGCTCAATGGCGGAACCGCATTCCGGGCAGGCCTCCGGCAGTCCAATCACATGGGTGTCATCAGGCCGTTTCTCGGTAAGAACACGCACTACCTGGGGAATCACATCGCCGGCCCGGCGGATCATCACCCAGTCACCCTCTCGCAGCCCAAGGCGCTCAATCTCATCCATGTTGTGGAGGGTGGTGTTGCTGACGGTCACGCCTCCCACAAACACCGGATCCAGTCGCGCCACCGGCGTTATGGCACCGGTGCGCCCCACCTGGAAGGCAACTTCGCGCACCCGGGTCATGACCTCGTGTGCAGGGAACTTGGTGGCGATGGCCCAGCGTGGCGCCCGGGAGACGAAGCCAAGCCGGTCCTGCAGCGCCAGATCATTGACCTTGTAGACAATGCCGTCGATCTCGTAGTTCAGTGATTCGCGCTTCTCGAGCATCTCCCGGTAATAGGTGATGCAGTTCTCGATCCCAGTGACCAGACGGATCCCAGGATCGATCCGAAACCCCCAGTCCCGCAGCTTGAGCAGCTGATCGTAATGACTGGCAGGAAGACCGGCCTCCTCAGGTACGTCCACGCTGTAGCCGCTGAACGACAGGGGTCGCCGTGCCGGCACCCGTGGATCCTTGTTGCGAAGACTGCCTGCAGCCGCATTGCGCGGGTTAACAAAGGTCTTCTCCCCGGCCTCCGCCAGCTGCTGGTTCAGGCGTTCGAACCCATCAAGGGGCATGTAGGCCTCGCCCCGCACCTCAAAGGCATCCGGGTAGTCATCGCCATAGAGTTGCAGGGGGATGGCCCGGATGGTGCGGACATTGGCGGTGATGTCCTCCCCGGTGTAGCCATCGCCCCGGGTGGCGGCACGGTGAAGCACACCATTGCGATACAGAAGGCTGATTGCCAGGCCATCGAGCTTGGGCTCGCAGGCGTAGTCGACTGGCTCATCCCGGCCCAGCCGTTCCCGGACCCTGCGGTCAAAATCCCTGAGCTCGTCCTCGTCAAAGGCATTGTCCAGGGACAGCATGGGCGTTTCATGGGGGGCTTCCGCGAACAGGGACTCCGGGGCCACGCCCACCCGCTGTGTCGGGGACTCGGGGGTTACCAGCTCGGGATGCTGCGTTTCCAGCTCCTGCAGTTGCCGCAGGAGCCGGTCATAGTGCTCATCCGAGACCTCGGGGTCGTCGAGCGCGTAATAGCGGTAGTTGTGATGATCGATTTCCCGCCGCAGGGCGTCGATACGCTGTTCAGGGCTGTCTTCCCGGGTCACGGGCGGCGATCCTCTCAGGCTCTGGCCGGGGAACGGCGCTTGCGTTCGAACTCGCGAATGCGCTGGCGGCAGTGTTCAATCGTCTGGCTGGTCATGACACTGCGGTGCTCATCACGCAGCTCACCACCCAGGTTACGCACGACTGTGTTGGCGGTCTCCAGCATGAAATCAAACGCCTGTACCGGCTGGCTGGGGCCGGGCAGGCTCATGAAGAAGCTGAGCCCGGGGGTTTCGAGGGTCTCGATCTCCTCCGGTGTCAGGGTGCCGGGCGATACCGCGCTGGCGACGCTGAACTGGACCGGTGTGCGGGTATCCGATTCCTCGTGCCGGTGATAGATGCCGAGATCCCCGTACTCCATGCCGCAGGCTTCCAGGATACGCTTGATCGTCGCGCCACTGTACTGCCCGTCATCGCGGCAGTGGGCATGGACCACGATCACCTCTTCGGCTTCCGGCCGATTGGCTCCGGCAACAGGCGGTTCCCCGGAGGTTTCGCCGGGCCCCGGCGCTTCCTGCTGCGAGGTCGCGTGGCCGGGATCCGTTTCCCCGCTTTCCGTCTCCTCCGGGGCCACCCCATCACGGATGCGGCTCCAGATCTCCCGGGCCCCGGCACTGATGCGGCTGGCGGCTTCACCGGCAACATCGGTCGCCTCCGCCGCGCGTTCACGGATGGCGGATTCACCCCGGACCCGGGCCGGGCCTACAATGCCGTCGTCATCCACGGCGGCCAGGGGGTCATCTTCCCGCTCCGGGCCCGAGGGCTGCTCCGGCTCCTGGTGCGCTGCGGGTTCGGACTCCCATGCGGGCTCCGGTTCGGGTTCGGGCTCAGGCTCGGGGGCCGGTTCCGGCTCCGGGTCGGGCTCTGCGGCTTTCGGCTCAGCGCTTCTGACGGGCCTTGCGCCCCCGGTGGGGAGTTCCGGGTTGTACCCATCGTCAATCGGGGTCTGCCCGATACCGTCTCCGCCCATGCCGCGCTGGATTTCCAGCGAGTCCTGGCGGGCACGGCGCATGCGCCGCAGTCCGTCAACGACCACGCCGATGATCAGCAGCGCCCCAATGATGATCAGCCATTCTCTGAGACTCATGATCCTCTATCTGTCCTCAAGGGTTGTGCCCCCGGCGCATCCCGGTGCGCCCGTTTTGACTGCCACTTTAGGCAATGACCCCGGTCAAGACAATGCCGGGGCATTGCGGCTTGTTCATCAGCTGTCAGCCAGGACCGCCGCTTCCTCAACATCCACGGAGACCAGCCGGGAAACCCCGGGTTCATGCATGGTCACACCCATGAGCTGATTGGAGAGCTCCATGGAGATCTTGTTGTGGGTGATGTAGATGAACTGAACGTGCTCGCTCATCTCCTTCACCATCTTCGCGTAGCGGCCGACGTTGGCATCGTCCAACGGCGCATCCACCTCGTCGAGCATGCAGAAGGGAGCCGGGTTGAGCTGGAAGATGGAGAACACCAACGCGATCGCGGTCAGTGCCTTCTCGCCGCCGGAAAGCAGATGGATGGTGGTGTTCTTTTTGCCCGGGGGCCGAGCCATGATCGCCACACCGGTTTCCAGAAGATCATCCCCGGTCATCTCCAGGTGCGCGCTGCCGCCACCGAAGACCCGCGGGAACAGGTTCTGAAGCCCCTGGTTGATGGCGTCAAAGGTCTCACGGAAGCGGGCGCGGGTCTCGCGGTCGATCCGTCGGATGGCGGACTCCAGTGATTCCAGAGCCTCCTGCAGATCCTGATCCTGCTCGTCCAGGTAGGTCTTGCGCTCGCTCGCCACCCGGTATTCGTCGATGGCGGCCAGGTTGATGGCGCCCAGGCGCTGGATGCGGTTGCCGATGCGGGTGAGCTCCTGCTGCCATGCCTCGGCGGAGGCGTCCTCGGGAAGCCCTTCCTGTACGGTCTCCCGGCTGACCTCCAGTTCCTCAAGCTGCTCCAGGTACTGGCGGGCCTGCAGTTCAATAGCCTGAGTATCCATGCGCAGCTTCTCGAGCTTCTCCCGCGCCTGCTGGACGTCCTGCTCCACCTGGCCGCGGCGCTGCTCCCGGTCCCGGACCTGCTCATCGATGGCATCCAGGGCCTCACGCGCCTCGTTGAGCTTCTCTTCCTCCTGCACGCGACGCTCCAGAAGCCCTTCCAGTTCCATCTCCAGGTCCTGGATCGGGGCCTCGGCGTTCTCCCGGGTCTCGCGCTGAATCTCAATGCGTTCGTCCAGCCGCCCCTGCTGGCTCTTCATGCGCTCCAGGGTCTGTTCCAGGGCTTCCTTACGGTTCTTAAGGTCCTGCACCTGCAGCTGGAGCTGATGATGGTGATCCCGGGCATGACGCGCCTGCTGGCGCTCATCATCAAGCCTGGCCCGCAGATCGTCGCGTTCGCTGAGCAGTGATTCCTTCCAGTCCGCGTTTTCATTCATGCGGTCCATGGCTTCCTGCCAGCTGGCACGGGCCTCTTCCAGGCGCTCGTTCTCATCCGCTTCCTGGGCATCCAGATCCGCCAGGTCCTCGCTGATCCGCCGTGCCCGCTCACGCACCTGCTCCATGCGGGCGCGGAAGGCCTCGAGCCGGGATTCCGTGGCGGACAGGGATTCGCGCGCATCGCTCAGCGCCGCACGGGCCTCCTCCAGCGCCGCCTCGGTCTCATCACGCGAGGCCCGCAACTGCTGCAGCTGTTCTTCCCCCTCGGTCACCGCTTCCTGCAGTGAGGCGGATTCCTCTTCGAGCGCCTCAACCCGCTTCTGGCGCTCGATGATACCGGTGTCATCGTCACCGTCATCCGGGAGGCGCAGCCATTCAGGGCCCATCCAGATCCCGCCCGGGGTGACCAGGGATTCGCCATCCGCCAGGGCGCCGCGACGGGCAAGCGCATCATTGAGATCGTTTGCGCACCAGACGCGATCCAGCCAACCGGCAACACTCCCGCCAAGGCCGACCTCCGCCAACAGCGTCCCCGGCCCTGCATCCGCACCTGTGCTGGAAGTGTGCACAATGGTCAGTCCCGATGGGGCCTGCGTGAGCACAGCGTCATCGTAATCATCCGGGTTCAGAACCAGCGCCTGCGCCAGTGGACCAAGTACGGCTTCCACCGCTTTTTCCCAGCCCTCGCTCACCTCCAGTGTCTGGGCCAGCCGCCGGGCCTGGTCCCAGCCCTGCTGGCTGATCCACTCCCTGCGCCGTTCATCACTGTCGCCCAGCTGCCCTTCCAGAAGCGCCTGCTCGGAGGCCAGACGCCCGTTCAGTGTCTGCAGGCGGCCGCGCTTCTCGTTGAGCTCCGGCTCCAGCTGCTCAATCGCTTCGCGATCCCGCTCCAGCTGCTCGGTATGGGTTTCCACCCGCTCCCGGGCCTCTTCAACCCGGGCCTGTTGTTCCTCACGTTCGTTCTCGAGCGTGGCTTCCTCGCCAGAGCGGTCGTCGTGATCCAGGGCTGCGCGCTCTTCCTCCAGCCGCTGGCGGCGCTCACGGAGTTTCAGCAGCGCGTCCTCGCTGGCCTTGATCCGGGACTGGCCCACTTCCGCCTGCTGGCGGTCATCCGCCGAACGCTGGCTGAAGTCCTCCCAGCGCTGCTGCCAGTCCTGCATCCGGCTCTCCGCCTCGGCCAGCCGTTCACCGTACTCTTCGGCCTTAGCCTCGGCGGTTTCCAGTTCCGGCTCAACGTTCAACAGTTCCGTGGCCACCGAATCCAGCCGCTCCTGGTCCTGCTCCAGTTCCCGGGCTACTTCCTTGCGGCTGGCCAGGGCCTGTTCCAGATCATCAGCTGCCTGGCGGGCATTGCGTTTCTGGTTCTCCAGGTTCTGCTCGACACGCGCGATCTCGGCACCGGCCTCGTAGTAACGGCCCTGGGCCTGGTTGAAACGCTCACTGCGGTCACTGTGTTCCTGGCGCAGGGATTCCAGTTCGGATTCCAGCGAGGTGCGTTCCGTAACCACCTTTTCCTGGGCGGTTTCAGCCTCGCTGATCGCCCTGCGATGCTCCTGCAGGGACGAATCCAGATCACGCCAGCGCAGCACCGCCAGCTCGGCCTGCTTCTGGCGCTCCTCCTGCTTCAGGGCCCGGTATTTCTCGGCGGCTTCAGCCTGCTTCTCGAGGTGCTGGAGCTGGCGGTCAAGCTCATCCCGCAGGTCGGTCAGGCGGTCGATATTCTCCTGGGTCCGGCGCATGCGGTTCTCGGTCTCGCGCCGGCGCTCCTTGTAACGCGAGATGCCCGCCGCTTCCTCAATGTAGTGGCGCAGTTCCTCGGGCTTGGCCTCGATCAGGCGCGAGATCATGCCCTGCTCGATGATGGCGTAGCTGCGCGGTCCCAGGCCGGTCCCCAGGAACAGGTCGGTAATGTCCCTGCGCCGGCACTTGGCGCCGTTCATGAAATAGTCGGACTGGCCTTCGCGCGTGACCCGGCGCTTGACGGAGATCTCGTTGAAGCGGCCGTATTCGCCGGGGGCGGTGCCATCGCTGTTGTCGAACACCAGCTCGATGGAGGCCTGGCCCACGGGCTTGCGGCTGGTTGAGCCGTTGAAGATGACGTCACTCATGGCCTCGCCACGGAGGTACTTGGCCGAGCTCTCGCCCATGACCCAGCGGACAGCGTCGATGATATTGGACTTACCGCAGCCGTTCGGCCCCACAACCGCCGTCATGTTCGAGGGGAAGGGAACCGTGGTGGGCTCAACAAAGGATTTGAAGCCGGCGAGCTTGATGGACTTCAGGCGCATGGTCGACCGGCTCAGCTGGCGGGTTCGACGGTGAGCGATTCATCCCGGGCCAGCGCCTGGAGAGCCACTTCACGCTGGTGTTCCCCGAAGGCCCGGATCACCTCGGTCACACCCTGATGATCATCCGCCTCGACGCGATCCGCGATGCGCTGGAAATAGGTTCTCGAGACCTGCATTTCCCCCGGATCATTCGCCAGCACGAGGTAATAGGTGCGACTGATCGCGGGCCGGAAGTTCTCCAGTGTTTCCTCCAGATAGGGATTGGCCACCACGGGGTAGCACCGGCGCATCACTTCCAGTCCACCATCAATCACCTCACCCACCTCAGACGGATCACCACTGAGACGGCGACAGAGCTGATGGATGGCCTGGAGCAGCGGCTGCTCATCGTTTTCCGTCCGCCGGGCCATGAAACGGTCGGCCAGCATCTCGAGCAGATTCAGGTAGATGTCATAGAGGCTGTTCACCAGTTCCGGTGTCATGCCGGAGACCACAGCCCCTTTGCGCGGGTAGATGCGGATGAGGTGTCGGCGCTCCAGAATCAGAAGCGCCTCGCGCACCGATCCGCGGCTTACGTCCAGCTCCCCGGCCACCTTGAGCTCCTGGATGCGTTCACCAGGTCGCAGAGCACCCGTGATGATCTGGCGCCCGATATGCTGGGCAATCTGTTCGGAGAGACTTTCCGGCGCCTGGAATTGCATAGTGGGCTACCTACCCCTTCCCTGTGTGAGCGTGAGGATCATATCACAACAGCCCGACAATGGGACACGCGGCCACAGCCTGCCGTCATTTTTTTGCCACAACGGCCAGCGCCACTACCTGACGCTCATCGGAAGAGCTACAGATTACTGTTTTTAAAGCTTTATGGGATATCGGCACGGATTTCGCTTGCGACGACCTGTCAGAGATCTGGAACCGGAGTAAGGCATGAAAAAGGTAACCGGCAACGCCCGCCCCATTGACCTGAAGCAGGCCCGTGATGCCGCTGAGAACGTGCGGATCATCGATGAATGGCAGGACAACAGCAACCGGCTTACCGTCCTGTGCAGCCGTCTGCATCAGACACTGGACCTCAATGCCATGCTGGATATATTCGCCGAGGAGCTCAACCAGGTGGTTCCCTTCGCTGCCCTGGCCTACCGGCGCTCGCGCAGCGGCGGCGACTTCGGTTATCTGCTGGGCTCAGGCGGCCCCCATCACTGCTGCTACAATCTGTCCCTGCGCGGCCAGGAACTGGGCTCCCTGCGGCTGGACCGTCGTGATCGCTTCCGGGATGACGAACTGATGTTCATTGAGCAGGCCATCGGCGTGCTCATCCAGCCCCTGCGCAACGGATGGCGCTACCAGGAGGCCCTGGAATCCGCCATGACCGACGGCCTCACCGGCATGGGCAACCGCCGCGCCCTGGACGAGACACTGGACAA
>ENA-ORCO01000787-ORCO01000787.1-marine-metagenome-genome-assembly--contig:-NODE-787-length-12543-cov-2.904941_pt1 | contig 12543 bp, 7 predicted proteins | sample MGYA00248633_ERZ508508 | MGnify/ENA primary metagenome ERZ508508 (study PRJEB26179, sample SAMN06268845) | marine metagenome | isolation source: A23 P1 aerobic enrichment on pine of planktonic cells taken...
GACCTCGCTACAGCCCCTGAAATCGGTTATCTCACGCTCCCACGCGGTCGCCGAACCAGTCAATACTCCCAGTCCGGCCAGCGCCGCCGCCGACGCCACCCCGGCCGACAGCACGTCGCGACGGGTCGGCCGGTCAGCACCACTCGTCTCGGATGGATCCGATCGGTCCATACCGCAAGTGCTGTCGGGTCGGTCCTTGTAATATCGTGCTTATCCGCGGTTAGCGCGGGGAAATCGGATACGAACCCTACAACAGGTCGACGGCAACTGCGAGGCTGGGACCGCGATACTCGAACGGCGTCGGACTCACTGGGACGGGTGAGACAAGCCGTAAGCACTCTGTACGGGCCGGATCGGCGACCATAACAAAGCGGTGTCGCCCGAAGGTCGATCCAGCGCCCGTGCGGCGAGTCCGCACGAGGACGGACACTACGATGAGATACCTCGTCTTCACCAATACCCCTGCGCACGCCCACCTGTACAGGAACGCTGTCACCGAACTGCGCGAGCAAGGACACGACGTCCTGGTCCTCGCTCGCGACTACGGCTGTACCGTCGCCCTCCTGGAGTACTACGACCTGCCACACGAGGTGTACGGCCGGTGCGAGACAACGAAGTTCTCGCTCGTTCGCCGGCTTCCCGGCCATTACGTGCGGATCGTCCGGTTGGCGCGCTCGTTCGATCCCGACCTGATCTTCGGGATGGGAGCGTACGCGGCCCACGCCGGCGCGGTCACGCGCACCCGAACGATTCTCGTTCTGGACTCCGAGCCCACATCGGTCGACCACCTGATCTCGCAGCCGTTCGCCGACGCGCTCGTGACGCCCGCCGCGTTCCGCAAGGACCTCGGCGCGAACCACTTCGTGTTCGACGGCTTCAAAGAGAGCGCGTATCTCCACCCCGACGTCGTCGAGACGGACCCGACCGTTCGGGATGCGCTCGGCGTCGGCGATAACCCGTACGTGATCTGTCGGTTCAACGCCTTCGGTTCGCATCACGACGTGGGACAGAGTGGCTTCTCACCGGCCGAACGCGAGCGCCTGATCGAAGCCCTGTCCGAGTCCGCGACAGTGCTGGTCTCGGACGAAGGCGACGAGATGGACTTCGATTCGGTGCCGGCGCGACCGTTCGACGTGCACCCGGCGCGGATGCACGACGCGCTCGCCGGGGCCAGCCTCGTCGTCGCCGACACCCAGACCATCGCGACCGAGGCCGCGCTGTTGGGCACGCCGACCATCCGGTCGAACTCCTTCGTCGGCGAGAGCGACATGGGCAACTTCGTCGAGCTCGGCGAGGCAGGACTGCTGGAGAACCTGCGCGAGACCGACGCTGTCCTCGACCTGGCGACCGAGATCCTCGCGGACCCCGAATCCAAGAACCGGTGGCGGCGTCGCCGCGACGACTACCTCGCCGGGACCGTGAACCTCTCGGCCCTGCTGGTCGAGCTAGCTCTCCACCCCGATACACCGGGGGCCGTCGATGGGTTGCGGCGCCGCACGGCTCGCGAGGGGCGAACCGAGTCACCGACCGAGGGGCTCGGCGTCGAGCCCTGACCGTGCGAACTGATGCGACTTCAGGACCTCCACGACGGGCGGGTGTACGCGACGGTGGGACACGCTGTACCGCGAACGAGCGGACGGGAGTTTCGAGCGACAGGGGACGGTCCCAGTTCCCATTCGGGGATTCGACGGGCTCCGGGAGCGACTGCTGACCACGTCCCCGTAGACTGACCTAATCGAGCCGGTCGTCGGGTCGTATCCGACGGTAAACTGCTGGGCACTCTCCGACCGAACCGGTAAATTCAGACACTGACTAGTTGAGCCGAATCGGTTGATTTCGACTGTCTGAAAGACAGCAGTGGTTCCGGAGCAAGCTCTATTCTAGAATGCGTGCGAACGATACTGAGAGTATCTCAGAAACATGATCGGGAACCGCGTTCGTTTCGATTCCAGTATATACCGCATGAAACACTACGTCGCAAGAATCCGCTCAGCTAGACATTGCCATTCAATATCTTCTTCCAGTCGTCTCGAACGTTCTCTAAAGTATATTCTTGTCGGATTCTAACTGCCCCCCGAGCCCCTACTTGGTTTGCAGTTTCTTCATTACTAAGAACTAGACGCATCAATCTAGTTAACTCCTCAAAATCATCTGGGGTGTATATATACCCCGAACTATTGTCATCAACTAAATCAGAGATTCCTCCAATATCAGGTACGATCGGAATGAGGCCACAGGACATTGCTTCCACTAAGGTAAATGGTAATGCTTCCCGGTTAGATGTTGATATATAATAATCACTTTGTTGGTAGAATTTTACTGGTTCATCAGACCAACCAATTAGTTCTACGTGTTCATCCAGGTTGTGATCGTAGACAAACTTCTTGACCTCTTCAAATTCTGGCCCGTCTCCTACCATAACTGCGTTCATGTTTTGGTTTGGCTTCATAGAATTAATAGCGCGCAAGAACATTATGGGCCTTTTTTCGCTACTCATTCTCCCAACCCAAATGAAATCATATTCAGAATTTCCTAGGTTTTTAATCGGGTATTCATCCACATCAATTCCATTTCTTAATTTGAATATTTTCCTGTTATTTATACCTCTATGTTGTAATTCCTTACATTGGCTTCGTTCAGGAACAGAAATCGTATTAAACTTTTTAAGAAGGAACCTGATCACCGGACTATACCATGATTTTAAATGAATATCTATATCTGCACCAATAATACCCAAATGAGTTGGTTTATTTGTTATTTTACCAAGTAGTAGATTGAATAACCCATATGGTATTAGAGAAAAAGATATTATTTTCCTATAATCATTTGCGCTTGCTAGCCTGAGGGATTTATATAATAGATATATCAGCGAAATAGGTTTCAATGTGCTTCTTGCCGTGAGTGGAAAATCATCTACCGAAACTAAATCTATTTTCCTGTTATCATTTTTGAGTGAGTTGATATGGCGTTCTGTTTTAATAGAATCTCTTCGAAATCCAGAAATAACTAGATACTGACTTTCATCACTCATAGTATTGAATTGTAGTAGCTGCGGGGATTTTATCAGGGGTATATAGTACATCAGGCCGGTCGGTCATGCTCGATCGTTCCCCGTCCGACTGGATTGTTATACTGCACATACTCCGACCGCTGTCGGATCGGATTGGCGGACGAATTAATTGAATTTATTTTACTTATTATAGCATTAGTATAGGTCTGAGAGAGCCGATCAGTCGACACCGATGCGGGGAACGTGGCGGTGGATCGGAGCGGGGAGGATCCTGACTGCCTGGTCGAACTCGGTGCGGTCGAGAGCGCCCGTGAGGAGAGCGAGCGCGACGAACAGCGCGAACCCGAGCGGCGGGACGACGGCCAGCGCGAGGTAGTCGGAGACGATCGCCCCCTCGACGACGACGAGGACGGCGAGGGTCGGGGCGACGGTGGCGACAAGACGCAGTGGACGGAGGTCTTCGAGCGGTGAGTAGCCCAGATATCGGGCGCAGCCGGACTGGAAGGCGAACATCAGGCCGTAGCTCAGGCTGGTGGCGACGGCCGCGCCGGTCAGTCCATACCGCGGGATCAGCGCGGCGTTGGCGACGACGTTGATGACGGCGGTCGCCGCGAGGGCGTAGACGAGTGGCCCAAGCCGGCCGCTACCCTTGTTGATCCCGTAAATGGGGCGGGCAAGCGCGAACCCGACGACGCCGGGCAAGAGGACAGCGAGCGGTCGGACGCTGGCTGTAAAGGCCGGCCCGAAGTACAGCGGCAGCGCGCGGTCCGCGAGGACGAATATCCCGACGGCGAATAGCGCCGTGACGAGGAAGACGTAGCGCGTCAGTCGCGACGCGAGGGACTCGATCCGGTCGGTTCGGCCCTGCGACCAGAGCCGCGAGGCCGAGTGCAACATGAGCGACTGGAGCGACCGCGAGACCAGCAGGACATACCCCGCGATAACCAGCGCGGCCTTGTAGTAGCCCGCAGAGGCGTCGCCCTCCAGCAGTCGCACCATCATGACGTCGACGTGCAGCAGCGACATCATCAGCAGGATGGTGACTACGTTGAGGCCGTTGAACGAGAGCAGTTCGCGCACGGGAACGTCCGGGCGCGTCCGAAGCGACTCCGACAGGGAGATGTGACCGCGGAGGACGAGCCAGCCGGCGGCGACGAACACCACCGCGGCGAGGGCGTCGGCTGCGAGGAAGCCGACGACACCGAAGCCAACGAACGCGAGTGCGAGTCCGACACCGCGGGAGATGACTTTCAACAACACCAAGAACCCCTCGGAGTACCGCTCGAGGCCGAGTCCGAGCATGGTGTGACGCGTCAGCACCTTGAGTTGCGTGAAGACGACGTGCGTGGACAGTACGTAGAAGAAGATCGTGAATCGCGAGCCGAGGTAGTGCTCGACGACGCCGGCCCAGGTGACCGCGGCGAGGGCGAGCGAGCCGACCGCGGCGAGCACGAGCGCGAGCTGGAGGTAGAATCCGAACACGTGGGCCCTCCAGTCCGGGCGGTCGCGGTCCTCGGCGACGAACTTCTGGACGCCCTCGGTGACCGCCGGCGTGACGACGAGCATCAGCAGAGAGAACGTCGACATCAGGAAGGCGTAGTCACCGTACTTGCCGGGGCCGAGGACGCGGACGACCAGCGGGAGCGTGGCGGCTCCGATGATCGAGGTGGCCAGTTTCGCGCTGACAAGGGACTGGAAGCCCTGCTTCAGGTCGTGACTCATTCGCTGTCCCACAGTGCGGCGGCGACCGGTCGGACGACCGCGACAGACTGGACGCGCGACACTCCCCCTCCCCACACGGACCATCCAGTCGGACGGCGGCAGGGACGACCGTCTGTCGCTCGTGATCGGGGGCTCGAACCGGATCGATCCCGTTCCGGCTGCGGACCAACTACCATGTTCGTCCAAGCGGTCCACACCCGCCAGCCATAGTTATGGAGTCAGTAGTATCGCGAGTCGAACGAGAGAGCGCTCGGCACCACGGCTGGCACCCCGAATGACGGCGAAAGCTGGAGCGCCACGGAACGGGACATATCGCGTCGATGGGGTGGGACATATCGCGTCGATGGGGTGGATCGGCAGTTCTGAGCGGGTCGGATCCGCCGATCCTCGGAGTAAGGGGATCATACTGACCTGTTAGAGAGTGTAATTTTATGTCGGACCGCCCAAGGGATGACGAAATGTCTCCACCGAACCGGGAGTGTTTGTCCTCTACCACCGGACCCGAGCAGATGTTTTCGCGGCGGTCAATCCTTGCCGGAGCCGTCGGGCTCTGGAGCCTTTGCGTTCCCCGCCGGTGGTGGTCGACCCGTAACAGGCCACCCTCCCGGGAGTACCAGTTAGTCGAAATTCCCCAGAACGGGCATCTCGACGTGACTGTCGACGACAGTGACACGCTCTCGGATCTGCTGATCGATATCTCGGCGACCGGGGCCACCTTCCACATCGACGCCAACGGAAGCGACTGGGAGATCAAAAACGTCGGCGTCACGGGTGTCTGGGACGTGGTTTCCGAAGGTCACGAGCAGGCCATCGCTGCCTCGGTCGATGACGGCGGGACCGGCCTCATCGACGGTTTCTACTTCGGTGACGGCGTCGTCGACGACACCTACCCCGGCGTGACGGGGATCTACGTGCGGCGAACGCACGCCGGATCCCTCCGTATCAACAACGTCAACATCCAGGAGACACCGAACAACGCGATCTACGCGAGTACGCCGGGCTATCCCGAAGACAACGCCCTCGACCGTCCGGCGGGCGGGCAAGGCGTCGTCGAGATCACGAACTCGTTCGCGAGGGGGTGTCTCGCCGCACACTTCCGTCTCGGGACGGACGGGTCGTTCGTGCGCAACAGCGTCGCGGTCGGCGGCGACCGCGGTGTCTGGGCGCGTTTCAATCGGACCGAAGTGATCGACTGCGACCTGAGTGACACGGAGACGATGACGGCCGACGGCGACGTCGTCTGCGGGACGAACAACTGGCCCAGCGGCAAGCAGGCCATACTCGAACTCGAGAACACGGTCTACGAATCGACGGGCCAGGATATCGCCTACGACGGCACGATTCTGGGGGAATCCGCCGACCGCGACCTTCGGACGGGCCCGCCGGAGAGCGTCCCGCGGGACGCAAAGAGCGCCGCGACAGGGTCGACGGGGAACGACCAGTTGGAGAGTCGCGTCACGATCGAGTTCACGGAGAACAGTCCGTGGGTCAGTTACGAGTTCACCGCCGAGGGCGACGTCTCGAAAGCGACGTTTCACGACGACTCCGACGAGGTGGTCGTCCATGACGGGGTCTCCACCGTCCGTGGCGTCGGCGGGAAAGGCGGCAAAGACATCTACTGGGCGTCGAGTTCGATACGCGACTGGAAGATGGACGCGGACGCCCGCCACTACGCCGTGTCGATCGAGACGTCCGTCGGGCAGGGCGAGCGCGACCGTGCCCGGACCTTTACCATCAGAGCCGGCAACGATGTGGACCGAGTGGACTACAGCTTCGTCGTCGACGGCGAGATCCGACAGGGGTCCGGACTGAAGAACGGACAGAGACGACGGACCGCCGACGGACTGGTCCAGGCGGACGGTAGCCTCGAGAACGGTGGCGTCGATACCTATCTGCTGGACGGTGTCGTCGGTGAGTGGCGATGCACTGCCGACCCCGAATCGTACCAACTGTTCTTCGACGGGACCTCTATCGAACCCGCCGAGATCGCGGAGAGCCCCTGAAACGGGGGCAGTGGGAACGGTAAACACGCGTGGTCGGAGAGCGAGCGGTCCGGGCGCGAATTGGGAAAACCCCGTCGGCCACTCAGGGCCCGGCGGTAGCGTTCGTCCCGATCCGGAGTACCCGGTGTGGCCCCTCGGAATCGGTCGATCCGTCGCCGACGTAGAGCGCGAACTCGAGCGTCTCACCGGGGTCTATCGCGGCCCGTGACACGCGGACGGTCGCCGCCGCGGTCTCGTTGGGACCGACGGTCACGGCGGCCCCGGTCAGTTCGCCTGCGTCGCCTGTCGACCGACTGACGACGACCGTATACGTCTGCAAATGGTCGGCGTGGTGTGATATTCGGAGGTCGTACGCGAGTGTCTCACCGCCCGTATCGGCCGTTTCGAGCGGGGCCGGGCTTCCGTCCGCGAAGTAGAACTCCGTCTCGAGCGCGTCGCCACCGTCGCCGGTCAGCGCGACGGCGGCGCTGGACACCAGGAGCATCGCGGCCAGCGCGAGCGCGACGAGCGTGACCGTGTCGGTCGGAACGGTGAACGCCAGGCGCTCCCGGAGCGTCGGGCCCCGACTCGGGGCGACCGGCCCAGTCCACGCCCGGACAGCACCGACGAGCGACGCGAACAGGGTGACGACAGCGACGCCGACCAGAACGAGCGGGGGGTCGACCCCGACGACCGGGTTCAGGGCGACAGCGACGAGCGGGACGAGCGCGATACTGCAAACGACCGCGAGGACCGCTCGCTCCAGTGTTGTGAACTCGTCGGGCGTCCCGCCCCGCGAGCGCGACGTCTCGTAGTCGCGCCCGGATGTCAACCGGCGCGAGCGGGGAAACAGGGCCGCCACCAGCGCGTAGCCCGGCGCGAACAGCAAGACGGGAACGGCGACGGGGATCCGCACGAGCGTCGGCAGGTCGGCGAGGACGAGCGCACTGACCGCGAGAACCGTGTACGCGCTCAGCGCCGCTAGTAGTCCGACGGTGCGATTCGAGCCGGTCGTATCGGGGTATGTGGATGTCATCGTTCGGGATCACCGGGTTGCGCGACAGTACTTGACTTCACCGTTCGTGTAGGCGACGGTCATCGACTCGCGACAGACCTGTGTCTCCGTGAGCGGAACTTTCACCATCTCCTCGCCGTATCGGGCCTGGGTGACACCGTCTCCCGCGGTGTCCCGATACACCGTGGTCTCGTGGACGATTTCACCCTCTGCCGTCAGTTCCACAGCCCGTGTGGTCAACAACTGCCAGTCGCGCAAGAGCAGCGAGTACGGGTTGTCGGCGTACAGCGTCGTCTCGGGGGAGTGAAATCCGCCGATGGTCTCGGCAGCGGCGAGTTCGGACTCCTCGAAGGCGAACTGGTGGTAGGCGTCGTTGTGGACCGGGTTGTCCGGCGTCCCCTTGTGGTTTATCAGCATCGGCCCGGTGAAACACAGCGTGAAGACGAGGGCGACGGCGACGAACTGGCGGGCCGACAGCGCAAGGGATAGGTAGCGAAGGCCGAAGGCGCCGAGGACGACCATCGGGACGTACATGAACGCGTACCAGCGCATCGGGATGAGGAAGTAGATGCCGAAAAGCGGGGCGCCGAGCGTGACGAATACCATCGAAGCGACCGCCAGCAACAACGTCAGCGACAGCTGGTCGACGTGGTCGCGCCCCAGGAGCGCGAGCGACCCGACGAGCGCGACTAGCAACAGGGTGAAAAACCCCAGCGAGTCGAGTAGGGAGACAGACGTCGGAACGGACGTCGTCAGCTCTTGGACCACCGGGCTCGGGACCGTTCCAGCACTGGACAGGTCGAGAAACCCCATCTCGCCGAGTCGAGTGTCGGCGATCTCGAGCATGCTCCCGAGAAACGAGTCCTCCCCGCGGGCTGGCGCGATACTCCAGCCGGCGAACGCGAGTGGCAACGCGACGGCGAGCAAACCGGCGAAGTTCACGTTCCCGCTCCCGACGCTTGAGGTCGTGCGGTCGCGACGGGCAGCCAGTCGGACCGCTAGCTGAGCCACCGCCCCCGCACCGAGGAACACGAGCAGCACGAACGTCGATACCTGGTGGGTGAACGTCGTCGCAGCGATCCCCAGCAGGACGAACGCGTACAGTGTCCGCGTGCGCTCGACGGTGCGGATCTTCGAGATGCCGTAGAAGACCGCGAGGAAAAAGACCAGTCCCATGCTCGTCGGGATGACGTGAACCCCCCACCGGACGACGTGGTCGGCACCCGCGAAGGCTGCGGTCGCCAGCAGCGCCCAGCGGACCGCGAGAAACTCCCGCGTGGAGAAGTAGACGAGCACTACTGACACGGGCATCACCAGACCGAGCGTGCCGTACAGGCCCGTCCGGAGCGAGGAGCCGAACGCCTCGCTCGCGACGACGACCAGCAGGTGATACAGCGGCGCGCTGTAGTACTTCGAGTCCGCGATGGCCGAGAGCTCGCCCGACGAGCGTATCGACTGCGCGTAGTCGGGCACGTGGACCCACGCGTCGATGCCGATGAACCCCGGGGTCGTCAACAGCGCCGCCGCCCGAACGAGCACGGCGAGAGCGACAACCTGCGCGAGCACGATCCCCGGGCGGAGTTCGGTCCGTGGTGCGAAGAGGATCTGCGCGAGGACGAGCATTCCCGCGAGGGCCGCAACGGCAAAAAACGGCACCGTCCGACCGCCGGTCACCGTCGCGACGAACACCATCGCCGAGAAGACGACTATCGTCGACATGCGGACGACGTGGACCGTCGACGGCGCGACCTCCCAGCGGTTCGACCGCCGTCCAGCGCCGGCGTGTCGGTTGGTGACCAGATACAGCACGCCCGCACCACCCCCGATCAACGGTATCGCCTGTACGAACACGCTCGAAACGAAAAACCGCAGCGGGAAGAGTACCACCGCGACCACGACCACGAGCACCGCTGCGATCGTGTCAAGTCCCCAGTCACTCGATAGCCGAGCACTGAAGATGTTCTCAACGGACATCGATCCCCGACCCGCGTTGGTCTCGAACGGGTTCGTTGCCTGCGGTGTCGCCGACTCCCACGGCGACGCCGATTCGTCTGCGCTCATGCCGTCGGGAGCGCGTTCGAGGCGCTCCGGGCCGTCCGTACGATCGCTGGTTCTGACCCATTACCCAAACAGGAACGTTCCGGTGTCTTTGTAATGGATCGTGTAACCCCGACGTTTCGTGAGGAAGACGCAGTAGTTCGATTCGTAGACCGACGGTCCGAACGACGGAGACATCCTGTCGATCCGGTGTCGCGGCGGTCTCTCAATACGCGCCAGTGTGTCGAAGCGGCCGGTGGTCCGCGGTACGGTCGTGAGTTCGGATCAGCGGTCCGCGGTACGACCGTGAGTTCGGGTCGGCGGTCCGCGGCAGCGGTCGTGAGTTCGGGTCGGCGGTCCGCGGCAGCGGTCGTGAGTTCGGATCGGTGGTGTCCCGACAGTTCGCTGATACCCCACCCCACTCCGTGGGTCGAAAGTCGGTAATCGGTCGCTACTGCCGGTATGGGGAGGTTACACCCCGGGGCGAAACGATGACGGCCTCAGCGTACATTTCGGGTCGGCCCGGTCAGAGGGCCCGTCATCCGCGGTGCGCCTGAGACTGGGAACTCCGAGAGCGGCCAGCAGAGATAGCGGAGTGGGTGCATATACTCATCAGATACCGTCGGGATACCTTTGTGTTGCAATCCAGTAAAGGCATCTTAGAGGGCGTTAAGTTGCCCTTACACGCCAGTAGAGACATCCTTATACGGGGGGCATCGAGACGGGCGAGTTGCATGCCGGACCACAACCAGAACGGAACAGATAACGACCATCGGTCGGACGCTCGACTGTTCTCACGTCGCTCGGTTCTCGGAGTAACTGCAGGACTGGCGGGTATCGCAGCGGTCGGAGGAACGGCCTCGGCCGCGACGGAGTACGACACGATTACCGTACCAGCGGACACCCACAGGGACATCTCCGTCGGCGACGGCGAGACCTTCGCCAACAAGTTGATCGACATTACCGCCTCGGGGGCGTCGTTCCGGATCGAGGCGAGGGGGGACAACTGGGAGGTGCGGAACGTCGGCGTCAAGGGCGTCTACGACATCCACTCCGACGGCCACAGACAGGGAATCGCGACGGAAGTCGGCGCGGGCGCGACCGGCGTCATCGACAACTTCTACTTCGCGGACGGCTGTCCCGACGACGTCTATCCCGGCGTCACGGGCATCTACGTCCAGCGTTCACACGCCGGGCGGCTCAAGATCAACAACGTCAATATCCAGGATCTGCCCAACAACGCGGTCTACGCGAGTACGCCGGGCTATCCTGAGAACAACCCCCACGGTCTTCCGGAGGGCGGACAAGGTGTCGTCGAGATAACGAACTCCTACGCCGCCGACTGCAAGTCCTCGCACTTCCGGCTGGGAACCGACGGCTCGTTCCTCCGCAATTGCGTCGCGGTGGGCGGCGACCGCGGTATCTGGTCGAAGTTCAACGACACACGAGTCGTCGACTGCGACCTGACCGGCCACGATTCGAACACGGCCGACGGCGACGTCGTCTGCGGGACGAACAGCTGGCCCAGCGGCGAGCAGGCGTCGGTTACGCTCGAGAACACTGTCTACGGTCACTCCGCGCCGGGCGACCAGTCGATCAGCCACGATGGCGAGATCATCGGCTCCTCCGAGAGCCGGTCCGCACGGACCAGCCCGCCCTCCAGCGCCCCCATGAGCGCCGAGGAGGCCGCGTCCGGCGGGACAAGCGACAGATCGACGGACAGCTCAACCGACTCGACGAGTGAACCGACCACTCACACGTTCGCCATCGAGGCGGCCGCCAACACCGGCTGGGCCGACTACACCCTCACCACCAGTGGCGAGATTACCCCCGGCCCCGCCGCCGACGGCGGCGACAAAATCGTCCAGAACGACGACGGAACCTGGACCGTGACTGGATTCGTCGGCAACGGCGGCATCGACGACTTCGAGTTCACCGGCAGCGTCGAAGGCTGGACCATCGACCTCGACGCCGACCAGTACACCCTCACCCTCGACGACAACACTATCGCACCGAGCGACCTGTAGTCTGGGAACCGCGTCCGCGAGAGGACCGGAGTCCCCGCTGGCGCGTTGTGAAAACACGTGGCACGCCGTGAGAACACCGATTTTCACGCGCGTGGACGACGATTCCACGCACGATCAGCGCCGTATTGGTGTTACCGCCGTCCACCGCCACCGACGGACCGACCCGCGGAACGACCAGCACTCGAATCGGCCTTGGCAGGCGGTTTATCGGCCTGATCGACCGACGTCTCGGGGAAAATCGTGGCCTCGTGGCGCGCAACGATGGCGTCCCAGTCGTACGCGAGTGCGGTTTCGCGGGCCGCGCGCCGGATGGCATCGTGGTCGCTCTCCCGCTCGATACATCGTTCGAGCGCGGCGCGCACGCCATCCGGACCGGTCTCGGCGAGGAATCCGTTGGTTCCGTCCTCGATGAGCCGGCGATGGGGGAGCAGGTCGGTCGCGACGACGACCGTCCCGGCGGCGAGATACTCGAGGAGTTTCGCCGGGAAGCTGATCCGATAGGACTCGATATCCGCGAGTGGCGAGACGGACACATCCGTCTCGTGCAACAGCGCCGGCACCTCGTCGTGGGGCACCAACCCGAGCCACGTCACCGCGTCCGCTACGCCGAGTTCCGCGGCGCGCTCGCGCAGCGTAGCGACGTAGTCGTCCGGACCGTTGCCCACGACCCGGAACTCCACGTCGTAGTCGGTGGCCGCGATGGCCTCGATGACGTGGTCCAAATGACGCGTCTCCCCTATCGACCCGACG
>ENA-ORCO01000791-ORCO01000791.1-marine-metagenome-genome-assembly--contig:-NODE-791-length-12480-cov-3.989438_pt1 | contig 12480 bp, 15 predicted proteins | sample MGYA00248633_ERZ508508 | MGnify/ENA primary metagenome ERZ508508 (study PRJEB26179, sample SAMN06268845) | marine metagenome | isolation source: A23 P1 aerobic enrichment on pine of planktonic cells taken...
CTGGACAATGGCCATGCCATTCTCGCCCGCACTGTACAGAACAACCAGCCCGCCCCCCATGATCAGGAACAGCAACAGCAGTAGCCACGGGTCCAGGTGCAGCCGGCTCATCCACCCGCCACGGCGGTTCAGGTGATCCGGCTCAAACGCAATCTGGCGTACGAACTCATGGCTCACGGCTGCTCTCCCCCGGTGACCCCATCATTCATCGTCCATCGCCCCCGGCACCGCCTGTTCCGTCAGCACCTCCGGGAAGCCATTGATCCATGCATCCGTCACCTGGCGCGCCACGGGGGCTGCCGTAGCACTGCCGCTGCCGCCGTTTTCCACCAGCACGGACACAACGATTTCCGGATCGTCAGCCGGAGCAAAGGCAACAAACAACGCATGATCCCGCATGCGCTTGGCGATTTCATCCTCGTCATACTCTTCCCCCTCCAGACTGAACACCTGGGAGGTGCCTGTCTTGCCCGCCATGCGGTAATTAAGACCCGGACTGATACGCCGGGCGGTGCCCTCCGAGCCATGCACCACGTCCTCCATGGCGTTGATGACGTATTCCCAGTCCGACTCACTGGCCATCTCGACCGGAGGACGCACAACGTCCGGAAGCAGATGCCGGGCCGGAATGTCGCCCTCGATGTAGCGCAGGTGGCGGGGCGCATGACGTTCTCCGCGGCTGGCGAGCACGCTGGTCGTCGCCGCCAGCTGCAGGGGCGTGGAGAGGAAATAGCCCTGGCCGATGCCCATGTTCACGGAGTCCCCAGGATACCAGGGCTCATTGTGCACCCGGCGTTTCCATTCCGGGCTTGGCAGGATCCCCGGAAGCTCGTCCCTGACGTCCAGGGAGGTAACGGTACCAAACCCGAAATGTTCCAGATAGTCAGCCATCATACCGCCGCCCATCTCGTACGCCATCTTGTAGAAATAGGTATCGCTGGACAGCACGATCGCGTCATACAGGGTCGTGTCCCCATGCCCCTGCCGCTTCCAGTTACGGAAGACCTGGCTGCTGTTCGGCAATTCATAGTAACCAGGGTCATAGACGATCTCGGACTGGGTCACGGTATCCGAGGCCAGCCCGGCGAGGGCAAGCATGGGCTTGATTGTGGAACCCGGCGGGTACTGGCCGCGGGTGGCACGGTTGAACAGGGGTTTGTCCAGCGAATCCCGGAGCTCGGCATAGCTCTCGTGACCAATACCGGTAACAAATTTGTTGGTATCAAACCCGGGGGTACTGACCTGCGCCAGCAGCCCACCCGTCTCGGGGTTAATGGCAACAATGGCGCCACGCCTGTCGCCCAGTGCTTCGTGAGCCACCTGTTGAAGCCGGATATCCAGGTTCAGGGTCAGGTCCTGGCCCGGACTGGGGTCCTCGCGCTCAAGTACCCGCATGACCCGGCCACGGGCGTTGGTTTCAACATTCTGATACCCCACTTCACCGTGCAGCTCCTTTTCGTAGACCCGCTCAATACCCGTCTTGCCAATGTAGTGGGTGCCCGCGTATGCCACCTGATCAATGCGGCGTGCATCCTGTTCATTGATCCTGCCCACATACCCCAGCACATGGGAGGTCAGCCGGCCATAGGGGTAGTACCGCACCAGCCGTGCCTCCATCTCCACACCGGGCAGGCTGTGACGATTCACGGCGAGTCTGGCCATCTCGGCTTCAGTCAGGTGGTAACGCAGCGGCACGGGTTCGAAAGGCCGGCGCCGTTCATCCAGCCGCTCACGGAAGTTCTCAACATCCCCCGGCGGAACGTCGACAATATCCCGGATCTCACCAATGAGGGCATCCATGTCCGACACCTGCTCCGGGATGACCGTCAGACTGAAAACCGGGCGGTTTTCCGCCAGCAGCACCCCATTACGGTCGTAGATCAGCCCCCTTGTCGGAGGCACGGGTTGCACCTGGACCCGATTGCGGTCGGAAATGGTGGTGTAGGTTTCGTGTTCGATGATCTGGAGGTAGTAGAAGCGGCCGATCAGGACCCCGGTCATCAGGATAACCACGATGATGGCCACGAAGGAGCGGCGCTGGAAGAGTTCCCGTTCCTGGCTGGTATTGCGGAGGGTGCCCCAGCTCATTGTCAGCCAGCCCTGTGGTAGGGATGGTTGCAGTTGATGCTCCAGGCACGGTAAAGCTGCTCAGCCAGCATCACCCGCACCAGGGGATGCGGAAGCGTCAGCGGCGACAGCGACCAGGCCTGATTGGCACGCTGCCGGCAGGCATCCGAGAGTCCTTCCGGCCCACCGATCAAAAAGGCCACGTCCTGCCCTTCCATCCGCCAGTGCTCTAGGCGCTCGGCGAGCTTCTCCGTGGACCACTGGCGACCGTCAATCTCAAGGGCGATCACCCACTCAGGGCCTCGCAGCGCCTTCAGCATCCGCTCGCCTTCATCCCGAACCGCGCGCGCCGTATCGGCCTGACGCCCCCGCCCACCGAGGGGCACTTCCGTCAGCTCCAGCCGCATTTCGCGGGGGAAGCGCCTGCGGTACTCCTCAAAGCCCGCATTGACCCAGTCGGGCAGTTTCTGCCCGGCGCTGATGACCTTCAGGTGCATGCTACTCCGTACCCGCGGCGCCCAGCCCCGGAGCATCCCGCCAGAACCGTTCCAGATCGTAGAATTCCCGGGTTGCCGGCAGCATCAGGTGGACGATGACGTCGCCCATGTCCACCAGCACCCAGTCACTGGTTTCACCGCCCTCGAGTTTGGGCTTGCTGTCCGCCTCCTGCTTGGCACGCTGTACCACTTCCTCAGCCAGCGAGTGGATATGGCGATTGGAGTTGCCCGAGGCGATGACCATGTAATCCGTCATGCTGGTACGGTCGCGCACGTCCAGTACAGCCACGTCCTGGCCCTTCATTGATTCGACGGCATCCACCGCCAGTGACTTCAGTTGTTCAGAATCCATAATCATCCTGTTTCAAGTCGGTACAGCCCCTGATCCCGAATGGTGCGCCAGACCGCATCCGGCACCAGGTAGCGGATTGATCGCCCGGCAACCGCCCGGCTCCGGACTTCCGTGGCCGCAATTTCCAGCAACGGCAACTCCATCACCAGAATGGAACCACTGGCACTGCGCTGGAGCTCAGCCGCTTCGGCTGCCCGGCGTTCCTGCAACATGGCTGCAACAGGCTCGGGGGGCGCCAAAGGAAATCCGGGTCTGTTGACCACGATTATATGGGCGAGCTCCGGCAGTTGCATCCAGCCGCGCCACTGATCGAAGGTGTTGAAGGCATCGGTTCCCACAACCATTGCCAGCGGGGTCTCCGCCCCCAGCTCAGACCGCAGCTGCTGGAGGGTCTCGCCGGTATAGGATACCCGGTCCTGGTCCAGTTCGCGGGAATCCACCATCAGTCCCGGCTCTTCCGCGACCGCGTCCCGCAACATTTCCAACCGGTGGGCGCCCTCCGCCCCCGGCTGATCACGGTGCGGCGGGCGATGGCAGGGCATGAGCCGGATGCGGGCACCGTCGAAACGTTCATGCAGCTCCACCGCCATCCGGAGGTGGCCGTTGTGGACGGGGTCGAAGGTGCCGCCCAGCATCACGTGCAGCATGCCGGCTCCAGGTCAATCACGGACATGGCCATCCCCGAACACAACGTATTTCTGGCTGGTCAGCCCTTTCAGCCCTACCGGACCCCGGGCGTGCAGCTTGTCGGTGGAAATGCCAATCTCGGCCCCGAGGCCGTACTCAAAGCCATCCGCGAAACGCGTGGAGGCATTGACCATCACAGAACTGGAGTCCACCTCCGTCAGAAAGCGCCGCGCCCGGGTATAGTTCTCCGTGATGATACTGTCGGTATGCTGGGAGCTGTAACGGTTGATGTGCGCCATGGCCGCATCCAGCCCGTCCACGACCCGGATCGACAGCACCGGCGCCAGGTATTCCGTGGCCCAGTCCTCCTCCGTTGCCTCACCGGCCTCCGGGAGAATGGCACGGGTAGTGGCGCAGCCTCGCAGTTCCACGCCGATACGCTGCAGCTGCTCGGCAATTGGCGGCAACAGGGATTCGGCGACGGGGCCATCCACCAGCAGGGTTTCCAGTGTATTGCAGGTGCCGTAACGCTGGGTCTTGGCATTGAGCGTCACGTTCACGGCCTTCTCCGGATCCGCGTCACGATCCAGGAAACTGTGGCAGATCCCGTCCAGATGCTTGATGACAGGCACCGAGGCCTCATTACTGATGCGCTCGATCAGGCTCTTGCCACCACGGGGAACGATCACATCCACGTACTCGGGCATCCGGATCAGGTGACCCACGGCCTCGCGATCGGTGGTTCCAACCACCTGCACGCCGGTCTCGGGCAACCCGGCTTCCCGCAGCCCCTGTGCCACGCATGCGGCAATGGCCTGATTCGAGTGCGAGGCCTCGGAGCCACCACGCAGCACCGTGGCGTTGCCGGATTTGATGCAGAGACTGGCCGCATCCACGGTGACGTTGGGACGGGACTCGTAGATGATGCCGATCACCCCCAGCGGCACCCGCATGCGCCCGACCTGGATACCGGACGGACGGTACTCCATATCCGTGATCACGCCCACCGGGTCCGTGAGCCCGGCGACCTGGCGCAGGCCCTCGATCATGGTATCGATGCGGCCGCCGGTGAGTTCCAGGCGGTCCAGCATGGCCTCATCAAGCCCCTTGTCACGACCCGCCTCCAGATCCTTACGGTTTTCCGCCCGCAGCGTCTCCCGGCTGGCGTCGAGCGCCCGGGCCGTGGCAAGAAGGGCCTCATTGCGCGCTCCGGTGCTCGAACGCGCCAGTTCGCGGCTCGCCGCCCTGGCCTGTTCACCCAGGGCCCGCATCATGGATTCTGTGCTCATATCCCTCCCAATCGGATTCCGCATCTGTTTTCAGGGCACTGCGGGAAAAGTACGCTATTATACGCGTGCGTGGGGCAGCGGATACAGCCTCGCATTGCAACACCGGGAGCTGATCATGGAAACGGAAACAGCAATGCCCGTACCACTGCGGTGGACCCTGCGGGCCGGATCCCTGCTGCTTTTGCTTCTGAGCCTCGCGATCTTCGCCGGGCACTGGCCCTGGCTGACGCCCCTGGCGTTCCTGGTGCCGCTGTCACTGTTCGCCGGCTGGGGCCTGTGGGTGGCAGGAGCCGGCTGCGCGGTTTTCCTGGCCGCCACACTCAGCCTGGGTCTGTCGTCCGAACTCGGCATGGCCCGCCACCAGTTCGTACCCATGCTGATCCTTGCCACCGGCCTGGCCGCGGTTTTCGTGTACCTGCGGGAATACAAGGCCGCCCAGCTGGCCCCCTTGCGACGCACCGACTCACTCACCCTCGCCTCCATCAGGGACTACCTCGACAGTGACCTGAACCGTGAGATCCGGCGGGGTGAGCGCGAAGGCACACCGGTTACCGTGGCTGTCCTGCATCTTGATGCCCCCGAAACCCCGCTCCCGGAACAGGATCAGAGCAACCTGATGGTGCGGCTCGGCCGGCTGCTGCATCGCACCCTGCGGGACTTCGACAGCTACTACCGCAATAATGAAACCGGTTTCATCATTGTGTTGCCAGCCACTGCGACACCCGATTCCGTCCGGACCATTGAAGGCATCCGCAGCCAGGCCAAGGACATGCTCACCCGCGAAGGGATGGAGCTGACGCTCTCGGCCGGCGTGGTGGGCGCCAATGTGGGCGATGACGCCCGCAGCCTTTCAGAAAAGGCCCAGGAAACCCTGCGCCGGGCCCAGAAACAGGGGGGCAACCGGACGCTTACATGGACGGACGCCGGAGGCACAGGTCATGACTGAAACCGCACTGCGCACCCGTACGAACAGCGTCGTCTATGCGCTGATGCTGCTGTGCTTCATGATCCTGGCGGAACGGAGCCTGCGTTACGGCTTCTACGAGCTGTTCTTCAGCGGCCTGACCATTACCGCTCTGGCGGCCGCCGGCATTGCCGCCACCCTGATCCGGCGACACCGCCAGCTTCAGACCCGCAGCCACCTGCTGATCCTGGTCCTGATGGCCATCATTATTCTCCAGGCCATTGCCCGGGAGCCGTCCCTTGCCTTCTACTGGCTCTACCCGATGCTGATGGCTGCCTTCCTGCTTCTCAGGGTCCACCAGGCCGCCGCCCTCTGTGCAGCTGGCCTGCTCCTCAGCCTGATCGCGGCCTGGAATCTGCCACCGCGGGAACAACTGACGCTCGCCGGCACCGCCCTGCTCCTGGCAGGCGGTGCCGGCTGGTTCGCGCGCCACTATCATGCCAGTGCCCGCTACGTGGACACGCTGACCATCGTGGACCCGGAAACCGGGGCCTACAACGAACGCAGTCTCAATGAGACCCTCAGCAGGGAGATCAGCCGCTCCGAGGCCACGGGCCACCCGCTGTCGCTGGCCCTGCTGAGGATCGATCACCGGGAGGAACTCTCCGGTGTTTACGGCGAGGACGCACTGACCGGGCTCAGTGCCGCCATCAGCCGGAGCCTGCGTACCACCATCCGGGCCGGGGACAGCCACTACCATCTGGGCGACGGCCGCTTCTTCCTGCTGCTGCCGTTCACCCCTGAAGAGGGGCTGCGGGTGACCGCGGAACGCGTGCGGCGGCTGCTGGGCGAGTCACGCTGGCCCACGGTGGAGAGCATCACAGCCAGCATCGGCTGTACCACGCGCTCGCCCGGGGAAACCTCGGCGGACTCACTGCGCCAGCGCTGTGAGAAAGCGCTCGGGGAGGCCCAGAGGCGCGGCCACGACCAGGTCTGGCACCTGGGCACTCAGGCTCACTCCATATCATCCACCAGCCGTGACAGCACTTCCAGCCGCTCCAAGGGGTCATCCATCTCCACCAGCGACTGACGCTGCTCAATAGCCAACGGCAACAGCTCCGTCAGCCGCCACCCGACCTGACGCGCATCGTCGTAGTCAATGGTCAGGCCGAGTTCCGCCACGGATGGATGCCGGCACAGCGCCGCCAGCAGCTCGGAAAGATCCTCGTGCCGCAAGGGCGTACGCGCCCGGGGCTCCTCGGGCAAAGCCACCACGTCACCGCGGTTGAGGCCATCCGTCTCCCGCCAGTTCCGGGCCACGGACACCTTGCCGAGACCTTCCACGGTAATGCCCAGCAAGCCGTTCTCCAGCGGCGAGAAATCCACCACCGAAACCTCACAGCCAATCGGATGGAAGGCGGCATCCGCGCTGGTATCACTGCCGCCCTGCTCAAGCAGAACCAGCACAAAGGGCTCCCGGGCGCGCAATGAATGGGTGAGCATGTCCATATAGCGGCGTTCGAAGAGCCGCAGAGGCAGGCGGCCGCCGGGAAGCACCACCGAGTTGAGAGGGAACAGTGCTCGATTCATAGCCGTGGCTCCCGGCGGACAGGGGTTACTCTTCGGGGCAACGCCCGTGCAGCATGGTCCAGTAACCGAACAGGTTCACGGACTCAATCCTCTCCACGTTCAGGCCCACATTCTCAAGCACCGGTTCCATGGGGAAGTCCGGATCAAAGCCAAGCGGCGCGGCCCAGCGCGAAAGCGCGGACTCGAACCGGCGGACAAGGGGATTCTCCTTGGCGAAGTGGTTAACGAAGATCACGTCCGCACCCGGCTTGGCGACCCGGCGCACCTCGCTCATTACCTTGTAGGGATCAGGCACCACGGAGAGCACGTACAGGACCATGATCTTGTCGAAGCTGTTGTCCGGGAAGTCCAGCGCTTCGGCGTCCATGTTGTACAGCTCGCAGTTGGTCAGGCCGTGCTTCTGGATGCGCTTCTCGGCCTTGTCGAGCATGTCCTGTGAAATATCAACGCCAGTAACATGGATATCCACGTCATCGGGATATTCCGGCAGCGAAAGGCCTGTGCCCACGCCCAGCTCGAGGACATGATCCCCGGACTCAAACTGAAGAGAGTCCATGGCCACATGCCGGCCGTTCCGGAACACCAGCCCGAACACCCAGTCGTACACCGGTGCGTAACGCTTATAGGCACCCTTGATGCTGTCGTTGTCCACTTTCTGTACTCCCTCGATTCAAGAAGGTTGATACAGTACCAATCACGGGTTCGCTCGTCATCTCCCTTGGGGGCAGACAGCCGGATTACAGGCGCGTTATAGTTCCCGGATCGGCTCTGAATCCAGGTCATACCATCGTGACTGACAACCGTTTCTCCGAGGAAAGCGCCCTGAGCGCCGCCGAGGCGCTCCAGCATGTGCTCGCCAGCCGTACCCACAAGCGCAAGGTTCTGGGTGAGGAGCGCATCGTGCCCGGCCAGCTGGGCGAGGCATTGGGCCTTCCTGCCATCATTCACCGCCTTCAGAGTCGCAGCGGCCCGGTCCGCAGCGAGGCCACGGAACGCTTCGAAGCCATCTGGGACACACTCTCCGAACGTTCACGCCAGCGCGTGCGCGAAGCGCTCGACTGGTACGACCCGCGTGAACTCGACTGGGAAGACCCGCGCTCCAACCGCCGTCCGGTCGAGGATCACTGACTGCGCGAGTGCACGTGCTGCTGCAGGTAGAGCCCGGTGATGACCAGTGCCAGCCCCACCACCGTTGACCCCAGGATCGGCTCGCCCACGATGAGCGCTATAAAGCCCAGCGACAGCGGGGGTGAAAGAAAGATCAGGTTGCTCAGGCGCGAGGTATTGGTGGCCTTCTTCATGGCCAGCAGCCAGAGCACGAAGGCGATCCCCATCTCGAAGGCACCCACCCAGGCGGCTCCGGCCAGCCCCTGCCAGGCAGGCCACTGCCAGCCATCCCAAAGAGCCAGAACCAGAATCAAAGGCCAGGCTACCAGGAAGTTCAGCAGCAGACCGGCAACCGGCTCGCGGGTATCACGGGTATTGAAGATCCAGTAGAACGCCCAGACCAGTGTGCTCAGAAGGGCCAGCACCACGCCCGGCCCGTTTGAGAGATCAAATGCCAGCGGATCCCCGCGCGTGGCGATGATGAAGACACCGCTGTAGCAGATCAGTCCGGCAAGGGCGTCCACCGTCTTCAGCCGGTGGCCCAGAAACGGCACCGCCAGGTAGGTGAGCGTCAGGGCCCAGGTGTAGTTGATGGCCATCGCCTCCTGCGCCGGCAGCAGGTCATAGGCGCCGAACAGCAGGATGTAGTAGAGGATCGGATTGATGAGTCCGAACCCGAGGGACAGCAGCAGCCCCTTCCGCCCCGGGCGCAGGGTCTCACCCAGGCGCCTCTGCCACGCCTGCCAGGCCACGAGCACCAGTATGGAAAAGGTCACCCCCCAGAACATGAGCCCGGTGCGCGACAGGTGTTCCAGCGAGATCTTGAAGGCCGTCGCCGCCGTCGACCACAGCAGCACCGTGGTCACGCCCAGAATCATGGCCTGGCGCTGATCATTCATCTCAGGCGAAAACCGTGACCGTCTGCTGGCTGCGGGCCACCAGCTCGCCCTCGGCGGTCCAGATGCCGGCCCGGGTAAGGCCATAGCCGTCCCGGGCCTGATCAATGGTGGCGCGGTAGAGCAGCCAGTCGGAGGGACCGATGGATGGCATGGGGTGCACCAACTCCATGGTCCAGCTCAGGGTACTGGCCGGCGCCGGCTGGCTCAGGTGCGGCAGCACGGCCGGAGGCCAGGTATCCACCAGGGCCACAAGGTGCGAATGGGTGATGGCCGGCGGCGCCTCACTGAAGCGCATCCAGCCTCCCATGGTGCGGTCGCTTGAGCCACTGAACGGAAACCCGCCGAGACAGAACCGCAGATCGTAGTGGCGCATGAAATCCGGGGTTACGCCCTCGATCTGCGGCATCGGCTGCGCGGAACCGGGATCCGGCGCTTCCGGGGCAGCCTCCTGATCCACCGAGACCACGGACTCCCGGCCGGACCCGAAACTGCCCATGGCCACCATGACAGTGTCACCGCCCTGGTGGATACGGCTCTCCACTTGGGTTACCGCCTTGCCCTGGCGCAGGATCTCCGCACTCACATCAACAGGCTGGTCCGGCGCCGCCGGCCCCACGAAGGAAACCGCCAGCGAGCGCAGTGGCCGCTCATCCACCAGCTGCCCCCGCATGGCCTCATGGGCCATGGCCGCCAGAAGCCCGCCAAACGTGGCACGCCCCTGGCCCCAATCCGGAGTCAGATCAGCCCGCCCTTCCCGGGCGGCGTGCATCAGGTTGTCGAAATCACTCATTCAGACCTCTCCCCGGTCGTAAACAACAATGCTGTAAGGGTAGCGGTTGGCTTCCTCGCCACCGGCATGATCCACGCGTGAAACCTCCTCCCAGCGGCTGAGATCCACCTCCGGGAAAAAGGTATCCCCCTCCACCTCGGCATGGACCTCGGTCAGATAGAGCCGGTCCGCCACCGGCAGCGCCTCCGCGTAGATCTGGGCTCCACCAATGACCACGGCCTCCTCGGCGCCATCGATCAGCCCCTGCTGTTGCGCCTGCTCCAGAGCCGCCTCCAGGGAGTGCACCACGCAGACGCCCTCCCCCGACCAGGCCGTATCCCGGGTGAGCACGATGTTGCTGCGCCCGGGAAGCGGGCGACCGATGGATTCATGGGTGCGGCGCCCCATGATGATGGGCTTGCCCATGGTGGCCTGCTTGAAGTACTGGAGCTCCTCGGGCAGATACCAGGGAAGACGGTTATTACGGCCGATCACCCGGTTCCGGGCCATGGCGACCATCAGTGCAATGCGCATGAACAGACCTCAGATGGCGATGGGGGCACGGATTACCGGGTACGGATCATAACCCGTAATACGGAAATCCTCTTCCCTGTATTCAAAAAGACTCGACGGGCAGCGTCGCAGCGCCAGCTCCGGCAACGGGCCCGGCGTGCGGCGCAGCTGCTCGTAAACAATCTCGTCGGTCAGGTGATTCTGGTACAGGTGCACATCCCCGAAGGTATGCACGAAATCCCCGGGCTCCAGGCCGGCCTGCTGGGCCATCATGCAGGTGAGCAGGCTGTAGGAGGCGATGTTGAACGGCACACCCATCGCAATTATACGACTGAATTTTTGCACAATCAGTGTGGGTGGGTGGGCTGAACCACCAATATGCGCTTGTGCAAAAATTTTTATGCACAATCGATCGTGACTAACACCAACCCAGGAGGCCCAAATAATCATACGATTTTCAATAACCTACGGTTACCAAACTAAGATTTTTATTCCTCAACTTGTTTCTGATGCACTGTGCAAAAATCAAAAAGCACCCTCGCTCCCTCGAAAGGGTGTCTTCAAAAGATGCTTCAAGGAGCCAGGTCCTCACCTTCCCTAGCCCGGATTTCTCACGAGAAGGCAGTAAAAGGAAGGAAGAAGCGGCTTAAAGTGCTAGAATTTCAGGACCTTACACCAAAAATCCACACCAAAAGCCGCTATCCAGAATGGTACCTGAAAAACTCGCCTTCTCGCCACTCGGTCGCTGCCTCATTGAAGCCGATTTCTCCGGTAGCCATATCAGTTCCGATGCCGGATTGCTGCTTCTGCGTGAAGTCGATAAACACCACGGCCTGACCCGCCACCTCGCTGGCGCACTGAACGATTCACGCACGAGCCCGAAGGTTCGCCACTCACTGCCATCGAGGGTGGCCCAGCGCGTGTATGGGCTGGCAGCCGGCTACGAGGACTTCAACGATCACCAGCAACTGCGCTTTGACCAGATCCTGCAAAGCGCCATCGGCCGGGATCAGCCCCTCGCCGGCAAGTCCACGCTGAGCCGGATGGAACGCGGCGTGGATCGCCAGGCGGTTGTCGAGGCTCACCGGGTAATGTGACAGCAGTTCATCGACGAAGATAAGGCGCCACCGAAAGAGCTGGTTCTGGATTTCGATGGTACCGACATTCCTTTGCATGGTGAGCAGCTGGCCAAGCACTTTATCAGTCTATTATCCCGACGAGCGACCCACCTTCAATTCTTTGAAACAACTTCAAATTTGGAGAAAAAATTCTCCGCTATTTCCGTTGATTTTATCGCTGAAGTTTCAAGAAGCCTCGCACAAAGTAACTCGATCTCCTGCTGGGGAACCTTAGATTCTGCTAACTCGGTTACTAGGCGGCGAACTTCAACAACTAACCGTTGGAGGTTATCATAAGTTAAAACATAAGAGTTATGCGCTTCGGCTTGGTCTGTAGACAAGCTATTTGGGTGGACCGAGACTCTAAGTGAACGATAGTCTTTATACTTCTCTTTAAACCATTCGTCAGCCACAAGAAGCTGGCCATGGTTGTCTTTTGTAAGAGGATTATCTGATTTCTTACGGCTCTTCGCCTCCATTACAACGCCTACGTCATCGGGCATTAGCCATAATACATCCGGTCCTTTCCCTTTATCATCGAACCTCTCTGCAGTAAAACCGAGATACTTCCCAAGCTCAACCAATGACTGCTCAAAATTCGAAGCTGAGGCTTCCTTATTCAAACCACTTACTGCGTTTTCAAACTCATTTATTGCTCCGCGCCGATACTTATAATGAAAAAATAGTGCGGCAATTTTCTTTGCTTGTGAGCTGGGTGGGCTTAACTTTTGGTAAGGCGGTTCAATTT
>ENA-ORCO01000794-ORCO01000794.1-marine-metagenome-genome-assembly--contig:-NODE-794-length-12426-cov-9.757632_pt1 | contig 12426 bp, 6 predicted proteins | sample MGYA00248633_ERZ508508 | MGnify/ENA primary metagenome ERZ508508 (study PRJEB26179, sample SAMN06268845) | marine metagenome | isolation source: A23 P1 aerobic enrichment on pine of planktonic cells taken...
TGCCGGCGCCGTTCCAGCCGACGCTGGCGTGCGTCAGCTTGCTCAGTCGGAAGCAGCTCGTAGAGCGTGATCGTTGCTTCGTTCCCTGTCTCGTCGCGGACGAGGGCGAACGTGGGACGTCCACCGTAGACGCTGCTTCCAAGGGCGAAGGTCTCTGCCCGTTCCTCGTCTCGTTGGATGCTCATGAGTCGTCACCTTCGATGTTCGTCGGTCCGTCGGCCTGCGCTCTGACGGTGATGTTCGTCCCGTCGAGTTCGTCACCGAGCTGGGCGAGCACGTCGTCTTCGTCGCCGTCGATGGCCTCCGGTTCGTCCATCTGGAACTTAAAGCTCAGCTTGACCTTCTGATTACCACCTGCCCGGTCGCTAAAGCCTTCGGGACTCTGATTCAGCGTGGTGAATGCGTCGAGCGGCCCGGTGAAGTTAGCGTTGAAGGTTGCCTCACCGTTGCCCATCTCCGCACGGCTCTTGTAGTCGAGATCCACAGTGATGGACTCACTCCGGGACTTCACGGGCGACCGTTGCGCGACGAAGGACCCGTGCTTGAACGGCTGATCGCCTTCGATCTGGACGATGAGTGAGTCGATTCCCGGCGTCGCATCACTACCGGCTTGGGAGACGGCGTGCCCCCGGATTTCGCTGAAAGCCCGCTTCGCGCTCATCGACCCGGTGGATTTGTTCCACGTCCCACCGGGACCCGTTTTGCAGTCCTCGCAGAGGACGGGCTCGTCGGCCTTGGTCTTGCCTTCGACCTCTTCTCCGCAGTCGTCACACTCGGCGGGTTTGTTCTGACATTCCTCACAGAGCTTGTGGGTGCTCTGGGGTGGGAGGTCCTTACCGCAGTTCGCACATTCCGTCAGTTCCGGCGGACGAATCTCGTCGGCGTGCTGATCGAGGAGGTCCTCGATACTCTCGAAGAGTTCGTACTCGTCGCCGATCTTGACCTGCGAATCCGTAATCGAGGTCGTGACGTCCGGCGACTCCGGGAGCGGCGCGTCGTGTTGCCAATTGTCTGGCTGGGACTGGGCGTTCCAGTAGGCCGTCCCCGTCTCGCTATCCCAGTAGGCGTACTCGTGGTCCGAGACCATCTGTGCGATGGTCTTTCGCAGCGGTTTCGTACTTAAGAGGAAGGGCAGCCCCGGCTTCCGGGCGAACTGTGCTTCCAGGTCCGCTGTCGTCATCCGGCGCTTCTGGCTCTGCCACAGCTTCTGCTCGAACCAGACCTTTCCTTTGGGTTGGTCGTCGTCCCGGATGATCCGGTTCATGTCCTCGAGCGTGGTTCGGACCGCGTCGACGAGCTTTGTCCCGCCACCGGCGTCGACGGACGTGATGGTCACGTGCGTTAGCCCGTCGTCCTCGACATAGAACAGGTGTCGATAGACGTTCCGAACGCTCTCACCGAGGAGCCCGCGTGCTTCGTCCTCCCTGTCCCGTAGTTCTTGAAGCTGTTCGTCGGAGAGGTCTGCAGTCTGCTGAGAGTCGTCTCGGAGGTCCTCGATAGCTTCGAGCCGCGTCGCCTGGTCGACCGCATTCTCGAGAAGTTCTGCATCCGGGGCGAGGAACAAGACGTAGTTCTTGTGCGAACGACTCTGGATGGTTCCTCCGTGTTTTGCGGCGGTTTTCTCGTACAGCTCCTGGATTTTGTCGGGGACCTCGGTTTCCTGACCACGCTCCGTTTGTACTGGCGCGGTGAGCATGTGCATAATCGAGAGCGTAGGTGTGGAGCCGTCATCTGCCACGTCCGCTGGCTCCTCGGGGAACATCTCGACGTTGAATCCCCCACTCCCGACCTCGCGATCCAGTCGAGCTTCGAACCGGCTTCGAGCCTGCTCTTCGGAGGTGTTCTGGATCCGCTGGTCGATGATTCGAATCAGGTTTGGCTCGGCTTTGAACCGGATCTGATCCTCGTCGTAGAGGTAGTAGCAGGCGACGTTCATGTCGTCGCCGCCGAGGTTCTTCAGCGCGTTATCGTAGTGGTCGAAGGAGACGCCAGGATGGGCGACAGCCTCGTTGAGCCCTCGTCGAGCGATTCCTGACGCCTGCTCACCGAACGCGAGACTATTCCAGAGCACCGTCGTCGTGATGTGGGATCCGAGCGCGGGGATGCCCTTCTCCGTCCACTTCTGGTCCTCGAGTTGGGCGTGTGCGGTCCCGTCACGAGTATAGATGTCCGCAGTCACCGCCGCACTCAGATCGACGAACTCGAACAGGGATTCGTTGAGCGTCGCCCGAATACTCCCGTCCGGAGCATCGTCTGCCGGCGTGAGATCGTAGAGACGGAGGAAGTGACGATCATACTCCTCGGGCTGGTGATTCCACAGGTAGTGAATCGCTCGCCCGAGCAGTTTCAGTGCTCCACGAGTCCGCTGGAAGTCCGGGATCGTGTCGATCTTCTCGGTTAGCGTTTCGAGAACAGTGGGGTGGAATGGGTATTCCCGTTCGAGTTTCGAGCGGTAACTGTCCTCGCTAACCTCCTGCGGGAACTGACGGGGGGCTTCGTCGTAGAAGTGGAAGTACTGCTCGGCCACCGTAGCCGCCACATCTGTATCGATTTCGTCGAACAGTCGATGCTGGAGAACAGCCCCGACTTCCGTCTCGCCGGTCGGAGTGATAACCTTCTGTTGGCGCTGGACGACAGCGTCCAGTTCATCGACCAGTCCACGGACCTCTTCGGCCTCCTCCTTGAACGCCGAGTCTGCGATACTGTAAATGACGGTGAGTGAGTCAGCTTGGGCGGCTGTCTCCAGCAGCGACTTCATGAAGGAGACGGTCTGACTGGCTAGGGTAGCCCCGCCGACCTCGAGCGTCGACGCGTCCTCGAGGTACTCCGCGATCTCGTCAATGAGGACCACGGAGGGCTGGTCACTCTGTTCCAGGAGATCCTTCAGCGTGTTCTGACCAGGGGCCTGCCGGTCCCGGTCGTAGTCCTCGATCTCCCGATAGCCGTCCAGCCCGAACAGCTGGTAGGCAATCTCGCCCCACATCGTGTTCGTATCTGGGGCGTCCGGGTCAGTCCGACTACTTCGCGCGCTGCGGGCGTCGACGTGCCCGCCGACGAAGACAGCTGAATTTGCTTCGAGCCCATCGGAAACAGCGTCCAGATACTCGGTCGCCAGCTCGTCCTTATCGACGAACTTTGAGAGATTTCCAATCTCGGTCGGGTTGTTTGCGAGATGATACGAGGCTATGAGGTCGTGGGTTTTCCCGCCGCCGAAGGTCGTATCGAGACAGAGAATACTGCTCTTGTAGCCGTGCGTCTCCCGGTCTGCGGCAGCCAGGAACCGACCGGATAGGTTACTCAACAGTGTGGTCAACCCCTCTGTCGGATATGTGGTATCGAAAAATTCCGCAGCGTCACGATACACAGGGGCGGCTTCATCGGGCTCGTGGGCGACGGTCGCGAGGTTAGCAGCGAATTGCTCCTCCTCCAACGTCCCGTCGATAACGTCGGAGCGAGGCTGGCAGGCCTCGAAAAGCGAAGTCACCTCCTCCTTTTGAGTACTCATCGTATGACAAGACGTGGTTTTCACACTACCTTAAAAGTTCGAACTGTGTTCCTCGATTCCGGTAGCAATCAGTTACTGCCTGATCCCTCGATGAGCAAACCTCCTCATTTAAACTCAGAGAGGCTTCTGTTCTGGGATTCTCTCGGCTGCCGCCCGATTTGGAGTATCTCGAACCGGGATAGGTCGATATCTTCGTCGTCGGTAATCGAAGCTCGAACTGACCCTGGAAGGGATTCGATCTCGATTGCCGTCAATGGATGTTGGGTGAGGAAATAGCTGCTTGCGAGACTCGTCGGTGATACAGCAACAACCTTCTCGCTCTTTACCTCCTGCAGTTTGAGTTCAGCATTTCTATACTGGTGCACTTCCGCGGACAGCGCTGTTACGGGGAAGAGGTCAGAAACATCTCCGTGATCAACGTATCCGCCAGCGTCGTAGAAATGCCCAACACTCATCTATCTACACAAAATAATGCTTGATACTTATTTCTTGCGGGGGTACTATAATCCGGGCTCGATTCACACCAATCTGTTACAATGGTCAGAGACCTCTATCAGTGTACGGCAGGTGATCTTGCTACACAAGCAGTCGATACCGTTCCTGCTGATTGGTCGGTAGCAGAGGCCTATGAGTGGCTTTCAGAGAACGGCTACGACGTCTCCCCAGTCGTTGACGGGGAACAGCCCGTCGGATTCGTCGAGATCGACGAACTGTCCACGGCTCCCGACGGTGCTCCAGTCTCTGAACACCGACAAGATATCACACTCGAGGAAATCATTTCTACTGATGCGGATTTCGGGAGCGTTCTTTCTGCTCTCTACGACTCAGGCTTCTACTTTCTCGGTGGCCGCAATCAGGTCACGGGTATCCTTACTCGAGCAGATTTGAACACGTCACCAGCATACATTCACCTCTACGATCGACTTTCACTTCTCGAAGAGGGTCTTCGTGACTTGATTCAAGACAAGGCTCCTAATTGGAAGACGAATGACGCGGTTGACCTCTACCACGACGAAAAACAGGATATTGAGCGACGATATCAGAAGGCCGAGTCAGCGAATATCGCTTTGGAAGAGATCCATTATGCTCAATTTTCCACCCTCAAGAAGATCGTCGCAGCAATTGACCCGTGTTGGGAGGCGTGTGGGTTCTCGAGTGGTGATGCTGCAGAACGAGACCTCTCAGACGTCACCGATGTTCGGAATGCAGTTGCCCACTCGAACCTCCTAATCGAGAATACTGGTCAAGGACTGATGGAAGGCAGGACCGTCACCACCGTTTTAGATGCGTATGAAACGATAGAGGCGTGTATTGAGGAGTTGGACCTCGAGTCAGACTGAAGGTCTGTCTCCGGCTGGGACAGAATTATGTCACGGGGATTAGTTTGCTTGTTGCATGGCTAATGGCTGTGATTTTCTCACCAGTCCCTCCTTCGACGAACTTCAATCTGAGGTGTTTGAACGGGTTGCTGAACAGGCTGGCGACGAGCCCGCCAGCATCCTCTACATTGAGAACAACGACCATCGCACGGATGAGGTCGCCGACGCATGGGCCGAGAATCACGAACCGCTCCGGCTTCGAGTAACCGATTTCAATACTGTCATCGGTGAATGCTACGAGCGAATCGCCGACCCGAGTTCTCTTCTGGATGCGTTGACCCGGCGCCGGTTAATCGACCGAGCGCTTCGAACTGTCGCTGACCGTGGTCTCTTGGACGATGCGCATCTCTACCGAGACCACTTCACCGACCTCATTACAGAACTGGAGGGAGAGGGCTACCACTCACCTGAATCAGTTCGAACCCTCGTCGCCGACTCCCAGTTATCTCCTGGAACTGCTGATCTGGTCGCGAGCGTGTATGAGGAGTTCTACGAGCTCCGCCGAGAAGGTGTCGGGGATGACGTGTACACCCTTAGTGAGGCGTACCGGACGGTCCTCGATAGTGGAGCTTCCCTTACGGAGATCTTCCCTCACGTCGACGTCGTCGTGATCTCTGGATTCTACGACCTCTCCCACCACGAGAAGAGTTTTCTTCAGCGACTAGCCACCGCGTTTCCCGTCTGTATCTCGCTCCCCCTGGCCGACACAGAAACGCCGTCCGGTGGAGCAAACCAGATCACAGCTGACGCAATGGAGACGTACCAAGCAATTGCTGGCCCACCAACCACTGTCTCTCCCGATTCTCCGAGTTCACTCATCGAGGCTGCTGGGAAGCTTTATACGCCAACTCCAGGAGTTGATGAGGATACGGCTCCTCCCGACCAGCTTCAATGGTACAGTGCCCCCACACCAGATCGAGAGGTTAGACAAGTTGCCCGGAGAGTACGGGGACAGCTCGCTGACAGCGCCGACCCGAACGACATCCTGGTTGTGATTCCGGGTCTAATTTCGTATCAGGAGCAAGTCGCCGACGTATTCGAGGCGGCTGGTATCCAGTCAGTCGGGTTTGCGAACAAACTGCTGTATCAGACGTATGCTGGGCGGGCAATGCTCGATCTGGCTGAACTCTGTGTCGACGACCCACGCACAGATACGGTAGCTCGTCTCGCGACGAATCCGCTCGTGACTCTTGGAGGAGCCACCGACGACGTTGATCGGTCCGCTGTTGCTGACCTCGCCCGCCGTCTTCCGACAGTCGATACTAACCGACTTCTCGAGGAACTCGACGATGCCTCCGCTGAGGTGTTGGAGAACCTCTTCCAGGTCGCCGACGATGCTGAGGCCGCGGAGGCCGACGACGTCGTTGAAGCCGTGCACACTGTGTTCGAAACCGTCGATCTCTCTGAAAACGTCGACTCTATCGAAGAAGATGCGGCGTCATTCGATGCTCGAATGGAGGTCGCGTCCTACAATCGGGTCGAGAGGGTGCTTGATGCGGTCGAATTCGTGGCTGAGCGCTTTGGGATGGACGAGCCAATCGAAGAAGTGGCCGATGCACTTGAGAAGGTGCGGGTTCCCCCACCGAGTCAATCTACACAGGATGTCGTCGAGATTGTTGGTCCACGCGATGCCTACATGCAGTCCTATTCGCACCTGTATTTCGTCGGGTTGACCGAGCAGGACTTCCCCGTCGAGAAGGATCGACCCCTCTTTTTCGAGCGACTGTTCGACGACATCCCCGACCTCTCGTTCACCGATGACCGAGCCGAGGCCCGGTACCAGTTTGCTACCTTGCTCTCAGGTGCCGAGAGCGTCTACATTACGACCCCCGAGACATCATTTGATGACGATGACCTGCTTGAGTCGTCGATTCTCGATGAACTCGCTCGAGTAGCTGGCCTTGAGCCAACGGCTGATGATCTTGGGAATGCCGTTCCCGAAGACGTCCAGCGGGCCCTTCGTCATCACCGAGATAGGGAGGCACGGGAGGAATCCGTTATGTACGCTGCTGACTCCGGAGTATTCTCGCGACAGCAGGCCGAGCGCGTCGTGGCGGGTGCGAGGTGCGCTGAAAGTCGAGCTGACGCCGGACTATCCGCCCACGATGCACAGCTTGACCCCGAGTTGGTCTCGGAACTCCACGGTGAACGTGGGCCGTACAGCCCGACGCAGCTGAAAGATTACGCTCAGTGTGGGTACGCCTACTATATGAAACGGATACTTGGCATCGAAGCACCGGACGAGTTCCATCTCGAGCCTCAGAAAGTCGACCTCGGGAGCCTCGTCCACGATATCTTCGAGGAGTTCTATCGCGGGCTCCAGGATGACCACGGCGATCCAGTTGTCCTCAGTGAATATGACCGGGAATTGCTCGAAGAACAGCTGTTAGAGCAGACACGAGATAGCCTTGCGGACTCCGATATCGACTTCGACGACGTGTTCTATAAACGGTGGCTGGAGCAGCTCCTTGCTGGGCTCGCGACGCCCGACGTTAACGAGTACTTCGGTGACGGGCAACCTCATCAGGGAATCGATCGGGGGCTCTTCGTCCGGTTCCTTGATGCGGAGCACGACGACAACGATGATGTTCCGGCATGGTTTGAGGTGCCGATGGACTTCTCCGATTCAGAAGAGGGCGAAATCACAGTGACGACACCGGATGGAAGAGAGATATCCGTCGGTGGATTCATCGACCGCGTGAGTCTTCGCGAACAGGACGATGGTACTATCGAAGGATTAGTTCACGACTACAAGACGAGCGATCCAGAAACCATTCAGACAATCGACGGTATCGAATTTCAGCTTCCGCTCTATACACTTGCCACACGAGCTGAACTAGCAGCCCGATACGAGGATACACTTGCCGATGTGGACGGGGAATTCTATGTAACGGAGCCCCCGACAGAGATTACTCGGAAGTGGAGTCTTCGATACTACCTTGAACGGAACGATGGAACCGACGAGGACTACGAGCGGTTCCTCACAGAAACCGTCCCATCGCGGGTTGGCGAGATAGCTGAAGGTATCGAGAATGGTGCCTTCCAAACGACCACGCTTTCGCCGAAAGAAGCCGGCTGTCGCTACTGTGACTATCGAGACATCTGCGATGTTCGACACCACCAACGTCAAGAGATAATCCAAGAGATGGACCGCTCCGGTTCGTCCGGTTATATCCCACAGAGGGCGCGAGATGGGTCGTTCCTGGATACGCTCGGGGGTGCGGACGAATGACGGGGGTCGACGATACGTCGGCGTCGACGGACGACGAAGATGAGGAGGAGCTCTCCCCAACAACTGAACAGGAGGAGGCTCTGGAACTCGATCAGAATATCGCGATTACCGCTGGGGCAGGGACTGGAAAGACGACGACCTTGACTCTCCGTTACCTCGAGATGCTGGAGTCCGATCCCGGCATCGGGCCCGAGAACATCGCGACGATCACGTTTACGAACGATGCCGCGAATGAGATGCAGGAGCGTATCCGGGAAGAAGTAGCTGAGCGTCTCAGTGAGGCCCCGGAATCTGACGAGTACGACTACAGTCGATGGCGCAGCGTCAAGGACGAATTAGAAAACGGATATATTCACACCATCCACGGGTTCTGTTCTCGGCTGCTCCGTGAGTACGTCGTCGAAGCCCCGGTCCAACCCGAGTTTGACACGCTGGACGAGGCTGATGCCAAGGTGTTGATGCAGGAGGTGGTCCGGGAGACTATCGACGCTCGTTGGGAGGCGAATGAGGACATTCGTCGTCTCGCTCGTCTCTGGAATCGGGATTCGCTCGAACAGGTCCTTGTCGGTCTGCTTGAGAGCCGGCCGAGGAGTACCGAATGGGCGACTCGCTGGGGGGGATCGACAGTAGATGAATACCTCGATCACATCTGGTCGACCTTCTATCCCATAGATAGGGGTACAGCGGAAGAACTACTCAAAGAAGAATCCGTACAGGAGGCTCTCCATACGATCTGCGGACTTCACGATGAAGAGTTCGAGATTGATCCTGACGACAAGGGAATGCAGTTTATGCAGGATGTGACTCGTGTCGTGCGAGACACGGGAGTTCATACCGACGATGCAGTAGGATACCATTGGCAACGGGCACTCGACTCTCTCTGCGATCACCTGACTTCTAACAGTGGTGAACGATACACTGGACGACAACGGTTCCGCTACAGAGGATCCAAGAGCAATTGGAGCGCTCACGAGGAAGAGCAAGAGCAGCTTGATGCTGCTGTCTCCGCTCTACTTGATGGCCTCAACCCCGAGGAGAGGGACTTCATCGGCGGTCTCGATACCGAGTGGAACAGTAGTCACTACGTCCTGAGCCTTGCTCGGCTCTACTCCACCGTTCTGGACGAATATACACAGACGAAATCGGAACAGAATGCTCTCGACTATCACGACCTCATCCAGACCTGCATCGACTTCTTGAACGCGGACGGCCGTCTCTGCGAGCAAGTTCAGTCACAGTTCGAGTACGTAATGGTCGACGAGATGCAGGATACTGACCTGCTCCAGTGGGAGCTCATCAAACTCTTGACTGCCGGCGATACCGATGATTTTGACGCTCAGAACGTCTTCTTGGTCGGTGACGAGAAACAGAGCATCTACCGATTCCGTGGCGCCGACGTGACCACCTTCGGTTCGGCTCGTGAGGACCTCGCTGCGGCTAATCCGGACGATGTCGAGACCACCAAGCAGCTCAGAGGCAATTTCCGCACGATTCAGGAGACGCGGGAGTTCCTGAACGCGCTCTTCGACAAGGTATTCGAACCGATGGACGACGAGTACCGCGACTATGAAGCCAAGCCGCAGGAACTTACGGATGAACGCCGGCAGGGACGTGATGTCACCGGATCAGTCGAGTACCTGCTCGTGCCTGACGATGACGTCCCGGAACTCCACGGTACCGATTACTTGAATCAAACTCCTCGATTCGCTGGGCACGGTGAACGAGAAGCTCACGCGCTTGCCAGCCGTCTCACCTCGTTACTGGACGATCCTCCGGAAGTCTACGATGACGACGAGGAATGCCTTCGACCTGCGAAACCCGAAGACGTCACCATCCTGTTGCGCGCTCGCACCCGGCTCAAGGAGCACGAACGAGCGCTGGATACATACGGAATTCCGTATACTGTCGTGTCGGGTACTGGGTTCTGGGACGCCCCCGAGATCACAGCCTTGGTCAATCTGTTCAGGTTCTTCGAGAACCCGGACGACGACATCGCTCTCTACGGTGTCCTCCGGTCGCCACTGTTTGGTTTCCCCGATGAGGATCTCGCCCGACTCCACTCCGAGGATCAGCCACTCTGGATTGCTCTCCAGACAGCTGAGGATGATCTCGGCGACGCTGCCCGTCTCCTAGACGAGTGGCGGCAGATCGCTGCTGTCAATGACGATGTAACGGCTGACACGACTGTTCCGTGGGGAACGTTGCTTTCCCGGATTATCGACGATACCGGGTATATCGCCAGTGTCGGGGCAGATGAACGCCCGCGACAGGCGGCAGTGAATATCAACAGGTTCCGCGAACAGGTTCGCGCCTGGGAAGAGGGTGGCGTCAAGACTGTCTCGGAACTCCTCACGCGAATCGACCGTCGGAAGGAAATCGAATCCCACGCTGACGAAGCAACTATTCCTGAAGATGCCGACGGCGTCCAGATTCGAACAATCCACTCGGCGAAGGGCCTTGAGTTCCCTATCGTCGCAATTCCAGAAGTGGGCACCGAGTTCAACTTCCAGGGGGACGTCGACGACTACGGGAAAGTCTACCTCGACGAGCTTGACGTCGGGGATGGCGAGTCAGAACCGGTGCTCGGTCTGAAAGCTCCGTCAGCCGATGATCCCTATGAGCACCAGAACACGCTCGCTCGGACGCGGCTTCAAGAGGAGGTCAGGATGCAGGAACGAGCCGAACTGAAGCGTCTCCTCTACGTCGCAGCGACGCGGACCCGTGACCACCTGCTCTTCAGCGGCGTTCACTCTATCGACGCTGATGAGGAGGATGGCTTAGGGTTAGGTGACCCGAATGACGCGGCGGATGCACGATACTGGCGTGATTGGCTCCAACCAATTCTCTTGGAAGACGAGGACGGTGATGCAGGACACATCTTGAGCCAGCTCTCCGTCAGAGCAGAACATACGACCACTATCAGTGGGAGTGAGTACACAGTTCGAGTTCCAACCGCTCCTGTCCACGATTGGGACGCGTCAGCGGCAACTGAGCGCGACTACCCCCAAATCGACATTCCTGCTCCAGAGGTATCCACTCCCCCGACGTCGATCACGGCCACGAATTTTGCGAAAGCACTCTCTCCGGATGATACAGCCATCTACACTGACGAACTCGAGGAGGACGCCGCGAGTCTCGAAACGGATGGTCTACAGGCCAACCATCTGGGCACGATCGTCCACAAACTCTGTGAGCTACGACCTGATCGAGACCGGTGGCGCTCCATCGCGGCTCGGCTGGGTTCTGCTTTGGATGATATGGTGACTGATGGGGATTTGGATCGGATCGAAGAGTATACTGAGCGCTGCCTACAGTTCCGTGCTGATATCGTTGACGACGAGTCGCCGACGACTATTCACGAGGAACTCTCGGTTGTGACGCGATTGGAGGCCGGCCGAATCGTCGGCGATATCGACCTGCTCCTGGTCACTCCAGACAGCTACCACGTTATCGACTACAAGACGAACGACACCTCTCAACGATCAGTCGACGACCTCGCAGAGAAGTATTGGCCCCAGCTCGAAGTGTATGCAGCTGCCCTCCACCAGAACGACGATTCCCGAATCGTTCACACCACGCTGTACTTTGCCGACGCTGATGGGCATCGGACCACGACCCACGACATGCTTTCGTTGGATATTCTTGGTGATGACCTGAACACACAGCTTGAGGGATTAACGCAGTCCGACGGCGCCGCAGTCCGAGGAGGATCGAGCAATTTCTGAGCCAGTCCAGGCTCACTAACGCTATTCCTGCTCTGGAACTCCTCTACACCCAATTCCTGCTCTCAACCCTCGGAATTTAAAGCGAAAACTTATATCACTCGACAAGGCGTACACACGTAATAGCGTATGACTCGATGGCGAGCGAAGCGCCGGTACGAGGCAAACCGGCGGTTCGGCGAGCGTGCAGATGAGGCGCTCGTAGCCATCTCTATCCTCAAAGCCAAGCGTGACGGCATTGACCTCGAGCAGAGTGGGGACGACTTGCGAGCAAAACTCGAATCGGGCCGCCACCTACTTGAGCAAATTCGCGACGCGCTCGATGAAGACCCCGACGCTGATCCGTACGAATTAGCCATCGCTGAGCAGATTCAGGAGAATGCGATTACTGCAAGCTCCCGGTTGGTCGGCGATTTCGAGGACCTGATTGAGGTCATGGAAGCCGCTGAAGAGACTCTTACCTATCAACAGGGTCTTGACGAGGTCCGTGAACAGTTGAAGGAGATCTCGGAGACTGCGAACCGCACTTCTCGAGATAGTATCAATCGTATGCGGGGTACTCTTGCCGACGGAACTCGCTGAGTCCCA
>ENA-ORCO01000795-ORCO01000795.1-marine-metagenome-genome-assembly--contig:-NODE-795-length-12388-cov-3.877021_pt1 | contig 12388 bp, 14 predicted proteins | sample MGYA00248633_ERZ508508 | MGnify/ENA primary metagenome ERZ508508 (study PRJEB26179, sample SAMN06268845) | marine metagenome | isolation source: A23 P1 aerobic enrichment on pine of planktonic cells taken...
ATCAGACGGCGCGGAGGGATACCCGACGGGAGCGGCGGTTCGCCGGTCGTCATCGGACTCGTTCGGGGGAACACGTGTGAGGGAAGTAGTGGATTTTCTACACACGTACCGGTGCATCGAGGCGGCGACGGCGGCCGCAGGCGACGAAAGCGCAAAGACGCCGGGGCGACACCACGGGATATGCGACTCGAGGACTACTGGGGGATCGGACCGAAGACGAGCGAGCAGCTCGCCGACTCCCTCGGTACCGAGCGGGCGATCGAGGCGGTCGAGTCGGCCGACGTACGCGCGCTCGTCGACGCCGGAATCCCGCGCGGACGCGCGACCAGGATCCTCAGGCGTGCCGCCGGCGAGGCGGAGATGGACGTCCTCGCGACCGGCGACACGCGCTCGGTGTACGACGACCTCCTCGCGCTGGCGAAACAGGGCGAGTCCGTCGACGCACTGGAGACCGTCTCGCTCGAGGCGGGCGAACAGGAGGTCGAAACCACGGTCACTGTCGAGGATCCGGACCTCTGGTGGCCCAACGGCTACGGCGACCAGCCCCTCTACGACATGACCGTCGAGATCGCCGCCGAAAGCGGCGGCGTCGCCGGCACAGGGACCGAAGTCGCCGACTCCGTGACCGACCGGGTCGGCTTCCGCGACGTCGAACTCGTCGTCGAACCCGACGACGTCGGCACCTCTTTCTACTTCGAGGTCAACGGCACCGAAATCTTCGCGAAGGGGGCCAACACCATCCCGACGGCGCCGATGTACGGCGACGTGAGCGAGGTGCGCTACGACCACCTGCTCGAGAGCGCCGTCGACGCCAACATGAATATGCTCCGGGTGTGGGGCGGCGGCTACTACGAGTTCGACTACTTCTACGAGCGCTGTGACGAACTCGGTATCCTCGTCTGGCAGGACTTCATGTTCTCCTGCTCGCTGCATCCCGCCGACGACGCGTTCCTCGACACGGTCGAAGAGGAGGTCCGCCACCAGGTGCGACGGCTGGCGACCCACCCCTCTATCGCCCTCTGGTGTGCCAACAACGAGAACGAGGAGGCCGCACAGAGCTGGTTCGCGCGCCACGACCACCACGAGGACCACCTCGACGACTACGCGGCGCTCTACGAGGAGACCGTCGGGCCGGCCTGTCGCGAGGAGGACCCCTCGCGAACGTACTGGCCCGGCTCCCCATCCAGCGGGCCCGACGAGATGGAGCCGTACGTCTTCGAGAAAGGCGACATCCACTACTGGGACGTCTGGCACGCGGGCCAGCCCTTCGAGGACTACTACACGACCGAACCGCGGTTCGTCTCCGAGTTCGGCTACCAGTCGTTCCCCTCGACGGACTCGCTGCGGACCGTCATCGACGAGGCGGACTTCAACCCCACCTCGCCGATGATGGAACACCACCAGCGCAACCCCGGCGGGAACACGACCATCCTCAAGCGGATGTCGAGTTACTTCCGGTTCCCCTTCGACTTCGAGGACTTCGTCTACGTCTCGCAACTGCTCCAGGCCGAGGCGATGTCGACGTCCATCGAGCACTGGCGCCGGCGCAAGCCGACGACGATGGGCGCGCTGTACTGGCAACTGAACGATCTGTGGCCCGTCGCCTCCTGGTCGTCCATCGAGTACGACGGCAAGTGGAAGGCCCAGCAGTACGCCGCCCGGCGGCAGTTCGCCCCCGTGCTCGTCTCCTTCCACCCCACGTTCGAGGGGGAGGGCGGCGTCGAGAACGCACAGGCCGGCGAGGACGGCGAGTGGCCCGACGTCGTCGCCCAGACGCTCTGGATCACCAGCGACGTGACCGACCCGCTCGCGGGCGAGATAGACCTCGAGGTCGTCACCTTCGACGGCGAGACCGTGCTCGAAGAAACGGTCGACGTCGATATCGACGCCCAGGAGAGCGTCGAACTGCGGACGCTGGGACGCGAGGACCTGCCCGCCGACGTGGACCCGAGCGAAGTGATGATCCGGGCGACCTACGACGGGGAAGCAGAATCCTATCCCGCGACGGCCTTCTTCGAGAACTACAAGCGGCTCGACCTGCCCGACGCCGAGGTGTCGGTCGACATCGACGGCGCGGACGTGACCGTCGCGAGCGAGGAGTGCGCGCTGTTCCTCGAACTCGACCCCGGCACGCTCCGCGGGGCGTTCTCGGACAACTACGTCCACCTCGCGCCCGGTGAAGAGCGCACAGTCACATTCGACTCCTACGACGACCGCCGCGACGCCGTCGTCGAGACGACCCTCGAAGACTACCTCTCGGTGCGACACCTCCGGCAGACGTACTGAGCGCTCGGAACCCGTACTGAGCGGCGGGAAAACGAGTCTGCGGACCTACCGGTGCTGTTCGATCGCCGCGACGAGCGCCTCTTTCTGCTGGACGCCGACCATCTCCTGGACTTTCTCCCCGCCGGCGAAGAGGACGAGCGTCGGGACGCCCCGAACGCCGTACTGCGCGGCGAGTTGCTGGTTCGCGTCCACGTCGACTTTCGCAACGGCCGCGTCCGTCTCGGCCGCAATCGACTCGACGATGGGTTCGAGCATCTGGCACGGGCCACACCAGTCCGCGTAGAAGTCGACCAGCACCACGTCGTACTCGCCGGTCACCTCGTCGAGTTCTGCCGCGCCGTTCACGTGGACGGGCTCGGACGGCGCGCCGGCCGCTCCACCGCTGCTGTCCGCCGATTCGTCGTCTCCGTCGACCTGCTCGCGCAGCGATTCCCGTTTCTCGGCCCGGATCTCATCGACCGATCGATTGTCACTCATCACCCCATCGTACGAACTGGCACCTCTTAACTGTTTTGCGCTATTTTCACAATACTGCAGAGCCAGTGAATCGACCGTCGACGGAGTCGATAGGCGACTCTCCTGACGGGGCCCACCGCGGGGCGGTCAGAGTCTCTCGGCGAACGCTCCCGGGAGGCGGGCGTAGACAGCAGCGTTGCCTGCGAGCGCGTCGAGCGTCGTGTACTCGTCGGGGGCGTGAACGGTGTCGGTTCCGAGTCCGAACTCCACAGTGGGGATGCCGGCGTTGCGCAGTTTCTTCGCGTCGCCGCCACCGGTGGCCGAGCGCCGGTAGACGCGGTCGCCGGTGACGTCCTGGGCCACTGCAAAGACGGCCGCGACGAGCGGGCTGTCGGCCGGTTCGAAGGTGCCGACACTCCAGGACAGATCCGCGACGACGATCCCCTCGCAGTCCGCGACGCACTCCCGCACGTCGGCGATCAGGTCCGGGGTGTACACGCCAGGCGCGAGTCGGATATCGACCTCGGCGCGGGCCGATGCCGGGACCGCGTTTATCGCCTCACCGCCCTCGATCGTCCCGAGGTTGATCGACGGGTGCTCGAACAGTTCGCGCGCCGCGTCGGCGCCCATCGTCGGCGCGTAGTACTCGACGGACTCCGCGACGAGGTCGGCGACGTCGGGACCCAGGTCGAGCGCGCGCCCGCCGAACTCCTCGCGGAGCCGTTCGACCGCGGCGTAGAGACGGTCGATGGCGTTGACGCCCAGGACGGGCCGTGAGCCGTGGGCCGCCTCGCCCTCCGCGTCGAGAGTGAGCCACACCGAGCCGCGGTCGGCCGCCGTCACGGAGTGGCGCCCGCCCTCGCAGGTCGTCTCCCCGATGACACAGGCGTCGGCAGTGAGCGCGTTCGCTTCCAGGAGCGCCGCCAGCCCCGCCGGCCCGCCGGTCTCCTCGTCGCTGACGAACGCGAACGAGAGGTCCACCGACGGAGCGGTGTCGGTCTCGACGAAGGCGCGGGCCACCCAGCACATCGCGGCGACGGCGCCTTTCATGTCGGTCGCGCCCCGGCCGTAGACCCGGTCGCCGTCGCGCTCGCCCAGCGGACCGCGAGTCCAGCTCTCCCGGTCGAACGGCACCGTGTCGAGGTGACCGTTGAACAAAAGCGTCGCGTCGCGCTCGCCCGGAATCGTCGCGAGGAGGTTCGGTTTGGCCGCGTCCGGAGCGATTCGCTCGGTGGCGACCCCGAGGTCGGTGAACCACGACTCGAGCGCAGCGACCGCCTCGCGCGTCGCTCCGGGTGGGTTCTGCGTGTCGATCCCGAGAAGGTCCAGGGCCGTCGCCGCCACGTCCTCGCGGCGCTCGTCGAGGAAGTCGACGACCGCCGTCACGTCCGACCGTGACCGGTCGCCGGTCATCGGCTACTCCGCGGGGACTTCGACTCGCTCGTCGTACTTGTCGCGGAACTCCTGGACGAGCTGGCCCATCTTCGCGTACCAGTCGTTGAGCATGCGCTGCATCTCGTCGGCCATCCTGTCGGGGTCCGTCGGTCGGAACACGTGGTAGTAGCCGCCCTGCTCGTAGTTGATCTGTTCTTTCTGGACGAACCCCGCCTGGACCAGCCGCTGGATCGAACGGTAGGCGGTCGAGCGCTCGCGGTCGACCGCGTCGGCGATCTCGTCGACCGTCAGCATCTCTTCGGCGTCTACCAGAACACCGAATATCTCCCGGTCCAGTTCCTTCAGCCCGTGAAAACACTCCAGCAGCCCCTCACACTCCATGTCCTGCTGGAGGTACTCGCTCATGGAATCCGGCATCGTACGTCGGACTACTTCCTTCGTGAGTATAAATGTGTGGATTTTCTGCACAACTACCGGGTCGAGAGAGTCCGTGTCGACTGTGGCAGCCTCAGTCCGTGTCGACTGCGGCAGTCTCGATACAGTCAGAGCAACGCACTGCACTCATAGTGATTATTGTAGATTATTTCCGGATCGTGCCGACCCCGGGATCGGCGCGTACCGGTACATCGCGACAATAATCACTATCAGTGAACGTCTCGTCGAGACCGAGAACCGACCACAGCGGCCAACGGAAACCCGCTCGCCCCAAGGAGTGTCCCGCAGGCGAACTCGCTTCGACCGCGATTTTAAGTAGGTGGCGAGCGAATAGTATTGTATGAGTGTAGAACAACTAAGCGGCGAGAGCGCCGACCGGATCCGGCTGTCGTACCGGCCGGACCCGTCGAGCGCGGCGTCGCTCGACGAGGCGTGGAACGTCGTCGATAGCGACTGGATCCGCGAGCGTATGATCGAGGACACCTATCTCACGTACCTCCGTCGCGCTCACGGCGGCCGCGTCGCCGTCGGCGACGAGTGGGAGGAGTTCGTCAACTGCGGCTGTGCGGACCCCGAGGACGTGATCGTGCGCGTCGAAGCGGTCGAGGGCGGGACAGTCTTCGACGAGGCGACCACGGTCGAAATCGAACCGGCCGATCCCTCCAAGCACTGAGACCCACCGCGACCCGTTTTTCCGCACCACCGCTGTCTCGAGAGAGCGTCCGTCCGACAGCACCGTATTGATTGTATTGCACAATACTTATTTCACCGCGTCCGTTACGGGGGAACGCAGATGGATTTCGACGACTTCCCGACACCCGACGCATCGGTGGACAGCATCACCCCGAGCGAACTCAAGCGACGCATCGACGAGGGGGAGGCGGTGACTGTGCTCGACGCACGCGCGTCGAGCGAGTTCGAGGAGTGGCATGTCGAGGGGCCGACGGTCACCGTCGCGAACGTCCCCTACTTCCGGTTCCTCGACGGCGCGGACGACGACCTCCTCGCGCAGGTCCCGGAGGGCGACCCGCTGGTCGTCCTCTGTGCCAAAGGCGGGGCCAGCGAGTTCGTCGCCGGCACGCTGAAAGAGGCCGGGCGGGACGTGATCCACCTCGAGGACGGCATGAACGGGTGGGCCCGCGTCTACGAGCGCAGCGAGGTGACCGGCTACGACGGGCCCGGCCGGGTCTACCAGTACCGCCGCCCGTCCTCGGGCTGTCTCTCCTACCTCGTCGTCGACGGCGACGAGGCTGCGGTGATCGACCCGCTCCGGGAGTTCGCCGACCGATACCGCGAGGACGCCGCCGACCTGGGCGCGACCATGACGTACGCCCTCGACACGCACGTCCACGCCGACCACGTCAGCGGCGTGCGCGCGCTCGACGACGAGGGCGTCCGCGGCGTCGTTCCCGAGGCGGCCGTCGACCGCGGGGTCCGCTACGCCGACGTGGTCGAACGGCTCGGCGACGGCGACACACTCTCCGTGGGCGAGGCCACCATCGAGGCCGTTCATACGCCCGGTCACACCACCGGGATGACCTCGTATCTCGTCGGCGAGAGCCTGCTGGCGACCGGCGACGGCCTGTTCACCGAGAGCGTCGCCCGCCCCGACCTGGAGGAGGGCGACGACGGCGCGCCCGACGCGGCGCGCACCCTCCACGAGTCGCTCCACGAGCGGATCCTGACGCTGCCGGACGACACCGTCGTCGCGCCGGCGCACTTCTCCGACGCCGCCGACGCCGCGGCCGACGGCACCTACACCGCGACGGTCGGCGACCTCACCGAGCGGATGGACGCGCTCTCGCTCGACAGGGAAGCGTTCGTCGACCTCGTCCTCGCGGACATGCCGCCCCGCCCAGCCAACTACGAGGAGATCATCGGCACCAACCTCGGCACGCAACATGTCGACGACGCCGAAGCGTTCGAACTCGAGCTCGGCCCGAACAACTGCGCCGCCACGCAGGACTCGCTGACCGGCGACTGAGCGATCGACCGAAGAACGACCGACTGCTGACCTCCATCCTTTCCGCGAGAAACAGTGTACCCAGAGAGCGACGGCGTCGGCCGCGAGCGGCGGCCCCGCGGTCCGACCCGTCGACGCCGCTTCTATTCCGCGAGTGCGCCGGACTGCCGCGACCCGAGCGCACCCGCGAGCGCGAGGAGGTAGCCGAGCCCCTGCTTGACTTCCGGGTCTCGCGTCGCGCGTGCGAGTCCGAGGACGCCGACCGCGTCGGGGTCGGCCGCCTCGGCGTCGCCGACCGCACCCAGCAGCGTCGCCAGTCCGTCGCGAGTGTCGTCCTCGCCGGCGGCGTCGGCCAGTTCCGCGACCGACGACCCAGTGTCGGCGAGCGAGGTGACCATCTCGTCGTCCATCGCCGCGGTGGCCAGCGACGCGACCTGCGCGAGGTCCGCCAGGTCGTCGAGCGTCCCGCTGGCCTGCATCTCGGCGACAGTCTCCAGCGCCGCGGCCAGGTCCGCGCCGTTCTCGCCGGTCGCTGTCGCGAGCGCGACGGTCTCCTCCGTCGCGAGGCCGTCGGCCGATTCGGCGAGCGTCGACGCCGTCCCCGCGAGCGAGGCGGCCATCTCGTCGTCCATCGCCGCCTCCCCGAGTGCGAGCACGTCGAGGAGTTCGTTCACCGCGTCGAGGCGCTCGACGAATCGCGCGACTGTCTCGGGGTTCTCGGCGATGGCGTCGGCGAGTTCGCCGTCGAGGTCGGCGGGCGCGTGCTCGCTCACGCAGACCACCTCACAGCAACCCCCTGGCGGTCAGCCAGTAGGACTTGTTGTAGGCTAGTTTCGCCCAGTGCAACTGCTGTGAGGGGCGCACCGGCTCGGGCGGGTTGTCGTAGTCGAACTCGACGAACGTCGCCGCGTCCATCCCGGTCTCGACGAAACACAGCGTCTTGCCGTCGTAGGTCGCGGTCGGCGTCCGGCCGCGGACCTCGCTCGCGATCCGCTGGCCGACGACGTTAGCCTGGTAGTGGGCCGCGCTCCCGGCTTTCGGGACGCCGACGGCCGCGGCGTCGCCGAGCGCGTAGACGCCCTCGTGGCTGGTCGCTTCGAGCGTGTGCGGGTCCACGTCGACCCAGCCGCCCTCGCCGAGCCCCGCGTCCGCGATCAGGTCGCTCCCGGTGTGCGGTGGGATGGCGACGAGCGCGTCGTAGTCGAGCGTCGTCCCCTCCATCGATGTGAGCGTCCCCTCGTCGGGGTCGACCGACTCCGCGTTGAACATCGTCTCGATCCGGATGTCGCGGGAGTCGAGGATCGGCCGCGCCCACTCGGCGATCTGCTCGTTGCCGTGGACGCGCATGATTGGGTACGTGTAGGTGATCTCGACGTCGTCGCGGAGGCCGCGCTGGCGGAACCAGTCGTCGGCCATGAGGACGAACTCCAGGGGTGCCGCCGGGCACATGTGCGGCGTCCCGACGACGCTCAACACGACGTGGCCCTCGGTGAACGAGAGCAGCTCCTCCCGGAGCGCCTCGGCTCCCGACTCGCTGTAGTAGTTGTGACCGCCCGCCTCGAGTCCCGGGATCTCCTCCGGTGCGAGCGTCGACCCGGTCGCGAGCACGAGGTGGTCGTAGTCGATCGGCACCGGCGCCTCGTGGTACCGGACCTGCTTGGCGTCGGTGTCGATGTCGGTCACGCGGTCGACCCGAACGGTGACCCGGTCGTCGACCAGCTCGCGCAGTCGCCGGCGCCCGTCCTCGGGTTCGCGCTGGCCGAAGGGGACGTACAGCCACACCGGCTTGTAGACGTGGTCGGGGCCGTCGTTGACCAGCGTCACCGCTACCTCACCCGCGTCGATCTGCGGGCCCAACCGGTCGGCGAGGTCGTTGGCGAGGACCGCCCCACCGGTTCCCCCACCGACGACGACGATCTGCTCGGTCATGCTTTCTCCACGTAGAACGCGTGGTGGTCGTCGCCCTCCTCGGTCGCGAGCAGGTCGTTGTCGGTCTCGTCGACCCACTCGGGCACGTCCGTCAGCGACCGCTCGTTGTCGCTCAACAGGCGGACGACGGCGCCGGACTCGGCGCTCCGGACCGCGCCGATCAGGTCCATCAGCGGCCCCGGGCACGCCGAACCGCGCGCGTCGACGGTTTTCGCAGGCTCGATATCGGTCTCGCTCATAGGTACGTGTGTATCTCCGAGCCGGACGCCATTAGTATTGTGCCACGATTCCAAGATTGTGAAAAGACGTTCGGACAACTGCCCGGGCGCTGAGAGTCGCGGCCCGGACGCGTCGGGTGTTAGCCGCGCTCTCGTTCGAACACGACGCCGTAGTGGTACGGGAGCAACTCGTGGCGGTCCGCGAGGGAGAACGCCGCCGCGTCCGTGACGACGTCGGCCGTCTCGGCCGGCGACAGTCGCAACGAGGTCGGCGGGCCGCGGGGGTCACCGTCGACGGTCGTCTCCGCGCGCGGCCGGTCGTGCCAGTTGACGACGACGAACCGCCCGCCGGGGTCGAGCACGGCGGCCGCCTGGCGGACGAACTCGGCCGGATCGTCGACCCCGTGGAACGTGTTCGCCATCAGCAGGACGTCGACGGAGCCGTCGAGAGCGCCCGCCAGGTCCCGGGCGTCGCAGTGGACGGGAACGACGTTGTCGATGCCCTGTCGGTCCGCGAGGCGGTCGAGTTCGCCGAGCAGCGACTCGTCGAGGTCGAGCGCGTACGTCTCGGCCGGCGCGGTGATCCGCGCGGCCGGCAGCGCGAAGTAGCCGTTGCCGGAGCCGACCTCGGCGAGCGCGTCGCCCGCGGCGACGCCGAGACGCCGGAGCGTCGCACCCGGCGTCGGCCACAGCCGCCCCCACCAGTCCCAGTCGGGCTGGCCCGTGTTCCGGAAGCGCTCCATCCTACGTGGTGTCGACGCCGACGAGCTCGTACAGGAGACAGACGCTCGCCAGCGCGGTCCCGATCAGAACCGCACCGAGGACGAGCGCCAGCCCACCGACCACCGGCCCGAGGCTCGTTACCCCGGCGAGTACGGCGACGCCGAACAGCGCCAGCGCGCCGCCGACGACCAGTCTGACCGTTCTATCGGTCGCACCAATATTGGTCTCCATACCCACATCTATGCACGACAATCTGATAAACGTTGCCCGCGCGGGGACGCGGCCGTGGATACCACACTGCTCCGGTTCGAGCGGCGCGACCGGCAATCAGGTCGTCGCCGCGCTGTCGGCGAACGCTCTGGGGAGCGACGCGTAGACGAGGGCGTTGTCGACGAGCGCGTCGACCGTCGTGTACTCGTCGACGGCGTGGGCCGTGTCGGTCCCGAACGCGAACTCGACGGTCGGGATCCCGGCCGAACGGAGTCGCTTCGCGTCGCCGCCGCCGGTCGCGCTCCGCCGGTAGATCCGCTCGCCGCCGACCGCCTCCGCCGTCGACGCGACGGCCTCGACGAGCGGGCTGTCGATCGGTTCGACCGACCCGACGCTCCAGGACACGTCCGCGATCGTGATCCCCTCGCAGTCGGCGACGCAGGACCGGATCTCCGAGAGCATCTCGCCGGTCTCGACGCCCGCCGTCAGACGGATGTCGACCGCTGCGCGGGCCGACTGGGGCACGCTGTTTATCGCCTCGCCGCCCTCGACGGTCCCGAGGTTGATCGACGGGGTGGTGAACAGATCGCGAGCGGTCGCCTCGCCCATCGTCGGCGCGTAGAACTCCACCGATTCCTCGACGATCGGCGCCAGCTCCGGGCCGATATCGAGGTCGCGCCGGCCGAACCGCTCGCGGAGCGTCTCGACGGCGCCGTAGAGGCGATCGATCGCGTTCTCGCCGAGGACCGGTCGCGAGCCGTGGGCCGCCTCGCCGCGGGCCTCGAGAGTGAGCCAGATGCTCCCCCGGTCGGCGACGGTCACGGAGTGGCGCCCAAGCTCACAGGTCGGCTCGCCGATGACGCAGGCCGCGGCGTCGAGTACGTCGGCCTCCAGCAGCGCGGGGAGCCCGGCGTCGCCGCCGACCTCCTCGTCGCTGACGAACGCGAACTGCAGCGTGAGCGGCGGCGTGGTCCCCGTCTCCGCGAACGCGGTGATCGCGAACACCATCGCCGCGAGCGCGCCCTTCATGTCCGTCGCCCCGCGGCCGTAGACCCGGTCGCCGACGCGCTCGCCGAGCGGCGCGCGAGCCCACTCGTCGGCCTCGAAGGGAACCGTGTCCAGGTGGCCGTTGTACAGGAGCCGCTCCTCGCGCTCGCCGGGCACGGTCACCAGGAGGTTCGGCTTCGCCGGGTCGACGGTGACTCGCTCGACCTCGACCGCGTGATCGGCGAGACGGTCCTCGATCAGGTCGGCGAGGTCGGTGGTGTCGCCGGGCGGGTTCGACGTGTCCACCGCGAGCAGCTCCAGCGCCAGCTCGACGAGGTCACCGCGGTTGGCCTCGACGTACGCGGTCGGGTCCGACACCGTCTCAGGCCTCCCCCGGCGATCCGCCCCGGCGGTCGTCGCGACGCGAGCGCACCACCCCAGCGACGCCGAACTGGCCGTTCATACGAGTCCGTTGGCACGCGACCGCCTAAAGTATTTCGTAGAACACACAATACTGGTGGCGAGGATCGGCGAGCGCAGTCGTCGCGGTCGCGCGGCCGGCCAGCGGTGGCGGCCGGTCAGTCGGTCGACCGTCGACGCCCGTAGAGTCGGGCGCCGCCGGCGAGCGCGCCGACCGTCAGCGCCGTCACGGCGACCTGCACGAGCGTGCCGCCGGCCGCCGCCGCCGTCCCACCGGCAGCGACGCCGCCCGCGGCCCCCGTCGTCGCCGGGGCGACGAACAGACAGCAGAGGCTGAGGAGTCCGCCGATACCGAGGACCGACCACCGCCTGCCGGTCCGACCGTCCGCGCTCGCGTCCGACGACATCTACTCGGTCGTTGGTGGACGCGCCCGTTGAATCTTTCCCAGCGGCGCGTCGCCGCTCAGCACGCGTCGCCGCTCAGCACGCGTCGCACCGCCGTCGCTGGTAGTACAGCAGGCCGGCGAACGACAGGGCCGAGACCGCGCCCAGCAGCGGCCGGAGCGGGTCGAAGTACGTCATCAGCGCCGACGAACTGAATAGCGCGAGCAGGACGGCGTTGCAGATCGGACACCCGAACGCCAGAAAGCCGCCGACGATTCCCCCGACAGCGAATCGATCGCCGATCGGCTCCGCGGCCAGGGACCGCTGGTAGACGAACGCACCCGCGAACGCCGCGGTCGCGAGCAGAAACAGGTAATCCGCGGGGGTGTGCTCGACCATCCGGACGTAGACGGGGTTGGGGATCAGGCCGGTCACCGCCCCGAACAGGACAAACACCCCGATGCTCACGCCGACACTCCGGAGCAGACGCGGGCGCGGCAGCGCCGTCATGCACGCCCACCTCCGTCGAGCGAACACGTTTGTGGGTCGCCGGCGCGACCGAGGAAGAAGAGGAGTAGGGCGATTCCGCCAACTCGAAGGAGGTTGCCGTCGAACGGCAGCGCCGCCATCGCACCGACGAAGCCCAGCGCGCCGAGCACGCCCGCACCACAGCTCGCACAGCCGGCGGCGAGCAGTCCGGGGAGCACGCCGGCAATCGTCGACACACTCCGGCGACGTGCGCGCTGGACCAGCGCGAGCGCGTTGGTTACCGCGACACCGGCCAGGACGGCGTACGTGGCGACTAGCGCGAGCCCAAGATAGCCGGTAGTCAGATACACTTCGCGCGTGAGCGCCGTAACCGCGTAGCCGATGTCGGTCGGGTCGGTCGAGAGCACCTGGACCGAGAACTGGGGGAATGAGCTCAACACCAGGATGACGTACGTGGCGAGAGCCACGACGGCGGCCGATAGCAACCGGGCGC
>ENA-ORCO01000796-ORCO01000796.1-marine-metagenome-genome-assembly--contig:-NODE-796-length-12383-cov-2.522834_pt1 | contig 12383 bp, 10 predicted proteins | sample MGYA00248633_ERZ508508 | MGnify/ENA primary metagenome ERZ508508 (study PRJEB26179, sample SAMN06268845) | marine metagenome | isolation source: A23 P1 aerobic enrichment on pine of planktonic cells taken...
CTGACCGTCCGAGTGAGTTCGTCCAGATGCCGGGCCATCTCGTCGCGTTCCCGGCGGCTCTCGACCTGTGTCGTGATGTCGCGCGAGGTGACGACGTAGCCGCCGAGCGACTCGTCGGTCACGTTCGAGAAGCGGCTCTCCAGCCACCGCCACGAGCCGTCGGCGGCCCGGAACCGGTACTGCTCGGTCGCCGTCTCGACCTCCGTCGCACCGATGACCCGCTCGAAGACGGCCCGCACCTGGTCCCGGCTCTCCGGGTGAACGAACTCGAAGACGTTCTCGCCCACGAGCGACGCCGAGTCGTAGCCGAGTATCCGCTCCGTCGCGTCGTTCGCGTAGGCAAACCGGCCGTCCTCGTCGACGATCACGATCTTGTCCTGCGTGTACTCCAGCAGGATCGACGACCGGGAATCCTGCTCCATTCGACGAAAGTACGGCCCGAACGCGTATAGTGGTGGCGGCGGGTCGCTCACAGAGACACAGACGCCCTGGGAGACACGTTCCGTCACCGTGTTCGGCGCGTCGTCCGCCAGCGCTCATTCGAACTCGGTGACGACCTCGATCCCCACCGTTTCGTAGTCGCTCATCGCCGCCAGCCGGTCGGGTACGTCGGCCAGCGCGACGGTGTTGGTCACGAGCGCTTCCGGGTCGACCCTGCCCGCGCGGACGAGTTCGAAGAGCTCGTCGTATCGTCCCGGCGCCATCCCGCGCGAACCGGCGATCGTCAGCCCGTCCTGGACGACGGTATCCATCGGGAGTGCGATCTCACCGCGGTCATCGTCGCCAGTCAGCCCGACCTGGACGTGCGTGCCGCCGCTCGTGAGCGAGTCGACGCCCGTTCGGGCGGTCTCGCTGGATCCGAGCGCGTCGACGGAGACGTCAGCGCCGCCGGTCTCCGCGCGGACCCGTGTGGCGGGGTCAGCCGACTCGCTCGCGTCGACAGTCCAGCGGGCACCCATCTCCCGGGCCAGTTCCAGCGGAGCCCCGCGAACGTCGACGGCGGCGACGCTGGCACCGAGTGCCGTCGCCACCTGTACCGCCGAGAGGCCGACGCCGCCACAGCCGACGACGGTCACCACGTCGCCCCCGCCGACGTCGGCGACGGCATCGAGCGCCTCGAAGGCGGTGACGAACCGGCAGCCGAGACTCGCTGCCGCGACCGACGAGACGCCATCGGGGAGCGCAACGGCGTTGACATCGGCACGCGGGACGTGGAAGCGCTCGGCGAACGCCCCCGGCGCCGCCGGGCCGAATCCGAGCGCAGTCGTGTCTTCACAGTAGTTGGTCCGCCCGCGCCGACAGGCGGGACAGGTGCCGTCGGCGAGGTTGAAAGGAACGACCACGCGCTCGCCCGCTGTTACGGTGTCGACGTCGTCGCCCACCTCGCGGACGGTCCCTGCGGGTTCGTGGCCGAGGATCTGCCCGGTCGGGACGCGGTCGTCGACCCAGTCGCCGTGTCCCTGCCAGGCGTGCCAGTCGCTCCGGCAGATGCCACAGGCCGCCGTCTCGACGACGACCCCGTGGTCGGCCGCCGTCGGCGCCGCGACCTCCCGTACCGCGAGCGGTTCACCGTGGGACTCGAGAACGGCCGCGCGCATCTCAGTCGGGGTAGATCTCGTGTTCGCGGTCGATCGCGTCGATGCGCTCGAGCTCTTCCGCGTCGAGTTCGAGGTGTCGTGCCTCGAAGTTGGCCCGCTGGTGGTCGCGCGAGGCGGCCTTCGGGATGGTGACGACGTTTTCGTGGGAGCGTACCCACGCGATGGCGACGGCGGCCGCAGTCGTGTCGTTCTCGGCCGCGATAGCCGCGAGCACGTCGTCGTCGAAGGCGTCGCCGCCGATGAGCGGCGAATACGCGACGACCGGGTAGTCGTGCTCCCGGGCATCCGCGAGGACGGGATCGTTCCCGTAGTAGGGGTGGAGCTCGACCTGATTGGCCGCGATCGGCGAGTCGAGGATTTCGCGGGCGCGCTCCAGTTGGTGCGGGAGGAAGTTCGAGACGCCGACATTTCCGGTCAGGCCGTCGTCGCGGAGCGCGTCCATCGCCGGCAGCGTCGTCTCGGGGTCGTACTCGCCCTGCGGGCGGTGGACGTAGAGCAGGTCGATGCTGTCGAGTCCGAGCCGGTCGAGGCTCGCCTCGGCGCTCTCCCGGACATCGTCGCCGGCCAGCGTGTCGGTCCAGAGCTTCGTCGCGACGGTCAGCTCCCCGCGGGACACGTCGGCCCGCTCGATCCCCTCGCCGACGACGGCTTCGTTGTCGTATATCTGGGCCGTGTCGAGGTGTCGATACCCCATCTCGATGGCCGTCTCGATGCTCGACGGGTCGTCGATACCCATCGTGCCGAGGCCGACCGGCGGCAGGTCCATAACCGACAGTTCCCGGCCAGCCAGTTGGGCCTGCCGGTCCCGGCGGGTCAGACCGGTACTCCGGTTCGGTGACTCTCCGGAACCGTGCCCGGTCACCCGTACTCGGCGCGCAACAGGATCTCGCCGTCACGGGCGACGACCACGGTGTCGCCGCCGTTGTTCCAGACGGCCCGGTCGCGTCCCCAGTAGAGCGTGTCGGCGGTATTCTCGCCGCGGCCGGTCCGGAGCGTCAGCGTCTCGCCGGCCGCGAGCGTGACGCCGTCGGGAACGGTGTAGACGTGGTCGGCCGCGTCGCGCACCGTCCAGCCACCCAGACCGAGCGGGTCGGAGCCGTCGTTCCGGAAGACGAGGGACTCGCCGTTCGGGTTCTCGTGGTCGTTCCCGGGCGCGTCGGCGTTGATCGCTGCGAGGACGAGTCCGGTGTCGGCGGCGGCCGCTTCACCGCCGGCGTCGGAGGAGTCGGACCCGTCACCCTCGGTTCCGGAGTCGGTCCCTCCTGGCGTGCGACACGCCCAGAGGCCGGTTGTGCTGGACTGGGCCCGGCTCTCGGTCGCGTAGTAGCGCTCCGAACGGGAGAACGTCGAGTCGTAGACGCGGGCGTAGCCGCCGGCGAGCAACTGGTAGTTGAACTCGACGCCGTCGACGTGGACGTACGCGAGCAGGCGACCGTAGCCGCCCCGGCGGTCTGCGGTCTCGTCGACGACGAGCGTGACCTCCTCGCCGGCGAGCAGTCGCTCGGCGAACGCGCTCGCTGACTCGCCAGCCGACCGGAGACAGTCCCGCCCCGCTCCGGTGTCCGGAACCCCCTCGAACTCCGCGGGGTCGTTCTCGGTGTTGACCTCGGGCGTGTCCACCCCCAGTAGGCGAACGGTGTCGGTCGAGCCGTTGGCGTAGCGAACGTCGACCGTGTCCCCGTCGACGACCCGTGTCACCGTGACGGCGACCCCCTCGCCGGGCGCGACGGTGTTCGTCCCTGGCACGAGCGTGCCGCCGACGGTGATCCCGTGGCCGGACGCGCCGCCGTTGCCCGCACCAGGACCTGCGTCGGTCGGCGTCCCGGTGTCGGCGAGGCCGGCGCAGCCGGCAAGCGCGACCAGCGCGAGGAAAGCGAAGGTGACGACGGCGCGGCGGTCCATGCCGTCGCTTGCAGGGCCACGGGTTTGAGTCCTCGGCACTGGACACGGTTCGAAGTTTCCGGCTTCACAACAGTTAACGGCGGACGACACCCATCGTTGAGGATGATCGACTTCCGGAATCGGTATCAGGCGGGCGTGAACCTCGGCGGGTGGATATCGCAGTACGGCGACTCCGGCCGCGACCACTTCGAGCAGTTCATCGGTGAATCCGACGTCGCGCGGATCGCCGACTGGGGGATGGACCACGTCCGAGTGCCGGTCGACTATCCGGTCCTCGACGGGGGCGACGGGGCGTTCGACGAGCGCGGGTTCGGGTACGTCGACGACTGTCTCCGCTGGTGTCGGGACCACGACCTGGACCTGATCGTCGACCTGCACGAGGCCCCCGGCTACAGCTTCGACAACCTCGAGAACAACCGGCTGTTCGACGACGACAGACTCCGCGACCGGTTCGTCGACCTCTGGCGGGAGTTCGCACACCGGTACGAGTCCGCCGGCGACGAGGTGGTGTTCGAACTGCTGAACGAGGTGGTCGAGCCCACCAGCGAGCGGTGGAACGCCCTCGCCCACCGGACCGTCGACGCCGTCCACGAGGTCGACCCGGACCGGTGTGTCCTGGTCGGGAGCAACCGGTACAACTCGGCGGACGAACTGGCGTCCCTCGAACTCGGCTACGAGGGCCCGGTCGCGTACACGTTCCACCTCTACGACCCGTTCCTGTTCACCCACCAGCACGCGGGCTGGACGCCGCTCGGGGAACTGAGCGGCGATATCGAGTACCCGACCGACCGCGCGGCCGTCGAACCGCTGCTCGACGACCTGGCGGCCGACGAGGACGACGTCGAACCGACAGGCGAGGAGGAGTGGATTCCCATCGACCGGTCCGGAATCGAGGCAGCGGTCGAACCCGCCGTCGCGTTCCGCGAGGAGACCGGCGCGTCCCTCTACTGCGGCGAGTACGGCGCCATCGACGAGGCGCCTGTACGGAGTCGCGTCCGGTGGTACGACGACGTGGTCGACGTCCTCTCGGAACACGACATCGGTCGCGGCTGCTGGTCGTACAAGGAGATGAACTTCGGCCTCGTCGACGGGGAGGGCAGCGTGGTGAACGAGGACATCGTCGACATCGTGAGCCGGTCCTGACTCGCGGACCGTCCGTTTCGGCCGTCGTCGCAGGGTGCCCGTTTCGGTCGTCGCCGCGTGCCGTGTCGGGCCCGTCGGTTTCACTTTCACTTCCGCTCCGGGTGTGGCTCGCGTTTTACCCCGGCATCCGAACGACGCCGGAGATGGAACGCGCCCCCGACATCCCGGTCGTCGACCCGGGGCTCACGCTACGACGCACTCGGTCAGATCTGGCCGCCGTTGCCCGGGGTGCCGTCGTCAGTGGGGATCGGTTCGGGCGTGGTCGTCTCGGGCTCCTCGGCCGAGAGACGGACGTTGTCCATGAACGTCCGGTAGCCGGTCTCCCAGACGATGCTGAAGCCGGTTGCGACGATGCCGGGGCCGTCGTGGTCCACCTCGTAGGTGAACGTCTTCCAGCCCTTCCCGGAGTGGCCCTCCAGCGACCGGCTGGTGTCGAAGTCCGTCTCCACGAGCGGTTCGTCGGGTTCGGGACCGGTGTAGACGGCGGGCTGACCGATCTCGTTGAACGAGTCGCTGACCCAGTAATCGACGGCGAGGTAGTCGTACGCCGAGAGGTCGACGGGCTGTTGGACCCAGACCGTCCCGTCGTCCTGACTGCCGTCGATGAACAGCCGACAGGCCGTCTCGCCGTCGGAGGAGCGCCGGGTCGTCACACCCAGGTCCGAGCCGACAGCCCGGTCGCCCGGGCGGTTGGGATCGGTCGGCAGGTCGCGACCGACCGACCAGGCCGCCCAGTCGTCCTCGAAACTCCCATTGGTGAGCTCCGAGGGGGCGCCGGGCGTGTCCGTCGGCGTTCCACCGTCGGTCGGCGTCGCCGTCGGATCGGACGGGTCCGTGGGCGTCGGGGTTCCGTCTCCGGAATCGTCCGTCGGGGTGTCGTCACCGGAGTCGGCGAGGGCGCCGCAGCCGGCGAGGGCGGTCGAGAGGGCTGTCCCGGTCAGGGCGAGCATCGTTCTGCGCTGCATACTCGACGGGAGGAGCCCCGGGAGTATTTAAACAACGCTGGCTGAAACGAGTGTTTCACATTCCGGAACCGCACGACTGCGGACGGGTCCGGGAGCCGGACGGTGAAAAGGTCGTCTGCGTTCGGATTGCGTTCAGACCGCGTTCGGACCGTGTTCGGGCCGCGTTCGCGCCTGTCCCGCTTCGGCCGCCGGCCACGTTCGAACGAGCCTCGTGCGGAGATTTATCCCGCGGGGCGCCGTGGGTCGTGACAGATCACCATGGATGCCGTCGACGGCGACTGGACGCGCGAGCGGACCGAGGCCTTCCTCGAATCGCAGGCCATCCCGGTCAGACTCGCCTGTCACACCCCTGCTGGCGGGCTCTGGATGCTCTCGCTGTGGTACCGCTACCGCGACGGGCGACTCGAGTGTGCTACCGGCGCCGACGCGAAAGTCGCCAGGTACCTCCGGAACGACCCCGCCGTCGCGTTCGAAGTGTCGACGAACGACCCGCCCTATCGCGGGGTCCGCGGGAGCGGCACGGCCTCGCTCGACCCGGACGAGGACAAGGCGTTGCTCCGGTCGTTGCTGGAGCGATACCTCGGTGGGACCGATACACCCATCGCGGAACGGTTGCTCGCCCCCGAACGCGAGGAAATCCGCATCTCGATCGACCTTGAGCGGGTCTACACCTGGGACTTTTCCGACCGGATGACCCCCCGCGAGTCCTGAGACTCTCTCGCGAGACGACACACGGAGACTGCACCGCCGGGGAATCAGTCGATATCGACGGAGAGGCCGTCGCGGGCGAAGCGAACGTCGCCATCGTAGTGGTCGGCTATCGAGTCGAGCATGGACTCGTGCTCGCCGTCCGTGTGGGGGTAGAGATGCGTGAGATAGACGCGGCCGACCGACCCCTCGGCGGCCCCGAGCACCCGGCCGAGCGACCGCGGCGTCGGATGGTTCGACACGTCGACCGAGTCCGGGAACGAGCAGTCGTGTGCCAGCACGGCCGCGCCGTCGGCGAAGTCGATCAGTTCCTCGAACGCTTCGGTGTCCCCGCTGAACACGAACGCGGGCGGGTCGCCGCCGTCGGACGTTTCGTCCGCCGGGTCGGCAGTCGCCCCCTCGAACCGGTAGGCCAGGCAGTACGCCGAGTGGCGCGTCTCGGTCGCGGCGACGCTGATCCCGGCGAGGTCGAACACACCGGGTTCGACCTCTCGGACCGTCAGGTCCAGGCGGTCCTGGAGGTACTCGTGGACGTCGAAAAGATCGTCGACGAGTTCACGTGTTCCGGGCGGGCCGGCGATGGTCAGGTCGGTCGCGCCGGCGAGCCAGCGGGCCTTGCACAGCGCCATGAGGTCGGAGACGTGGTCGAGGTGGTGGTGGGTCAGGAGCACCGCGTCGACGCCCTCGTAACCGACGGCCGTGCGCTGGAGGCCGTGGAGGGCGCCGCTCCCGCAGTCGACGAGCAATCGGTTCCCGCCGGACTCGACGAGCAGACCGGTCTGGAACCGCTCGCCGGTCGGCATCGCGCTCCCGGTGCCGAGGAAAGTGACGCGCATACGCGGGGCGTCGGCCGCCGGACGAATCGGTGTTGCGGTGACGGCCGGGGATTCGGTCCGATAGTGACGGAGGGTTCGATAGTGACCGAAGAACCGATCAGAAAGCGAAGCGTCGAGTGCTGAAGCTTCGAGTGCTGAACTGCGTCAGGCGTTCGGGTCGAAGGACTGGCTGGCGAACACGCGCCACTCCTCGTCCTCGCGGCGGAGCTGGTAGATGGTGCCCGCCGTCTGCGATTCACCCTGGAACGAAACGTCGAATTCCGCTTCGACGTACGTGATGTCTTCCCCCTGTGGCGGGGTCCCGGACCACTGTTCCGGGGAGTCGACCTCGTTGACGGAATTGATCGATATCGAGGCGTCGCTGGCGTCGGATGGGGTGACCTGGGCGCTGGAGTGGAGCTGTTCCCGGGCTTCTTGCATGTCTCCATCCGCTTGCGCATTGAGGTACGTCGCGGCCGTCGACTCAGCCGCGCTCCGGTCGTCGCCGGCGATAAACTCGGTGTAGCCGAAGTAGCCGACGCCGAGGACGCCGACGCCGGCCACGCCGTATTTCAGGACCTCGCGGCGCTCGTAGCCCGCGATCTCGTTCGACTGGCGGCCCCCGGGTGGGCCGCGAGCGGGCTGGCCGCGTCCCTGCTGGTAGCCCTGGCCCTGCCCTTGCTGATAGCCTTGTCCCTGGCCCTGGCCCTGTTGGTAGCCCTGGCCCTGCCCTTGCTGATAGCCTTGTCCCTGGCCCTGGCCCTGTTGGTAGCCCTGGCCCTGGGGCTGCCCCTGCCCCTGCCGAGGCTGTCCCTGTCCACCCTGTCGAGGCTGGCCACCCTGAGGCTGACCCTGCTGAGGCTGGCCTCCCTGAGGCTGACCACGACCGCCCTGCGGTTGGCCTTGCTGGGGCTGGCCCTGCCGGCCCTGCCCCTGCCGAGGCTGCCCCTGTCCCCCCTGGGGCTGGCCCTGCTGGGGTTGACCCTGTCGGCCCTGCCCCTGCCGGGGCTGTCGTCCCTGACCTTGCTGGGGTTGGCCCTGCTGGCCCTGGTACCCCTGGTCGTCCTGGTGGCTCTGATGTCCCTGGTCGTGCTGTGTCGATTCCCCGTGCCCCTCCAGTGACGCCCCGCAGTTCGCACACGCCGTGGCGTCGCCGGCGACTTCCGCACCGCAGTTCGGACAGTTTGCCATACTGTATCCACCTCTATACCAGGATCTAATAAAACTCCTGAATAGTTTCGTACAGGTTGATACGAAACGCGGACACTCTAATCTTCTAGACTCCGCGCTCGCAGGCGGTTCGAACCACCCGCCGCGAGCCGATCGTCGTTCCGAAACGACATCGTCAGACCGAGACGGGCGCCGAACTGACTTACTGCCGCTTTCGTCCCCTGCAACTGGACAAAATTCTTAGTCTCGCCGCGAATACACGCCGGTACGATGACAGGTGCGACACACTCGTCGATCGGACGGTCGCTCGGCGTCGGCGCCGCCGTCGTCCTGGCGTTTCTGGCCGTCCTCGAAGCGACGCGGCGACTCGACTTCGATCCCGGGGCCCTCGGGAATCGCCCGCTCGTCGTCACCGGCGTCGTCCTCGCTGCCGCGGCGGTTTTCCTGGTGTGGCTGCTGACCGAATCGGCGTTCGACTGATAACGGCCGTCGGAACCCACTTGACGCGCCACGCCTAACCTCCGTCGAGCATGTCGTCACTCGGCGGTCGTGAGTTGCTCGACGAGCGAGACGTCGAGTTCGACCCGGCGTCGGTCACCATCGACGACGGCGAGGTCCTCGACCTGCTGGAGCCCGTCGTCCGCGAGTGGTGGGTCGACGAGTTCGGCGCGTTCGTCCCGGAGAACGACGGCTTCTTCACGCCGCCACAGAAGGAGGCGATCCCGCTCATCCACAAGGGGGAAAACGCCCTCGTCGCGGCGCCGACGGGGTCGGGCAAGACCCTCGCCTCCTTCATCGGGATAATCAACGAACTGTTCCGACGCGACCGGGCCGAGGGTCTCGAGAACTCGGTCTACTGTCTCTACGTCTCCCCGCTGAAGTCGCTGGCCAACGACATCCACCGGAACCTGGAGGTCCCGCTGGCGGGCATCACCGACCGCCTCGCCGCCCGCGACGAGGACGTCGAGGTCCGCCACGCAATCCGCCACGGCGACACCAGCGACGCCGACCGACAGGCGATGCTATCCGAGACGCCACACATCCTCAACACCACGCCGGAGACGCTCGCCATCCTGCTCAACTCCCCGAAGTTCCGCGAGAAACTTCGAACTGTGGAGTACGTCGTCGTCGACGAGATCCACAGCCTCGCCGAGAACAAGCGCGGCACCCACCTCTCGGTCTCGCTGGAACGGCTGGAAGCGCTGGCCAATGGGTCCCCGACCCGGATCGGCTGTTCCGCGACGGTCGAACCGCTCGATACGATGGCCGAGTTCCTGGTCGGACAGTCCGAACCCGGCGGTGACCCCCGCGACTACGAACTCGTCGACGCGCGGTTCGCCCGCGAGTTCGACGTGGAACTGATCTGTCCAGCCGACGACCTGGTGAATACCCCACGGAACGTCGTCACCGAGCGGTTCTATCGCGACCTGAACGACCTCGTCTCGGAGCACACCAACACGATCGTCTTCACCAACACCCGCTCGGGCGCCGAACGGGTCCTCCACAACCTCCGGGAGCGATTCGACGGCTACGACGAGGCAAACTCCGGCTGTCACCACGGCTCGCTCTCGAAGGAGCGCCGCCAGGAGATCGAATCGCGACTCAAGGAGGGCGACCTGGACGTGGTGACGACCTCGACGAGCCTCGAACTCGGCATCGACATGCCCCACGTCGACCTGGTGGTCCAGGTCGGGTCGCCCAAGTCCGTCGCCGCGCTCCTCCAGCGGGTCGGCCGCGCCGGCCACCAGCTCGGCGAGACCGTCACCGGTCGCGTCGTCGCGCTCGACCGCGACGAACTCCTCGAGTGTGCGGTGATGCTGAAGAAAGCCGAGGAGGGGTTCGTCGACCGCGTGTTCGTTCCCGAGAACGCACAGGACGTCGCCGCACAGCACGTTTACGGGATGGCCATCGCCGAGATCAGGCCCGAACGGGAGATCCGGGCCATTCTCGAACGCGCGTACCCCTACCGGAACTACACCGATGCCGAGTGGGAGTCGCTCCTCCGCTATCTCACAGCCGACTACGAGGGGCTGGAGGAGAAAAACGTCTACGCGAAGGTCTGGCGCGACGCGAACGACCCGCCCGACGGCGAGCACCACTACGAGGACTACCCCGTCGGCGAGGTGTTGATGGGCAAGCGCGGCCGCCTCGCGCGGGTCATCTACATGACCAACATCGGGACCATCCCCGATTCGTTCACCTGCGACGTGGTGACTCGCTCGGGCGACGAGTGGGTCGGCCAGCTCGACGAGCAGTATCTCGACACGCTCGAATCGGGCGACGTGTTCGTCCTCGGCGGCAACCGCTTCGAGTACCGCTACCGCCGCGGGTCGAAGGTGTACGTCGACCCGACGAGCGCGCGCCCGACGGTGCCGTCGTGGTACTCCGAGCGACTCCCCCTCTCGTACGACCTCGGCCGCGAAATCCTCTCCTTCCAGCGGGACCTGCTCGCCCGCCTCGACCACGGGGGACAGTCGGCGGTTCGACACTGGCTCCGGGAGTTCCCCCTCGACGAGAACGCCGTCCGCGCGCTCGCCAGGATGTTCGACCAGCAGGTCCGCTACGCCGGCGTCGAGAGCGTCAGCACCGACGAGCGCCTCGTCGTCGAGGAGGAACGCGACCGCGAGGACTACGAGCGGCGCTACTACGTCCACTCGAACTACGGCCGGCGGTTCAACGACGGCTTCTCCCGGTTGCTCGCCTACCGGATCGCCCAGTCGGTGAACGCGAACGTCACCGTCGCCGTCGCCGACCACGGGTTCACCCTGTCGATGCCGCTCAACCGGAAGGTCGACGCCGGCGACGTCCTCGAGTCGATCGACCCCGACGACGTTCGGCCGGACCTCCGGGCGGCCCTGGAGGGCACGGACCTCCTGCAGCGGTACTTCCGGATCAACGCCACCCGCGCGCTGATGATCCTGAAACGCTACAAGGGCTACGAGAAGTCCGCCGCCGAACAGCAGGTCTCCAGCGAGATGCTCCTGTCGTTCGCGGAGGACCTCCCCGAGTTCGCTGTGATGGAGGAGACCTACCGGGAGATAATCGAGGACAAGCTCAACGCCGCCGGGATCGAGGAGACCCTCGGAGCGATCGGGGACGGCGAGATCGAGGTGCGAAGCCAGTCGCTCGGGTCGCCCTCGCCGCGGGCGTTCGGGCTGGCGACGCTGGCGGCGAGCGACGTGGTGCTCGCCGAGGACGAGGCCGAGGTGCTCCGGGAGTTCCACGAGCGCGTCACCGAGGCCATCGAGGGCGAGGGCGCCGGGGCCGTGGGGATCGAGTGACCGGGACGATCCCGCCAACTGGCGAAAGTTGTTTCACGACCGCGCATGACGGACGTGTCATGGACGAGGCTCGTCGACGACTGCTCGCGGCCCTGGGAACGACCGGCGTCGCGGCGGTCGCGGGATGCATCGAGGGTCGGAACCGGGGGGCGAATCCGTACACGCCCGATCAGAGGACGCGTACTGGTGAAACTGAAACGTCCACGACAGTCACCCCGACCGCCACCCTGACTCCCACGCAGTCGCCCACCGCTCCCGCTGATACGACGTCACCAGCCAAAACGACGGATCGCCCTGATACTCCCCCACCGACCGCAACCACCGACCCCGCTGGTACGCCTCCCCCCGCTACAACCACCGATCCCGCTAGTACCTGTTCGCCGGCTACTGCCACCGACGCTCCCGCATCCTCCCGACGGGTCGACAAACTCCGTGCCGAGAATCCCGGCGGGCGTGACGTCTTCGGCACCTCGATCGCGATCTCGGACGACGCGTCCACCGCGATCATCGGGGCCGCCCAGGACGAGGACCCGAACGGCAGGTTCGAGGCCGGCTCCGGTGGCGGTTCGGCGCACGTGTTCGAGCAGTCCGACGGCGCCTGGAGCCGGGCGGCGAAACTCGCTGCCGACGACGGCGACGCCGAGGACAACTTCGGCTGGACGGTCGCGGTGTCGGGTGACGGGTCCACTGCCATCGTCGGGGCGAGCATGGACGAGGACCCGAACGGCGTACGTGGCGGTTCGGTCTACGCCTTCGGGCAGTCCGATGGCGGGTGGACACAACAGGCGAAACTCGTCGCCG
>ENA-ORCO01000798-ORCO01000798.1-marine-metagenome-genome-assembly--contig:-NODE-798-length-12372-cov-4.220984_pt1 | contig 12372 bp, 10 predicted proteins | sample MGYA00248633_ERZ508508 | MGnify/ENA primary metagenome ERZ508508 (study PRJEB26179, sample SAMN06268845) | marine metagenome | isolation source: A23 P1 aerobic enrichment on pine of planktonic cells taken...
TCACCGACCATCCAGATCGGCTTGGCGACGGCGAGCGCGTCACGCGTGACGCGCATCGCCGTCTCCTCTGGCGCTTGTTTACTCTCTGTGAACTCCGCCGCGGTCGGGATTTTTTGCCCGGTCGAGACGATTGTACAGCCGTAGCCGTGGTAGTTCTCGTCGTTAGTTGGATCGTAGCACTTTGTGGCGTCTTGATCGGCGGGCATCGCCCTCACGTCAGTTGAATCAATGCAGCAGGTCAAGTCGAGCAGGCCGCGGCGGGCGGCCTGCTCGACGAGGTGTGTTAACGACGTGCTCAAGATCGGTAAGGAAGCGATCGACCGCGTCTCTCGACGGCGGTCGATCGAACCCACAGCTCAGCCAGACAACCGTGTTCCGTAGTTCTCGTTCAACGGGACGAATGCCGTAGATGTCCTTGTAGTAGCAGTAGAGAAAGCCACGCATCAGCTCTGGTGGTTCGTGGTCTCGTGCTCGCCCCGTCTCCGCCGGGGCGAACACGTCGAACTCTTCGAGAAACTCGAAGGAGAGGTGCTCGAACAGCGCTAGTGTCTCGGTCTCCACGACATTGAAGAATGAGTCTACCGAAGGATCATCCTGCAGGGTCGCTGAACTCATCCACCTCAGCATTCACCCTGCTCTTTGGTGTGCTACTCGTTCTATGACACCCTCTATTATCTCCTAAGCGAATGGTGAGAAAGTAGTAAAAAACGAGTGGCGATCGTTTGCTGAAGCCGTCTTTTGAATCACGCAGCCTGTTTCTGTCAGGGGTTGATACGATTTATCCGATGTATGCGTGAGTGGTCTCACAACTTCAGGTTTGATGCCACACCGGTAACCATCTCGTTGGTCACGGGACGAATGTTGGCGATCGGTCTTGGCCTTAATTTGTCTGTGTAGAAGAACTCATACATTTGGAAACTGCGATTTCAGAAATCGTAATTTCTATTCGTTTGGAGATGCTACCGACCGTATGGAGCAATTCGTCGATCGAGACGTCGAACTCGATCAACTTACGGACTGCTACGAGTCCGAGACGGCGGACTTCATCGTGATCTACGGACGCCGTCGCCTCGGGAAAAGCGAACTCGTCCGCCAATCTATCGCGGATCGAGACGACGCGATCTACTACCAAGCGGTCGAATCGACGGCACCGAATCAGCTCGAACAGTTCGTCGACACCGCTACCGGACAGTTCCCGTCGCTGCGCAACGTCCGCCGCGACTGGGAGGTACTTCTCGAAGCGCTTGGCGAGGAAGACGCGATCGTCGTCATCGATGAGTTCCCGTTCCTCATCGAGGAGGACGAGTCGCTCCCGTCCCGAATTCAGCGTGTCTGGGACATGGAATTACAGGAGACCGGGATGACGCTCGTGCTCGTCGGTTCGTCGATCAGCGTGATGGAGGACAAGGTGCTCTCCGGCAGCGCACCGCTGTACGGTCGGCGGACAGCGACGATCGATCTCAAGCCGCTGTCCATAGCCGACGCACGCCAGTTCTTCCCAGAGTACGACCCTGAAACAGCTATCACTGCGTGGGCGATCTACGGCGGCACGCCGTACTACCTCCAGACGATCGACCCCCACCAGCGGTTGGGGACGAACGTCCAGCAAGCGATCCTGTCAGAACGCGGGCTCCTGTACTCCGAGCCTGAATTCTTGCTCCGTACTGAACTCCGACAGCCGAATACATACTTCAGTATTCTCCGCGCGCTCGCCCACGGCCGTCGCACCCCGAACGAGATTGCGGGCATGGCCGGCGTGGATTCGGGATCACTCAGCACGTACCTCCAGAAACTCCGCCGACTCCGCCTCGTCGAACGTCACATACCTGTGACTGAATCACCGAGAGCCTCGAAACGTGGTCGATATCGCATCGCCGCACCGCTGTTCCGATTCTGGTTCCGGTTCGTGTACGGGAATCAAGACCAGCTCCGAATGCTCGGCGACGACGCGTACGACGAAATCGTCGCACCCGAGTTGGCGGACTACGTGAGCCCGTTGTTCGAACGCCTCTGCCAGCAATCACTCTGGAGCCTTGTAGATCGTCGGTTCCGCGATGTCGGGCAATGGTGGTTCAAGGAACACGAACTGGACGTCCTCGGCCTCACAGACGAGGGACTCGTCGCTGGAGAGTGTAAGTTCACCTCTCGACCCGTGAGCGAAGGTGTCCTCGCCGATCTCGAACGAACAACGTCGGAAGTACGATGGTCAGAAGGGCCGGCAGACGGAGAGACGCTGTACGTCTTGTTTAGCCGATCCGGGTACACTAATGATCTTGAACACGCCGCTGACACGCGCGATGACGTACGCCTCTTCGGGCTGTCTGATCTGGTCACTACTAATAGCGACTAGTGAACAATACCTAGCCGGGGTACAGAGATCGACATATAAGGGGTGAACCCACGTCGTAGGAGATGCACCAACAATACGGGCCCAGAATTGTCGGTCGAATCACCATCTACATTTTTTCTCGGTAGAGAGAAGACAAGTAGTAGTGAGTGGTGAACCTACACATTACGTCGGGGTTGATTGGGCATCAGGCGCATGGGTGACGGTTGTCTACTCCAGCGAGTCCAACACACCTGAGATAGACGTATTTGATACAATTCAGGAGGTTTGGGACGTATATGGCGAAACGAGCGATCGCATCGTTGTTGACATCCCGATTGGCCTCTGTGAAGGCCGTGACGCTGATAACTGCTCCTGCGTGGAAGACGACGGTGAGATCTTTAGGGAATGTGATGACCTTGCCAGGTCAGTAATCGCCGGCCGCTATCGATCCGTATTCACCCCGCCTGCTCGAAAGATTGCCCGGTTAGCTACGGATAACGATATGGACCACGCCGAGATAACGGAGAAAAACAGGAAACTCACGGGTAAGGGTCTTAGTCAGCAAGCAGCTGGTATTGCGAGTGGGATTGTTGCTGTTGAAGACCTCCTGTTGGATGACGGGAACCCAGATGTACTGGTTGAAGGTCATCCAGAAGTGTGCTTTCGAGCCTTCAACGGGGAGCCGCTGCATAATAGCAAGAAAACTGCATCAGGCGTCGATGAACGATTGTCTGCGATAAGTGGCGTAGAGGAGTATAATAATAACGACTGGCGAGGTCTTGCTAAAACCCTCAAAACAGAAGATAGAAACGTTGAGATTGATGATCTTCTTGATGGCCTCGCTCTGGCACTCACAGCCTTCGCCGAAGGTGAGGAAGACAAACGGCTTCCCCCAGAACCACCGACCGACGCTAAGGGATTACCAATGCAGATGGTCTATCGGAGCACAACTGGACTCTTAGAGTAAGTTCGCTCCCGTCGTACTACCTACATTTTATACGCTTAGGGAGTTGGTGGTGGATTAGCGTCTCATACGAATTTTTAGATCGTCTCCGCTATTTTTGAGACGTTTTTCCGATCACTTCTGTCCTCAATCTGAACCAGACGCTCTGAAATTGGCTTTTGGTACGAATTAGAGGATTTTGGAACGTTTCGCTGAATAACTGGTAATCCCCTTCTGTACGAGTCGAATCTTCGGATGATTAGATTGGCCCTCTATCGGCTAAACGTACCAAAAGCCCATTAGAACGGTCTATATCGACACCGAATTACTCGAAAACATCCACATACATGTGACCCTGTAAGTACGAGATCGGCCTGCTACTGATTGATTTTGCGGTGTAGACTATTTAGGAGTTTTTTGATGTGTTGTCGTTTGGCCGAGTCTACTCAGGAGGCTACACGTGGCCGATGATCTTGTGTTGACGGTCGTCGGTTTTGGGGTCGATTTTTGCGTCGTCGAGTGAGCCGTACGTGTGGAGCTGATCGAAGTATTCGCCGAGGAATCCTTCCACGATTAGTTCTCGTTCCCAGTTTGATCGGCCATACGAGTCTGGGTTGGACTTGGGGAACGTGTTGAAGTCGAGGTGATCGGAGTCGTTTACGTGTCTCATCACCGTCCAGAGGTGATCGCTGTTTGGGGTAATAAGCCAGGTTTCGAGTGTTTCGGACAGGGCCGCGAGTTTCTGCACGCATCGTCGAGATTTCGACGCGGATCCTGACTGTGTCTCGATTCCGGCCGCGTACTTGGGGGTTGTTCCGTTGAATGCGATGACGTCGATTCGTGTCGAGAAGAGGTCGTGTTCGGCGAGTGCTGGTTCGCACGGCGTGTTGCGTAGTCGCCAGAGGTCGCAGTAGCGAACGACTCGTGTCACGTCTTGTTTTGCGGCGAATGCGGTGGCGCAGCGATCGACGCCTTTGCGGTGCAGGGATTTCTCCTTCGGGGTCTTCTCGCCGTACCCGTCGTGTGAGATGTTTTCGACTCCGAGTTTACGGCGTTTATCGAACGGTACGGTGTACAGGACACTCGGTCCTTCTTCGTGGCGTTCGAGCCATCCTAACTGGTGTAATTTCGATTCAGTGACCTGTAGTTCGGTCCCGGTATCGTCGTATCTGAGCGGCCGCATACTTCGTGTGAGGGATGCGCCGTCGAGTACTCGTTCCATTGCAAGGCTGATGCGGGTGAGGAAGACGATTTCGTCGCGTGTTAATTGGGGGAGTGACTCGGGATCTACGAGCGGTTCGACGTCGTGTGTTGCTGCGACTGTGCGCTGGTCTGTGACTGCGGTTTGCTGGGTGCGTGCTAAATGGGTCTCGTACGCGCTGGCATGTTTCGGTGTGAGTTCGCGTGGGAGAATCGGGTGTATCCGGAGACACGGGTATCCATCGTCCGTTTGTCGCTGTCGCTCTGGTTCGGCGTGGCTTCGCTTGGCAAGCGTTGCTCGATAGCAGTCCCATGGAGTCGCGGCAGTCTCGGGATGGTAGGGCGTGGGTGTCGGTGGTGGGACGATGCAAGCGAGTTCGTTCGTGTCTGGATGGCTGGTGACCTCGAATTGATCGCTTGCGGCGGCTTGAACGGCGTTTCGTAGCGTGTCTTTGGTTCCGATGTCGTTCCCGGGTCGATGCGATGCCGGGAAGAGGCCTTGGATCCGGTCGAATAGCGTGTTGATCGGTATTGGTTGTCCGAAGCTTAGATCGGTGTTCGCGCGGATGCAATCGGCGATAGTGATGAGGCGTTTGTCTTCGAGTTGTAACGGTCGTTCCGTGAGCGCCGGGTCCGTCTGGAGTGCCCAGTCGCGCCTCGGGTTCTTGGTACCGGAGGTCCCGTAGTATGGGGTGTAGATCTTGTTGTTCCGGCGGAAGCGCTCCAGAAGGTCCGTTTCGATGTGTGGGGTTGCCGCTACGAGGCGGTCCACGTCGTGCGGTGTAAGAGTGTTGAACGCGATGTTGACGAGTTTTCCCCACGCGTGCCAGGCGTATTCGGCGAGGTGGAGACGGAACTGCTGGTTAGGTATCACAAGGTCTCCGCCTTCGAATTTTAAGTACTCGACACGTTCGCTGTACGCGAAATCGACTTGGCTAGCAGATTTCGGAAGAAGCTGGCAGCACCGTGAGAGGTGGTCAACATTGATATGAATATCTCCGTCAGCACTGACGTCTATGCGGTCCACGTATCGACGGTGTATGGTCTCTGGGTCTATCCCGGCGTACGTTTGGTACGCGGTTCGTGTTGTCGGATCTTCGGGATCTGGTGCGAACAGGATGGCTGCGATTTCTGATTGTAAGCTTTCGGGGAGTTCGTGCTCAAAGAAGTGGGTGAGTGTGGCGATGTAGTACTCGCGGGCGTTGCGTTCGAACCACGTAAGCCCGGGATGCTTGCGCAGCGGGTGTTGAAGCATTCGACGCTCTGCGCTTCCTCGTGGTTCCCGCGCTTCGTATTCGGTTCCGACGAGCGGGTTTGCGCGTCGGATTCGAAGGGGAGCGATCGCTGCGAACGTCACGAATTCACGAACGCCTTCGATTCCAGTGGCAGCGCACGGCTCAATGTTCACGTGGTCGATCGCAGCTCGCACGTACTGCTGAAACCCGTCTGCGTCACTGAGCATCATCTCTGGTTCGCGTTGAAATACCGTTCGGAGTACCGGGCGCGGGCAATCCAAGGGAAGGTATGCTGCTCTGACGGCGTCCCGTGGCTCAGCGAGCGGGTTCATCACTCCGCCCCGCTCCGTTCCTGAAACAGCTCGGGGAGCACATCGACTGGAGTGACGATATCGTCGATGAGTTGTTTTCCAGTTACGAATCGAACGTGATCCAGTTCCGGGACTCGATCAGCGAGTTCCTCGTTGACTGCTTGGATGCTCGGTCGACGAGTGTAATATTCGATCGTGTCGTCAATCGGCGCGGCAGGCGTTTCGAACCAATCACCGGAATCTAATGCGTCGATGAGTCGATGTATCCCTGTTCGGTTTGGTAAAACGACGAGCCCTGCTGCAGTTGTCTCCCCGATGTGTTTGAGTTTAGTGACTATTTCTTCGGTTCCTTCTGCCCCTTCGTTCGCCTCTATTCCTATCACGCACCCGATGACAGCGACTGACGACTGTTGGCGTTCGGCGAATCCGGCGAAGTCGAACATGTAGACCGGGTTGTTCGGTGAGTCATCGTCGCTCGTTGCTGACGACTGCGTCGCTCGCGGTGCACCCGTTATGTGTGGTGCGCAGACCCAATCGATGTCCGGGTGCGTAGCAAGCCAGTTGCGGGCGTCTCGGACGACTGTGTTATGAGGAGTTTGCTCTACAAAGGGTACTGAGGCAGGGTACTCGATCGTATCCCAATCCGTTACTGAAGATATCGTCCAGACCAGTCCTAACCCGACGTTCACAATTGGAGACGTCTCGAAGAACCGTGACGTCACGCAGAGCACTTTCGCTCGGTAAATCCGTTTCCGTTCAACGAGTTCTGATTCGCGGATCAACGCATCGGTAACGTTCCCTTCGAATTCGCTGGCAGAATGACAGAATTGGCGAATCGTGACGGTGTCAGTCGAGTTCGCGTTCGTACGGATGGGGTACCCAGGTAGTTCTTGATACTGTTGTAACCAAACGAGGTGCGTGAACAGTTGAAACGCCGAAGTTCCGTTCTCCGGATCAGGGAGACGACGCGCGAGTACGTCGGCTGCAGCACGCAAGACAGTCGTCTCACCAGATCCTCGAACCGCTGATCGGATCTCTTCAAGCAGATTCCGCGCGGAACCGTCCATATACGGTGGGGTCACGAATCCAGTATGTTCGGCTTCTGATGCGGTGACAGATGTATCGCGTTCTCGGTTGAGTCGAGCGTCAGGGTGGCAGTTCTCTACAGTTGCCTTATTGCTGTCCGTGAACCCGCACACTCGACACCTCCATTCAGATTCGTCTCTAAAGACGTGATGGTAGTCGGTGAGTTTATACTGGTCTTCGTCGGATTCTACTCCCATCTCGATCGCCTCCGCGCAGTTCGCATTATCGTTGTTTTCATTGTTTCTCGATACCGGCGGAATCGGCACCTAACAGGCCGAACACCGCCGGCAGGTGCACAGGGAAAATAAACCGCCACGTAAGAACCCTCGTGCTCTCAGCCGTCCACCCGCGCAATACACTGGTCCACCACTGTCGATACCAATCTCCCTATTTAAACCCGTCAACAATCAGTATCGCTCCTCCAATTCGAGTACAATGGTTTCCTCGTAATCGTAAGCCACAGTCAATCACCATCCCCCATATCGGGTTGGTATGACTCCCAGTAGACAACAGATACCTGTACGTGTAATGCCTATTTCGACGCACCCTCATCTCATGGATCCTGAACCAACAGCAAAACTCCACAAAGCCCCACGCACGGACATCTCTCAGAACCAAGGAAAATTCCGCATTCATTTCAACTTTCCCGGGCGGAATCATCCTGATCACGACGACCACGGCTACGGCCCGCTAGCGACCGTCGTCGAGTCGTTCATGGACCCGGACACGCTCATCTCGATGCACCAGCACCGGAACGAAGAAATCATCTCCTGGGTGCCAGCCGGCGTGATGCGCCACGACGACCGGCACGGCAACAAGCTCGTCACCGATTCGAAGCACCTGATGGTGATGAACGCTGGCAGTGGTTTCTGGCACGAGGAACGCACGCTCGCTGACGACCCGCCGCTTCGAATGCTGCAGATTTTCGTTCGCCCCCACAGTCTCGATATTCAACCTGGAATCCAGCACGAACCTATTCCCGAGCCAACCGCTGGCGAGTGGCGACACCTGTTCGGTCCCGAGGGATCAGACGCCCCACTGTTCGTTCGCAACGACGTCCACTTCTACGACGTCCACCTCGACGAGAACGCCAGCATTGATCTCCCATCCAAGCCTGGGTGGGACACGTACTTTTACATCTTCGACGGGGCAGTCACAACCAGCGACACGCATCTCGACACAACGGAGAGCGGTCTGCTTGTCGGCAGCGACACGGTGACAGTCACCGCTCAAACCGACACGCTACTCGTCGCGTTCTGTATCAATCCCGATGCCCCCATCACACGCCAAGGAACGATCGGTCGGTGAAACGAGCCAGACCAGCATAACAGGTATCGAGCAGAACGGGGCTGACCTTCTTGTTTAAAAAGTATGTCACATTGGCGAACCAATTTTGCGAATCATTTTTAAACTCTACGATAAGTAGTAACTGAAATTGACAGTACAGAAAGCGAACAGCCAAGCAGCGTTCACATTCGAGCGTTGTGCAGCGAGAGAGAATAGACTGAGACAGTTTTTATTTTCGCCGTGTCGCTCAGCGTGTGGGCGAGGGAGTAAAGCCCGGTCGAATAGATCGCTAGGTAAAGCCGCTAAAACGGCCTGTCGCTATCGACACTGCAGGCAAGCAGATGATGAAAGAGCGAAGTCGGTTATAACAACAACCGTACGATGTAATCGTACTGGTTACATCATTGGTGATGGTGTAACCAATCCGATTACGGAATGGGGCTAATGACTGAACCGTCCAATCCCCGCGAGTCACTGAGCCTCCGGATCAACTCGGAAATAAAACAGCGGTACGAGAACAGGATCTTAGAGAAGTTCGGGACTTTAGCGCCGTATGCCGGGACTGAGTTGGAACGAGAGTTACGCGTAGTGATTGGAGACGGGGAGTTGTCCAAACTAGTGGACACCGCTCACGAGTTATCACGCTCTATTGGTGAAGATCCGGCTGAAAATAAAAATCCCGAACTGGGTCGGGCTGGTGATTCAGAAGTGGTGGGGTATCGAGTCCACTCTGAAGTTCGGAATGCGCTGAAGGAAGAAGCACAAACGGCGTCTGATGTAACCTATCAGAGCGAACTCGTTGAATCTGTTATGCAGGCGTACGCAGGTGGTGATCAGATCGAATCGAAAGTGACTGCTCGGTTAGATCGTATCCAGAATTTCGTTACCTCCCAAACGTCTGCTAAGGATGCAGTACCACGCCGCATTGAATCAATCATCGAAGCAGTAACTCCGTCACCATTTACGCTTGAGGACTTCAACGAAGCTGTTGATCAAGAAGCAACTGGAATTAGTTCGGGAGAGTATGCTCAGGAAAAGTATCTCCCCCGCATATTAGAACAAACGGGCTACACATACCATCCAAATCAACCGACCTTGTTCGTGCCAATTGCAGAGGTTGATCTGTCTGAACAAGATCTGCGAGATAAGCCACCAGTGCTGCGTGATGAGGGTGATATAAGAGAAATAATACTAGAAGACTTCCTTGAGTCTGTAGGCACTGGAAGCCAATATACGTTGGCAGCCGCGACAGCAACTCTTGGAGGAGGGGTGACTCATCGGACAGTGAGAAACGAGTTTGAGCAGATCGCTTCACTGAACGAGGAAATCAAATACAATCAGGACGAGGACTATCTATATATCAAATCCAAGGAAATCAGATCAATTGCTGAACGAGATAAGGGATCTGATTTGTTCTGATTGAGCACGCTCGGTGGAAGGGAAACGCACCGCTCAACTGGACGAAGACCTGTGATGGCGAGAGATATAGAGTACAGTTTGGTTTGTACGAATAGTATGAGGAACTGGAACACTTCCTCTATCCGTTAATCGACTGTACCAGTCTATCGACACGACTTCGCGGCAAAGAATCCTGTCTGGGATCCCCGGTTAATCGACGTACCCTCGATCACGGAGGAATGCGTAGCGGTTCTTGTGATTGCCGAGAATCCCTTCGTGAGGGTACTCTTCTGCGTACCGGTGGAGGATTTCCGGATCGTCGATCACGACACCGTGGTAGTGGTCAAACGATGCTGTCGTCGGATCGACGAGATGTTCTCCGTCGAGCAGACACCACGCGTGTTCGACTCCACCAACGTCGAGATCGGTCATAACTGCGAATCCTTCGACGTATGTGAATCGCTCGTCGTACTCCCACATCCCGAGTGCATTAGCGAAACACGAGTTCTCCGACGGACCAGTCGCCCGAATCCCGTCCGCGATGAGATCACGGTCGTCGGTACCCACGTCGTTCGAGAGGGTTATCGACCGACCAGCAACCGTTGCGTGTTCGAGTTCACTTTGCGACACGCCTTGCCCATGATCTGAAACATACGCATGCAGTGGCGATGCCGTCTCCGACGCCTCCACGTATCTTGTAGCAGCGTTCATTTTCTCACACCACCGATTACATCCTCGTCAATGGGGTGGCCCTGTTCTCGTTTCCTAACTCGTTCTCTTTCAGATAGCATTCTGTTGTTACACCGGCGGATTCGCCGCGAAACGGCACACACCGCCGCGTGGTGAACAGGCGAAACCAACACGCAGGAATAAATCCTCGTGCTCTCAGCAACCCGACTGAGAAACCGCCGATATACCACGTCTCCCGCTTGATTTCACCTTACCCATTCGACGTGATACTGCCAATACTCCACCACGGATGAAACGAATTCTTCGTAATTCAAAGACAATCTCATTCGCCGCGCAAAATCACCTGCTTGTAAGTCGCCGCGGGCGCACTTGCAGCACTTAGCAATGCGTTGAACGCCGTGAATGGGATGCAGCCGGGGCGCTCATCGATCCCAACCGAAACGCAGGGAGGGCCAAAAGGACACGCCGATTGAGAGCAGTCAGGAGCGACTCACAGTACGACCATATCGCCAAGGGCCATACCCACCGTTGAATGTCTTCGCAAACCACTGTACCCGAAAATAGAGTGAATAAGCAGACGGGACGCCCCCATTACAGTTTAAATCGGGATTTCTGAATCCAGGATGTCCGGGTGCTCTCAGAGTGTCGAATACTGAACCAGAAATAATTCAGCGCACAATAGATATATGCCAGTTCGGATGTTAACTTGGGTACGGAGGCATCACGAATGGATATCACTGACATTCCCGACGATGCGTACGCTGGCGACGAATCACCGCCGGATCTTGATGATTTAGAGTCCCCCGATTCGCTGCTCAAGGGTGGTCCGATCCGCGAGCGTCTCCTCGATATCGTCACCGGGCTTCGAAGCCCTACGAAGGTTTCCGACATCGCCGATCTCGCTGACTGCGATACTGAGACTGCCCGCGACTACTTAGAGTGGTTCGACGGGATGGGATTAGTTCACCGTCACGACGGCCGCCCCGTCCGGTACGAGCGCAACAACGCGTACTTCCAGTGGCGACGTATCGACCGCATCCGCAACGAATACTCCGACCAAGAGATTGTCGAGGCCCTTTCAGACGTCATCGAACAGATTGACGAGTACAGAGAACAGTTCGACGCAGACAATCCCGACGCCGTCTCTCTCGTCGAAGCCAGCCAGGACATGGCAACTGAAGACGCGTGGGAAGCACTCTCCGAGTGGAAAACGCTCGAACGCAGAGCTGCCCTCCTTGACGCAGCGCGACGTGACCACCCAACTTCTGGTCGTACTCCCGGTCATATCGATGCCTGACAACCAGGACGGCCCGCCCAGTACCGGTCCCATCGATACTGAAATTCTCGACCGGATTGCCGCACACCTCACCCGGAGTACTCGATTCAGGGATGTCAGCGCTCGGCCCGCGTATGCACCGAATGCCGTGGTCGCTGAGTTCGACCTCGGCTACTTCCCTGGCGGGATTCGGCAGGCGTCGCTCCGAATTCGGGGGTTCGAGACTGATGACTTCAGCATCCATTACGCCGAGCAATACCGGACCGGTACCTCCTGGGAATGCCGCTGGGATCGGCACCCGAACGATCACAACACACGTGAGCACTTCCACCCACCGCCGGATGCAGCCTCGCCAGGCGAGGATGATACCTACCAAGATGACTGGCGGGACGTACTCGCGACCGTTCTCAGTCATCTCGACGAACGAATCGAGGCATTCTGGAGCGATTGACAGCGATTCTCGTAACGGTTCGCCTGCCGGACAAGGCGTGAAACGATACAGACCGATAGCGCATACCTCCGCCTGAAGACGGAGGTATGCGCTATCGGTCTGTGTGAATTGCGTGTCGTCTTGTCGGTGGGAGTAATGCCTATGCGTGTTCGTATACGACGTATAC
>ENA-ORCO01000800-ORCO01000800.1-marine-metagenome-genome-assembly--contig:-NODE-800-length-12334-cov-3.692257_pt1 | contig 12334 bp, 8 predicted proteins | sample MGYA00248633_ERZ508508 | MGnify/ENA primary metagenome ERZ508508 (study PRJEB26179, sample SAMN06268845) | marine metagenome | isolation source: A23 P1 aerobic enrichment on pine of planktonic cells taken...
ACGCGAGGGTGACGCCGAGATTGGGCTCATTACGAACCGGGGATTCGAGGACGCACACCGATTCGGGCGAGGAATTCAATCGTGGGCAGACCTCTCCTATGCAGGACGGCTCCATGCTCGCGAACACGAACATCCCGATCCGATCGTCCCACGGGAGAACATTAGAGGCGTACGAGGGAGAGTCCGCCTCGACGGGACTGAGATGGTACCGCTCAACGAGGGGGAGGCCAAGAAATCCATCGCGGACCTCCTCGACCGAGACGTAGACGTCATCTGCGTCACGCTGCTGTATTCGTACCAGAACCCGGAGCACGAACAGCGCCTCAAAGAAATCGCTGAAGATGTCAAGGCCGAACGCGGAGACGAGACACCGGTCTGGCTATCCAGCGACCAAAATCCCGTTCGAGGAGAGCTGCCACGGCTCAATAGTCTTGTACTCGAGGGATATGCTGTCGAACCCTCCCGTAAACAGTTATACAACATCGAGGACGCACTTGAACAGCGCGGCTACGAGGCGCCGTTCAGGGTACTCACGTCCTCCGGCGGGACCGTCGCTCCGGACCACGACTGGCTCGTTGAGACGATGATTTCGGGGCCGATTGGTGGAATATTCGGTGGTGAGTACCTCGCAGATCACCTCGACGTTGACAACCTCGTCTGTTCGGACGTCGGCGGCACGAGCTTCGACGTTGGCCTCATCACAGAAGGCCACTACCCGACGCGATGGGACCAGTCGCTTGCGAAATTCATGGTCAACATCCCGATGGCAGCGATGGATACGATCGGGTCTGGCACTGGGTCGTACGTTCGCGTCGACCGAGCCTCAAATAGACTCGAGGTCGGTCCTGATAGTGCTGGATATCTTGTCGGAGTGTCAAACGAGGACTCCGGTCTCGAAACGCCGACAGTAACCGACTGTACGGCGATGTTGGGCTATATCAACCCGGACTACTTCCTCGGCGGTGATATTCCGCTGAACGTTGATCGGGCAGAGGAGTACATCGAGGACCAGATCGCCGAACCCCTCAATCAAGATCCAGTCGAAACTGCCCGCGGTGTCCTCGATATCGTCGAACGTAACATGACGAACGAACTCCGGGGAATGATTCTCGGCCTTGGCTACTCCCCAGAGAACTACACGCTTGCCTCCTATGGTGGTGGTGGTCCGCTCCACGCCGCGGGATACACACGCGACGTTGATTTCCAAGACGTGTTGATTCCGGAGTGGGCGGCTGCGTTCTCTGCCTTCGGGTGTGCGACTGCTGATTACTCGTATCGATACGACCGATCGCTGGATCTCGTTATCCAGCCTGATATGAGTAATGCCGAGCAAGCCGCTGAAGCGCTTACAGACACATTCTTGGGCCTGAAAGAGCAGGCTATCGAAGCCTTCGAGCGGGACGACATCGACATTGAGAAGACCGAATTCAAGCCGGGCGTCCGGATGCAGTACGCCGGGATGTTAGACGACATCGAGATCTCCATCCCCGATGAGATGTGGGACGGCGAGATTGCGGCAGAAGACATCGAACTGCTCATCGACAAATACGAAGAGGAATTCGCGAAGGTGTTCAAGCGCGCTGCCAAGAGCCCAGAGTTGGGATATATGATTACCGTTGCTGTCGGCACGGGTATCGCCCCGTCGCCGAAACCGTCGATTCCTGACGAGGACCTCGTCAGCGCTGACGACCCACCCAACGAGGCGTACAAGGACGGACGCGAGATTTACTGGGACGGTGAGTGGCACGATGCGTCTATCCTCGAAATGGAGCACATCCAGCCCGGCAATACCGTCACCGGCCCGGCCGTCATCGAAGCGCCGGCCACGACGATCCTCGTGCCACCCGGTTTCGAAGCACCGCTCGACAACAACCGAATCTACCACCTCACAAAGCAATGAGTCAAGAACCAGAGACAACACAGGGAATCGCATCCGACGAATACGATCGCGTCGAGCCGCCAATCGGGTGGGACGGCCAAACCCTACAGGAGATGCTCGACGAAAGCGAGCAGTTGCTGGAAGACACCGGTCGGTATCACGGCCGCGAGCGGCTCGAAATGAAAGAGGACGAGCCGTTCCAGTACGAGCGGATGTTCTCGAGACTACGCGGGGCCCTCGTGAACGCTCGGGAAACTGCGCTCCATATCAGTGCGTCTGCTATCGTCCGCGAAATCGGTGAACTCGCGTTCCAGCTCTACACCCCCGAAGGCGACTGTATCGCCACCTCGACCGGTATCATCGTCCACGTTCACACGGGGAGTCTCGCGATCAAGTACATGATCGAGGAGGGGTACGAGCACGGGCGGACGATTCAACCCGGGGATATTTTCTGCAACAACGACAACGATCTCGGCAACGTCCACACGGCGGACGTTCACACACTTATCCCGATATTTTACGATGACGAGTTGATTGCGTGGGCGGACGGTGTCACCCACGAGGTCGACATCGGTGGTTCGACCCGAGGTCACGACCAACTGGCCAGCACGACCCGTTACGAAGACGGCTTGTACGCAACGTGTGAGAAGATCGGCGAAAACGACGAGGTCTACCAAGACTGGCGCGATCGGGCCGAACGCGGCACCCGGACGCCGATGTTCTGGGACCTCGACGAGAAGTGCCGGGTTGCGGGCGCTCACATGATTCGTGAGGCGCTCACCGATCTGGTCGATGAAGTCGGCGTCGAGAGATACAAAGAGTTCACCCGCGAGGCGATCGAGGAAGGCCGCCAGACACTAGAGTCTCGCGTTCAAGAGCGGCTCTTCCCAGGTACCTACCGCGATGCGAGTTTCATGCCAGTGCCGTTCAAGCAGGAAGGCTGGAACCCGGTCTCGCAGAAAGATATGCTCAACCATCTTCCCGTGGAGATGGAAGTCGGCGGCGACGGTGGACTCTCATTGGATATGACGGGTGCGAGTCCTCCTGGACCACACCCATACAACTGTTCTGAAGGATCGATGCAGGGAGGTCTCTGGGTGTCACTAACCCAGTGTCTACTGCACGATGGGAAGGTCAACGACGGATCGTACTTCGCGGTGGACGCGAACTTCCCGGAAGGAAGCGTGGTCAATCCACAGGATCCGAGCCTCTCGTATCACACCGCCTGGGGATCGATTATGCCGACGTATCAGGCAGTCTGGAAGAACATCTCAAGGGCGTTCTTCGCACGCGGGTTCCGTGAAGAGGTCAACACCGGCTACAGTGAGTCCGGAGATACGATGCAGGGCGGCGGATTCAACGAGGTGACAGACGAGTACTTCCCCATCGCTCCGTTCGACCTGTCGTGTCAGGGGATGGGTGCAAGCGCCTCACGGGACGGGCTCGATTACGCCTACACGATGTGGAATCCCGAGACGGACATGGGCGACATCGAGGAATGGGAACTCATCGAGCAGGGACTCCCGTTCCTCAGCCGCCACATAAAGCCCAACACCGCCGGCCACGGGAAATACCGCGGTGGGTCGGGCTGGGAGACACTCCGCGTCGTCGACCGGAGCTACGACATGTCGCTTTACAAGCACGTCCGCCCAGGGGTGACAAACAGTACCTCTGGTATGCACGGTGGGTATCCACAGGCAACGAACTACTCAGTCAGAGTCCATAACACGGATCTCGAAGAGCAGTTCGAGGATGCTGAATACCCAATAAGCGACAAGGTTCCCGGAGACCTCGAGGAAGATGTTGACGGGGACGTCGTTCGGACCGAACGCGGGATTTACTTCCCGACTACGTTCGAGAATCACGACCTCGTTTATTACCACATGGGCGGTGGCCCAGGATACGGGGACCCCCTTGACCGGCCCTTCGATCTCCTCAAGGAAGACCTTGAAAAGGAGATTTACACGCCGGATGTCGTCGAGAACGTCTACGGCGTCGTCGGTGATCTTGACGAAGAGGAACGCGAGTTCGAAATCGACCACGACGCGACCGAAGAACGCCGAGAGGAGATCAGAGAGCAGCGCCGCGAGGAATCTCAGTCGGTTCGGTCGTTCATCGACGAGGAACGCGAACGACTCGTGGAGGGTGACCTGAGCGACCCCGCTCGCCGAATGTACAGCGGGGTCTTCGATCGTGGCGACGACTGGTGCGACGACTTCCGTGAGTTCTGGGACCTGCCTGAGAACTTCGAAATCAATATGGGGTGATACACGATGTCGACCGACAAATCACAAATCGAGAAGCTGATCGATGGAACGCTACCGTGGCCAGAACTCCGCGACGATGTCCTTCCGGACCCGAAGGACCCCGAGCGATTTGAGACCACAATCGAGATTCTACAGGAGCGGGTCGATTGGGACGACCGAATACTCGTTCCCCTCAACGACCACTTGTACGTGGTTGCAGGCGATGACGGACGGACGGTCAAAGCCGAATGTGGTCACGAGCTCTGTAGTGCAGATGAGAACTGGAAACTGGAGTGTGACATCCGTGCCCGCGAAGAACAGGAGGAAACCGCCGAGCTGTATCCCGAATTGATGACTCCGGACCCCGACTGGACGTTCCAGATTCGGGAATACTTCTGTCCAGAGTGTTACTCACTGCTCGACGTCGAAGCCGTTCCAGCCGGATATCCGATCTTACAGAAGTTCGAGCCGGATATCGACACGTTCTACGAAGAGTGGCTTGACCAACCCGTTCCAGACGGGCAGTAGCGGAGGTCAGTTTCTAACCACCGATTTTCGATACGATTCCATGATTGAAACAGACGCACATGCACGGACGCTAAAGTCGGTCTTCGAAAAGAGCCTCCGCAAGTACGCCGATCGGGTTGCAGTCCAGTTCGAGGACGAATCGCTCACCTATGCCGAACTGGATGCTAGGGCGAACGCCTTCGCCCACGCGCTCGCCGACCACGATGTCGGCCCCAACGACCGGGTCGCATTGATGCTGACGAACCGGGTTGAGTACCTGATTGCCGATCTTGGTGTCATCAAAGCCGGTGCCACGAAGGTCCCACTCAATGATCAACTGACTGCGGCAGAGTTCGAGTACATGCTTAACGACTCCCATGCGGGGACTGTCGTGTGTGGGCCAGCATTCGTCGATACCGTCGACGACCTGCGGTCCTCGCTTGACGACGTCGAGACGTTCGTCGGGGTGTCGGATGAGGAATCACTCCCCGAGAGTTTTGTGCCGTTCGAGGAGTTCACAGGAGAGGCGTCTGCCCCACCTGAAACGGTAGTTGAACCGTCCGATTTCGTGGGGCACTACTACACTGGTGGAACGACAGGGAAGCCGAAAGGCGTCCTTCATACCCACGAGAACATGACGGTAAACGCGTACTCCCATATTATTGAGCTCGGGATTACCGCCGACGACACGATGTTGCTGATGACGCCGCTTCCTCACTCCGCAGGCGCATTCCTCTGGGCGGGTCTCCTCGCTGGCGCCACAGTTGTCGTCCGCAATGGATTCGACATCGATATCGCTCTCTCGACAATTGAAAATGAATCCATAACGTGGACGTTCATGGTTCCGACCATGATTTATCGGGTCTTGGATTCGCCACAGCTGTCAGACCACGATACGTCATCTCTAGATACGCTCGTCTACGGTGCCGCACCGATGACGCCAGCCCGGTTGCGTGAGGGACTTGACGCATTCGGACCGGTATTTCTGCAGTTCTACGGGCAGACCGAGGTTCCAAATCTGATAACGACCTTCGGCAAACAGGAGCATCAGATTGCTGTGGAACGGGACCTGACCGAACGGCTCTCATCTGCGGGCCAGGCCTGTCTCATGAGTGACGTGAAAATCGTCGACGTAGAGACTGGTGAGGACCTTCCTCCCGGCGAAGAGGGTGAAGTTCTGGCCACCGCACCGTACACAATGGAGAGGTACTACGAACGGCCCGAAGCCACCGAAGAGACAGTTACCGATGGTTGGGTACGTACCGGTGATATCGGCCGAATCGACGAGGACGGATATGTGTACCTCCTTGACCGTGCGAGTGATATGATAATTACTGGTGGGATGAACGTCTATTCCACAGAGGTCGAAGAGGCACTCGGCGAACACGACGGTATCAAGGAAGTCGCCGTGATCGGTATCCCCGACGAGGAGTGGGGTGAAATCGTTACCGCGATTTGTGTTCGACGAGATGAGGCTACCCTCACCGCGTCGGATATCTTCTCGTTCGCGGATGAGCAGTTAGCCGACTACAAGAAGCCGAAGCGCGTCGAATTCGTCAACGAGATTCCAAAGACACCGTACGGAAAAATGGATAAAAAGGCACTTCGCGACGAATACTGGGAAGACGAGGATCGCGAAATCAGCTAAACGCTGTATTTTTAATTTGATATAAATTGGCGACAGCTATCACAGAGTCAAACGCCGAGGCATTCATTCGGTTCTGTGGAAAATATCGCTTTTAAGAGGAATTGGTGGAGAAAATCACCAAGATGAATCGTGAGCAACGTCGGACATCCGTAGCTCCGCGAAGGGAATGGGCTTCCGTCCGGTCAAGAGATGCACATTCCAGATGCAAGAATCGATGTGCAAGCGGTCAGAAACACTGTTGAAACCGTTTTGGGAGCCTATTTATCAAAATCGGCTTTGTTGAAGTCCTCAGAGAGTTACATGTTCGTCTTGTAATTCCACGAAATGAAGGCCCTCCCGAAGTCGCAGATTCTCCCGTTTACTGAGAAGGCGATCCATTTGGCCCGCCGAGCCGTTTCTTGATACTCCTCAAAATTCTCCAAACACCGCTATACACTCCCGCAGCACGTTGTTCTGCTCTGTCTCAAAGTGCGGAAGAACACGACTTACCGTGGCCTGCTTGACGAGCTGATCGAGATGCCACGTATCCGTCGTGTTCTCGGGCTAGCCGAACTTCCTACGCCATCAACGCTCTGTAAGGCGTTCAATCGACTCGATATGGCTGTGTGGCGTGTTATATTGACTCTCTCAGCGACACTACTTCCGACGAGCGGCATTGTTGGAGTTGATGCGTCAGGGTTCGACCGAAGTCACGCTTCGAAACACTACACGAAACGCGCTGAATTCACGATTCAGCAGCTCAAGATGACGTTGCTGGTCGATGCGAAGGTCAACACGATTCTCGATTTACACGCGACGACGACTCGGAAACACGAGGTTCGGCCACTGATTAAGCATCGTGAGTTCACGTCACTCCACCGAGCATGGAACGCACGCTTAGACGCTGATCTCTACGGGCAACGGAGTCAACCTGCCGGGGCCATCCAGAACGTTCGGGACGCTCAGCCATCCGAATATCGGCCTAACAGTCCCCAACGTGCCGGGTCAGAATCGTCGTCGTTGTCGGTAGCTTCGCACTCAGACCAATGACAGACGAACTGGAACCACTATCACCGACAGAAGCTCGGCAAATGTATCTCGACGAACGACGCCACGAACTCGCGGATGCGACCATTCAGGCGCATGGGTATCGACTGAAGCAGTTCGTTGCCTGGTGTGATACCGAAGACATCGACAACATCAACGAGCTCTCCGGGCGTGATATTCATCGCTTCCGGGTCAAACGCCGAACCGACGATAATCTGGCTACAGCGACAATGAAAGGCCAGATGGCGACGATGCGCGTGTTCCTCAGATTCTGTGCCAGTATCGATGCGGTCAAAGGTGGCCTCGATGAGAAAATCATCCTCCCGACGACCACCGAAGCCGATGCTCGTGAAGAGTTGTTGGAAGCCGATAGAGCCTGCGACATATTCGAATTCCTCAACCAGTACAGATACGCACAGCTGGAGCATGCCCTACTTGCAGTACTCTGGCACACTGGGCTGCGGATTGGAGCTGCAGTTGGCATTGACATTGAAGACTACGATCCAGACGAACAGTACCTCGCGATGGTGCATCGCCCCGAGAAGGGAACAGCACTAAAGAACGCCTCGAAAAGTGAGCGACTGGTCGCACTAAGCGACAGTGTCTGTCGAATACTCGACGATTGGCTTGAACACAATCATCCCGGTATCGTGGATGACCATGATCGGAACCCCCTGTTTGCTACGTCGAGAAGTCGACTAAGCAGGAACCGCGGTAGGACAATCGCGTACCAGTATACCCGTCCGTGCATCTACGCAAAAGAGTGTCCTCACGGCCGAGAAATCGAAGACTGTGATGCCTATCAGACGGAGAAGGCACACTCCTGTCCGTCAGCACTGAGCCCCCACCCGATCCGGCGTGGTGCAATCACCCATCACTTGCAGTCGGACACACCAGAAAAAATAGTCAGCGACCGGATGGACGTTGGGCTGGATGTGTTGGAACGGCATTATGACCAGCGCACAGAACAAGAGAAGGTTCAGCAGAGGCGACGGTACCTCCCTGACGAGTAGCTTCCATTCGTCTCATGATGTTTTGCACTAAGTAGAAAATCAATTCGAATCATATCTTTTCCCTGAGTTGCGGTTGTGTCAGCGCACCCCGTTGATTTCAGTGATTAGTTACGCTGTGCTGCCGTGTCGTCACCTCGGATATTCGTCGGTGTGGGCATCCACACGACCCCCGCAGTTCGAGCACTCGAATTTCACGTTTTTCGTCACCCTACCCCGTGTGAACTCAGAGGTGTCGTGCCCGCAGTCGCACGAAAATTCGACCTCCATGATAGTAAACAATTTAAAACCAATATAAGATTTGATTCTTTCGAAGTACTCGGAGCTAGCGGATTCGCAAAAACCCAGCCGGCGTTACCAAGTTGAATTCACAATCGATATATAATCAAAATCACTTGAGTACATATGCGTTTTACATTGTGAGAATAGAAATTGAACACCATTGAACAAGATATTTTGACTACGTGCTCCAAGATGTGACTACAGACAGTCGCACGCGAATGAGCGGGGTGACAAATCAGTCCCGACCAGAACTATGTTCAAAATAAGTGAATAAATAGTGTTAAGTCATATCGTGTTAATACCTACCACATAGATTCGCGACAAGTTGCAGACCCAGCGATAGCCTACAGTAACACCATGACCACCGAATGTGAGATACTCGATCGGGCAGCAAAGCGTGTCACGGAGGAAAAGCAGAGCCTACAGCAAGAGCGTAGGGCATTCGAGACGTTCCGCGAGTCGGTCAGCCAGGCCCAGACAGCCACCGGCAACGGTGGAACAAGGACCGGATGTCTCCTCGAAGCATATAAAAAGACGGTTATGTCGACGCCAGACTTCGAGGCGACCTACGATGAACTGGTTTCTGAAAGCCTTGAAGCCGAATTCACGCCGTCGCTGGCCGATGCGCTCCAGGAGGACGAACCGGTGACACAGCAATTCAAGCGGAATTTGCTGGTTGCGACGACCGAGGCTCTCGAATCGCGTACCCGATTTATACAGGCACTGGAGGCCGAACACGAGTCGGTGCGAACAGTCCAGAAGGCAGTCATCGATATTGAGGATATGCTTCAGGAACTGCCGGCCTGTACGTTGAGATGCCTCCAGTTCGAGAGGTTCGTGGACATCTGGGAGACCTACGAAGAGGCCGTCGAGCGATGTGACCGACGTTCCGAACAGCGACAACACCACATCGCCGAGCGGCAAACCATTGACGAGCACGCGAACGTCGGGGCACACGCCCTCAATGCCTACCTCTACAGCGACCTCAAGACCCAATTTCCAGCGTTGCATGCCCTCGCCAAAACACGATATCGCATCGAACAATGTCGTGGCGAGGCGACCGGACCGGCCAGTCACGCACTGGACGGCAACTGCGACAGCGGCGTTGGAGCATCATTGAACTGAAAGGTCAAGACTCCAGTCGACAGTTGTGTCTCGAGGGAACTAAATCCGGATGGAAGCGCTGAAGGCGAACGGTGTAGAGACAGGTTCTAACGACGTCTTAGGCAGACGTATAGAATTTAGAATATTTTTGCCCTACGAAGAGAACACTGGCGTAGTCTATCCAAACGCTAGATGGTCAGTACCAGAATCAAAGTCGGGGAGCACCTTCCTCTTTCAAGAATTTCGCGATTTCATTTTTGAGAATTTCATCGGTACCCCCACCGATGCGGAACCCTCTTGCGAATCGATAGAGGTACTCGAGATCATGGCCTTGCATGTAACCATTGGCACCGTGAATCTGTAGCGCCTCGTCAACGACAGTTCCCGCAGTCTGTGCTGCGTACAAGCTCGCCATCAGTGTCTCCATTGGGTCGGGAACTCGCCCTTGGTCAACAGCGTTCTTCCCCGTCTGGAACAAGAGCTGGCGGGAGGCCTGCAACTCGGTGACCATATCGGCGAGTTTGAATTCGATACCCTGGAAATCTCCAATAGGTTGACCGAATTGTTTTCGGTCCTGAGAGTAGTCAAGCGCTTTATCGAGCGCACACAACGCGGTTGCGTTCGCGATAGTGGTTCCCGCAAGACGCTCCCAATTCAACGCTTTCATCTGGAGTTTGAATCCCTCACCCCGGGTCAAAACGTTCTCTTCCGGGATGATGACATCGTTCATGCGAATCTGGGATTGAACTTCTCCTGCCATGTTTGTGAAGTCGCTAACGAACTCAACACCGTCTGCGTCAAGATTCAAAATAAGGGTCCCCATCCCTTCAGGGAACATCGCCCATATGATAGTAGCGACACACTCTGGTGCCGAACTCATCCAAATTTTTTCGCCGTTCAGCACCAATTCACCATCTCGTTCCTCAACCGTCGTTGTCATTGCCTTCAAATCGGACCCCGCTTCTGGCTCAGACATCCCGACAGCGATTCGGTCTTCGGCCTCCATAATCGATGGGAGATATCGTTCTTTGACGGCTTCGCTACCGAACTCTTGAATAGCACGCGGAGAAATGAGATGCTGGTCACCATAGTGCCAAGCGGTCAACGGGCACTCACGCCCGATTATTTCCGTCGCGAGTATGGCCTCAAACTCCGTCATCCCCGCGCCACCGTATTCTTCGTCAAAGTTGATACCATAAAACCCGTGGTCTGCGAGAATTTGCAGGTTCTCCCATGGCATTTCACCGTTCCAGTCAGATGCGGTCTTCTCGAACTCCTCCTGAACAATATTTCGCAATGACGATACTATCATCCGTTGCTCGTCGTTTAGGTCAAGCATACAATAACCTTTGAAAAGAATCTACATTAACTCTTCCCCCGCACTAATGGCTGCGTTCAAGCGTTATTCTAGAGTAAAAGCACCTGGAAACGCGACAAATCGTGTTTGCCAAAATCACGGAGACTAGTTTCTGCAATGCTCCATATAGTATGCCACCATCTTGTTGATATTCTCCACGTCATTTCACAACCACTCTTGGATTCGGTAGCCAAGAGTACCACATCGATTCAAGAGAGGTTTCGCGTCTATCGTTCCGGGGCGTTCTCTCGGACGAAATCGATGGTGTCCTGCATCGACGAACCGGGACCGAAGATTTCGGAGACTCCCAGCTCATAGAGTTTCTCTCGGTCGTCGTCGGGGACGATACCGCCGACCAACACGAGGGTGTCCTCGAATGCGTCGTACTCTTTCAGCCCATCGATGATTTTCGGGACGAGGGTGTCGTGGGCCCCCGACAGAATCGAGATACCGAGCACGTCAACGTCCTCCTGAACTGCCGCCTGGACGATTTGGTCTGGCGCTTGGTGGAGCCCCGAGTAGATGACTTCGAATCCAGCGTCGCGGAAGGCCCGAGCAATGACGTGGGCGCCGCGATCGTGGCCGTCGAGTCCCACCTTCGCCACAAGACACCGAATCGTCCGCTGACCATCCGTGTGTTCGGCGCTCATGCTAGACTCGCCGTCTCTTGATAAGCGCCGTGATGATCCTCGAACACTTCCATGATTTCACCCATCGTCACGTACGCTTTCACCGCGTCGATGATGTAGGGCATCACGTTCTCGCCGTTGTCAATGGCTTCCGACAGCTCTTCAAGCATCTCTTCGACGGCCGCGTCGTCGCGTTCATCTTTGACCGCCTCAAGCCGCTCAAGTTGCCGGTTACGGGTTTCAGGGTCGATTTTCAGGATGTCCGGATCGGCCTCTTCGTCGATGGTGTACTCGTTGACGCCAACGACGACCTCCTCGCCCGAATCAACACGTTTCTGGTATTCATAAGAGGCATCCTGGATTTCGCGGTGGAAGTACCCCTGTGGTATGCCGTTTAGAACACCGTCTCGGACAGATCCGTCACCCATCTCTTTGATCTCCTCGATGTAGGCCATTATTTCGGCCTCCATCTCGTTAGTGAGTTTTTCGATAGCAAAACTGCCGCCCATCGGGTCGACGATGTCGGCAGCGCCGGACTCATCTGCGATAATCTGCTGGGTCCGCAGCGCCACCCGAACGGCCTCCTCGCTCGGCAGTGCGAGTGCCTCGTCGTAGCTGTTAGTGTGCAACGATTGGGAACCGCCCA
>ENA-ORCO01000801-ORCO01000801.1-marine-metagenome-genome-assembly--contig:-NODE-801-length-12331-cov-3.282112_pt1 | contig 12331 bp, 15 predicted proteins | sample MGYA00248633_ERZ508508 | MGnify/ENA primary metagenome ERZ508508 (study PRJEB26179, sample SAMN06268845) | marine metagenome | isolation source: A23 P1 aerobic enrichment on pine of planktonic cells taken...
AGACGGCGGAGAAGATCGCGACGGCGTGGCGGTGCGTCGAGGCACCGTTCACCCGCGCCGACGTGGCCGACGCCGTCGACGTGACGGATCGCCAGGTGCGACGCGTGCTCGCGGAGTTCGTCGAGGCGGGGTATCTCCGCTGCGTCGACGGCGGGGAGGGCGTCGCGAGCGAGTACGCACCCGGTCGTGAGGCACCTGGTGCCGGTGAGGTGTCGCTCCCTGGTGACGCGCCCCCCGATGCACCCGGACGGTCCGCCTCTAATGAATACTATACGTGGAATGTCCGGGTATCGGACGTGCGAACGGGGGTGACGGCATCGACGCCGGTGGGAGCTGGCGCCGAGGCAGCACCGCCCGCGCCTGCGGGTGCTGTGGAAGCGCTCGGACCGCCGGATTAACCCCCCCTCGTCGGTGGGAGGTTCGCCTTTTCGGTAGACGATTCTGACCCTTTAGAACGGGATCGGGATACCGAACAGCGTTTCGGCAACCTGCCCCAGGACGTAGATGAAGACAAGCAATACGAGTACGCGAAGCAATACCGCGATCAATTTACCTATTGGTGTGTCGGGGTCAACACCCTCGAAATCGGACTCTAACCCCCCACCGATGGCACCAACATCGGCAGTCGGTTCAGAGAAACCCGCCGCCTATACCACCTCCAAATCCACCACGGTATTCCTTAACCGTCTCACGGACGTACGATTCTGAGCAATCGCACATTTCGGCGATTGCTTTCGGCCCGGCATCGGGGTTTCGGTCGTAGGTCTGAACGATCTCCTGCTGTAGGTCGCTCATGTCGTTGTTGCCAAGCATGGCTATAGGTGACAACAGGCGAGGATTTACCTACGACCGCCGTTTACGACGGTGTAGGTGCGTTTCCCCAATCCCGCACCTGCTGTCTCGCCATCTAGTGACAACTAAATGGATATATAACTAGGGTTGAATTAATCGGCTGCCAGGAAAGAGTCAGCGTGGACGGAGGTGGGAGTAGATACGGTCGGTGGTCGTGAGACTCGCGTGTCGGAGTCGGAGCTGCACATCTTCGAGGCGCCCACCTTCGACCTGAATGATTCGATACGCGACCGAGTGCCGAAGTGTGTGCGGCGTCACGTCCGACGGCTCACCCGTCCCACCACCGACCACCTGGGGTTCGACGCCCGCGATCTCGGCGATTCGCTTCACGGTCCGCGCGATTGTCCGCCCGGTCATCCGATCCGACTGTCGGGACGGAAACAGCGCTTCGGTGTCCTTCCATCGATCGCGGAGGTATCGCCGAAGAATCCGCGTTGAGTCGGCTCCCCACTTCCCGAGTTCAATCGTGGCCTCCGGAACGTCGCCTTTCTGGATCGACGACGGGAGGCGAACGGTACCGGCGCCGAGATTCAAGTAATCCACATCGACGGCCGCGGCCTCCCCACGGCGAACGCCGGTGTCGTACAGGAACGCGATTAGCGCCTCGTTGCGATCCTGCAGATACGTCGGCACCTCGGCCGAGAGACAGGCGTCGCGCATGGCGTCGACCTGTCCGGGGAGGAGCCACGTCTTTGCTTGAGCGTCCGGATTTGTATGGCCGCCATTTCCTCCGCGCATCGTATATAAACGGTATACGGTTTCAGGGGGCTTAGTTCTAATGAGCGTCCGCCTTTGTGATAGAAACGGACGCCCGACAAATTCATTAGCATGGCGACGAGAGACACAGCTACGCAGGGAACGGCCTCGCAAGAACGGCCGGGGCGTGGTAGCGCCCTCGACCTGCCGCCTACTATGACGGCAAACGACGATTCGCCGCCGGGCGATAAAGACCCGGCGGCTACGACGACGGACGCACAGCCTGACGACGCCAACCCGACCGTCGGGATCGCGACGGCGACGACCGACCCGATCGAACTCGACATATCTGTCGACGCCGACACGTTCGACAGGATCGCGCACCTGCAGCTCCAGGGACGGGACCCGCACCCACAGGGGGGCGTGTCGACGACTGCATGGCTGCCGCCGGCCGCCGCCCGCGAACTCGGTGAGAAATTGATCGCAGCCGCGGACGAAATTGAAGAATCCGAGGACCACCGCGAGGCCGGGGCCGATGACTAACACCACGCTACTCGTCGAGATCGAGGATGGCGTCGCGTGGTACTTCGAGGGCGCCGACGGCGCCTCGAAGAGCAAACACGAGGGCGCCATTGCGATCTACCCCGGCTGGGTGCGCCTCGGCGGGCTCACTATTCCGACGTGGGTGCCACGCGAGCGCGTCGAACAGGTGCACGAACGATGACCCACGACTGTCGACAGACCTGCAGCGGCGACACCTTCGACCACGCCGAGACGATTATGTCGATCGCCGTCGCGGGCGAACTCCTTCGCTGTCCGATTTGCCAGCGTGAGGCCGAGTATAGCCGTTCCGCGGCCGATGACACGGACGCAACCCCAAGGGTCGACGCCGGGAGAACGCCGGTCCGGAGCCGCCCGTAACGGGTTCGCGACGCTGGCGACACTTTTCGCGGGCAGTTACTAAATATTAGTCGAGAATTGTTAGATATTGCCTAAGTGGTCGTCCGACTTTTGATAACAGGTACCGAAGGCACTCGTATGGTCCACGACGATGACGATACCTCTGGTGTGCAGGGCGGTGGGGGCTCCCGCCGCGGCACCGGCAGCGACACGACCTACTCCGGCGGCGGAAGCGACACCGACGCCGGGTCGGGGGTGACCGGCGACGACGGCAGCGACACGTCCTACGGCGGTGGCGGCGACACGTCGACGGACGCTCCATCCGGCTCGACCGGCGCCGACGACCCCAGCGGCGGCGGTGGTGGTGATGACGACGGCGGAGATTCTCGAAACACCTCGTCGAACCCCTCGGGTGGCGACGACGATTCGGGCGTCGTCGGTGGCGGTGGCGATCGCCGCGGATCGGACAGCGACACGACCTACTCCGGCGGCGGAAGCGACACCGACGCCGGGTCGGGTGTGACCGGCGACGACGGCAGCGACACGACCTACTCCGGCGGTGGTGGCGACGAGACGACCACCGACGCCGGGAGCGGCGTCACGGGCGACGACAGCGGCGGGGCGAACACCGACCCCGCCGACACCACCACTCCCGGCGACACCGACGCGGATCGACTCGACGACGCCGACCGCGGCTTTTCCGTCACGCGCCCCGGCGAGCCGGGTGAGGGCGGACAGCTCGAACGCAGCGAGCGAGCCCGCGAGGCCGCCCGCGAGGAAGCGACCGCGGGGTTCCGTGACGCCGGCCTCGAAGAACAGTACGGCGCGATTACCGGCGCGGAGGGACCGACGGCCGAGGCGGTCCAACAGCTACAGGGCCGGATTGACCGCCAGGTGCCGGGCCTCACCCTACTGGATACCGACCGCTACAACATCGTCCGCGAGGACGGTGGCCTGGCGGTGGCCTTTGCCGAGGCGACGGCCGACACGACACGCGCTGAGCAGCGCCAGCAAATCGCCCGCGACGTAGCGAGCGGTCGCGAGGACGTGTCGGCGGCGGACGTGACGGTCACGTCGACGGCCTCGGGGTTCGAGGCAACAATCAGCGGTGAGGGCGAGCGGCGGACGGTCATCACCGGCACCCCGGAGTTCGAGACGCCCGCCGAGCGATCCGAGCCCGACGTTCGGACCGGCCAACCGGATCGGGGCGTCGGCATCACGCGCGGCCCGGCGGGCGTGTCAGTCGTTCGCCCCGGCCTCACACCTGCCGACGTGACCCGCTACGGACAGCGTCAGCTCGACGCGCAGGGCGGTCCATCGGCCGGCGACGTGCGGGCGTCGGTCAACCGCTTCGGACAGCGCCAGCTCGAAGCGACCGACCCCAGCGAACAGTTCGGCGACGTGGCGATCTTCAACCCGTTCACGACGCGGGGCACCGCGGACGGCGAGCCCGCCAGCCTGTCGCCGGGGGCGGCGCTGGCGGCCGACCCGCTCGTCGGCGATCCGGGGGAGGACCCACGAACCGAGGACCAACTTCGAGACGCCGGGACGGGATTCGACGAGACGATTGCGACCGGCGTCGAGGCGGCGAGTCGCGGGGCGCCCGGCAGCGGGGCGTTGCTGGGCACCGTCGGCGGTGTCGCCCGGATCGAGCGCGCGGCGCGGGCGATCGCCACGCGGAGCGGGTTGGTCGAAGAACGCGACCGGCCGGCGGAAGGCCCGTTCGAGCGTGACGCCGAGGCGGCCGCCGAGTCGTTCCTCGGCGTCGCGAACGTTCCCAGCGCCCTCGCGGAGGGGAAGGAAATCGCAGAGTTCGCGGTCACGCAACCGCCGCGGGTGCTCGACACGGCGGGCGCCGCCGCGACCGACCGCCGCGACGAGTCGCCGCTGCCGGGCGTTACGGGCGACGCCGTCGACGCTGGCGAGCGGGCGTCAACCACCGAGTTCGTGCAAGACGTCGAGCGGCGGAGCGAGCGCGTCGCGTCGAGCGCCCGCGAGTCGTTCCGCGACGACCCCAGCGAGTTCGTCGCCGGCGGAGCGGCGGGCCTCGCCGCCGGCGCGGCGGCGGGAACGGCCCTCGGCCGCGTCGCCGCGCGGGTGCCCGGCGTTTCCGGGTCGGACCTGTCGGGGCGGGCGTTGCTGGCGGGCGAGCGAGCGCTTCGCCGCGGCCGGAGAACTCTCGAAGGCGGTGGCACCGACCGCGCGATGGTCGGCGGCGGCCGGAGCGACTCGCTGTTCGGCGGCGGGCGAAGTGAGACGACGCGCGTCACCAGCGACGACCTGGTGAGCGAGCGCGCGACCGCCAACCCGGAGGGTGAGGGACAGCTCGCCTCACCGCCCGAGGACGTATCCGGTGGTGCGCGTGACCCTGTGGCCGGCGGCCTCGACGAAACCGGCACCTTCCGCGGAAGCCTCACCCGACAGCAAGACGACGCGTTCGGCGGCACCGGGAAGCCCGGCACCGCGTACGGCGAGCCGTCGGACCGTGATTTCTCGGCCGCCGTCGACCGGATGTTCGACCGGCGTGACGAACCGACCGACACCGGGCCGGGCGCTCGTCGCGAGGCGGCCGCCCGCCGGTCCGTCGAGGACGAGGCCGCGACGCCCGAGGGCGAGGGCTTTCTCGCGCCGACAGTCGGCGCCACGGCCGGCGGCCTCCTCGGTTCCGCCAGGGGGCTCGCGCGGACCACACAGTCGGGCGGGCTGTTCGGCGCCGAGGCGACGGCCGACTCGACCGCGCGTGTCGGTGCCGATCTTGCCGTGCGGCCGCGGACGGACGCCCGACAGGATACCGAGGCACTCGTCGACGAGCGGGCGGGGCTCGACCTTCGGAGCGACGTGGGCGTTCGGAGCGACGTAGCGACCGGGCAACGCTTCGACGCCGGGTTCGACCTGCGCCAGGACGTGCGCCAAGACCTTCGCCAAGACGTTCGCGAGGGGATTCGCCAGGATGTTCGACAGGACGTGCGCCAGGATATTCGCCAGGATACGCGCGTCGACACCCGCGTCGATCTAAACCGCGACCGCCGTCGCGACGATGCGTTCGGGCTCGACCCCAACCGAGGTGGGCAAGACGCCGCGGCCGGGATGACGGGCGAGCAGGGGCGGTACGAATACGAGACGCCGTCGCTGTTCTGACCATGTCTGAACCAGAACCCACAGTAAACCCGATGGATGAACCGCCGAGCGAGTTCGAGAAACACGGCCTCGACCTCCTCCGGGCGATCGCTGACGCGCGCCGGCGCGGCGCGACCGAGGAGTGGCGCCGCCTCATGGACGAACTCAGAGACTACAATCAGCGAAAGCGCCAGCTCGTCAAAGAGAAACGCGATCCAGAGCGGGTTAAGAAGTTCATCAGAGAGGCGAGCTCCCTCTCTGACGAGGAGTTAGACGAGATTCTCGACGACGGCTGAGCGACGCCGCGGTCGTGGCCGGTCGGTGTCGGTCAGCGGTCCGGTTTTCGTGTACATCACATAGTACGTATGGGCACCGACAGACGACACCGGATTCGGCTGTCGTCACGCCGATAAAATATCCGCGACGCGTGAGCGGGATAGCCCGACGGCGTCGGCGAGTTTTTGCTGTGTCATTCCCTCGGTGGTTTCGTACAGCGTGCGTAGTAGTTCATCCCGCTTTTGTCGTTCGGCCTCCTCGGCGGCCTCCTCGGCGGTTTTGCGCGCTTCGTCGGCAGGGACGAACCCCTCGCCCTCCTCGCCCTCACCGCGGAGCCGCCGCCGTTTCTCGGCCGTGAGTTGGTCGTATGTCGCTTCGACGCTGCCTGGAAGGTCACCGCGCCAGGTGATCGTCCCCCAGTCGTTCGTGAGTTCGTGTTGGTCGAACGGATTGAATTTCACTCGGAACATCTGTCCCTCACCGAGTTCGCGGACGAAAATCCACACGTCGCACATGGCGCGAATGTCCTTATCGACCTGGTGGGCGCCGGGCGTCGTCAAAAAGAGGTACTTCTGTTCGACACGCCCCATGCCGATAATCCGCCGCATTGCTTCGTTCACCCCGGACATAGACCGACGGTTCGACACGCCAGCCTCGGCCTCGTCGAGGACGAGCGCGCTCCCTTCCGGCTGTTCGGTGTACGCGTTTTCGAGCCCCTGGGCCGACAGCGTCGCTTTCTCCGGTGTCACGCCCTCCTCGGTCCGGTCACACGCCGCGGCGAGGCGGAGCGCGAGCGTCGTCTTCCCCGACCCGCGTTCGAGATTCCAGTCGGATATGAGTACGGTGAGATCGCGGTTCTGCGCGACGCGCTTTCGGTACAGCTTCGCCAGCGGCGAGGTGGCCGCGTGCGGCGGCGGGTCGTCTGTACGCGGCGCTGACCGGCTCATATCTCCCACCGTTGATCTTGCTCGAACTCGAAGCCGATGCCCGACTCGTAGAGCGCGTGTGTCGTCACCTCGATCGCGCCGTGAATCTCGCCCCAGGACAGTTCGGCGATCTCGACGTATTTGTCCGTGAGCTGCGTTCGCGGTTGTCGCCGCTCGGTTTGAATCTGCTTTAGCCACTCAAAACGGAGCGGCGACGGTGCATTTACGAACCCGCGAAGCCCCCTAATTTCGACAGTCTCAGATTCGCGGGCATCGGCGACAAGTTGAGTTCTGATTTCAGAAGGAAGATTGGTTGCATTCCGAAGGTCATCAAGGTATGCGGCCGGCGGGGCAGCGGTGACCTCGGCGAGTGTGATGCCGCTTTCGTAATCCCGTGATAGGTTGACCTCGTCGGCTGAGATGACCTGAAAGGCCTCACGCACAAACGCGGACGCCGCCTCGCGGAACAGCGTCCGGCCACGGCGATCGGCGCTGTCGTTGATATGCACGTCGTCAGCGGTCTCACGTTGCGAGCGAGCGAGTCCACCCGTTTCGGCGCTCGCCCGCAGCTCGAATCCTGCCTCAACGGCGCGATCGCGGGCTTCCTCGATACGCTGGCGGCGGTGAGCGGCCGTGTCGAACCCGTCGTCGCTATCGACGCGATGCCGTATATTGTCAGCGTCGAACTCGGCGCCCGCGGTATCTGCAGCATCCGCGGAGAAATCGAGCCGGCCGTTCTGTCGGCTCATTTTTTTCCTCCAAAAAGGGCGTTTTTCACGTCCTTCCACTCTGCTGAAGGGTCGGCATCATCCTCAAACTGCGTATCGGCGGACTTCCCGAGGATGAAATCACGGACGAAAAAGCAAGCTGCAGTTAGTGCGGCGGCAGCCAATATATTCCCCCCAGGTACGACACCAAGCCATGCCGAGACCCCGAGAAGGGCGGAGAAGGCGCCCAAGATACCATTAAGCAGAGCGAATTGCGATGAGAGGAACGAAATCTGTTCTGCCGGAAGATGTTTGTTCGCGAGCGCGCCGAGCCCGTCAGCTAACTCATCCTGACTCTGAGATTCGTCGCCAAAGACAGTAACATCTGATTTGTGCCACAACCGGAGGCTGCCGATTTTCATGGATTCGACCTTCTCGCCCTCCATCTGTTTGAGTCGTTGTCTGACGGCTTCGGCAGTCACCTCGTCAACGCCTTCTGCCACTTCTGAGTAGGTATATACGGGCCGGTCAATATCCTCCCGCTCGAATTGTGCGAGAATTTTCTCGTCCGGCACCTGTTTCTCAAATGGCATATGGGCGTGTACTTTAGCTATCAAAATAAGCGTTGTGACCACCAACACCCAAATACATATTCTTGCGTTTCAGGCGTTCTCTATGCTTGAATAGTCCAAATGAAGATTAAGTAGTTACGGAGTGACCTTTGGGTTGAACGACACGACACGAACGCCGGGCGCACCGCTCGGCAGGACGGAAGGAGCCGGGGAGAAAGCCCCAGCAACCAGGACCCCACAAGGTCACCTGGTTGTTGTGGCCTATCCTCCATAGTCCTTCCGACCGCCGCTGTCGGCGTCGATCCCCACGTCGGTCGAGAGGTTCAACGGGACTTTCGCGCTCGCGTCGATTCCGGTCGCGACGAGCACGAGACAGGAGTCGGTGTGGAACGTGCCGGTCTGACACGCGTCCCCGTCGGCGATCCGCACCCGGTAGTCGCTCCCGATGACGGTCGAGTCGACCGTGGTCTCGACGGAGACGTTCCCGCCGTGCTGTCCGAGCTCGTCGACCCGTTCGACCTGCGAGGCGAGCTGGTTTCCGACCGTCTCCAGCTGCGAGTCGGCGACCGCGGCCCGCTCGTCCTGGACGAACCCGGTGACGCCGCTCACCAGCACGACGATGAGAAGCGTGGTGATCGCGATACCGAACACGTGGGAGATCTGTGTCGAGGCGCCTCGATCGGTGAATCCGTGGTTCATCGTGCCTCCTCGTACACTGTGATGTTGTACTCGTTCGCGTAGGTGAGCTCGCTCCCGCTGAACTGCGTCGTCACGTTCGCGACCCAGACCGCCGGGGTCCGACAGGGCTGGGTCCGCGAGATCGACGAGCTACACTCCTCGTAGTACGTAGACTCGACCGTCTCGTTGTAGACGACCTCGTACTTGGCGACCGCGTTTTTACCGCCGGACACCGAGACCCGGTAGGGCGGCGCGATGGCTGTCGTCGCGTTGAACCGGCAGTCGCTGGTGAACGTCGATCCGTCGACCAGGTCGAGCAGTACGCGGTCGCGCGAGGGGTCACAGAGCGTCGAACTGTTCCCCGCGCTGCTGACGTTCGACGTGACTCTGAGGTTCTCCCCCGATCCCGCGGTCGTCCTGCGCATCGAGACGTTGACCCAGTGGGAACTCGCGTTGGTGACGTTGATCCACGTGGGTGCGTCGCTCGTCTCCTGAAGGTTCACGTTCATCGTGAACCACCCGAGGTTGCTCGTCTCGGAGGGGTTCCCGATCACCCACTCACCCTGATCGGCGTCCGAGGTGACGTTGCCGTCGGCGCTCTGGACGACCCGCGACCCGAACCGGGAGCTGTCGTTGACGTACGATATCGTGACGTACTCGCCGCGTGAACCGGCGTACGACTCGCCGATCAGTTCCCTGTAGACGGTCACGTTGCGCGAGATGACCGTGGCGAGATCCGTCGCCGAGAGGTTCCGGTGGCGGTGGTTGAGCCGGACGACGAGCGAGCGGACGCCCTTGCGCGACTCGTACTCGAACTCGTTGGCCTCGTCGATCTGCGGGGAGACGTCCGACACGACGCCGCTCTGGGTCACGAAGTAGCTGTTGATGATGACGGTCAGTCCGATGATGATGGCCGCGAACGTGACGGCGCCGATCAGTATCATCTGCGCCCGCTGGCGCGTGGCTTCGGTCACCATACGACGATGCGCACCTCCACCACGTTGTAGATCGGTCCATCGACGGCGTTGGGGATCGGGTAGTAGCCGTCCTCGCTGTTGGTGGCGTTCGTGTCGTACTGCCAGAGCTCGACGTTTCGCGAGACGTTGGGCGCAGTCAGCGTCTGGTTGTCGTAGAGCGTGACGGTGTAGCTCGCGGCGACGGCGTCGTCAGACGGCTCGCCGCGGTACGCAACCGGGATGGGGTCGGTCTCGTTCCCGAGGGCACCGGGGCGGTAGGAGATCTCGAGGTTGAAGAAGTGCGACCGCTGGGTGAACGTCCGATTCAGCATGACGCCGAGGGTCCCGGGTAGCGGCTTCGGACCGTACCCGATCCGGGGGTTGACGGCGCCGGCGAACGTCCGCTGGCTCTGCGACCAGTTTCGGACGAGCGACGAGAGGTCCGTGCCGTCGGAACGGGCGCTCAGCAGGAGCACGTCGTCGGCCTGCTGTCGGAGATCGACCTGACTGGACTGGTCGACGTCGCCGCTGGTTGTCGGGGTCACGACGACCGCCTGGAGCGCGAAGAGCAACGCGCCGAGCAACACGAGCGACGCCGCCAACCCCTCGAGCGTGAACGCCTGTCCACGGCTGTCGTCGAACACGTTACCACGTCCTCACGGTGAGTCGACACGCCGGCCGACAGGTTTCGTCGTCGAACTGTACGATCCGGGCCGTGGCCCCGGCCGCGTTGCCCCCGTAGTTCGAGCCGGCTGCGAGCTTCGTCCCGCCACTGGTCACGATCCGACTCCCGTTCAACGTCGTGAACGTGACGTTCAAGTTCGTCGACCGTTCGAGCCCCCATCGCGTCCGCAACTCCGTCTCCGAGCGCGAGAGAGCCGTCGTCAACAGGTCGGCCCGCAATTCGTTGGGCTGGCGACCGGTCGAGAGGTTCTGGACCAGCGCCGTCGAGACCCGTTCTGATTGCGACACTTCCTCGCTCCCCACGCCCGTCGACAGCGGCCCGACGAACCCGAACAGCCCGACGAGCACGGTGCTGACGGTGATGATGAACAGACTGATCCCGATCGTGTAATCGTGAAGTGTCTGCCCCCGGTCAGCCGCACCGAGTCGCGACCCCGCCCCCGATGGCCCCCCCGCCTGCGTCTGTTCGCGATCCACCATTCGAATACCGCGTGGGTTTGATGTCCACCAGTATGATTGTTACGGCGTAACGTCGGTTCGCTAGTAACGCCAGCTTACCGTGAGCGCCGGGCGGGGTCCGTCGCGCGGGCGTGGGGAGCAGGTTGGGGCGGGGAAGTGGACGCGGTGGGTGCGCGCCGGGATTACCCCTCGCACGACCGCGTGTCGCTGTCGACCACGTCGAGGTCGCCGTCCAGCGTGACCGTCAGGCGGTCGTCGGCCAGCGGGATCTCGACGGTGACGCGCCAGGGGTCGACCGACTCGACGGTGGTGTACTCGTCGTCGACACACCACGGCAGAGTCCAGTACGGACGCGAGGACAGGTCGATCCCGTGGTCGTCGTAGAAGCCCGCGACGACCGACTCGTCGAGCAAGACGAGGCCGACCGGCGAGCAGAGTTCGTTGCGACAGCGCTCGCAGACGTGTTCGGCGCGCAACGAGACGTCGAGACAGCAGTCGCCGCCGCGGACGATCTCGGTGTGGATGCGGCCGGCGCAGGCGGGACAGACGCCGTCGGCGGCCAGACAGTGGAGGTGCCGGACTCGCTCGTCGAACGCGGTGGCGACCTCCGCGTCGGTGCGGTCGACCAGCCCCCCTGGGGGGAACTCGTACTCGCCGTGGGACTTGCCGCAGTCGACGCAGTCGACCCGGAACTGCTCGTCTGCGTAGCGGGCTTCGAGACCGCCGCCACAGCGGGTGCAGGCGCCCTTGACTTCGAAGGGGTCGACGTCGGGCTGGCGGGTGAACGTGCCCGCGCGAACCGCGCGGACGACCTGGGCGCCGGCGTGGCGCAGGTCGTAGCCCTCGTCGGACTTGCGGACGAACTGGTCGGTGAGCTGCTGGAGGTGGTAGTTGAACTGCGCGCTGTCGCGCATCTCCACGGCGTCGTGGAGCGCGGAGAAGCTGACGGGGCGCTCCTCGGTGCGCCAGAGCGCCTCAAGGATCTCCAGTCGCGTGTCGTTGGCGACGACGCCGAACGCCTCCGCCGGGTCGACCCCGGCGGCCTCGCTCTCGTCGCCATCCTCGCGTGCTCTGCTCATACCCGAAACGTGCAGCCCCAGTATCAAAAGGATTCGCTGAAACGCGATTTTGCAAGATATCGAATATGACGGGCGGCGTCGAAACCGGGGTTCAGGTCCGCCGCCGGGAGAAGGCGGCCGCCAGCAACAGCGCGACTAGGGCTGCAGCCGGGCCGAACCCGGGACCGTCGGCCGCCGTCCCAGGCGGCGTTCCGGTGGACGGTGCCGTCCTATCGTCCGCGACGGCGGGCGACTCGTTCGGCGTTTCGGTTGGAATCGGCGCCGACGACAAGGTCGGAGTTGGGGTGGGCGTCACCTCGGGAGTCCGGGTCGGAGTGGGGGTAGGAGTTACCTCAGGCGTGGGCGTCGGAGTTGAGGTGGGCGTCACCTCGGGAGTCGGGGTCGGAGTTGGGGTGGGCGTCACCTCGGGAGTCGGGGTCGGAGTTGGGG
>ENA-ORCO01000802-ORCO01000802.1-marine-metagenome-genome-assembly--contig:-NODE-802-length-12328-cov-3.284711_pt1 | contig 12328 bp, 3 predicted proteins | sample MGYA00248633_ERZ508508 | MGnify/ENA primary metagenome ERZ508508 (study PRJEB26179, sample SAMN06268845) | marine metagenome | isolation source: A23 P1 aerobic enrichment on pine of planktonic cells taken...
GCTTCGTCTTTCCGTCCGGGGCGGGTTGCCCCGTCCGATGGTCCGCTCACCCCTTCCGGGCCGATCTGCGGCGCCGAATCCTCGCCATCTCGATTGGCGGGCTCGTCGGACCCCGTTCCGGCAGTTGGTGCGAGTTTCTCAAGCGCCTCTCGCTCGCTTGGAAGACCAACTTCTTCTCCCGCAGCTTCGCCACACTCGCCACAGGTAAGGGTGGCCGAGTCAAGATAGAATGCCCATGCCTCTTCGAGGCTGTTGGCGGTTTCAGCGGTAGCGTCAACGAACAGCGGCCGGTCGAGTGCAGAAGCCCCACAATCTTGACAGCGGTAATCGTAGGCCGCACCGACGGCCCCGGTGAACGAGTCGAGACTCCCGGTTTCGAACCGGGACTCGTCCAGCGGTGGATCGTCGCTTATTTTCATCACACGTAGCTTATGAATAGCATCCCTTATAAATATCAACCGCACCCGCTCATTGAATGGGGTCATTTCGCCCAGCAGCCCCCCAGAAACTGGGCCAATCTTATGATACCCGATGAACAACATCTGGGATAACCGTGCTCTCAGCGACCTTTATGCCCGCGTTTGCGTTCGGTATCAGCCCCTGCCCCCTTCCAGTTCGATACGCCGCGTTCTTCATTCCTCGAATCGCCCTCCTCAGTATCGGGCTATTTTTTGTGAGTCTGGTCGGGGCGGAAATCGGGATTAAAAAACTCTCTCTATCAAAATACCAGTATTTCACTAGCATTGCCCGAAACATCACAATGCGGCTGACGCTCACTGTTGCCGCAGTTGGCGCGATCCTCTCGTTCCTAATCATCATCGCCGTCCCAGAGCCCTGCTACTCCTACTACATGTTCTAATCAAAAACCCCGCCACGCTTTTATATTCATCAACCGGACTCAACAACATCCACCAATACGTTAGCCATGGACCTGCCATTCTTCACTAACAGCGTTTACGAACCAGTCCAGTTAACCCCCGAACAGCTGACTGACCTCAACGAAGCCGGCGACGACGACAGACACATCCTCAGAACCCGCCCGTTCAAAGACGGCCCCGGTGAAGAGTATGCAGAAGAAGTCATCTCCTCCTTCCACAAAACCGTCGAGGACGCCGGATTCCTGGCACGCCACCTCGGTGATCCAGAGGAACCACCACAATTCTCCTATGAGATGTGGTTCGACGATGGGAAACTCAAATTCATCTGGTCAGTCCCAGACGACTTCTGGTACGACGAAAGTCGGCGCGTCATCACTGGCGAATACCCCAAAATCGGCATCGAACGTATGGGCAAAGACCACCCAACATTCACCGCCGAGAGCCACATCTCCGGCGGTAAACTCGACCTGAAAAACCACAAACATATCCCTATCAAAGGTACCTCAGGCCCCGGCGCGTTCGAGGCCGACAAAGCCCCGCTTCGGCTCATCACCAGTGAAGTCACGGGCCAACAAGATACCTCCGCACTCGTCCAAGTCGCCTTCCAACCCGCCCCACTGAACTGGCGAGAAGGTGATGGAATCCTCAACCCCGGTGCAGCCACTCTCGCAAAAGACTACAAATACGGCAATTTCGAGGACAGCTACATCAACCCGAAGATTAGCGATGCGACCGAGCAGGACCTCCGCATCGCACGCGCCCTCAACAATCACGACGGCGACCCAGCGTTCTACGCGACCATCCGCTACTTCGTCTTCGCGCCGACGAAAGAAATCGCACAAAACCACGCCAGTTCCATCGGCAACGCCTACAGAGGCACCTACAAAAACAGTGAGCTAAACCAGGGCTTCACTCACACACCACTCACAGGTGACGACCTTGTCGACGAACTCATAGACGCACTCAATCGCGACCACGACGGCAGCGAACGGCCATTCACTGTCCCAGAACTCGCGGGGCTCGCCCACATCCCGAACGATGAGATCGATACGCCGAATGTCGACTGGACCAGCAAAGGCCTCGGCTCGCAAGCCCCTGCTGAAGCCCCCCGAAAACCCGAAACTATCGATGCCCGCCCCTACGAGCAATTCGGGCCCGAAGCCGCTCCAGAAGATAACCTCACACAATCCGCACCACAACTCCCGCCGGCAGAAGGCGACTCCACGGAGGAAACTACTGAAGCCACATCGGAGACCGCCCCAGCTGACGATGCAGACATGGCAAAAGAGCGAAGGCCCGGAGAAACCGACTTCGGCCGCCCACTCAACCAAGTTCGAGACGGCAGACAAAGCGACTTCAACAACGTAGTCAGAGGCATCCAAACCGACCAAATCACCTACGACGACGTTCGCGACCGCTATAGCAGCGAGGAGGAGGCCGAGAACCTCATCAAACTCATCAAGAAAGAAATCAAGTGGCGAGAGAAGTCTCCCGGGCCGGACATCCCAGACGATTCCCAGCCCGAAGAAACAGATTCTGGGCCACCACCGCAGAGAGCCGGGCAGGGAATCGACTCACCACATAACCTCCCTGTCCTCGAAGGTGATTACGACGACTACGGCTTCACACCCGCCGAATCACGCCGTGAATGGATGCTCGACCCCAACACCGGCGAGGACCGTGCCTACGAAATCCGGGTCCGGAAAGAAAACGAGAACGGTCAAGACGACTGGTATATGGGCCGTGACGTCCGCAACGAGTTATTTGACATCCACGACGAGCATCCCGACTCCCCGATTTGGCTCGGGTGGCTGAAAGATAACCGCGTCGGCGTCCGTGAAATCGGGATCGAGCAAAACGCCTGGTATCGACACATGACCGTCTTCGGCATGACCGGCACCGGGAAATCGACGTTCCAGAACAACGTCATGAACCAAATCGCCCGGAAAGGCTACGGGTTCTGCTATATCGACCCGAAGGGCGACACGGTGGCCGACCTCATCCGGCAGCTCCCAGAGGACCGCCTTGACGATGTCGTCTGGATAGAGCCGGGCAGCATCAAGCACGACAAGGTGGTCGGCATCAACTTCCTCGAGCCAGCCTACGGCAAAGACCACCCGAACTTCGACCGCGAAGTCACCTCCATCGTCGATGACCTCACAGCAATTCTCAAGGGCGGAGACTACTGGGGACCGAAGATGGAGGGGATTACGACGAACATCGCCCGGGCGATGATTCGCTCAGACATCAACTACACCCTCCTCGATATGTACTACGTCCTGTTGAGCGAGGAAGCCCGGCAGTCCTTCGCCGATATGGTGAAACAAGAGGGCGAGGAGAAACGGACCAGCGGCGAAGATGACGACTTCGTCGACGACATGGAGAACATCCATACCTACACCCAACAGATTGCGGAAATGGATTACGAGGAAGTTGACGCAGTTGTCAGAAGAATACAACATTGGATCGAAGACCCGATAGCACGCGGAATCGTCGCTCACAGGGAGGGAACCGTCAATATAACCGATGCAGTTGAAGACGGAAAAATCATTCTTGTCAACATCAATATCGACTCTGCGGACATCAAGGAAGTCGTTTCGACGGCGATAATGCGCCGGATTTGGGCCGCCATCAAAGCCCGCGACGAAGACGAACACGAGCGCACACCGTACTTTTCGTTCATCGACGAATTCGACGACGTCGCCGCCCCGGAGATGGACATCGAGAAGATGCTCTCGAAAGCCCGCTCCGGGAAGATGGGCGTCGGGTTGGCGTGTCAGAACCCCTCGCAAATCGCGGAAGCCCCACGAAAGCAGATGTTCGCGAACGCCCGAACACTCAACTCCTTCGGCGTCGGCGAACCGGACGACGCCGGCCTCATCTCCACGCGATTCGGCGAAGACGTCGAGACAGAGCAAGTGATGGAGATCCCACAGTTCACCGTCTACACGCGCGTGCTGCTAAACACCGAAGACGGTCCACAGCTGTCCGACCCGCTCCCGATTAACACGTTCGCCGACTACCCGCCGCTTCGCGACCACGAGGAAACGCACGAAGTCATCGAACAATCGCTCGATAAATACGGTGTCGAACCGCTCGAAGAGACACTCGAAGAATCGGCGATGATCCTCTACGATATGGGGAACAGCGTTGCCGTTCAGAACGCCTTCCTTCAATCGATATGGGAGGTGCAAATCCGGCGAGATGAAGCGTACGTCGCATTGACCGCCGTTGACGAGGTGTTCAAGACACGGACGGGGAACTCGATTCTGGATTACCCGGAGGGCATCTCGATAGACCCGGAATGGGCAGACATCTACCATCTTGAGGACGACAGCCAAGAGCTAGATGAGGTGGCTCAAGCGGTCAACGAAAACCACCCCGGGTCTGAAGCATCTTCGAGCGCCGAACGCGCCGATGGTGGCTACACCAAAGCAGAGCCAAATAGCACTGGCGAGATAATCCTCACCCAGCTCGAAGGAGTGGTTCGGGTTACAGCAGGCGGGAAGGAAAAAATTCTTGACAGTGATAATAGCCGTGTTCCGGCCAGTGAGACCCATCGAGACTTGCTTGGTCGGGGAGGGTTTGAGTGGTTCACTCGAGCGGGATTCCAAGTCAATATACTGGAACAACGGAACGACCATTCGAACCCCGATGCAGAAGGACGTCTGCCAGTCAAATCCGATACTGAATCATTGGCTGAAGCTCGGAAAGCTTGGGAAGAACTTGAAGAAGAGTACCCATTCCTCACTGACCTTTCTGACGGACAGGAAGTTGCTATCGAGGCGGAGGTGTCGCTTCGAAAGCCAGCTGGAACGCTCCGAAACCTCGCCCGTGCGGCCAACAACAACCGTCGCCCAATATTCATCGTCCCAGATGGTCGACGGGAGGAACTGATGCCTGACGACGTGGCTGAACGGGACCCCACTTACTGGGCGAGACGGCTTCATAGCGTGTTAGAGAAGCCTCCGTTAATTCGGAAACTCAACGTCTACGAGGACGATGATGGAGTCACTCGAACGTCGAGAATCCTCTACAATACTCAGGAATACCTCTCGCTCACGGACGACCCACGAGAAGAGAAATTCCCGCTCATCAGGAAGGGCGGACAGTGTGTCTGGGAAGACCACGATGGAAACTTCCTTCGCCTCTACGACGGACAAGGAGAGGACGGAAAACAGCGAGGGAAAATCACTCCAGAGGACCTGTATAACGCCTCGGCGAACGCCTTCGATACGTGGTGTCGATACGACAACTACGAGAACGAGTGGGTGGTGTATCCCGACCAGTCCAGCAACATCAGGTACGACGAACTTGACGAGCTGAAAGAAGACTGGCAACGGGTGTATCGGCCGTTCCACCCCGAGACCGAAATCGACGGTGACCCGGAGGACGTCGACCCGCTCATCACGATTCTTCGCGACGAAGAATACGTTGACAGCCTCGAAGAGGCAATGCCCGCCATCTACCATCCGAATGGTGGCGAAAACACCAGTGACGACGCTGAACCAACGGTTGAACCGCTAATCCCAGAAGACCAACGCCAGCTTTGGGACTCCGACCTCATCCCGGGCTACAACCCCATCGAGGATACGCCGGAGTTCCTCCAGGAAGACAGCCGTCCGCTCAAGGAACGGCTAGAGGACACTTTCGAGACCAAGAAAATCATGGCCGGAAACATCGACACTGACAAAGCGATCGGAAGCACCGACATTCCAGAACGAGACTACGACCCCCACCACGAACCGGACTACGACTTCGGTGGGAAAGAACCCACGACGCGAGCGTTCTGGGAGAAAGTCTGGGAGAAACAAGACCGAGACCTCGAGAACCCACTCGAAATCGACCCGCTTCGGGAGGGCCTCACGAACGTCGCGATGCCGGCTGACGACCACGAAGAAGCCGTCAAAGCCGCCATCGAGACCGGCCACCTCATCCCGAGCGACATCGGGTACTTCCTCGCCCGCCCACACCAACGTCCCAAGGTCATCCTCGACGACTACGACCAGTATGACGACCGGAACATCTGGGCGAACATTTGGCGGATAAACGAAGTCGACACCAGCAAGCCACTCCCTCGCCAGCTCTTGGAGGTCTCCTCGCTGAACATCCCGCCGTTCACCGACGAGAAACACGACGAAGCCATCGTCACGGCCGCTGTCGAACTCGCGATTAGTCGTGGCGCTCTCCAAACGACCGAAGATAATCGAATCGAGCTCCCGCCGGCGGGCATCCCAGAGAAGTGGAAGCGGGCATGGGAACAAACGGGGACGGAACTCGACGAACCGACCGACCGCCACTTCCTGAAAATGGCGCTCCGGGGGACCGAAGACCTCGAAGACCTCGATGCCGCCGAAACCCACGTCCAGAACGCACTCGACCAGAACACCCTCTACAAGACTGACGGTGGCATCCGTATCAACGACCCCGAAACCAGCGACGGGCCACCACTCACCCCTGAGTCCGACACTGACTCTGACGACGACTCCGACGACTCGGACGACGACCCAGACGCCACGAACGAATCAGGGGGCGACGGTCCCGAAACCGGTGACGAGGGCGAAAGCGAGTCCGATTCCGACACGCCACCAGCAGACGAAGAGACCGAAGCCACCGAGACAGACGACCAGTCCGACGCCGCCGAAGACACTGAAGACACGACAGACGCCACCGATACCAACGAGGCATCCGGCGAGCCCGATACGGCGGCAAGTGCCCAATCGCCGCCGGAGCGCGTCACGCTCAACGAGGCGTTCTCCCCGGACGATATGACGCCGGTCCCCGGCACCGACCGCACCGTCGTGGCGGAGGAGACGGCGGGAGAGAAACCACCGGAGGATTACGAGCGGGCCGAGTGCTGGGACATCACGCCGACCGACGGGGCTCCGGAGGGCTGGAAGGACGCTTTCGCGGCTGTCATCGATGCCTACCACGGGAATCTCGACACTGAGATTCAAGAGAACGGGTGGTGGAACGGCCTCGTCGACGACCATCGCGACCGCGTCCACGCTGACGCGATTTGCGACGACCACGACCACTACGTTGCGGAGTGCCCGGATTGCGTCGTCACCGGCGAGTGCGCCGGGTGCGACGACGTCGAGACGCCGACCCCGATTGCTCGCATCGAATGGGAGAGCTGCGGGGCACAGGCACGCAACGCCCCTCACGACGCGATTCCGAACGTCGACTGTCCGAACTGCGTCGAGCGCCTGTACTGTCCGAAGTGCGCTCCTGACCGCCCCGAGTCAGACCGAGAATGGGACGACGGCGACGAAGACGATGAGGGTGACACTATCGAGGACGATTTCGACCCTGCGGCGCCACTCACCTACGTCGAATTCGTCACCTGCTACAACTGCGAGTCGTTCGAGGAACACGCCGACGACGCCGATGCGGTCTGTAAGTGCGAACTCCATACGCACGACGGCCCGCTGCATCGACTCCCGGAGACGCCGCGAGAGTATTTCACCGGCCCCGATTGGAGTCGTGACGGTACGCTTTCGGGCGCCGACCTCGCGGAGAAGCACACGCCGAACCGGCACCGCGCCGGCGCCCCGGATACCGTCGGTCGCGGGTGGGACGACGCCATCGTCGAGGCCCGCAAACTCGGGTGGGTGCCCGGCACGAAACCCTTCAACCACCCGGTCGCCGAGACGCTCCTCGAGGACGGCTACACGGTTCAACAGCTCTTGGCGACCGGGTTGTTCCGGCCGGACCCCGGCGAAATCAGTAAGGCGTACTCCGAGACCGACGACGGCCACGCCTACGACGAGGACGACATCGCGGAGTTCGACCTTGAGGCCGACCTCGCGGACGACGACCATCCACTGGAGGCGGTGGACGTGGTGCAGGCGGCGTGGTCGGGGCGGCCAGTGTTCCCGGCGTTCAACGAAGACGGCGACCCAGTGTACGCCTACGCCCGCCAACAGAACGGGCGGCGGCACCCCAACGACTACCGGTCGGATGCGAAGTACCTGAAGCTCTCCGTCGACGCGGCCTACGTGTACGCCGAGGAACCCATCTACGGCGCCGACACGCTCGTCGACGGGAAAGCAGCGATCATCACGGAGGGTGTGGCGGACGCGATTGCCGCTCACAGCCACGGATTAGCGTGTCTGTCGCCGGTGACGACGCAGTTCAAAGACAAACACCACGGCCCGCTGCTGCGGCTCCTCCGCGAGCACAACATCTCGTCGGTGGTGATGATACAGGACAACGAACCCGGGAGTTTCGCGCCGCTGGACGAAGCATCCTACGACGTTGAGGACGTTGAAGGGATGTCGGCGAGCCGCCGGCATTGGTTGGACAGCGACTCCCAGGACCTCAGCGAACACATCGCCGAACACAGTGGCCCCGGGCCGATTGGGAAGGCGATGGAGATCGACGGCGTCGGCCCCGGCCTCTCGGGGGCGTTGGCGACAGCGGATTTCCTCGAGCAAAACGGCATCACGGCGATTCAGGTGGACCTGCCCCGGTTCGGCGGGGAGAAAGTCGACCTTGACGACTACCTCACCAGCGGGCTTCACGAGTACGCCCCGCCCGTCGTTGGGCTTCAGACCCTGCGGTGGTGTCTCGACGATGAGGAGGAAGCCGAGCTCGTCCAGCAGCTGGTGGAGTCGGGGGCGTTCACCCACTACTACGAGGACCAAGCCGAGGGGTATCTGACCGACGATGAGGGCAAGGAGATTTCGACGGGGTTGACGGCGAACGAGAACCTCGACCACGATTACCCGTCGTATGAGGACCTCCAGAAGTGGCGTGACACCCGTCGAGAGATGCGGGAGGCGATTCTACCGGCCGCCCAGCCCGGTGAGGACGACGACTACACGTTGGAGGTGGTTGAGGCGGCCGACGGCCAGGAGACGTTCGATTCGGGGCTGCTCGGGATTTTCATCGGGCTTGGAACGCCGGTGCGAGCCGTGTCGGCGCTGTCGGCGGCGCCACGGACGCCGCAGTACGCCATCGACAGCGATGCGGTGTCTCCGTCGCGAGAGTCGTCGCCCGGCGCTGACGGCGCTGACAGCGGCCACACAGCGGCCGAGACCGGCACGGGACTCGTTGGGTACACGCCGTTGTTCAGCGGCCCGGAGATGTACACGGCGACGGAGCATCCGAAGTACGAGACCGTGCTTGCGAATCGGGCGGTGAACGCCCATGAGGATTCGACCGACGAGGACTACGATCAGGCGGCTGCGGAAGACCCCTCGAACAGCGGGAGTGCCACGAAGATGAACGAGCTCTACCAGCTAACGCTTCGAGACGTAACCGGACTATCGAGTGGCTTCCGGGGGATGAATCCGGAGGCTCACGTTGGGAACTCGGAGAACTACTTCGTGATGCTGTCGGATGAAGCGGCCTACGACCACAAACGGAAGGCGCTGTACAATGCGTTGACCTACATGGCGGTCGAGTCGGGGGCTCGTGACATCCGTGAGCCAAGCGGGACGTTCGACGATGCAGAGATTCTGGAGACGTGGGTTCACGCCAAACAGCAGGGGTACGTGAGCAGTGATGCCCAGGTGCCGAATCGGGCGTTGAACGAGGCCGCCGTCCAGATGGGTGTCGCCGAGTACAGCGACATCGGGCCGAAAGAAATTGGGTACGGAGACGACGCATTTATCATAAATAATGCACTTCCAGCCGAGCAGTATAACGCGGCCATCGAGCAGTTCGAATCCACGTTTGGCGTCACCTCTGGCCGGAGCAAACTGCCGGTCGAACCGGACTACATCACCCCGGATGTTACGGCGGAGAACTCGCTGGAATTATTCGGTGAATTGTTCCTCGACGACGACCCAGACCGCGACGATGATCCAGAGTTTGAGGTGCCGCGAGTCAGCTCAAACGTTTGTTGGCAGGCCTACGAAAAGTGGTGTGACATCAACGATATTGAGCCGAGGAGTCAGCAGAATATTCGGGGCATGATTCACGATTTCGATGCGGAAAAGAGCCGTGTGCAAGTCATCGTTGATGGAGAGAAAAAGAGTCGAGCCGCGTTCGTCGGAGCACATCTTCGCGACGATGGATGGTGGCTTTGGTGGCAAACTCGTGACCAGGATTAGCGAACTCTAACTCTACCTAACGAATCTGATAATACAGTTGTTGTTCGGTTACTCACTGACCCAGAGTACGGGGTCATTTGTCGACGGAACTGCGGCGATACTAACCAGTAGTTCCGAGGAATATTCGTGCCGATCTCGATACTCCGCCGAGTCCGAGAGCCATAGAGACCACCGTGATTTGATGGATTTTGAGCGGCGAATTCCAGCGGTACTTCGGAGCGCTGTTTACTGCTAATGGCCAGCTCGAAGCCGAGTCTCTACAAGAGATTTCATTATCACTAATCTGGGAAATTTGTGGTGAACCCTCTGGACGATTGGCCGCTTTTCCTCGCGCATCCGGCTCACAGGAATCTGATTACGACCTCTGGAACGACGGTCATAAGCGAAGTCAATATTGGGGTCACAGAAGACTGGATTGCGAACGTAGCCAGTGACGATTGCTCTCATTAGGTACCGACCTTGCGACTCGCACCCGGAGTCCAGAAGAACGGATTGACTCTTCGGAAGAACACGATTGGGCACCAGCTGGAGTAGTGAACTGTGTAGTTCCTCTCCCGACCTATCACCACTGATTGCTATGGAATAGTCAATCTGAGTATATAGCATGATTTTGCTGTTCAGGGGTGGCTGTTCAGGGGTGTTCAGGCGGGCTGTTTGTGCCGTAATTTATGAAAATAACCAGACAGCGGCAGGATTACCGCATTCTGGGGTATCTATCTGAAGGAGGAATCAGGACCCCTGAACAGGCGTGAGAAAACCACCATACATGAGGGTGTTCAGGGGTGGTGTTCAGGGGTCATTTTTCCAAAGTCAGCAATAACCCCTGAACATTGGCGATTTACTCGAATAGAACGGCTCCTCTACCCGATCTCAATTTCTGTTCAGGGGTACTTTTTTGCAGGGTTTCGCGCACCCCCTCAAACCCCCTACTTCGTATATGATAAACCCCTATAGGGTCTTACGCAGACGGCGGGACCCCCCCTTGCGGGAGGAGGCAGGTTTCAGGCCAAGTGGCCGAGGAGTGGAAAGGCATCTGCTGGGACTTGTCAGGGGTCCGATAGTGTACTTGAGAGGGTGAGGGGTTGGCCGGCTGTGGCCAGCTGGAGTCGAGGTGAGTCTCGAGAGAGGAGGGGGTTTGGGCTGTTGGTGCCCCAGTGGGGAAACCAGTGAGACTAGAGGTGGAGGCTTCCCAGGAGGGGTGACATGAGGTGGGGGTGGGTGAGTCAATCGAGGCGATCTTTACTCGCCGTGTGGCCGGGGCCTCCCCCGTGGGAGAACTGGGACAGTTGGCTATGCGAGGCCGTGGGCCAAGTGCAGAGTTTGCCTGGCCGTTGGCCTGCATCAGACATACTCGTGAATCTGATAGTTCTCAGGACGACTCCCCCGCCGTCGCGTCGGTACCGGCACCACCAGCTTCGCACTCGTGACGACGTCGAGGACCGTCACTACTTCGTCGCCCTTCGGCCGCCTCGACCGGCCGGGCCTCGCTGCGCTCCTCACTGCGTTGCGGTGCTTGCGTCGTCCGGGCCGGATCGACGCGTCCGAACCCCGACACCCCACCCGCCGCAGGCGGCTGGCGGGATCTATGGAATCTGATAGATAGGTGTGTCGCTCGGAGCATTGCTCCTCGGGCAAGACGGGTGATGTTCGACATCCACGGACAACTGCTGTCGTTGGTGAAACGCTACATCGACCGCAACATCCGCGTCCCCATCGTCGTCGCCGTTGACCCCCACGACGGGGACCGGGCATTCGCAACGCACCTCTGGCACAAGCACGCCGAAGTCCGCGACACCAGCGACGGGTACTTCGTCGAGGTCGAGGGCGACCTCGAAATCATTCCGGAGGCCGACTGCGACACCCGGCTGACCGAGGCCGTCATGGAGGACGACAACATCTCCGACCACGAACGCGCAGCGAGCCTCGCCGCCCCCAACCTCGAGCAGTGCGAGTGTGGGTCGTGGTTCGCCGCTCAGACGATGACGCGGACCGACCCCGAGTACGTCGAGAGCCTGTGGACCTGTCACGTCTGTGATAGGGAACTCGGCCGCGTCAAACTGCACCTCCCGGGCCCCGACCAGCCCATCGAGCCAGCCTAACCGACACCCCCCTTTTTGCTGGGTGTGTCTCGGAGGCACTCCAACCGCCAGTGCCTCATCAGCACCGCCGACCGCGACCGCCCCGCGACCGCGACAGCAACGGCACAGCGACCGCCCAGCTACCGCGACCGCTGGCCGCTCCGCACAGCCCCGCTGACCGCCCCGCTACAACATAGTGTGAGTTAGGCAGTTGAGGAAGTCCGTAAGTTGTGTTCAAATCGGCAGCAGTGGGCCGGATTGCTACTGTGCCGGTTCAGGTGAGGTTGTTGATGAAGATGAACGAAGCAGG
>ENA-ORCO01000812-ORCO01000812.1-marine-metagenome-genome-assembly--contig:-NODE-812-length-12239-cov-4.360631_pt1 | contig 12239 bp, 13 predicted proteins | sample MGYA00248633_ERZ508508 | MGnify/ENA primary metagenome ERZ508508 (study PRJEB26179, sample SAMN06268845) | marine metagenome | isolation source: A23 P1 aerobic enrichment on pine of planktonic cells taken...
CCCCGCGCCGATATCCATCATCAGGTCCTGAAGCACCACCTCCCCTTTCGGGGAGAACTGATGTGTTATGCCATTGATCTGTATAGATGCACCCATAATTGATTTCCCGCGTTGCATGGTTGCTCGATGTTGCATTCACGTGAGCCACCGGGCGCTGTCCGAGAGCTCTTTCGTCCTGCTCCTGCAAGAGCCAGACCAACCCGGACAACCCGCCACACTGCTGGAATCAAAGGCATCCGAAGCCCTAAGCAGGGAATAAACAAACACGACAATGTCTACATTGTCTTCTCTGTAAAACCAGAAAACCGACTCCAAAAAGGCCCTCCCCTACCTTGCCGGTTCCCCTGAAAGGCCCGCACCTCAGGGGCTGAGAGAACATCCTCACAACACTGGCATGCAATCTGCTCCTCCCCCTTTGAATGCAGACGGACAAACCGTCGCTCTAAAAAAGCAGCAAATAAGGAGACAACACATGTCTGAAGCCGCAGCTCAGAATGCCAAGACACCGCTTCGCCCTATCGACCTTGAAGGACTCAAGTCCCTGGGTGCCAAAGCCCAGATGGACCCGGAAAAGGTCAACACTCTGAAGTCACACACGGAATGCGAAGGGGTCTTCCGGATGATGACCTACTGCCGCGACCTCGACGGGCACCTTATCGACGAGCCCCCGACACTGCTGGGCGAGAACAACGCGCCCAACCCCTCTGAAGCCGCTCTCGCCGCACTGGCGTCCTGTCTTCTTGTGGGCATTCACGCCAATGCCACCTGGCGCGGCATCACCCTCTACAAGCTGGAAGCGAACCTGGAGGGCGATATCAACATCAGTAGCGTCTGGGGCGTGGGCGACACGAGCGAGAAGCGACTCGGTTTCACCGAGATCCGCGCCGAGTTTGATATCGATGCGGACTGTTCACGTGAAGAGCTGCAGGACCTGATCGAGTGGTCGGACAAGTGGTCGCCGGTGGCGAACACCATGCGCAACCCCGTGCCGACCAAGACAAGCCTGGCGTAACCAGGACCTGTTCCGGCGCGCCGCGCCGGAATGGATCCCCGATGACTAGGAGAGAAAGCCATGACTGCCGCGGAAAAACTCAAGCCCCAGACAGATCCGTCTGACCCGGTACCCGGTGTTGAAGCGCTCGTTCAGAGCACGCTGGCGCCCCAGACCGTTGAAATCGATCGTCAGGGCACCTATCCAGCAGGCTTCATGCACGAGCTTGGTGCGCTGGGCGGTTATCGCCAGCACTTGGGATCCGGCGGTGCACGCGGTCCGTCCGGGCCCGGACATTTTGGTAATGCGGTCCGCGTTATGGATGCCGTCTCCAGCGAATGCATGTCGACCGGCTTCTGTGTCTGGTGCCAAGACGCCCTGGGGTGGTACCTGGAAAACGCCGATGACACCAGCGTGCGTGATCAGCTGCTGCCCCGCATTGCCGATGGCAGCCAACTCGGTGGAACCGGCCTGTCCAACGCGCTCAAGCACTTCGCGTCGATCGAGGCTCTCAAGATCCGTCTCAGGCGTGTCGATGGCGGCTATGTGGCCAACGGCACACTGCCGTGGGTTTCCAACCTTGCCAATGACCATGCCTTCGCCGCGATCTTTCAGGTCGAGGGCAGCGACCGCAAGGTCATGGCCCTGACCTTCTGTGACCAGCCGGGATTCAGCCTCCAGCAGTGCGCCGAGTTCACCGCCCTCGAAGGCAGTGGCACCTACGCCTGTCATTTCCGCGACTGCTTCATCCCGGACAGCCAGATCATCAGCGAGAACGTCCCCGCCCTGATGCAGCGCATACGCTCCGGCCTTGTCCTGATGCAGATGGGCATGGGCCTGGGGCTGGTGCAGGGCTGCATTGACATCATGGAGGGCATGCGCGAAACCCAGGGCCACGTGAACTGCTATCTCGACGAGCAGCCCGAAAGCCTGGCTGAGGACCTGGCGGATGCCCGAATGGCCACGCAGGCACTGGCCGGTGACATCGGGGATGATTCCGACAGCCTGTTTGCGGATGTGCTGCAGCTGCGCCACAGCGCCTCAGAGCTTGCGCTTCGTGCCTCCCAGGCGGCGATGCTGCATGCCGGCGCCCGTGGCTACCTGGCGGACGCCCCCGCCCAGCGCAAGCTGCGGGAGTCCTATTTCGTGGCCATCGTCACCCCTGCAATCAAACACCTCCGCAAGGAACTGGAGCGGCTTGGCGCCGCTTGAGGAGAGATCGCGATGAGCCAGCCCTATCGCCGTTACCTGTGCATTGTCTGTGGCTTCATCTACGACGAGGCCGAAGGGGACCCGGATGGCGGGCTGCCACCGGGCACCCGTTACGAGGACATCCCGGATGACTGGGAATGTCCCGACTGCGGTGTCTCCAAGGCGGATTTCGTGCTCCTGGAGTCGCCCGCCGAGCCCCAGGAGGCGCCTGCTGGCCGGACCCAAATGCAGCCTGGCCAGGATCCCGACCAGGTTGTCGTCATCGGTGGCGGCATGGCGGGCTGGAATCTTGTGGAAGCACTGCGGGCCGAAGACAGTTCACGCACGGTGACACTGATCTCACACTGTGACGCGGATGTCTATCCCAAGCCCCAGCTTTCAGCCGCCGCTGCCCGCAACAGGCAGCCCGATGACCTGATCACCGTTGCCGGACCGGAGCGGGCGCAGCAGCTGGGAATCAATCTGATGCCCCGCACACGCGTGTTGTCTATCGACACAGAACGCCGGCGCATCATCACGCCACGAGGGGGTGTTCCCTACGGCGCCCTTGTGCTCGCCTCCGGCGCCCGACAGCCCAGGCCCTCACTGGCGGGCGATGCCGCCGACCGGGTGATGCAGGTCAATGACCTGCACAGCTACCGCCGTTTCCGGGCTGAAACCGATGCGCATGCACCCTCCAGGATTCTCATCCTGGGCGCTGGCCTCATCGGCTGTGAATTTGCCGACGACCTGTCCAGCGCCGGCCACCAGGTTGATCTGGTTGACCAGGCGAGTCATCCCCTGACAAGGCTGCTCCCGACGACACTGAGCGCCACCCTCGGCTGGGCGCTCCGGGAAAAGGGCGTCAACCTGCACACCGGCTGTACCGTGCAATCGGTCCGCACCACCCCTGAAGGGCTACTGGCTGTCCAGCTGGACTCCGGTGAGACGGTCCAGAGCGATGTCGTGCTCAGCGCCCTTGGACTGATTCCCAACGTGGAGCTTGCCAGGCTCGCGGGCGCCGCCACGGGCACCGGCATCCAGGTTGATTCCCGGCTGCAGACCTCCATCCCCGACATTTACGCGATCGGGGACTGTGCCGAGCACAACGGACAACTGCTTCCCTATGTGCGGCCACTCCAGGAGCAGGCCCAGGCCCTGGCCGCCAACCTCTGTGGCCATGAGACACATTACCAGGCGAATGCCGGGACCATCGTCATCAAGACACCGTCATTGCCCCTGGCGGTATGGGCGCCCGAGGAGGACGGCGAGTGGGTGGAGCGCGAGGCCGATGGTCAGGACATTGTCCTGGAACACCGATCAGAGGATCGACTGACCGGTTTCGCCCTGTCCGGCAAGCGCACACGCGATGCCAAACAGTATGAAGCGCAGATGCGCGGTCAATAAGTCAGGAGCCCGAACACAATGTTCCGTGTTGCCAGCGATTATTCGCCAAAAGAAACGGTTGAACGACTCAAAGAGGCCATCAGCACCGAGGGCATGTACCTTCTGTGCCACATCCCGGCCTCGACCAACGTCGCCCACGTTGGCCTGGAGAGCCCTTTCCACCAGGTGCTCGAGGTTTTCCATCCAGCTTATGCCGCGCGCGTGTGGGAAGCCCGGGAGGACGCGGGGATTGCCATACCCGTGCGCGGCCATGTCTATGAGAGCGCCAGCGGCCGGGTCCGGGTCGACTGGCAACGGCCAAGCGTCAACCTTGGCCTCTTCCCCGAACAGGAACTGGCCGCCATCGGGCGTGAACTGGACCCGGTGTTTGAGCGCATCATCCGGTCGGTCGGCAGCGGACCGGAGACGGCATAGCCGCAAATCCAGGAGGGCCAGGCAGGCCATCCTCAGATAACGCCTCGACCATCCAGGCAGGAAGGGGCGGGGAACAGGAGAGATCACCATGACCGAGCAGATCCTTTACAGCGTTGAGGAAGCAAACGCACTGGCCAGCGCCGGCAAGGCGGTGCTGATTGATATCCGCGACAGCGATAAGTACGAAACCGAGCACATCCCGGGTGCCGTGAACGTGTCCGATATTTTCTACTACCTGGCGGAGACCACGGACAGCGGGCTGGACGCAATGCACCAGACATTCGCAGAACTATTCGGCAACGTGGGCCTGGACGGCCAGAAAACCGCCATCGTCTATGAGGACGCCCTGAATACCCAGTACGGCGGTTCCTGCCGGGGGTACTGGCTGCTCAAGTACCTTGGGTATCCAACGGCCGGTATTCTCGATGGCGGCCTCCGCGCCTGGAAGGAGGCAGGCATGCCTTTGACGTCTGAAGCGCCGACAGTGACGCCGGCAACCTTCCCTCTCAACCCGCAGCGCGACCTCCTCGCGACCAGGGATGACATGCTTGAGATCCTGGCCAACGGTGACGCGATCCTGCTGGATAACCGCGACCAGGATGAATGGCTCGGGGAGAGCTCTTCCCCCTACGGTAAGGACTTCGTTCCCCGCAAGGGCCGGCTTCCCGGTGCCGTATGGCTTGAGTGGTACGAGTTCATGGACGATGGGGAAGTCCCCGCCTTCAAGACGCCTGAGGCCATCCGGGAGCTTGCCGCATCCAGGGGCATTGCCCCGGACGACCCCATCGTCATCTACTGCTTCAAGGGCGCGCGGGCGAGCAACACCTTTGTCGCCCTGCGCCAGGCCGGGTTCAGCAACCTCCGGATTTACCTTGGCTCCTGGAACGAATGGGCCAAGGATCCCGCTTTACCCATTGAATCAGGTAGCCCGGGGGCTGCGGCGCCCCTCCTTAAGCAAAGATTGGCTGGTTAGAAGTCCCCCCTACTCTCCACAAACAAACCATCAACATTGAGGTCCCCTACTACGGGAAATCGTGTTGTATGACTACGAGAAATCGTTCTTCACGATTTCTCGTAATTTCCCTGCCCCTTCAGACTCATAATTAATCTTTCCAAATCAGAATCTTAAAAAATAGAACAGGTTGGCACAGCAACTGCTTACTCAGTCTGCAACCGACAGCTCGTACGGTACGAGTGCTGTCAGCTAACAGGCGCCCACTTTTAGGGCAAATGCACTATCGATGCAGCAATCTGGTTCAAGGAGTTGCACTGTTATGAATCATGAAACCATGACCGCCACCATCCTCACCGCCAAGAACGAACAGGGCTACACTTGGGGGCAGCTGGCCGAATCCATCGGCATGTCGCCCGTATGGACGGCTTCCTGCTGCTACGGCATGAACACCATGCTGGAGGACCAGGCCAAGGCTCTGTGCACAACACTGAGCCTCGGCGACGAAGTGGCACGGACCCTGCAAACCTGCCCCCACAAGCACTGGGACAAAGCCGTTCCGACTGATCCGCTCATCTATCGCATCTATGAAGCCTGCATGATCTACGGCGACAGCGTGAAGGACATCATTCACGAGAAATTCGGCGACGGGATCATGAGTGCAATCGACTACAAGATGCACGTGGACCGCGTGGAGGATCCCAAGGGGGACCGGGTCGTGATCACGATGGATGGCAAGTTCCTCCCCTTCAAACGCTGGTAACAGGAGAACCAACATGTCCTATCTTCAACCCAACGAGTTCGTCACCAAGCTGGTGGACGCCGGCGAAGCCAAGATCCACATGGGCACGCGGGACACCCTGATCCGTGCCTTCATGGCGGGGGCGACGCTGGCGCTGGCGGTGATCTTCACCATCACCATCGCGGTGCAGACCGGTTCCTTTCTGGTCGGCGCCCTGCTCTTCCCAGTGGGCTTCTGCATGCTCTATCTCATGGGCTACGACCTGCTCACGGGGGTATTCACGCTCGTGCCCATGGCACTACTGGACAAGCGGCCGGGCGTGACCTTCCCGCGCATGCTGAAGAACTGGGGCCTTGTGGGGCTCGGGAACCTCGGCGGCGCGCTCTTCATCGCCATTTTCGGCTATCTCAACTTCTCCATGGGGGGCTCCGAAGCCATCAATGAAGTCGGCCAGAAGATCATGGCCGTTGGCGAAAGCCGGACCGTGGGTTACCAGGAAGCCGGTATTGCCGGCTGGATCGTTCTCTTCATGCGCGGCATGTTCTGTAACTGGATGGTCTCCATGGGCGTTGTCGGCGCGAGCATTTCCACTCACGTGTCCGGCAAGATCATGGCCATGTGGATGCCGATCATCATCTTCTTCTATCTCGGTTTCGAGCATTCCGTCGTGAACATGTTCCTGTTCCCGATCGGCCTGCTGATGGGCGCGGACTTCACCCTTTACCAGTACATCATGTGGAATGAGATCCCGACGGTTCTGGGCAACCTGGTGGGTGGCCTGACACTGGTTGGCCTGGTTCTGTACACCACTCACGTCCGCACCCAGCCGAAGAAGAGCTTTTCCTGATCGGGGCGACGCCCTGGACTGGATGACCATCCGGTAATAACCCTCCCAGCCGGGGCGTGGTGGCTTGCCGCCGCCCGCCCCGGCTTTTTATGCTGGTATCCCATCCACACAGGGAGTTACAGCATGAAGGCACTGACCCGCACACTGGCCGGCATCACACTGGCTCTGGGCACAACCGCCGCAATGGCCAGCGATGCACCGGAAGAAGCATCCGCCTATTTCATTTCCCCGCAGGACGGCGAGACCGTCAGCTCCCCCGTAACCGTCCGCTTCGGGCTTGAAGGCATGGGTGTGGCGCCCTCTGGGGTCGACCGGAAGAACACCGGCCACCACCACCTGCTCGTGGACGTGGAGGAGATGCCCGCAATGGATGAGCCCATTCCTTCCGACGACCAGCACCGGCACTTCGGCGGTGGCCAGACCCAGACCACACTGGATCTTGAGCCCGGCGAACACGAGCTGACGCTGCTGCTCGGCGATGAGACGCACACGCCCCATGAGCCGCCGGTCAAATCCGAGACGATTACCATTACCGTTGAATAACCGTCTTTGACCTGCCGGGCCGGTCAGCCTATGTCCCTTTCGCTATGAGTACACCACTGCCCGGCCCGGTCAACTGGAAATGGAAAGCCCTGCGTGCCGCCGTGCACGTACGTCGCCACCCCTGGCTGTTCGCGCTTCTGGGCTTCGTAGCGGGCATCGCCAGCTTCCTGCTTGTTGATCGACAACAGGATACGGCGGGACTGATCGCAATACTGATGCTCGCGGGCTGGGTCTGGCTGGTTCTGGAAGACCCGATACGCCGCCTGATCAGCCTGATCCCGGGCGTGGACCTGCCACCGCCGCTGGTGCGCTTCACGACCCAGCTGATCCACCAGGAGAGCTTCTTCTTCGCTCTCCCGTTTTTTGCCATCACCACAACCTGGAACAGCGTTCAGGCCCTGTTCACGGCACTGATCGGCATCGCCGGCCTGATCTCGATCATTGACCCGGTTTACCACGGCTGGCTCACCCGCCACCGCTGGCTCTATCTCGCCTATCACTGCCTGGCGCTGTCCACCATTCTGCTGACGGCACTGCCCATCATCCTGCACCTGAGCACCTGGGAGAGCTACATCATCACCACCGCGCTCACCCTGACTCTGGCATTGCCGAGTCTGGCCCAGGCTGTGCCGCTTGGGGGTGCCCTGCGCCTTGTCGGTATGGCCGTGGTTCTCACGGTCCTCGTGGCTACCGCCTGGTTCGGCCGCGTGGCTGTTCCACCCGCCACCCTGTGGCTGACCGAAAGCACCATATCCCATCTGGTGGACCAGGATGACATGGAGCCGGGACGCTCACTGGAGGAGGCCACTGCCGAGGCGGTCGCTGAACGTGGGCTCTACGCCTATACCGCAATCCGGGCGCCACGCGGGCTGCATGAGACGGTCTATCACGAATGGGTACACAACGGCCGCGTCTATGACCGCATACCGCTGGAGGTCACCGGTGGCCGTGAGGCGGGCTACCGTGCCTGGACCCACAAGCTCCGTTTCCCACCCAATCCGGAAGGGATATGGCATGTGCGGGTCAGGACCGGGTCGGATCAGATGATCGGACAGATCCGCTTCCGGGTCCGGGACTGATCCGGCCCCGGGAAACGCTTCAGAAGCCATGCCCCATGAGGCCAAGAACTCCCATCGCGATCAGGTAACCCGCCACGATGTAGTTGAGAAGCTTCGGGAAGATCAGGATACCGATCCCGGCACCCAGCGAAATCAGCGGGGCGAGATCAATGTGAAACGTCATATTACCTCCTTTGACTGGCTATTCGGGAATCCCCGAATCCAATCCTAGCAGCTCGGGCGTAGAATGAGCCCACTGTTAAGGAAACGTATAGACCCGACATGCTGACATTAACGATCCGATGCCATCTGGGACAGGTGCCGCGCCTTCTGGTTCTGACAGCAATGCTCCTGGCGGGCCCGGCCTCAGGGGGGACTCTGAGTCTTTCCTGGGACAATGACCTGCTGACCGGTGAGGACAAAGGCTACACGAACGGCCTGCGCATTTCCTATCTGGAAGAAGCGGCCGAGAACAAACCCGATTGCCGTCTGTGCCTGAGCGGCCGGACACGGGATGCCCTTACGCCGCTGCCCGGCGTGGGCGCGCCGGAAAGCAACCACGCCCTCGCCTGGTCACTGCGCCAACTGATGCTCACCCCCCAGGATATCGAGCGCCGCGAGCCTCAGTACGATGATATCCCCTACACCGGGTATCTTTCCGGCAGCGTAACCCTCTGGAGCTGGGATGACCGCAGCATCACGGGTTACGGCGTATCGGCCGGTGTTATCGGGCCGGACTCAATGGCGGAGGAAGCTCAGGAATGGGTTCATGGTGTCACCGGCAGCACCAACCCTCGCGGCTGGGACAATCAGCTGGGCACCGACTGGGTTGGCGGCGTCCAGGCCCTGCATGCACGCCGCGCCTTGAAAACCGGTCAGGCAGATGGACTGCAACAGGACCTGAACTGGCTGGTGAGCGCTGAGGCCAGCAACTTCATCTCCAATGCCCAGATTGGTGCGGGCTGGCGCTTTGGCACCAATCTGCCGGACAATTTCATTTCCGACTACGCCGGGCTGTCATCGTCAGTGGGCATGCCCGGCATCCTGGACGCCCCCGGCCCCGGGTGGTCCGTTTTTGTCGGCGTTCTCGGGGAGTGGATTCCCTACTCCTATCTCGACGAGCGCTCCGGTCGGTACCGGTACGACCAGGAACCTCTGGTCGGCCATGCGGGTATCGGCGCGAGCCTGCATAACCGGGACATCCATTTCTCGGTCTCACTGCGGACCACGACCTCACAGGACGCGACCAACAAAGAACCACTGTCTTTTGGTACTGTTTCACTGGTCTGGCGGCTCTGACACCGTCGTACTCTCAGGAACCATCCGCGTACCGACAAGGGGCGATCCCGAATGACAGAACGGACACTGATCCCCTTACGCTACAGTGCCTTCGTGGCCTGCATCCTGGTCAGCCTGATCACGCTGGCGCTCAGCAGCCTGTCCATATGGTGGCTGGCCATTGCGTTGCCTGCCTTTGCATTCAGCTTGCTGGGCACCTGGGATCTTCTGCAGCACAGACGCACGGTCAGCCGCAACTACCCGGTAATGGCGCACTTCCGCTACTTCTTTGAGTCCATTGGCCCGGAGATCCGGCAGTACTTCATCTTCTCGGACACCGAGGGCCGCCCGTTCAGCCGCGAGCAACGGCGCATCGTCTACCAGCGCGCCAAGAACACGCTCGATAAGCGCCCCTTCGGCAGCCTCCTCGACATGGATAACCCCGGCTACGAATGGATCAACCACTCGCTGACGCCGGTGGACCATGCCAACTCGGACTTCCGCATCACCATCGGCAGCCGCTGCGCCCGGCCCTACAGAGCCAGCGTCTTCAACATCTCTGCCATGAGTTTTGGCTCCCTGTCCGCCAACGCGATACGGGCCCTGAACCATGGGGCGGCCCGCGGCGGTTTCTATCACGATACCGGTGAAGGATCGATCTCCCGCTACCACCTGGAAGGCGGTGGCGACCTGGTCTGGGAAATCGGCTCCGGCTACTTCGGGTGCCGGGACGAACAGGGGTATTTCGATGAGGGCCTGTTCGTCGAGAACGCCACGCGGGACGCTGTGAAAATGATCGAGGTGAAGCTCTCCCAGGGCGCCAAGCCAGGCCACGGCGGCATCCTTCCCGGCGCCAAGGTCACGCAGGAAATCGCCGAGGCACGGGGCGTTCCCGAGGGCGAGGACGTGGTGTCGCCGCCCAGCCACTCGGCCTTCAGCACACCCATCGAACTGCTCGAATTCCTGGACCGGCTGCGGGAACTGTCCGGCGGCAAGCCCGTGGGCTTCAAGCTGGCGATCGGCCATCCCTGGGAATGGTTTTCCATCGTCAAGGCCATGCTGGAGACCGGGCGGCACCCGGATTTCATCGTGGTCGACGGTGGCGAGGGAGGCACTGGCGCCGCGCCCCTGGAGTTCATCAACCGGCTGGGCATGCCGCTTCTGGATGCCCTGCTGCTCGTCCACAACACCCTGGTGGGCACCAACCTGCGGGACGTCATTGCCGTGGGGTCCGCCGGCAAGATCACCTCCGGCTTCCATCTGGCCAAGACCCTCGCCCTGGGCGCCGACTGGTGCAACGCAGGCCGGGGCTACATGTTCGCCCTCGGCTGCATCCAGGCCCTGAGCTGCCACACCGGGCGATGCCCCAGCGGTGTCGCCACCCAGGACCCACGGCGGGGCGATAAGCTGGACGTGCCGCTCAAGAGCGAGCGCGTGTACCACTACCACCGGAACACGGTGCAGGCCCTCGGCAACCTGATTGGCGCCGCCGGCCTGCGCAACACCTCGGAACTGGGGCCGGACCACATCATCCAGCAGACCTCCCAGACCGAGTTCCGCACCTATCGGGACCTTTACCCGTTCCTCGAACCCGGTGCCCTGCTCAATGGCGACACCGGGTACGAGCTTTTTGACCACTACTGGGAAGAGGCGAGCGCCCGGGAATTCGGTGCTCCCAGTTCCGTTATCCGGTTCAGCCGGAATCCGGTGCGCTGAGTCAGGCTTCGACCGGGTTCATGATCGAGAGCCCCACGAGGGCGCCCTCATCCATGGCCAGAATCGCCGTCTTCTCCGTGAATTCACCCAGGCGGTATCCCTGCGCCAGCCAGGCCCAGCCGAAGAGGTTGCCGGCCACGCCCAGGGTACCCACCGAGGCTTCGGGAAAGAGCCAGCGGACCTCGGGCTGAACCCAGTCACCCAGCCCCGGAAAGGCCGGGATGAGCTGCTCCATGTACCCATCGCTGCCGTTCCCCGGGCACAGCAGGGCTTCGGGCTGGGAAACGGCTTCCACGCCCTTGCGGATCAGGTCACCGGGATCCGTCCCGCCGTCAGGCCGTCCATCCACCCGGGAGAAGAGCAGTTCCAGACCACTGTCCGCAGGTGTCCAGTCGAGAGCCAGGACGGCTTCCACCCCCGCCTCACCCGCGCTGGTCATCCGGGCCGCAATCATCCGACCGGCAGTACCCAGCCGGTTGAGCTGGCTCATGGCCAGTGCGTTCCAGCCGCGTCCGAAACCGATTTCAGCCCGGTCACCGATTCGCTGCTCCCAGGCCAGTCGCTGTTGCTGTTCACTGGCGGGCAGCATGACCCAGTTCGGCCGGTCCGGCAGGACTAGAGGTTCAATCACCTCAACCAGCCGCTCATGAACGCCTTCAGCCTCAACACCCGGAATCCGGCACTGACCCTGATCGTCAGGGACCAGGGGCTGGCTTCCCAGCTCCGGCGCCAGAAGGTCCTCGGGGTGGCAGGCACCAATCGCTCCGTGAATACCGTTCAGTTGCCAGGGCACCACTGACCTCCATGCAGCGAAACGGGAGTGCCCTCAATCCGGTGACCACACGCAGGCCAGATGCGCTCACGGAATCCGAGGGGCAGGACCCGGAACAGTCGCTTCCAGTCCACCTCTTCCAGAGGCATGCCCCACAGCTGCCGTCCCCGGTGACGTTCTTCCCGGTCCCCGACAAGCCAGCGTACTTCGCGCAGAGCGGGTTCTGCCAGTGATTCGTCATGACGAAAGCTGGCCAGCCAGGGCAGGAAGCGGCTGTGCGAGGTGGCCCCGAGTATCCCGATCAGGGCGGCGTCCGTGACCTCTGGCG
>ENA-ORCO01000814-ORCO01000814.1-marine-metagenome-genome-assembly--contig:-NODE-814-length-12225-cov-3.901136_pt1 | contig 12225 bp, 9 predicted proteins | sample MGYA00248633_ERZ508508 | MGnify/ENA primary metagenome ERZ508508 (study PRJEB26179, sample SAMN06268845) | marine metagenome | isolation source: A23 P1 aerobic enrichment on pine of planktonic cells taken...
ACGATGATGTCCGGGTCGAACTCCTCTGCGTGGTCGTGGAGGCCCTCGTAGTCGATGTAGCCGGTCTCCTCGTCGACCTTGTACTGTTCGACCTCGTACACCTGGCCGGCGAAGTTCGCCGGGTGGCCGTGCGAGAGGTGGCCGCCGTGAGTCAGGTCCAGCGAGAGGATTTTGTCACCGGGTTCGAGTGCGGCGAGATACACGGCCATGTTGGCCTGCGAGCCCGAATGCGGCTGGACGTTGACGTGGTCCGCTCCCCACAGGGCCTTCGCGCGGTCAATCGCCAGTTGCTCGACCTCGTCGGCGTAGGTACAGCCGCCGTAGTAGCGCTCGCCGGGATACCCTTCCGCGTAGTTGTTCGTCAGCTCGGAGCTCTGTGCCTCCATCACAGCCTCGCTAACGTGGTTCTCGCTGGCGATCATCGCCAGCGTATCGTTCTGCCGCTGGCGCTCGCCATCGAGCGCGTCAGCTACCGCTGGATCCGCTTCGCGAACAGTATCGTACGTCATACGCCACTCGAGGGGCTGGTGACGTAATAATCTGCGTCCCGACGCAACCTGACAGACCGATGGTTGGTTGTGCGGGGCGGCCGTCGCCGCGACGCACGCTGTCCCGACGGCGGTTGAGGCCGGCGTACAGTACGCCTGGCTCCGTCGAGCGGACAATATTGCATCTCAACACAGATTCATAAGTGATTTGTTCATACATACCAATGTACATGTCTGAACAGACAAGACGTGACCTTCTGAAACGACTCGGGGTCGGAAGCACAGCCGGTGTCGTGTCGCTGGCTGGATGCGCTCAACAGTCAGACGACGGCGGCGGTGACGGCGACAGTGGCGGAGAGACGGCGGCCACGGAAGCCGGTGACGAGTCGACGAACACGGAAAGCGGCGATGGTGAAAGCGGTGGCGGTGAATCGATTACAATCGGGACGCTGTTCCCGGTCACGGGCACCAACAGCGCATACGGCGGTGGCCATCAGAAGGCCGCTAACCTCGCGGCCGAGGAGATCAACGAGGCAGGTGGGCCACTGGACCGTGAGATCGAAACGATCAACCGCGACACGGAGGGGAACCCCTCTCGGGCGGCCCAGAAGTTCCGGACGATGATAAACGAAGAAGGCATCGTCGGACTCGTGGGCCCGTACTCAAGTGGTATCGGGACCACACTCGCGCCGGTCGCTCGGGACAACCGGGTGATGGAAGTGAGCAACGGAAACACGTCTCCAGCACTCGCGACCGCGGGCGTCAACGAGGACAACGACGTGAAATACTACGGTCGGACCGCACCGAACGACGTCCAGCAAGCGCTCGTCATGGGTCGGATACTGAACCAGCGCATCGAGGCCGAGACGGCATCGTTCCTCTACGTCGACAACCCCTATGGTCAGGGGCTCGCCGAGCAGGCCAGCGAGAACTTCGAGGGTGAGACGCTGAGCATGGTCGGCTACTCCCAACAGACGAACGACTACACGTCGACACTGGACTCAGTATTTGAAGACGACCCAGACGCAGTGGGGGCGGTGATGTACCCGGGGAACGGTCGGACGATACTGAACCAGTGGAACCAGGGCGGCTACGGCGGACAGTGGGTCGCCGCCGAGGCGATCCTCGCACCCCAGCTCCTGTCGGACCTCTCTGACATCGTCGAGGGCATGTTGATCACGTCCCCACAGACCGCCAACAGCGAGACGTTCATCAGCAACATGGGCGGTGAGAGCGCGGTTACGCAGTTCGCGCCCCACGCCTACGACGCGACTTACCTGGAGGCGTTGGCGATACAGCAGGCCGGGGAAGCCAGCGGGACGGGTATCGCGGAAAATATCCGTAGCGTCTCCCGAGGCGAGGGGACAACAGTCGGTGTCGGGGAGTTCCAGGCCGGTAAGGAGGCGCTCGCAAACGGTGAGAGTGTGAACTACGACGGGGCCTCCGGCTCGGTCGACCTCAACGAAAACCTCGAGCCGGTCGTCCCCTACCGTATCCTCGAAGTGACCGACGGCGAGGCCGAAGTCATCCAGGAAGTCCCCCTGAGCTACTTCGAGGGCAAAATGTAGCGGGCATCAGTCTTACAAGTCGGTCCCGTCGAACGCCATAGATGTCCGCTCGACGCCACTGACGCATATGGTGTGTGGCTTTATTTCGCCGACAGGTATACTACAGGTATGAGCGTCGATATCGAGCCGGAGTGGCAGCCGGCGACGAAGCTGAACGTCATCGGCGGCGCGCTAGATTTCACGGCGCTGGATCCGCTCCCGGACGGCATCACCCGCGACCAGATCGAGGAGATCTGCTACACGGTCCGCGAACTCTACGGCGACTACGTGGACGAAATCGTCGCCGAGACGACCCTCTCGCAGCGGGAGGCCCAGACGTGGGTGCTCCGGACCCTCGCTCACGACGGCACCGAACCGCTCTCGTACGAAGCTATCGGACTGTACATCTGGGCCATCGGACGGGCGACTGAGGGCGATCCACTGTCGCGGACCATCGTGACGGAGTATTACGACCGAGCCGAGTCAAAGATCGAGCGAGCCGAGGCGACAGTCAAGCGGACCGGGCCACCGCCGTACCCGGATGACGTGTACGAAGACCCCGCAATGCTCTGGGTCGATACACCGGTGGCCGAGCGGCTCCAGCGACACCGTGGGCCCGACGAGACGTTCAGTGACTGCCTCGCCCGACTGCTGGACGAGTCCGTCTCGACGGTCCCGATGGAAGCGTTCATCGAGGCCTATCGGACTGAGCGGGATGCCGACTACGTGGCAGTCGATACCGTCTATCCCGACTGGGACGCCGAACTGCGTGTGGTCGTCGGGGTGCCGGCGGGCGGCGCGGAACCAGGCGTGGTCGCGGACGCCACGGCGCTGCGAGTGGACGACCGAACCTACGATTTCACCGTCAGCGAGGAGTCGGACCCCATCCACGCGGACTCCCACCTCGTCGTGTACGCTGAGACAGGCGACGCGTCGGTTGCGATAGCGGACGGAACTGAGCGTCTCGGGGCGGCACTAGCGGGCGTCGAGCGTTCGCTCCCGGACCTGGTCTCGCGGCTCCGCTCCGTGGGCGCGACAGCGCTCGCCATCGGGACCGAACCCGCCGGCGCCGGGGCACACCTGTTCCCGGTTTTCGAGGCGGAACCCGACGACGAACCGCTAGCCGCTATCGAACGGATCCCGCTAGACGAGCGGACGCTGAACGTGGGTCGGGTCTCGCCGGTGACGGTGGCTGCGTATCGGGAGCGAAGCGAGACGACGAGACTGCTGTGGGCACGCGGTAACGGGACCTTCGAAGCAAAAGCGCTGCCCGATGACCCGCCCGACCGTCGGGAACTGATTCCGGACGCGGTGCTCAGAACGAGCACTTAGCCGCCGAGATACAGCTCACCGACCTCGTCGCTGTCGAGCAGATCCTGCCCGCTTCCCGCGAACTCGTTTTCCCCCATGTCCAGTACGTAACCTCTGTCCGAGACTGACAGCGCCTGCCGGGCGTTCTGTTCGACCATGAGAATCGCCGTGTCGGTCTCGTCGCGGATTCGGACGAGGCGGTCGAACATGTCGTCCACGAGGTCCGGAGCCAGGCCTGCCGAAGGCTCGTCGACGAGGATGAGTTCCGGGTCGAGCATCAGCGCCGATGACAGCGCGAGCATCTGCTGTTGCCCGCCAGACATGGTCCCGGCCTTCTGGTTCTGTCGCTCACCGAGCACCGGGAACCGGTCGAAGGCCGCCTGGAAGTCCGCCTCGCTCACGTCAGCGTCGATATAGGCACCCATTTCGAGGTTCTCCCGGACGGTGAGGTTCGGGAAGATGTTCTCCCGCTGGGGAACGTAGCACAGCCCCTGTTCGGTCACCTCGTCGGCCCGGAGGTCGGTGATGTCGGTCCCGTCGAACGTGACTCGCCCCGCCCAGCAGTCGATGAGGCCGTAGATAGCCTTCATCAGCGTCGACTTCCCGGCCCCGTTCGGACCGATGATAGTGACGATCTCCACCTCACCGACGTCTATGTCGACACCGTGGAGAATCTCGGCGTCACCGTACCCGGAGACAACGCCCCGTGCTTCGAGCAGTGCCATCTCAGTCCACCCCCAGGTAGGCGTCGATGACACGCTGGTCGTCCCTAATCGTGGCCGGTTTACCCTCGACCAGTTTCTTGCCTTCGTTCATGACGATGATTGTATCACAGAGGTCCATGATGACTTCCATGTCGTGTTCGACGATACAGAAGGTGTAGCCCTCGTCCCGCAGGGCCCTGATACGGTCGGTCAGCTTCTCGGTCAGCGCCGGATTGACGCCCGCGACCGGTTCGTCGAGGAGGACGAGCTTCGGGTCCAGCATCAGCACCCGCCCCAGTTCCAACAGTTTCCGCTGGCCGCCCGAGAGGTTGCCAGCCAGTTCTTCGGCGACGTGGTCGATTTCGAGCAGTTCCAGCATCTCCGTCGCCCGCTCGTACAGTGCACTCTCTTCCTCGGCGACGGCGTCACGGCGGAACCACGCGTTGACAAGCTTCTCGCCGGCCTGTTGCTGGGGGGCGAGCATCAGGTTCTCACGGGCGGTCATATCGCTCAGCTCCCGCGTAATCTGGAACGTCCGGGCCAGCCCTTCCCGAGCCAGCATGAACGGCCGACTGAACTTGTGGCCGTCAGACGCGGTCTTGAGTCGCTCCTGCCCGAGGTACACACCGGCCCCGAGTCCCGCGCCCAGCGCGCCAACGCCCAGACTGGTCGCGGTGCCGAGACCGGCGGCCCCGACGGCCGCGACGGCACCGATACTCCCAAAAGTGAGTCCGGATGCACTCCCCCAGATGAGCCGCTCGTCGCTGCTTGCCGTCATCAGGTCCTGTAACGGCTGTCCGTCGTAGCGGACGGTCCCGCTGTCGGGCTTGTAGAACCCGCTGATGAGGTTGAACGTCGTGGTCTTGCCGGCGCCGTTCGGCCCGATGAGTCCCGTTATCGACCCCTCTTCGATTTCGAAGGTAGCGCCGTCGACGGCGACGATGCCGCCGAAGGTCTTTCGGAGGTCCTCTACTTCGAGAATCGCGCTCATTCGTCGTCACCCCCGTCGGCACGGGCGGCCACGCCGCCCTCTCGCTGTGGGGTATGGGTTTTGTCGCCCTCTCTGGGCGTGCTGTAGTTCGCTTTCCCCAGCAATCCGTCCGGCAGGTAATACAGGACGATGAGGAACAGAATCCCCATGACGACGAGACGGAACGCGACCACGTTGACGCGCAGTGCTGGCGGGAAAAACGAGGCTATCTGGGTCGTCGCCTGCTGGAAGGCCCAGAAGACGGCGGCACCGAGGATTGTCCCTTTGTTGTTGTTGGGCCCGCCGATGAAGACGATGAGCAGGGCGATGAACGTCACCCGCGGCGCGAACGTGACAAACGTGAGACCCTGGGTGTACACGGCCCAGAGCGCGCCCGCAAAGCCGGCCAGCGCCGAGCCGATGACCATGCTCTGAATCTTGTACACGAAGGGGTCCTTACCCAGTGAGCGCACCACGTCTTCGTCGTTCCGGACCGCGCGAAGCACGCGGCCGAACGGCGACCGGGCGGTCAGTTCCAGTAAGTAGTAGGCTCCGATCATAAACAGGACAAAACCGGCCAGCAGGAAGCGCTGATAGTCAACCTGCACAGTCAGATTCCCGACGACAGCCGCGATGTAGTCCACGCCGACATCCCCGCCGAAGGCCAGTATCCACACGAGGTTCTGCAGCAACGCTTTGAGCGCCGGCCCGAGTTGCCCGCTACCGAGGGGCCCGACTATCGGAATGACGAAGTACCAGATAGCGACGAACCACAGCGCCGCTGCGCCGACAATCTGTACTTTCGCCTCGGCGAACCAGTCCAGCGACTGAACGGCACGGTAGAATCCGCCGACGACGGCTCCGAGCAGGAGCAGACTGCCGGCGATCTTGACTGCGACAGCATCGGCGAAGGGGATCGGTAGCAAGGCGACGAGGAACCCCGTACCGAGGGCGATACCGCTCAGCCACTCACGACGGGAGAGTCGTCCGAACTGTCGAGCCAGGACCGCAATCAGTACGAGCCAGGTGAACGCGGAGACCAGCACGCCGACCAGCAAGATGCGGTCCGCGACGGCCAGCAACACCGCCATGAGCACGGCGGCGACGATGCCCCCGGCGGCGGCGATCTGGACCTTGTTCGCGAGCGGGCCGTCGGGACGACCCAGCGTCGAGAGCCCGAACGAGCCCGCGAGGTACAGCGTCGACACCGGCAGCGGGGAGCCGCGGTCGCGCTCTCCGGCGAGCACTGCGAGGGCGACGCCCCAGACGACAGCTGTGATGACGCCGAACAGCACCGGTGTGGCCGGGAGTGACACGCCGAGAAACGGCACGCTGACCTGCCCCTCCAACAAGAGGGGGAAGCTGCTTTTTAACGGCGGGCTGTAGCCGCGCAGCGCGTCGGGGCCGTTCGCGAACCACGACTCGGCCTGGATGAACCGCTGGAAGATGACCGACACGCCCAACACCGTGATCGCTAGGTAGTCCTCCCGCAGGCGGATGGTCGGCAGCGCGACTAGCCCACCGATTATACCCGACAGCACGGTCGCGACCGCGATGCCGACGACCCAGGTTCCGACGACTGGGACGTCGCCGAGCCCGAAGACGTAGGCCGTGAAGTCCCCGGGGTCGTCCGGCGGGAGGACGAACAGGACCGACGTGTACGCGCCGACGAGGAAGAACCCCACGTGGCCGAAGTCCAACAGCCCGGTGTGGCCGTACTTCAGGGTCAGCCCGTACGAGAGGATGCCGTAGATGGCGACCAGCACGATAAACGAGATGACGACGTCTGATACTGCCATCTGTTAGTCCCCCACTATTCCTTCCGGCTTGATGAGCAAGACGAGCAGTAACACGACGAACGCGACGGGCACCCGGTATGTGGCGCTCAGACCCGGGATGGCGAAGATGCCGACTTCCATCGCAAGGCCGACGACGTAACTCCCGAGGATAGCCCCGTACACCGAGATGCCACCGAGGATGACGCCAGCGAACATCGGGAGCAACAGGAAGAACCCGAGATTGATGGTGATGTTGCTGAACAGGAAGCCGAGCAACACGCCGGCGACCGCGGCGAACATCCCCGCGAGTATCCAGACGACCATCATCACACGGCGCGTGTTGATACCGCGAATCATCGCCAGCTCCCGGTTGTCGCTGGTCGCCCGCATCGCCTTCCCGAGTGTTGTCGCCTGTAACAGGTAGTGGAGGAATCCCATGAGGCCAAGTGCGATGAGGATGATACCGAGCCTGAGCGGCGACGTTCGCAGGCGCGTCGTGTACAGCGTTTCCGACGGGACCGTCCCGCCACTGGCGAACAGTGCGCCACCGACCAGCAGGACGGTTACGCCGCCGAGTCCGGCGGCCAGGCGCGGACCGACAACGCCCGCGGTGTCACGCCGGCGTCGGTATCCCACACCTGCGACGAGGGCCGCCACGGCCAGGATGCCGACCACCTCCAGCCACCCGTAGCCCAGGGTGAACAGCTGGAGATTCTCTGTGCCGCGGGTGTCGAGGACGTTGACAACCACTCCGTTACTCGACACCAGGAGGTCGATCAATTTCGCGAACGTGAAGTTGACGCTTGACCCGGCCGCCTGAATCGACGTGTCGACCTCGTAGAACCGGATGTCGCCGCCGAAGACGGTCTGGATGCTGAACCGGATAATAAACGCCATCGCGAGGGAGACGATGAGCATCATCGCCAGTTCGACGTCCTTCTCCCGGAACTTGCGGAACACGACTGATTCAGTCAGCGGTACCACGGCGCCGAGAACGACGACGGCGAACAGGAGCGCGGCGGGATAGGACGGGAGGCCGGCGACGATGAGCGCGCCGACGAACACTGCGAGTCCGACGTGCGTTGCGGTCCCCACTGTCGGTGACACGTCAACTGCCCACCAGCCCCCGCGTATCGCGTTGACGCCGCCGAGATGGTACACCGAGCCGAGGACTCCCGCGGCCGAGGCGGCGAACAGCAGTCCGGCGCCCGTGGGACCGACCGCACGCGGGCCCGTAGCGAACAGATCGAACAGCGGGACGGACTGTGGCTTATTCACCAGCAGCGCGGCGTAAGCGCCCAGTGTCAACAGGTCACCGTGTGCGAAGTTCGGGACCTCGGCGATGTCGTAGACCAGCGACAGACCGATCGCACCCAGCGCGATAATACTACCCGTGACCAACCCAGTCAGAATTGCGTTCAACAGTCCGGCAGACGGGGCCATACGCAGGACGTGTATCTGCCAAATAAATATTGTTTTTCCATCAGGTAATTGTACCACTGATCGGTGACCGGTACCAGTCCAACGCTAGCGAGCGTCGTTGACTCGCCACCGACTAGCTCTCGAGACGCTTGTGCCGCCACTTCTCCGTGTCGGGCGTCTGATTGAATGTGTAGATGTGGACGCCCCGGATATTGTACTCGTCGTCCCCGACGTAGGGCGCGAGGCCGTCGATGAGTTCGTCGGGTTCGTACGTCCCGCGGGAGCCGACCAGTTGCTTGACGAACCCGAGAATGCCCGTCGTTTTCCTGAGGAATTTAATCGAATCACCGACGCCGACCTTTTGAGAGATCTGCATCAGACGCTGGTAGTTCATCACGCCCGGGATACCGACTTCGACTGGGAGTTCGATACCGCGAGCTCGGATGCCCTCGACCCACTCTAGCACTGTATCTGGATCGTAACAGAGTTGGGTGACGATGTACGTCGCGTGCGGCGCTTTCTGTGCCATCGACTCCGCTAGCGTCTCGTCATCGATGAAGTCGTGGCCCTCGGGGTAGCCTGTGATTCCGATTTCCTCGAAGGAGTACTCGGTCTCTGCGAGCGCTTCGAGCAGGTCGTGCGCCGACTCGTACTCACCGGCCGGTTCCTCGCGGTCACCTCCTGGGACGAAGATGTCCGTGATGCCTGCCTGCTCAAGTCGCTCTGCAATCGCTTCGAGTTGCTCCCGGTCTTCCACATACCGGGCCGCAATGTGCGGCACGACATCGAACCCCATTTCGGCGGCTTCCTCCGTCTTTTCAACGGTCTTCTCGATGCCGAGTTGTGGCGAGGTCGTGATTGCGATAGTCGCGTCGTCGGGGAGATGGGTGATCTCCTCGTCGAAGCTCTCGAACGGCATCAGTTCGAACCGGGCGCTCGTCAGCAGCGTCCGGACACCCTGACTATCTGAGACAGCGCGTGTTCCGAGGGCCATGAGTTGCGATAAATAAGGCGTTACCGTACTTTTCTCTATGGGTTGGGCATCGAACCCTTTTATAAGCAATGCTGTCCATCACGCGCTATGAGGCGTGCACTGCCGGATTCGACTAGCTACAGTCCCATAGGAGACAGCATGGTCCGGTTCATCCGCGAGCCGGCACAGAACGAGGTCTAACAGATTGAGTTCCGCCAGCAGGTCCCGGGTCTGGCCCCGGTCGAGACTCAGGCGTCGCTGGACCTCGTACACCGTGTCAGAATCGACGACCGCGTCCGCAACGTCGCGCAGTTGGACATCAGCCGGGAGTCCGATCCCGTCAGTGACCAGTTGCTCGTCGGGGAGTTCCTTGACCGAACCTTCGGCACCAGCTGACTCGGCTGAGACGGGTTCGACCACACTGACCTGTCCGCCCTCGTCAACTTCACCCTGGCTCGCGGCGCTGTCAGACTGCCCTGATTTGGCCGCTTCTTCTTCATCGTCACTGGACGTATTGTACGTGTTCGGGACGTGGATATCCGCTTCTATCATGTACCGGCGGACAGTCTCAGAGGAGACGTCCATCTGTATCTGCTCGGCAATCTCTCTGAAGTTGTCGCACCCGTCGTACAGTGCTTGCAGATAGTCGGTGTCTTCGTACGGTGGCACGGAATCGTCGCGGACGGCGGCGTACGGGTCCGATTCCGGGTCTGACTCGCAGTCAGACTGGGTTTCTTCCGTAGCCGTGCCGTCCGACTGCGAGGGGGCTTGCGAATCGTCGCCTCCAGCAGGCGGAGCCTCCGAATCCGAGACACCCGAAATATTGAGTGCTCCTCCCCCGCCGGTATCGGCCGAAGTCACTTCGCTGACTGTCGCTGATTCGTCGGTGCCGGCCCCCGGTCCGGAGTCGGTGCTTGTCGCCTCATCCGGTGCCGCTGTGGCATCGATTGTCAACTGTACCGTCAGGACCAAGCCGTCGTCGGTGACGGTAGCTGAGGCGTCGCTCACCGATAGTGAGGCACCGGCAGTCGACGGGAGTTCAGTGGCCGACGGCGAGAAGGTTACTTCGAGGTCGCCGCCGTCGGTTAGCCTCGCCGTTTTCGGCGTGAGGCCCTCGTCACCGCCGCCAGAACGTAGCGAGACCGGCATCGTCACCGTCGCGTCGAGGACTGCACCACCGGTGTCGGCCGGCGATGCTTCGACGGTCTGGATGGACCGGCCACGCGATTCGTACGCGTCGATGACCTCGGCGAGCGCCGTGAAGGCGGTGTGGAGTCCCATGTTATTGAGTGACTATGACACGTTATGGTGTAGAGATAGGTGCGGAATACCCAACCCATTTATAAACTACCCCAAAACTGCGGCCCCACCTCGACGTTGAAACAGTGCTCGCGGACGGGTCATCGGACACGCGCCGGTTATCGCGGTATCGCGATACCTGCGAGGCGCTCTCCTTTCACGACGACGGACTCCCTGGCAAGCGAGAATAGCACTCCCCGTTCTGTCGCTGAGACGACCTGTTGTTGTTCGAACGAGGAAGGTTCGTAGATGGTTCCAAGTCGCTCCTCGGCGTCGACGGTGTCGCCGCCCTCGATCGGGCTGACGCCCTCGGGCGTCCCCGTGGTGATCACGTCGCCGACTTCCAGGGTCGCCCCGATCGAGGCGTACTGGACGACGTCGGCGCAGGTGTAGACCATATCGCCGGTGTTCTCGTACTGGCGCCGCTCGCCGTTGAGCTGCAGTTCCATCTGGAGGTCCTGCGGGTCGTCGATCTCGTCGGCGGTGACGACGCACGGGCCGATGACGGTGAACGTGTCGTAGGATTTGCGGTTCGAGCGGTCCTGATCGCCCCGCAGGGAGATGTCCAGCAGGATCGTGTAGCCGAAGATGTGGTCCCACGCCTCCTCGGCGGAGACGTCCTTCGCCTCCTCGCCCATCACGAACGCGAGTTCGACCTCGTGGTCCGTCCGGCGGTCGTCGAACGGCAGTTCGATCCCGTGGTCGGGACCGACGACGCTCGAGGGCGCCTTCAGGAAGTAGCCCTTGTCCTTGATCGAGAACCACTCGTCGGTGGTGATGTCCCTGTCGGCGATGGCCTCCTCGATGTGGGCCTCGTAGTTCAGGGGCGCCGCGATCACCTTGCCGGGCCGCTCGACGGGCGCGCCCACGTGGACGTCCTCGACGTCGTGGTCCGGGTCGGCGTCGGCGTACTCGGCAGCGTCGTGGTCGCCCTCGATGTACTCGACCAGCGGGTCGGCCGACTCCAGTCCCAGCCGATCGGTCAGGTCGACGATGCCGCCGTCCTCGCCGAGCAGCCCGAGCCGATCTTCGTTGAATCTGATGAACTTCATCGTCACATCGTGGGCGCGGGCGACCCATATATGTAGTGGATGTGCGGCCGGTTCTCGCCCAATTTTCGCCCCGGCGTCTGCGTGGGTACCGTCGATCCCTTCTGCGGTCGCGGCCGGCCTGCGTTCGATCCGTCATGCCCGCCGTTTTGCATCGACAAACGTTCCCGGCGGATGCGGGTTTCTTCCAGTCATCTGTGTTTGTTTTCGCCCATTCCCCGAACAATGTTCGTTTCCTGGGCGATCGAGCGACCGATCTCATCCGCCTGTCGTCGGTTTCACAATTATTATATGGCACGATTATGATCCTCCGAACGTGCGAGGCGCCAGCACGCGGCCCGGTCCGAACGAACACGGTTACGGTCGTTACGGCCGTAACAGTGGGCGCGAACCGAAACCCCGACCCACAATGCACGCGAGACTTCGACCGGCGGCGTCGCCGCCGGATGCTGGCCGCCCTGCCCTTCCCCGGTTCGCGCGATGAAACGCGCTCATGGCCGTCAGTAATCCACTCTTCAGACGAAGAGTAGCGGTGCGGGCCTATCGCTCGTCCAGCGGCACAAACGTGGTCTCGTCAGGGTTCTTGCCGACGTAGCGGGCGCGCGGGCGGATGAGGCGGTTGTCCTCGATGTACTCGAAGACGTGGGCGACCCAGCCGCCGACGCGGGACATCGCGAAGATGGG
>ENA-ORCO01000816-ORCO01000816.1-marine-metagenome-genome-assembly--contig:-NODE-816-length-12220-cov-3.804002_pt1 | contig 12220 bp, 7 predicted proteins | sample MGYA00248633_ERZ508508 | MGnify/ENA primary metagenome ERZ508508 (study PRJEB26179, sample SAMN06268845) | marine metagenome | isolation source: A23 P1 aerobic enrichment on pine of planktonic cells taken...
GAGGAGTTCGCGCTGTTGGTCCGCGGTGAAGTAGGAGTCGGTGTAGTACTCGCGGTCGAAGTCCTGCGTGACGAGATACGTCTGCCCGTAGATGGCCGCGGCGGTCCGCTGTGTGTCGTTGTACCCCAGTCCCTTCGGGAGCCCGGTCTCGATGTTGGGTGGCCACAGGTCCGGGTGGACGCTCCCGCGGACGTACCACTCCATCTTGTGCGAGATGGCGTAGGTCCGGATGGGGACCTCTTTCTGGGTGTTCGAGAGGACGAACGCCGACCCCTCGTACTCCGCGTCGGTCAGCTGCTCGTTGGGCCAGTAGGCGGCGTTGGCGCCCAGCACCGCCGCGGCGACGACACCGACTCCGAGGAGGGCGACCGCTGCGTGGCGCCGGCGCGGGCGCCACTCGCCGGTCCGGACGAACGCGAGCGCGACGAGGAAGACGGCCATGACGATCATGTACCGCGCGACGCGGATGGGCTCGAACTCGATGAGATACACCGCGAAAAAGGTGACGGCGATACAGAAGCCGACGCCGAACTGCGCGGTGGCGTAGGCCTCCTCGTAGCGCAGGCGCCGGGTGTAGGCGGCGTAGAGGACCGCCAGCGCGAACAGGCCGGCGACGGCGACGTAGACGAACACCATCCCGTACAGTTCGACGAATCGGGTCGCGAGTTCGACCAGCGAGAGAGGGGCCTCGGCTGCGGCGTCGCCGGCCGCTTCACCGGGCGTCGACCCGCCCGAGAGCCACGCTTCGGCGATCTGTTCGATCGACGAGCGCGTCTCCCGGAAGTTGATGTACCAGACGTAGGTCGCGGGCGCGACGATAAAGGCGAGCGTCGGGCTGAGCTTGCGGACCCGGCGGCCGGTGAGCCACTGATAGACGTAGCCGAAGGCCGTCGTCGAGAGGATCAGGACGACGAGAAAGCCCGCAGTCACGGGGTGGAAGAAGACGATGCCGACGCCGAAGACGAGAAAGAGCGCGAGGTAGGTGGGCGATTTCGTCCGGCGGTAGACCTCCATGATCGCCAGCAGGGTGGGAAAGAGCAACAGCGAAAGGAAAGAGGGGATGATCGTCGTGTGGAAGATGCTGAACACGAGCGGCGAGGCGGCGACCAGCCCCGCCGCGGTCGCCTCGCGGCTGTCGGTCATCGTCCGGACGAGATACCCCATCGAGGCGACGTAGACGGCGGTGTAGGTGTAGGCGACGACGTACTCGGCGCCCTGGAGCGGGAAGCCGAAGAGGACGAGTTCGGTGACGAAGGTGTGTTGCATCGGGTACCACGACCCCGCCGCGAGCGTCCCGGTCTGGAGGATTCCGAGCACGTCGCCGACGTGGACGAGGATGTCCGACGAGCCCCGCCCGTAGAGGCGATACCCCCGCGCCAGCGGCAGGAAAAAGAAGAGGAGGTAATCCGCGAGCACCAGCGCAGTCGCGTGGCGCCAGTAGCCAGAGCGGTCGACCAGCGAACACAGGAGGACGACCACCGAACAGACGAGCACGCCGTAGAACGCCACCCAGAACTCCGGCGGGAACGCCCCCGTCAGCGACGTCTCGAACCCCGTCGCCGGCTCGACCTCGACCCAGAAGTACGTCGTCGCGACCAGTCCCCCGGCCGCGACGAGCAAAAGGACGCTCTGGACTGTCCGGAGGACGGACCGCCCGCTCTCCGTGTCGACCCCTGCGTCCGATTGGGTGGCCCCTGCGTCCGACTCGGTGGCTTCGACACCAGATCGTTCGCCCTCGGTGTTCGGGCGCTCGCTCACGCGCCCCTCCCGAACCCGACCGTGCGATACCCGACCATACCACCCGTTTTGCGCATGGTAAGTTAACCCTTCTTTCGCGTGACGCGCTCTCGTGTCCCGCCGCGAGCGGGCGGACACGTTTATATCGGTGACCTGCGATCAGGGACCGTGTACAGGCGTTCCGCCGGGCAGACCGTCTCTCGTCGACCGACCACTGCGAGCGCTCGGCCCGGTTCGGGAGGGCCGCCGTGAGCCAGCCGGCCGACGCCGCCGGGACAGCCGTCCTCGCTCCCGACCGGCCGTGGACCGTCGCCGAGACGACCGCGGGTCGGGTGTCCGTCCGCGGTCGCGCGTTCGCCGGCGAGACCCTGCTCGACGGGACGGCGCTCGCGGCGCATTTCGGCGACGCAGCGGCGCTCGACGGCCCGGACCCGCTCGCCGAGTTCGCCGCCGCCCTCGACGCGCTCAACGGTTTCTTCGCCGTCGTCGTCGAGCGCCCCGACGAAACCTTCGCCGGCGTCGACCACGTCCATTCGATCCCGCTCGTCTACGCGCCCGCCGAGGGACTGGTGAGCGACGACGCCCGGCGACTCGCCGACCGCCTGGGCGCCGGCGGCTACGACCCCCTCGCGGAGAGCGAACTGCTCGTCTCCGGGAACGTCCTCGGCGACCGGACTCTCGTCCCGGGCTTGCGCGCGCTCCGGCCCGGCGAGGCCGTCAAACTGGTCGACGGCGAAGCCGAGCGGACCCGCTACGCCGCCTTCGAACCACGGACAGACGAGGGGGTCGACGACGGTGGGGCGCTCGAGCGACTGGAGCGGGCCGTCGACGCGGCGTTCGACCGGCTCTCGACGGTGGTCGGCGACCGGCAGGTCGCGCTGGCGCTGTCAGGCGGTGCGGACTCGCGGCTGGTCGCGACGGAACTCGCCGCGCGGGACCACGACGTGGTGACCTACTCCTTCGGCACCGCCGGCAACGAGGACGTCCGCGTCGCCCGCGAGGTGGCCGCCGCGCTCGACCTCCAGTGGGAGTTCGTCGCCTACTCCACCGACTCCTGGCGCGAGTGGTACGTCTCGCCCGAGCGCGCCGCGTTCGTCGACCGGGCGTTCACGTACGACAGCATCCCGAACTACGGCACCGTCCCCGCGCTGAGCGAACTGCGCGACCGCGGCGTCCTCGACGACGACGCCGTCTGTTCGTCGGGCCAGACCGTCACCGGCGTCAGCGAGAACGTCCCAGCCGCGTTCGAGACGCCCGCACCCGACGCCGATGACGTGGTCGATGCCGTCCTCGAGTACTGGGCGCGCTGGGGGTGGGAGAACCCGGCTTTCGACCGGGTCGTCCGCGAGCGGATCGCGGCGGCGGTCGCTGACGGCGGCGAACCCGCCGCGGACGGCTCCGCGGGTGAGATCGACTCGTTTTCGACCGCCTTCGCCGCCTTCGAGCGCTGGAAGCACGACGAGCGCCACACCAAGTACTTCGTCGCGGACGTCCGCCAGTACGACTTCTTCGGGCTGGACTGGTGGCTCCCCCTGTGGGACCGGGAGGTGGTGGCCGCGTGGGCGAACGTGTCGGTCGCCGACCGCCGGCGCAAGCGCGCTTACGCCGACCTCGTCGACCGGCGGTTCGCCGCACAGACCGGACTCGACCGGGCGGCGGCGACCGCGTTCACCGTCGAGAGCGAGGCGCCCACGTTCGCCGGTCGCCTCATCGATGCCGCGGCCGAGCGCGTCGTCGACAGCCCCGTCGCGCCCTATCTGCGCGGGGTCTACTGGCGCCTCCAGCGCGCCCGCTCGGACTACGGCGACCACCCGCTCGGGTGGTACGGGATCGTCCCGCCGGAACTGTTCGCCCGACTGTACAGCGGTCGCGAGGACGTCCACGCGCTCCAGACTCTGGAGGCCGTGGGCCGCGCGTCGTTCGTCGAGGGCACCGTAACCGACCCGCCCCGCGACGGCGTGCTCTCGCTGCCGTATCGGGGCGGCGGCTCCGGGGGCGGGTCGTGATGGGCGACGACAGACTGCGAAAAGCGGCCGACCCGCGTCCGACCGGCGAGCCCGCGCCGCCCCACGACGGCCCCGTCGCACCCCAAAAACGGATGCTCGACAGCTACGAATGCCGGACGTACGAGCCCGGCGACGACGAGGGGATCGTCGCCCTGCACAACAGCGTCTGGAACGGCGGGCGCACGCTGGCGTGGTTCCGCTGGAAGTACGTCGACAACCCGTACACCGACGGGGTGCCGGTCGGCGTGGCGACCCACCGGGGCGATATCGTCGCCGCGTTCGGCCTCGTCCCGTTCCGGATGCGAGCGGGCGCGGAGACCGGGATCGGGATGCTCGGCGGCGACCTCGTGGTCGATCCGGACCACCGACGACGGGGGCTGTTCACCGCTCTGTTCGGGTCCGTGTTCCACGACGACGCCGACCGCGACCACCCGATCACCGCGGACGCGGACTTTTTCTTCTCGTACTCGAACCCGCTGTCGCACCCGGGCATGCTGAAACTCGGCTGGACCGACGTGGCGCCGCGGGTGACTCACCTCCGGATCCAGGACCCGTCGAGTTTCCTCCGCGACCGACTCGGCTCGGGCCTCGGCGGCGCGCTCGGCCCGTTCGCGAACGCCGCGAACCGCGCCAGACTCCGCGTCCGGACGACTCCCACGCCGACGCCCGCCGACGTGACCGTGACTCGCCGGAGCGAACTGCCGGTCGAGACCCTCGCAGCGCTCGCCGCGACCGAGTACCCCGACGGCGTCGCGCCGGTCTACGACGAGGCCTTCTACGAGTGGCACTTCGCCGTCGTCGACTGGACCTGCGACGACGTCTACGTGGCCCGCCGCGACGGCGACCCCGTCGCGGCCGTCGTCACTCGCGAGACGCGCGACGACCGCCTCGACGCGACGACCGTCTCGCTCGTCCACACCGTCCCGCTGGCCGGCGGGGGACGCGAGGCCGGTATCGCCGCCACCCTCGACCGGATCCTCGCGGACCACCGCGACGCTGACTTCCTCCGGGCCTGGAACCCCGTCTTCCCCGAGCGCCTGCTGCGCGAGCGGGGCTTCCTCGCCGACGACCGGCCGCCGCTGTCGTGGGCGCGCGGCCCCGACCTCCGACTGGTCGCCTCCTCGCACACCGGCGAGCCGTTCTCCACCGACGCGCTCGCCCGGAGCGGTCCCGCGCTCTGGTCGCTGGATAAGTAAAGCCACTTTTTGCGGCGGAGAGTTCCTCGCGAGCCGGGGGCGCGCTGCGGGAGTCCTCCGCCGCAAAAACGTGGGGAAAAAGGCCGGACGGCGCGCTCGCTTCGCTCGCTTGCGTCCGGTGAACCGCGCCTGCGGCGCGGATGCTCAGTACAGGTGGTGAAGTTATCGGGCCAGTACCTCATCTCTCTGATTGCTGTGAAAAATGGCCTGCTGAATGGAGCGGACACAATCAGCAGCGCGCCAGTTGAGAAAAGCAGAATGAATAATGGCAGAAGCCAGCACCTGCTGGTACGATGCGCTACGTATACACCGTATAACCTTACCCGGTGAGCGGCTATCTGTCGCTAGTACCTGCAAATCTTTGAGGCATTTATAATGGATGGTAGAATACAAGAGCCACAGCCCTTGAATCGGCCATATCCGAACCTGAAATACGATGAAAGAGATAAAGTGATTCGGTGCTAAGGAATTTGCATATGCTCACCCCCGGAGACGAGGAATCCCTCCTTATGGATATCAAGGAGGGAATCCAATACGCGCTCTATCTCGGTAAACAGGAGGGGCGATTTAGCGAGGACGAGATTCGTCTTGATAAGATCCGTCTGAACAAGCTTCAGTACATCGTTAACGAAGACCGAAACTTTGGCCTGACCTTTGGCTGGTATAAATATGGCCCCGCTCCAGAGGACGTTACTTCCGACCATGATACAAGTTTAGTTCCGACGCCGGGGAGCGAGATCTCGAATCTTGAGGAGACTCGGCTGCCGACAAGCGACTATTACTCAACCGAGGAGTTTGCCTACTACTTCATCTCAGAACTCGGCGAGGAGTTCGATAAGATTGTGATAGCGGAGAATACTAAGGAGTATTTGGAGGATTTTTACGCCAAATACGGCCCGAAGGACCGATATGCGGCGCGGTATACTGACCTGTATATTGCTAGTGTGCGTCTTCAGCAGACTCTCGACAAAATCAAGGATAACGGGAGTTGGCACAAGGAATCTACACGCTACTACTACGAATTAGAGAAGAGGTTCACTCCCGTTATCAACGAGATAGGAAAACGCGAAGAATTGGAGCATACTGCCGAGCCGCTGAGAGAGTACCAGAAGGAGCTCACCAGTGTTATCGCTGAGGCAGATACTATGGAAGAACTGTCTTCGGGACAGGATGCATTTATCAGCAACGCAGTTCGTAAGTTCTACAGTACGATCTGGGACTTCGTTGCGCAGGAGATCTCACTGGAGACGATGCGCGGCGATAACGTTGACTCCCTTCGGCCCAGCGTAGAGGCCACCGTAGAAACGTATCGAGGCGGGTCTTGGGAAAATGAGCTTGACTCAATTCGAGATAGACGGGGATACTTCGACCTTGACCCGGACCGTGAACCGTCGGAGCCTCAGGGAAATGGCGAGGCTGAGGAACAATCCATAGATGATGCTCTTCTGAGTGCAGTTTCACGGACGGGTTCGGAAGCTATCAAAAGAGAAGAGGGAGAGGGAGTGGCGCAAGAGTGAGTTTTCCCGAGTATGGGGACCTCATCCATGTCAACTTCATAGACAGCGATGAATCCCCACCTGGGGAATTTGAGGACCCCCACCCTGCTGTAGTCGTTCAACACACGAAAGATGATGATAAGGGTGTAGTCGTGGCACCCGTCTCTTCGAGAGATAGACAGAGTTGGTCTCGGGAGGTATACTTGCCCGGTACTGTCCCTGGATTGGACGAAGATTCAGTCGCAATTTTGAATCTCATCACGACTGTATCATTCGAAAAGCGAGTAAAGGTCGATGATGGCGACCCGTGGAGATTAGGCAAGGTTCCGCCGGAACATATGGAAGACATTCAGGACAAACTCGGTACGCTGTTCCACTGCTAAGATTTGGATACCGAGTCAGTAACTATTCTTTCAGTAGAATTCATCAATGTCCTCGTAGTTGCTGTGGAGGTAGCAGTCAATCGGCTTGTTCTTAGACCCTTCCCGATCGAATCACCACGGATGTACTTCAAGAGTTCGCGGTTTGCGTTCACTTGCCACTCGTGCTGGATGCGTGCTCTGTATTCAGCATGATGCTATGAACCTCACTCGAAGCTGACAGAACGCACGCCGATCAATAAGCACAACACACTGAGCGGTAAGCGTTCCCCCGAACCCACCCATTCGGTGACCACCCACTGCTATACGTTCGGCGGCCGTCTCGGAGAGCGATCACCGAACTCGGCGGCCGCCGTCGAAACGAACCGCACCGGGGGACAGGAGACACGATGACCGAGACACGCGCCACCGAGACGTACCGAGCGGCTGACGAGGAGTACACGCTCCGGTGGTTCGAACCCGGCGACGAGGCAGACTTCGTCGCTCTGTTCAACGAGATCTGGAGCGCCGAGAGGACGACCGAGTGGTTCGACTGGCGCTACCGTGACAACCCCTCCGTCGACGAGGTGACGATGCTGGTCGCCGAACACGAGGGCTGGGTCGTCGCCACGTGCCCGTTCCTTGCCGTCCGGGTCCGAGCGGGAGAGGTGACGCGTCTCGCCTTCCTCAGCACCGACGTGATGACCGCGTCCGACCACCGCCGCCGGGGGCTGTTCGAGCGGTTGACTCGTATGGCGCTCGACCGCTACGCCGCACGACCCGCGGCCGACCGGCCGGCGCTCCTGTTCAACCACGCGAACCGGTACTCCCAGCCCGGGTTCGAGCGACTCGGCTGGGAGTACAGCTCGCCGCAGGTTCGGTACAACCGCCTCCAGCGCACCGGGTCGTATCTGGTCGACCGCGTCCGAGGGTCGGACGGCGCAGGGAGTCCGAACGGCGTGACGGAGGCGGCGGTCAGACTCGCCGGTTCGGCCGCGACCGCCGCCAACCGCGCCGCGCTCGCGCTCGCCGACCGGCAGGCGTCGTTCGACACCGAGCGGTTCGCGGTCGAGCGCCGGGATGACGTGCCCGCGGCGACACTTGCGGCGTGTTACGACGCCTGTCGACCTGACGCCGTCCACGTCGTCTACGACGAACCGTTCTACGAGTGGCGCTTCGCCGAACCCGACAACGCGCCAGCGGCGACCTACCTCGTCCGCGCGGGCGGCCGCGCCGGCACCGCGGGAGACGCCGACGTCCCCGACAACCGCGTCGTCGCCGGCGCGGTCGTCCACCGCGAGCGCGACGAGCGCAACGACACCTCGACGGTGACGATCAGCCACGTCACGCCCGCGGCGGGCGGCCCGGAACGGACCGCTGCCATCGCGGCCGCAGTCGAGCGCGTGCTGGCCGACTTCTCGGATGCGGACCTCGTCCGGACGGCCAACCCGCTCGTGCCGCCCGCCGTCCGCCGGGCCTACGGCTTCCTCCCCGACGGCCGGCTCCCGATGTCGAAACTGGCCGAACCGAGCGGGCTGACGCTCGGTCGTCGCCCCCTGCTCGACGGCGAGTGGACGCTGAACGGGCGCCCGCTGCGCGGCGCCGACCCGTACCTCTGGACGCTCGCCTGACCGCAGTCCGGGCTGGCGGCGTCGGCGTCTCACCCCCCGAGCGCGCTCGCGACGCTCCGGACGTTCTGTTCGAGTTGCCAGCCGAGCCCGCGCACGAGGGCGACGGCGACGGCGGCGTAGACGACGACGCCGAGCGCGACCAGAAGGGCCAGCTCCAGCAGGGCGGCCTCGATGACGAGTGCCTCGCGGACGGTCCAGACCACCGCACCCATGCTCCCGGCGGCGGCCGCCGGGAAGGCGAGTTCGTGGGCGAACCGCGTGAGTCCCAGCCCCATGTGTCGCTTCGCGAGAAAGAGGTCGGCGGGGAGGCCGCCGAGGAGGTACGCGGCGATGACCGCGCCGGCGGTGCCGACGAGGCCGAACCCCGTCGTCGCCGGGTAGATGATCACGGCCATGACGGCGACCCGGAGCGCGCCGATCTTGGCGGTGATGTCCGGGCGCCCGAGCGCGAGCCAGACGGGACCGAACGACGCCGCGAGCGAGATGATCAGCCCGTAGACCGACAGTATCTGGAGGGCCTCGACCATCGGCGTCCACTCGGTGCCGAGGACGCCCTCGACGAACAGCGGCGCGACGACGAGAATTCCGACGCCGATCGGAAAGGTCAGCGCGGTGGTCAGCTGTATCGTCTTGAAGAAGGCCTCGCGGACCGCCCGGAGGTCGTCCTGCAGTTTCGAGTAGGCGGGGAACATCACCGTCGAGACGACGCCGGTGACCTCGGAGACCGGGGTCAGCGCGAGGCGGTAGGCCAGCCGGTAGAAACCCAGCGAGGCCGCGGTCAGGAGCCACCCGACCACGAAGTCGTCGCCCTCGTCGGCGAGGAAGTAGATGATGCTGCTGACGGTGACCCACTTGCCGAACCCGATGAGTTCGCTCGCGGCCTCGCGGTCGAGTTTCGGGCGGGGCCGATAGCCGTGGATCAGATAGGAGACGACGGTCTGGCTCACCTCGGAGACGACCTTGCCGACGACGAGCGCCCAGACGTTGCCCCAGAGGAACGCCAGCGCGATGGTCACACCGACGTAGACGACGCTCGTGCTCATCAGGTGGACGAACTGTCGGTGGAACTCCAGGTCCTTCTGGAAGTAGATGACGCCGGGGTTCTCGAAGCCCGCGAGGACCGGCGTGAGCGCGACGACCTGGAGGATGGGTTCGACCGCAGGTTCGTTGAAGAAGTCCGCCGCGGGGCCCGCGATGAGGAGCGTGACTCCCCCGAGGATCAGCCCGCGGAGTAGTTGGAGCGACCACGCGGTGTCGAGGTAGCGGTCGACGTTCTCCTCGCGGTTCTGGATCAGCGCGCTCGTGAATCCGAGCTGCGAGAACCGGTCCAGCCCCGTGAGGACGAGCAGGGCGATGCCGAGCAGGCCGAAGTCGTCCGGCGTGAGCAGGCGCGCGAGCACGAGCAGCGCGACCAGTTCGAGGGCGCGCCGGCTGACGTTCAGCGCCGTCATCCACACGCCCGAGCGGGCGGTCCGAGTGGCGAGGTCCCCGCCCGGTGCGAACGACCGCGTCACCGCTCGCAGACTCCGGCGGAGCAGCGAGGCGCGTTTCGGTTCGCTGTTCGTCTCAGTCCTGGGACCCGCGTCGGGGTCGCGCTCGTCGCCCGCGTCGGGGTCGCGCTCGTCGCCCGTGTCGGGGTCGCGCTCACCGTCGCCGTCAGTCATCGATGTACCGTTCGTACCAGAGTTCGAGCCAGGTCAGGTCCCACAGCCGGTAGCCGTGGTCGGCCCGGCCGGCGGCGTGCTCGTCGAGCAGGCCCTGGAGCGCCCCGCGGTCGTAGGGGTCGCGCTGTCCCAGTCGCTCCAGTTTCCCGCGTGCGAACCCGCGGAGGTCGCCGCGGAACCACTCCGTGACCGGCACGCCGAACCCCTGCTTCGCGCGCTGGCCGATGGCGTCCGGAATTTCGGGTTCGAAGGCTCGCTTGAGCAGCCACTTCGTCTCGCCGTCGCGGTACTTGTACTTCGCCGGCACTCGCGCCGCGAACTCGACGAGTTCGTGGTCGAGAAACGGCGAGCGCCCCTCGACGGAGTGAGCCATCGTCGCCCGGTCGGCCTTCACGAGCAGGTCGTCCGGCAGGTACGTCTCGATGTCGACCTGCAGAAGGTGGTCGAGCCGCGTCGGCCCGTCGGCCCGCTCGAACGCCGCTCGCAGCGACGCGAGCGGATCTTCCGCTTCGGGACGCGCGGCGCCCTCGCCGGCCGCGCCGTCCGCGGTCCACACGTCGGCGAGGTCCTCGCCCATCGAGTGACAGATGAACTCGGCGTAGCGCTCGACGTCGTCGCCGGTCGCGGCCCTGAGGAAACGCCGCGCGTGCTGGACTTTCTGGCGGTTCTGCAGGGCGGGCGGCAGGTCCTCGACAGTCGAGCGGGCCCGCGAGCGGAGCGCGCGCGGAACTCTGGCGGCCCGACTGGCGAGGCGGTCGTAGCGGTAGCGGTCGTAGCCGGCGAAGTTCTCGTCGCCCGCGTCGCCGTTGAGCGCCACCGTGATGTCGTCGCTCGCCACCTGCGCGACGTAGTACGTCGGCAGCGCCGAGGGGTCGCCGAAGGGCATCTCGAACTCCGAGACGAGTTTCGGGAGGACCTCCACGGAGTCGGTCGTGACCGTGTACTCGTGGTGGTTCGTGTCGAAGGTGTCGGCGACGGTGCGGGCGTGGTCGAGTTCGTCGAACGCCGACTCGTCGAAGCCGATGGAGAACGTCTCGATCGGCCGGTCTGTCAGGCTGTCCATCAGCGCGGCGACGACCGTCGAGTCGATCCCGCCCGAGAGAAAGAGGCCGACGGGCACGTCGCTGCGCATCCGCAGCCGGGTCGCCTCGCGGAGTTCGTCGCGCAGGCGGTGAGCGAGCGTCGTCGGCGAGGCGTCGAACTGGTCGGCGAACGAGAGGGTCCAGTAGCTGTCGCGGCGGACCCCCTCGTCGTCGACGAGCATGTACTCGCCAGGGCCGAGTTGGGAGATGTCCGCGAATCCCGTCGCGGGGCCGGGGACGTAGCCGTAGGTGAGGAACTCGCGGATCGCGGGCAGGTCGGGCTTCGCCTCGACGGCGTCGTCGCTGAGGAGCGTTCCGATGGTCGAGCCGAACCAGAAGTCGCCGGTGTCGGCGTCGCGGCGGTAGAAGAGCGGTTTCTGGCCCGTGCGGTCGCGGGCGAGGAACAGTCGCTCGCGCTCGGTGTCCCAGATGGCGAACGCGAACATCCCTCGCAGGTGTTCGAGGCAGTCGACGCCGTACTCCTCGTAGGCGTGCAGCAGGACCTCGGTGTCGGTGCCCGAGTCGAAGGAGTAGCCGTCGAGGCGGTCGCGGAGTTCGCGGTAGTTGTAGATCTCGCCGTTGAAGACGATCTGGATCGACCCGTCGTCGGTGGCCATCGGCTGGTGGCCCGCCGCGGTCAGGTCGAGGATGCTCAGCCGCCGGAAGGCGAGGACGACGGAGTCGTCCGCGTAGACGCCCTCGTCGTCGGGGCCGCGCTGTGGCATACAGGCCGCCATCGCTTCGCCGAGGCCGGGGTCAGGTTTCGCCGACAGGGACAGCTTACCACCGATTCCACACATCGATTGGTCGACTTACTTCGGGTACCGCCTTAGTCTGTGCGTTTCGCGCACCCGGAGAGCACAGTGGGTGGCATCGTCGATACAGCGGACGGGGGATTTTCGACCGACTCGCTCGGGTGACGCGAGCGCACTCTACCGTGTGTGTTGAACGCCCGCGACCCGCTCTTCAGTTGTCGTTGCCTCGACCACAGACGCCACCGCGACTGCACTCGGTCCTGAGCGCTGAAAGCCCTCGCCCCGCTCGCTAGC
>ENA-ORCO01000817-ORCO01000817.1-marine-metagenome-genome-assembly--contig:-NODE-817-length-12210-cov-3.880903_pt1 | contig 12210 bp, 13 predicted proteins | sample MGYA00248633_ERZ508508 | MGnify/ENA primary metagenome ERZ508508 (study PRJEB26179, sample SAMN06268845) | marine metagenome | isolation source: A23 P1 aerobic enrichment on pine of planktonic cells taken...
ATGATGCTTAATGACCTGCCGACGCTGGATAGCGGTGGCAAGGATCAGCCCCAGGATCACCAGTATGAAGGTGGCGTAACTGAACCAGACGTAGGCCCCGTGGCCTCCCATCGTGATCAGTGCCTGGAATGAATCGAACTGCATATATCGCCTCCGAGGCCCCTATTGTGCCAGAACCCAGTCCCGAACCCAGCGTGCGCGCCGCTCTCTTAACAGAATGTCATTACGCATGCGCCAGAGAATCAGCCAGGCCACAAGCAGGTGGAATCCCAGCAGGCAGATCAGCAGCGGCACCCACATGCTGGCCGGCATGGAGGGCGCCTCCGTCACCTTGATGGTTGCCGGCTGATGCAGCGTGTTCCACCACTCCACCGAGTACTTGATGATGGGGATGTTCACCACGCCCACAATCACCAGGATGGCGCTGGCGCGTGCACGCACGTCCGGATCCTCCATGGCACCACGCAGCGCCATCACCCCCAGGTACAGGAACAGCAGCAGCAGCATGGAGGTCAGGCGCGCGTCCCAGACCCACCAGGTGCCCCAGGTGGGTTTGCCCCAGACCGCCCCGGTGAGAAGCGCCAGGAATGTCATGGCCGCTCCCACCGCCGTGGCGGAAGCGATGAAGGTGTCCGCCATCTTCATCCGCCACACAAGCCCCACCACACCGGCGACGGCCATGGCCACATAGAGTGACTGCCCGAGATAGGCTGAAGGTACATGGATGAAGATGATGCGGTAACTGTCCCCCTGCTGGTAGTCGGCGGGCGCGAACAACAGCCCCCAGACCACGCCCGCTGTCAGGACAATCAGGGCCGACCATCCCAGCCAGGGCATCAGCCGGCCGGCGATGCCAAAGAACCACTTGGGGGAGCCCAGTTTGTGAAACCATTGCCACATGTGGCGATCCTCAGTTCATTTCACCCATTGGAAACGCTGATGCGCAACGCTCCGGCGATGGCCAGCGGTGCCAGCACCACTGCCAGCGACAGCATGGCCCCCAAAAGGGCCAGATGCCCGGTGATGGAAGCGCCTTCCACGGCGGCCGTCACCGCTCCGGTGCCAAAGATCAGCACCGGCACATAGAAGGGGGTCATGATCAGAACCAGCAGCACACCACTGCCACGCAGGCTCACCGTCAGCGCGGCACCGATAGCGCCAACCAGCACCAGAACGGGCGTACCCACCAGCAGCGTCAGAACCAGAACCAGCCCGGTGCCCGGGCTCAGGTGCAGCATGACAGCCAGCACGGGCACCAGCAGCACCAGTGGCAACACCGTGGTGACCCATACGGCGGCAACCCGTGCCAGTGCCAGCAGCGCCAGCGGCTGGGGGGACAGCACCCATTGTTCCAGATGCCCATCCGCATAGTCATTGCGGAACAACAAGTTCAGGGACAGGAGTATGGACAGCAGTGCTGCCACCCAGACGATGCCCGGACCGGCCTGCCGCAGGAACTCCGGCTCAGGGCTTACCCCCAGCGGGAACAGCGAGACAATGAGTACAAAGAACACCAGCGGATTCATCAGATCCTGGCGGTTGCGGAATGCAATGAGCCATTCCCGGCGCACGGTCTCAACAGCCGCGCGCGGCCAGCCGCCCTCCTGTTCCTGAAGGCGTACCGGGACCCTGGGTTCAGACCGCATCATAGCCCTCCCCCAGTGTCAGTACCTGAACCCCTTCCAGCGCCAGGCGGTGATGGGTCGTCAGGATGACCGCGCCCCCGGCCCGCACGCGGTTGGCAAGCAGGGCCTCGAGCTGGGCCACCGCCTCCCGGTCCACGGCCGTGAAGGCCTCATCCAGAATCCACAGAGGGGCGCTGGAAAGATACAGGCGTGCCAGTGCCACCCGTCGCTGCTGCCCCGCGGAGAGCTGCGCCGCCGGGAGGTCCTCATACCCGGAAAGCCCCGCATCCGCCAGTGCCGCCATCACCTGTTCAGGCACCGCGGGCGTGCGCATGGCCTGCCATCCGGCGAGATTCTCATAGGCAGTGAGAGAAGATGAAACGCCCGCATTGTGCCCCAGAAACAGCAGATTCGCCTGGTACTGGGTCCTGACCCGGTGCACCGGCTCCCCCTGCCAGAGCAGCTCCCCCTCGAAAGCGGGATTCAGGCCTGCCAGTATCCGTAGAAGAGTGGTCTTGCCCACACCATTGGGTCCGGCGATCCGCCACAGTTCACCGCTGCCGACCCTGAAGTCAAGGCCGCTGAACAGGGGGCGGTCATCGCGTTCACAGTGGATCTGCCGGGCTTCGAGCAGGGTACTGGTCATGGTCCATCCGGCCGGTGGGTTCTGCGGGTTGGGTCTGCCCCCGCCGGGCGCCTATTATATAGAAAACGACCGGCTTTTGCCGCCATCAACGGCCACGGGGAATACCGTCGTGAAAGTGCCTGTTCTTTCGCTGCTGACTCGAACCGGCAGCAGCCAGCCCACCGGAGCCGACCCCGCCCGTCTGGCGACACAGCTTGAGCGCGCGGGGCTGCGTGAGGGCGAGCCCCGACTTGCCCGGCTGCTGCAGGCCGAGGGTGGCAGCCGCGCGGCCGGTGACGGCACCCGGGCGGCCCCCGGGACCCGCCTGCTGCTGGAGGTAGGAGGCCAGAAGCTGCCCGTGCGCAGCGACCAGCCGCTGGATACGGGCACCATGGTGAAGGTCATGCGGGCGGGCAATGAACTGCGCCTTTTAGAGAGCCTTCAGCAGCCTTCACGCAGCACCCTGAGCCAGTCACTGGCCAACCGGATTCCCTTTCAGCATGACCTGGGGCAGGGCCTCAGCCGCCTCGCCGCCCAGACCAATGACCCGGCGCTGCCCCAGCAGATCCGTCAGGGTCTGGCCCAGCTTACCCAGCTCATGCCCACGGCACCGCGATCGGTGCAGGGAGCCATGGGCTCAAACGGAGCGCCCCCCCAGTCTGCGGCAACGCCCGGGGTGGGGATAGCAACCGGTTCCGCAACGGTCACCACCAACAGCGCCAGTGGCCCTACCGGACTGCCAGCCCTGGACAGCATGAGCGGCGCCCAGGTCCGTGAATGGATAAGCCAGAGCGGGCTCTTCCGGGAGTCCAGCATGCTCCACCAGCCCCCATCAGGCGCCACGGAAAGCGCTGCCCAACCCCGTGCCGACCTCAAAAGCCAGCTGATCCAGCTGGCCGCCCAGCTGCTGTCCCGGGTGACCGGCACCTCGTCCGATCAGAGCGGCGCCAGCCTTCACCGCCTCATCGGCCAGCTTGGCCCCATGACCACCTCCTCAATGGACGACACCGGCGCCCTGCGCTTCCCCACATCGCCAGCGACCGGCTCCAGCAGCGGCGCGGCCCCCGGCGGCAACAGCAGCTCCATGGGGGCCGGGGAAATGCTCCGGCTCCTGGCGGGCATGATCAATCGGCTGACGGTGAATCAGCTCCATTCACAGGCCGCCAGCGCTGGAGCCGATGCCAATGCCCCCAACCAGACCTGGATCCTGGAGCTGCCCTGGGTATCAGGCAACCAGGAGGTGCGGATTCTCCAGGGGCGTCTGGAGGAGTACGGCCCTCGGGATGCGGACCCGGACGATGCCAGTGACAGCCGATCCCTTGAGCGGGAATGGCAGCTGACGCTGGCCCTGTCCTTCGATACCACGGGTCCGCTTTACTTTGAAATCAACCTCCGTGGACGCCAGCTCAGAACCCAGGTCTGGGCCGAGAAACCGGCGACCGCCGAGCTGATTGAAAACACCCGGGAACGACTGGAAACGGCGCTTTCGAAACTGGATCTGGACGTGGTACCGGTGGAATGCATGGAGGGACAGCCTCCGGCCCGGATCACCCGGCTCACCCAGCAACTGGTGGACGAACATGCCTGACAACCGCGATCACGAGGCGGCCATCGCCCTGACCTATGACGGCGCGAACGCCCCCACTGTCTCGGGCACCGGCCAGGACGAACTGGCCCGGGAGATGATTCGCGTTGCACAGGAGAATGGGGTGCCGCTCTATGAGGATCCGGACCTGGCGGCCCTGCTCAGCCGGCTGGATCTCGGCGAGGCGATTCCCGAAACACTCTATCGGGTCATTGCCGAGATCCTGGCCTACAGCTTCTATCTCCAGGGATTCACCCCGGAAGATTTCCAGGATGGGAGACGGAAAGGCTAGACGATCTCGTCGGTCCCGGCATGCTCTTGGCTCCGGGTCTGGCCCTTGCGCAAAGCCGACACCAGCTCCGCCTCTGGGCGGGAGATACCGCAGGAGTTCATCAGATCCTCGGTACCGGCACCCAGCTCCACCAGTTTGGAAGCTTCGTCATAGGGCACCCGGAGGGGGTCGTTCAGCCGCATTTCCTCCAGGGCACCACTGAGGCGGTGAAGGGACTGTTCACAGGCCACAAGGCGACGCCCTACCCCCATGCTGCCACTGCTGACCGCGTGCAGCTCCCGGCCCAGGTCATCACAGCGCTGGCGCCAGTGGGCCTCCATACGATTCATCCGGACCCGGTTGGCGACGCCCTGCGCCGCCACCAGTGCAATCGCCAGAGCCGTAACAGCCCAGGGAAGAAGTGTGTCGATCATGTCCATGCCAGCCTCCTTTCGCTGACCACCTAGAGCGCCTCGATCTCGGCCCACTCCTCGTCGGTCAGCATTTTCTCAAATGCCACCAGAATCACCAGCTCACCCTCACGGTTACAGACACCGTGAATGAAGCGGGCACTTTCCTCGTTACCCACATTGGGTGCGCTCTCAATCTCGCTCTGGCGGATGTAGATGACCTCGGCCACAGCGTCCACCAGGATGCCGATTACCTGTTCCTCTGCCTCAAGCACCACAATGCGCGTGGAATCCGTGACTTCACCATCCGGCAGCCCGAAACGCCGCCGGGTGTCGATCACCGTCACGACATTGCCGCGCAGGTTGATGATGCCAAGTACGTAATCCGGCGCCCCGGGCACCGGCGCGATTTCTGTGTACCGCAGCACTTCCTGGATCTGCATGACGTTGAGGCCATAGGTCTCATCCGCCAGCCGGAAGGTCACATACTGCAGCACCGGGTCATCACTGCTCTGCTGGGCCGCGTTCTGAATGCTCTGGGTCGCCATATCCGCCTCTCTGTCCGGGCAACTGTCAATATTTCATCACTGCGCACCCTGCACTATAGAACAGAGCACAAACTGTGCCACTCCCCGCTATTCTCAGCGGTCAAGATCCGGATTGCGCTCGGTTTCCGCTTTCTGCAGAAGTGCAGCCATCCGGGACACATCCAGCAGGGCGCACATTTCCTTTTTTATGGTGCCTGCCAACCACTGCCTCCGGCCACCCTCACTGCGCCACTTCACCTCGTCCGGCTGGACGTGGAAGGACTGGGCCACGTTGTCGCACGCCAGCCCCCAGGCGCTGTCCCCGAGCTGGATCACGAAGCGGTAGCCGTCACGGAACTCATCCCGGTAGCGTTCCGGCATGACCCAGCGTGCTGTATCGGCAACCCTGATGGTATGCCCGCCCACGCGCAGCAAGCCCATGAACCAGTCCGGCCGACCGAACAACGGGGTGAGTTCCCGCTCAAGACGGTGCACCTGCCCCAGCAGCACCAGCGGCACCGCCAGCTGAAGCCCCGCCACCCGGAAAATGAGGCACTCAAACCCCTCCTGGGCCCAGGGCGGGCGACCATTACGCCAGGTTCCCATCTCCGCAACCGGTTCTGAGGGGGCGTCCACCGCCTCGGAAATAACCTGTTGCCGCTCTGGCTCTGGCTCTGGCTCTGGCTCTGGCTCTGGCTCTGGCTCTGGCTCTGGCTCTGGCTCTGGCTCAGCAAGCGTATCAGGTTCGGACAGTGCTTCAACGTCCGGTTCTGGTTCCGGTTCCGGCTCAGGTTCCAGGGGGTCCTCGGGGGCCTGCTCAAGGCTCCGGATGACCGGACTCACCAGCGCCTGGTTCAGAGCCGGTCTCTCCGCCTCGGCCAGCTGCCGAGAGCTGGGCTGGGCCCGGCGCGCACGGGCCCGCCGACGTTCCGGAGCTCCACCATCGCCCTCCTCTGCCCAGGGGCTGTCATCACCAGGCGACAGGAGTTCATCAAGGTAATCCCCGATGATGGAATCCGGTCTGTTGCTGCCACGCCCTGCCACTGTCCGGTCTCCTCCGCGGATCTACCGCGCCTCCGCGCTCTGGGGGCTACGCCCGTCATCACCCAGCTTCTCCTGCAGATCGGAGAGCAGGCGGCGATACGCACGTATCCCCTGGGAATCCCGGGAGACAGCCGTCGGCACCACGCCTTTCTGGCTGGCATCCCGTAAACGTGTGTCCACCGGGATGGCGAACCGCCAGAGCTCGTCGCCGTAATCCCGTCGCAACTGGTTCAGGCTCTGAACCGAGGCCTGGGTCCGCCGGTCGTACATGGTTGGAATGATGGTATAGCCCAGTTCATTCTTCTGACTCTTCATAACCATCTGCAGGGTATGCAGCATCCGGTCCAGCCCCTTGAGGGCCAGGAACTCAGTCTGCACCGGCATCAGCAGGTGCTGAGCCGCCGCCAGAGCATTAATCATCAGCACCCCCAATGAAGGGGAATTGTCGAGCAGAACATAGTCGTAATCGTCCCAGAGCGTGGACAGCGAACGTGAGATCACCAGCCCCATGCCAGAAACACCAACACTGCGGCGCTCCAGCGTGGCCAGGGCACTGGAGGCCGGCATCAGGTGCAGCCCCGGGTGAGCAGTCTCGGTGATCAGTTGCGCTGGCAGCCCGGGCGCCACCTTTCCCTCGTGCTGGAAAAGGTCGTACACCGAATGCTCAATCGCATCCGGGTCATGGCCGAAATAGGTGGTCACCGAGCCATGGGGATCCAGATCCACCATCAGTACGCGATGCCCCGCATCGGCAAGCAATCCACTCAGTGCAACCACGGTGGTGGTCTTGCCCACGCCACCCTTCTGATTCGCCACTGTCCAGATTCGCACCCTTTACTCCCCTGACGTTCATGGTCCTGCCGCGGCCAACCCTTGCCGCCGGAAACCCGCTGCGGCGGCTCCGTGCCGACGCCGCCCCTTCATTACCGGGCGTCGCCGTCCTTTTGACTGCTGACGACGTATAAGCAGATTCCATGCCAGCTTCAGCGTTGCCCCGGTGCCGCCGGAATGCTCCCCTCCGCGCCAATAACCAGGGTGACACGGCGGTTACGCGCCCGCCCGCGTTCAGTGTCATTACGGGCCACGGGGTGATTGTCGCCATAACCGAGCGCTGCCAGCCGCTCACCATCGATCCCGCTGTCCTCGAGCAGGCGCACCACGGCCCCCGCACGCGCTGCGGAGAGTTCCCAGTTGGAGGGGAACCGGCCGGTTCGGATCGGCAGGTTGTCGGTATGGCCCTCGACCACAATGGCATTATCCTGCGATGCCAGCACACCGGCGATACGCACAATTGCGGTCTGCGCCTCGGGGCCGGGCAACACGCCGCCGCTGCGGAATACCAGATCCCCGGGCAGTGTCACTTCCATCCACTTCGCACCTTCACGGAAACGGATCTGGTCGCTTCCCACCAGCCCTTCCAACGCACTGCCCAGCTCCTCTCGCAATCCCGGATCGGAGAACCCCTGGTCAGCGCTGCCCGATTCAACCGGGGCGGTAATCGGTTCACCGATGGGGATGGGGGTCATGGTCCGCGGCGCTCCCGTGAACACGCCCTGGACGGCGTCGGAAAGCTTGCGGACCTGATCCTGCTCGGCGGTGGAAATGGCATAGAGAAAAACAAAGAACCCGAAAAGCACCGTGACGAAATCGGCATAGGACACCAGCCAGCGGTCGTTGCTTGGTCCTTCGCTGTCACTGCGGCGGCGTCTCATGGTGGGCTCCTCAGCGGTGCATGAAACCCTGCAGCCGCAGTTCAATGGTGTTCGGGTTCTCTCCTTCCAGCACACTGAGAAGGCCGTCGATCATCATCTCCTGATAGCGGCTGCGGTAATGGACCAGACTCCGGAGCTTGCTGGCCACCGGGAAGCACAGCAGGTTCGCCAATGCGATGCCGTAGATGGTGGCCACAAAAGCGGTGGCGATACCCGTTCCCACCTGGGCCGGATCCTCGAGGTGCGTCATGACCTGGATCAGGCCCATGACCGCCCCGATGATGCCGATGGTGGGCGCATACCCCCCCATGGACTCAAACACCCGGGCGGCTTCCAGGTCGCCCTGCTCCCGGGATTCCAGGTCGGTTTCAAGCATGGAACGGATGGTTTCCGGCTCCAGACCGTCAACCAGCAGCTGCAATCCCTTGCGGGCAAAGGGCTCGGTTTCCTGCTCAGCCACCGACTCAAGGCCAAGAATGCCGTCTTTACGGGATTTCATGCTCCAGCCGACCACTTTCTCAACGCCGTCACCCATACTGACGTCCGGGGGCGAGAAAACCCAGCGCAGCAGCACCGTGGCCCGGCGCAGCACACCGCTTGGTGTCTGCAGGGTAATGGCCGCAAGGGTGCCGCCAATGACAATCACCACGGCGGGCAGGTTGATCAGCGAGCCCAGGGTGCCACCCTCGAGGACGGTCCCCCCGAGCAGCGCGGCAAATGCCAGTATGACCCCAAGCAGGCTGAGCGGATCCATCAGGTGACGCCCTCGATCAGCCGGGCCGCAATCCGGTCCAGCGGCAGCACTTCATCGGTCAGCCCCGCCTTGGCCACGGCCATGGGCATCCCGTAGATCACCGAGGTTTTCTCATCCTGGGACCACACCACGGAGCCGGACTGCTTCATCAGACGGCAGCCCTCCTTACCGTCCGCGCCCATGCCCGTCAGGATCAATGCCAGCGTCTTCCCGGGATAGCCACGCGCGATGGAACCAAAAGTGACATCCACGCATGGCCGGTAGTTGAGGCGGCCATCGTCCGGTATCACCCGGATGCGGCCGGTTCCCCCCTTCTTCTCAACCAGCATCTGCTGTCCGCCCGGCGCCAGCAGTGCGACGCCGGGTTCAAGGGGATCACCATCCTGGGCCTGTCGCACCTTGATGCGGCAGAGCTTGTCCAGCCGGTCCGCGAAAGCCAGCGTGAAACTGGCCGGCATGTGCTGGACCAGGATGATGGGGGCCGGAAAGCTGGCGGGCAGCTCCGCCAGCACTTTCTGCAGGGCGATGGGCCCTCCCGTGGAGGTGCCGATGGCCACAACGTCGTAATGACGCGCCGCCGTCCGGCGCTGGCTGCCACTACTGCTTTCGGCGGGTTCAGACGCCACGGTGGCTGACTGACGGGAATCGGACCGCTGCCGGCGTTCCGGCGTCGCTGGTCGACGGGGAGCCTGCTCACGGGCGGCGGGGGAAGCAGTATCACTGCTTCCGCTCGCCGGCGCCGATCCTGCACCGGCGCCGGTGCCTCCACCACGGCCGGGATGACTCCGCGCCACTTCAAGCAGGCGCTTGCGCAGGATCTCCTGGAGCCGGCTCGAGGAGCGGGCGATCTCCTCGAAGTTCTTGGGCAGGAAATCCACCGCCCCCGCCTCAAGGGCATCCAGAGTCACGCGCGCGCCCTCGTAGGTCAGCGAGGAGAACATCAGGACCGGGGTGGGACGGCTTTCCATGATCTTCCGGACTGCGGTAATGCCGTCCATGACCGGCATCTCGTAGTCCATGGTGATCACATCCGGGCGGTGTTTCTCAACCAGGCTCAGGGCTTCCTGCCCGTTGGTGGCGGTAGCCACGACCTGAAGCTCTCCGGTGGCGGAGAGAATCTCGCTCAGGCGTTTTCGGAAAAACCCGGAATCATCAACAACAAGGACGGAAACCGTCATCCAAGACTCCAATCACTGGGTCCGGCCCGCGGTGCTGCTGCGCCGGTGAGGCGGACCGGTTGTCAGGCGTAATGCTGCAGGAGGCTGGGCACGTCAAGAATCAGCGCTATAGTGCCGTCCCCGGTGATGGTGGCCCCGGCCATACCCGCCGTTCCCTGGAGCATCTTGCCCAGCGGCTTGATGACCACTTCCTCCTGACCGATGAGCTGATCCACCACAAAGCCCACGCGCTTGGTACCGACCGCAACCACCACCACATGGGCATCGGTATCGTCGGTCTCCACGGAGGCACCCTCGACCAGCCATTTCTTGATGTAGAACAGCGGGTACACGTGATCCCGGACCACGATGCACTCACGCCCGTCCACGATGTTCTTCTTGCTCAGGTCCAGATGGAAGATCTCCACCACGTTCACAAGGGGCAGCGCGAACGGCTGATCCTCGAGTTTCACCATCAGCGTCGGCATGATGGCCAGGGTCAGGGGCACCTTGATCACGATGCGCGAGCCCCGGCCCAGCTCCGAGTCGATATCAATGGAACCGTTGAGCTGGTTGATCTTGGTCTTGACCACATCCATGCCCACCCCACGCCCGGAGACGTCTGAAATCTCGGCCTTGGTGGAAAAACCCGGGGCGAAGATCAGCTGGTAGCATTCGTTCTCCGTCAGGCGGTCAGCCGCTTCCTGCTCGTACACGCCTTTCTCGACCGCCTTGCGGCGCAGCGCCTCGGGGTCCATGCCACCGCCATCATCCTCGATCACCAGCTGGATGTGATCGCCCTCCTGCTCCGCGGACAGCGCCACTCGGCCGACGCGCGGCTTGCCGTTGCGCTCGCGCTCATCCGGCATCTCGACGCCATGGTCCACGGCGTTGCGGACCAGGTGCACCAGCGGGTCGGAAAGGGCTTCGACAAGGTTCTTGTCGAGATCAGTGTCCTCACCGCTCATGCTGAGGTTCACTTCCTTCTCGAGGCTGCGCGCCAGGTCCCGGACAACCCGGGGGAAGCGCCCGAACACTTTCTTGATCGGTTGCATCCGGGTCTGCATCACGGAAGACTGCAGGTCCCCGGTAACCACATCCAGATTGGACACCGTCTTCTGAACGCGCCCGTCTTCCAGTTCATCACTGAGGCGCTTGAGCCGGTTACGGATGAGCACCAGCTCACCCACCATGTTCATGATGTCATCGAGACGACGGGTATCCACCCTGACAGTGGACTCCGCGGCAGCAGCAGCCTGGTCCTTGCCACCGCCCCCACCACCGGAAGCGGGCTTCTGGTCTCCGCCTTTCTGCCCTCCGCCGGCGCCTCCGCCCGCGGACCGGGCCGGTTCGTCCGGCGGAGCCGCCGCACCAGCGCTTCCGGCACTGGCCGCCTGGCCTTTATCGGGTGAAGGGGCGGCACTCTCCTTCTCAGGAGCCGCCGAGGCGGGCGCTTCGGGTTCACTCCCAGAGGCGCCACCCTGGCCGGCGGTCTCCGCCGCATCCGGCTTGAACTGGCCGGGACCGTGCAGCTCATCCAGCAGGGATTCGAACTCATCCTCACTGATTTCATCGTCACTGCCGCTGGACTGGGTCTCGTCTACGGCCTCTGAGTTCCCGCCGCCATCAGCACCGCTACCCCCGGTGCTGATGGCATCCGGATCCGCCGGCGCACCGGCGTGCTTCCCCTCACCGTGAAGCTGATCCAGCAGGGCCTCGAATTCATCCTCGCTGATCTCGTCATCATCGTCCGATGAGCCCGCACCCCCCGAGCCGGTGGACTCACCCGCAGGCGCACCGCCAGAAGCCTCCTGGTCCCCGGGGTTGATGGCATCAAGCAGTTGCTCGAACTCATCGTCGGTGATATCCCCTTCCTGGCCCTCGGCCTGTTGTCCTGCCTGCTGCCCCACGGCCGGCTGGGCGGATCCGGCGCCACCGGTATCCTCGCTTTCCGGTTTCGCCAGCCGCGCCAGCTGTTCAAGAAGCTGTGGGTCGGCGGGTGTGGGCGCCTCGCGGCTGCGGACCTCGTCAAACTGGGTATTGACCACGTCCAGCGCCTTGAGCACCACATCCATCAGGTTCGAATCGACGGTGCGTCCGCCGTTACGCAGCGTGTCAAAGACATTCTCAGCCTTGTGACAGCAGTCCACCAGGGCATCCAGCTGCATGAAGCCTGCACCGCCCTTGACGGTGTGGAACCCCCGGAAAATGGCGTTGAGCAGATCCATATCATCGGGGTTGTTCTCAAGCTGAACCAGCTGTTCAGAGAGCTGTTCCAGTATCTCACCGGACTCAACCAGGAAGTCCTGGAGGATCTCTTCGTCCGCATCCAACGCCATGCAACGTCTCCTTAAAAGCCGAGACTGGACAGCAGGTCGTCAACCTCGTCCTGTCCGGAAACCACATCCTGCTGCGAGTCGTCGACCTGGGGGCCCTCGCCCTTGCTGCTGACATCGCTTTCCTGGCCCTTGTCACCATAGTCATGGACCACACCGGCAAT
>ENA-ORCO01000821-ORCO01000821.1-marine-metagenome-genome-assembly--contig:-NODE-821-length-12202-cov-3.501856_pt1 | contig 12202 bp, 8 predicted proteins | sample MGYA00248633_ERZ508508 | MGnify/ENA primary metagenome ERZ508508 (study PRJEB26179, sample SAMN06268845) | marine metagenome | isolation source: A23 P1 aerobic enrichment on pine of planktonic cells taken...
TCGGCCGCGATACAGTTCGAGAAGGTCGTGTCGGTCGCGTTGTACCCCGGCGAGATGTTCTCGTCGACGCTCCAGGAGACGGTGCAGTGGTCGACGATGTTGTTCACCGTCCCGTCGGAGGTGCGCAGGCCGTCGGGTTCCCAGCCGCTGTCGTTGCCCGCGTCGCCCGGCCGGACGCGGATGTGCTGGACGACACAGTCGTTCGCGTCGACGCGCAGGTCGGCGCGCGTCAGGGTGATCCCCGGTGACGGCGCGGTCTGGCCCGCGATCCAGCACTTGTCGTTGCCGATCGTCAGTCGGTCCTCGGAGAGGTCGATAGTGCCGCTGACCTCGAACACTATCAGGCGAGGCCCGGACTGCTCGACCGCCGACCGGAGCGACCCGGAGCCGGAGTTTTCCAGGTTGGTCACCTTGATCACGTCGACGGTGTCGTCGAACCAGTCGGCCGCGGCGAACCCGTCGTGGGGCGCGAACTGCGACCCCGGTGAACTATCGAGCGGGTGGTCCGGACTCGCCAGCGCCGACGCTGCGCCGTCGATCGGTGCGATCACGCTGGCACGCTGGTTCCCGGTCGCGCCTGCGACACCCGCCGCGACGGATCCCGCGACGACGGTTCCCGCCGTCGACAGGAGGCCGCGCCGGCTCACAGTTTTAGATTCCGCGGCGTTCGAGTCGCGCCCGGACGCATCGCCGGGGGCGCGCTCCGCTCCCTCGTCTCCGCGTCCGCGTTCTCCAGCCATGGGACTACCGTTCGGCTCCTATCGGAAAACAGCTTTGTCCCGAGAATCAGCGCCCAAGTCGCGGCAGATATCGTCTCCGATAGGTTGATACGGCCGGAGTCGACACAGCTAAGCGTTCATGCGTAACACGCGGCTGCATGCCGGGCTGGTAGCGATAGCTACTCTGCTCGTCGTTGCGACGTTCGTACTGCCGGCGGTGGTCGCTGGTGCGTCGGGCGAGACAGCTGGGGCACCGGCCGGAGCCGAGGCACAGGGGATGGCCACGCCGGCCCCGCCGGAGCCGACGGGGTCGGGCGTCGTCAACGTCAGTATCTTCGCCGACGACGGGACGCTCAACGACACTCACCCCCTCTCGATCACCGTCACGAACGCGTCGACCGGCGACACGACCGCGGAAGCGACGACCGAAGATGGATGGTACCCCTTCATCGTCGCGCCGGGGACCTACGAGGTGACCACGAACGCGACCGCCTACGAGAGCGTGACCCTCACCGTGACGGTAGCGGACCGCGAAGAGGTGAACGTCTCGTTCGGCGGTGACCTGAGTATCGCGGAGGCCATCGCCGACAACGAGAACGACGACGGACTGATCGGCGACTTCGAAATCCTCCAGGCGATCGAACTCTGGCGGACGGACGGAACCGTCGATGACACCGGCGGGAAGACGATCGGCGACTTCAAGATCCTCGAGCTGATCGAGATGTGGCGCGACAACACGGAGGTGTGAGTTCATGAGAACACCCAATTGGTACGAAGTAGTGGTACTGGTCGCGGCGGTCGGGCTCGCGTTCGGAATGACGGCGGGCGTCACGGCGGAGCCCGCGTCGGTCTCGGCTGACGGGCCGAGTTCGGCCCAGCCAGGGGACACAGTGACGGTGTCGTTCACCCTGACGAACACTGGGGGCAGCGGGAGTTCGTACATTCTCGACCTCTCGATTCCCAGCGGGTGGAGCGTGCAGAGCCACTCGGACGATGGTGGATCGTGGAAGTCGAGCGACAACAGCTGGCTCTGGCAAACCATTGACGCAGGGAATTCGGTCAATCCCTCGGTGACGCTCAAGATACCGGACGACGCGAGCGGGTCGGGTACGATCGACGCGGAAGCGAAAGACTCCAGCAAGCTGCAGGGGACGGCCTCCCACACCATCAACATCGACACGCCGACGCCGACTCCCTCGCCGACGCCGACCGCGACCCCGACGCCCACGCCGACCGCGACGCCGACGCCGACGCCCACCGCGACGCCGACTGCGACACCCACGCCGACCGCAACTCCGACGCCGACCGCAACTCCGACTGCGACACCGACTCCGACTGCCACGCCCACGCCGACCGCAACTCCAACTGCGACACCGACTCCGACGGCGACGCCGACACCCACCGCAACTCCAACTGCGACGCCCACGCCCACGGCGACGCCGACGCCGACACCGACCCCGGCGAACAGTCCGCCGACGGCCGACGCTGGGTCTGACATCAGAGTGTCCCCGGAAGAGAGCGGCACTCTCGACGGGGCCGAGTCGAGCGACCCCGACGGTGACAGCCTGTCGTACTCCTGGGAGCAAGTGTACACACAGAGCGACCCGGACCTGAACATCGAGGACCCCAACAGCGCTACGATGTCGTTCACCGCGCCCGCTGTCGAGAGCGAGACCACCATCGAGGTCCGGCTCACCGTCTCCGACGGCGCAGGCGGCGAAGACAGCGACATCGTCGACGTCACCGTCGTCCCGTCCACGCCGACCCCGACTCCGACGCCGACGGCCACCCCGACGCCGACAGCCACGCCCATGCCGACCGCGACGGCGACGGCCACGCCGACCGCGACTGCGACTCCGACGCCGACGGCCACCGCGACGGCGACGGCCACGCCGACCGCGACAGCGACCGTGACGGCCACGCCCACTTCGGCAACGACCGTCACCTCGACCGACAGTCCGACCGCCACCGCGACGAGCACGGCCACGGCGGCGCCGACGGCGACTCCGACGCCGACCGTGACGGCCACGGACGCCAGCGAGACGAACGACTCGGTCGAGACTCCCACGCCGACACCAAGTTCGAGCGACGGCGGTCCCGGCTTCACCGTTCTCGTCGCCCTCGCGGCCCTGCTCGTGGTCGCCTGGCGGCGTCGGTAACACCCGCTCGCCGCGCACCGACAGGAAAGCGTTATCACCCGGAGCGTGCCCATGTAGGGCAATGAGAGCGCAAGCGGGCCACACCGACTGCGAGGCCGCGACGCCGACGGCGGAAGCCGACCGTCGCAGCGACCGCGGTCCACGCTCCCGCTCGCGAACGGAGGAATATCGATGAGTAACGACGAGTCCGCCGCGGTCGCCGGCGACCGGAGCGACGACCCGACTGCGGACGTCGCCACCGATGGGCGGTCAGCGGGGACCGGCGGCGCGGCAGGCGACGAGCCAGCGGACCGCGTCGACGCGCTCGCCGCGCAGAACCACCGGCTCCGGACCGCTTACGCGGACGCGACGGCCTCGCAGTACCGGTTTACCGCCGTCGGACTCGTCGGCGTCGGCATCGTCGCGCTGCTCGGCGCCCTCGCGTTCCCGAGCGTCCGCGAGGTGCTCCTGGCTGTGGGCGCCACCGGCGTCGTCCTCGGAATCCTCTCCGTCTACCTCGCCCCCTCGACCGACAGACCCGAGACGCTCGACGCAACACTGTACGGGACGCTCGCCGCGAACCAATCGGGCATCTGTACCGCGCTGGGCCTGTGCGACGAGCGCGCTTACGTCCCGCGCGGGGACGGGCGCGTCCGGCTGTTCGTCCCGCGAGAGAGCCGCGGCGACAGGCCGACCAGAGCAGACCTCCCGAGCGACGCGGCGCTCGCAGACCCGGTCGTCGGCGAGTCAGTCGTCGACGGCCCCGATTCGTCGCGTGGCACCGGTTCGCCGCGCGGCGCCGCGTTCGACCCCACTGGCGCCTCGCTCGTCACCGAACTCGAAACGAGCGACGGCGAACTTGCGGGGCTGTCAGCGGACCGCGCCGCGGACCGGCTGGCCGACGCGCTCGCCGGGCGATTCCGACTAATCGAGCGCGTCGACGCGGTCGCGGATGCGGAGGCCGGCGAGGCCCGCGTCACCGTCGGCGAGAACGCGCTCGCCCCCGTCGATGGCTTCGACCACCCGGTCGTCTCCGTCGTCGGTGTCGGTCTCGCCCGAGCGCTCGACCAACCTGTGACGGTCGCGGTCGAGTCGGACGATGGCGAAGACGGCGACGGCGACGACGGTGATGGCGTCATAGTCGTCTGCCGGTGGTCGCCCGGCGACGAAGTCGACGGGGGCGACAGCCAGTGATCTTCGTCAGCGTCGGCACCTCGAAGTACCCGTTCGTCCGCCTCGTCGAGACGGTCGACCGCGTCGCGCCGGACCTCGACGAGCGCGTGTTCGTCCAGGGCGGGGCGACGCTCGACGCCTACACCCCCGAGAACGTCGAGTACACGGACTTCGTCTCCCGCGAGGAGTACGAACGCCTCGTGAGCGAAGCGCGCGTGTTCGTCACCCACGCCGGGACGGGCAGCATCATCACCGCGCTGAAGGCGGGGACGCCGCCCCTGCTGGTTCCGCGGGAGGGCGACCGCGGTGAACACACCGACGACCAGCAACTCGAAACCGCCGCGGGCTGGGCGGAGCGCGCGGGCCTCTCCGTCGCCCGCTCGACCGACGAACTCGAGCGGTTCCTGCGGGAGGACAGCGTGGCGACGCCCGACCTGAGTGAGGACAGCGGCGGTGCGAGAGACCGACTGCAGGACACCATCGCCGAGATCCTGGCGACGAAAGCCGACGCGACGGGCGGCGACCTCACGGTGGTCTGCCCGAGCCCGCCCGGCGGCCACCTCACCCAGTTGCTCCAGCTCTCGGACGTGCTCGACGAGTATGACACCCGCTATCTCACCTGGGACGAGCAGATCACAGGATCGGTCGCGGGCGCCGAGCCGGTGACCGGCTACCACCTGGAGGAGTTCCCCGACCCCGACATGCTCCGGGACCTGGTCGTCTCGGAGTTCGAAATCGCGCGGAGCCTCCTCTCCGATCCGCCGGACGTGGTGATCTCGACCGGCGGCGGCTCCTTCGTCATCTCCGCCGTCTACCTCGCGAAAGCCCTCGGCGCGGACGTGATCCACATCGAATCGCTGACGCGTTTCGACTCCGCCTCGACGACCGGGAAGATCCTGGCCCCCATCGCGGACCGACTGTTCGTCCAGCACCCGGCCGTCAGGGGCGAGTACGGCGTCCGCGCGGAGTACGAGGGGACACTGTTTTGAGTTCCCGGCCTGTGCCTGCGGACAGACCACATGGCCGACGACGCGCCGTCCGAGTCGGGCACGCCCGCCGAGAGCGGTGAAGCGGCCGATGGGCCCGAACGCGAGTCCCGCGACGCCAGCGACGACTCGCTGGTCGGCCAGCTCGCAGCGGGCGCGGGGGCCGGCGTCGTCGGCAGACTGGGTTCGAAGGCGCTCTCGCTCGTCCTCGAGATTCTGCTCACGCAGTTTCTCGGCCCCTCGCGCTACGGACTGTACGTCCTCGGGAAAAGCGTCGCGCGTATCGCCCAGCGGTTCGCACAGCTCGGCCTCACCGAGGGTGCGGTCCGCTACGGTTCGATCCACTACGAGAGCGACGACGAGGACGCGCTCGCGAACACCCTCACCGCGTCGCTCGCGCTGAGCGCGGGCGCGGGAATCCTCGCCGCAGTCCTCGTCTTCGGGCTCGCGGACCCGCTCGCCGAAGCCGTCTTCGACGACCCCGCGCTCGCGGACCCGCTGCGGTGGTTCGCCGCGGCGATTCCCTTCTACGTCCTGCTCGAAGTCGTCGCCGCCTACTTCCGGGCGTTCAAGCGCATCGACCGCGAGCAGTTGCTGACGAGCGCGCTGCGCCCCGTCGCGAACCTCGCGCTCGTGGGTGGGGCCTTCCTGCTGGGGTATCGGCTCGCCGGCGCCGTCGCGGGGTTCGTCCTCACCGGCGCGCTCGGGGCCGGGGTGGGTCTCTCTCTCCTCCTCCGAGTTCACGATGTCCCCGTCGGATTCCGCGACGGACTCGTCAGCGCGCGCTCGACCGCCCGGCGACTGCTCGTCTACTCGCTGCCGATGATGCTGGTCTCGATGTCCTTCCTCGTCGCGACGCGAACCGACCGGCTGATGCTCGGCGCGCTCGCGACCACCGAGAGCGTCGGCGTCTACAACGTCGCCGCGACGGTCTCGCTGCAGTTCTCGGTCGTCATCTCCTCGCTCATCGCAATCTTCAAGCCGATCATCGCGGACGTCGACGAGAACCGAGACCCCGAGCGCGTCCCCGAACTCTACGGCGTCGTCGCGAAGTGGGCGACCTACGGGACGCTCGCCCTGTTCGTCGTCGTCGCCCTCTACTCTGGCCGGATCCTCTCGGTGTTCGGCCCGGAGTTCACCGCCGCGCGGGACGTGCTCTCCGTCCTTCCCCTGATGTACGTCGCCGGTGCCGTCTTCGGCCCCTGCGGCGCCCTGCTGGCGATGACCGGCCGCGAGCGCATCGAGGTCGTCAACGGCGTCGCGCTCGTCGTCCTCAACCTCGTCGGGAACTTCCTGCTCATCCCCGAGTACGGCGCGCTCGGCGCCGCCGCGGCCGTCGTCGGCGCCGGCGTCCTCGTCAACGTCGCCCAGGTGAATCTCGTCTATCGGTTCTACGACTTCCACCCCTTCGAGCCCGCCCACCTCCTCCGGATCGGTGTGACCGCGGCGGTCGTCGCGGGTGTCGTGTTCGTCGGGCAGGACCTCCCCCTTCTCCAGCGGACGGCGGCCTGCGTCGCCGTGCTCGCCGCCATCGCCGGTCTATTCTACGTCCAGATCGACCCCGCCGAACGCGACCTGATCGACGGTTTTGTTCGGGACGACTGACCCGCTGGCACCGCTCTCAGCAGACGACGCGAGCGCCGCCGGTGGTGTAGACGGTGTTGTAGTCCTCGAGCGGCGCGAGCGAGTACGTCGAGAGGCCGATGCTGCGCGCCCCCGTGCGGACGACGAAGACGTTGGTGCGGACGTTGTTCGTCCGGACGAACAGACAGCCCGCGGCGACCGCCGAGTCCAGCGACTGCTCCTCGTTGATCCGGTCGAGTTGGCCGTAGTCGAGCTGCGGATCGTCGTCGAACATCGTGAAGGAGACGCCGTCGAGCGACAGCGTGTTCACCTCGGCCCCGTGGTCCAGCGTCCACTCGTTGGCGGCCATGTCTTGAGGGCGATAGTGTTTCCCCTCGGGGTCGGCGGTGTTCGCGAAACTGGTGTACGTGGAGTCGCCGTCGATGGCGTAGGCGACGAGCCCGACCTGGTTGATGAACGCGAACACGACGACGAAGATGATCACGGCCGTCGAGAGCGTCTGGGCGTTGACTCGCGGGGCGGTGGTGGCGGTGCTGTCGCCGCTGTCGTCACTGTCGTCGGCTCCGCCGCCCCCGTCGCCAGCATCGTTCCCGCTTCTGCGACGACGCACCAGCGCCGCGACGGAGTCGGTCTGGCGGACGATGAAGACGAACAGACCCACGAGAAGCGGCGAGGCGTAGAGGAACACGCGGGTCACGCCGAGGATGGGTTTGAGGACGAGCGCGCCGAACCACGCGGCGTTGGCGAGGACGAGCACCTCGTGGAAGGTGTCGCCGTCGTGCCAGACCAGGGCGTCGCCCAGTCGGTCGCGCCAGATCCAGCCCGCGATGATCAGTGCGGCGCCGGCCGCCATCAGCCCGACTTCGAGGTAGATGGCCGCCTGTCGCAGGATGTCGATGACCGTCTCGCTTAGCGTCTCGACCGTCGTGCCGACGCTACGGGTGCTTTCGCGGCCCTGCGAGATGCCGGTGACGAGCGAGACGACGAGGCCGACGCCCCGACCCAGGAACGTCTCGAAGGAGGTGCCGCGGCTGTAGAAGAGATAGAAGGCGAGCACGCCGCCGACCGCGGCGCCGTAGAGGCCGACGAGGCGGTCGACCGTGATCCCGCGCGCTTCGGGGAGCACGCGACCGGACAGGAGCCAGAGGGCGAGCGCGAGGGCGGCAGCGAGGCCGACCGGCCCGAGCGTGAACGCACCGGCCGTGTCGTGCAGGAGGAGCGCAGTGGCGATGTAGACCAGCGCCTGGACCGAACGGCGACGGTCGTCGGTCGCCGCCAGCGCGAGGAAGAAGCCGACGATCACCGGAAAAGCGAGGCTCGTCCGGTAGCTCGTCGTCAGTTCGACGAGGAAGGGAAACTGGAAAGAGAGGAGAAAGGCGGCGACGAAGGCCGCGCGAGCGTCGAGCCACGTCCTGGTGAGCCGGTAGATGCCGACCAGCGAGAGGCCACCGAGCGCGGGGAGGAAGTACTTCGCGACGCGGAACGGGGACCACCCCGAGAGAAAGGAGAGGCCGGGCAGGAGCCCGCCGATGGCGAAGTTGTGGTAGAGCCGTTCGCTGAAGATAGCGGTGTCGACGTCGGAGACGAGCGCGCGGACCAGCCGAACCGAGGAGAGGCCATCGACGGCCATCAGTCCCGGCGAGGACAGCGCCTGCGAGAAGGTCATGAACACGCCGGCCGTGGCGACGAAAGCGACGTGGACGCCGCGGTCGGCCGGGTAGCGCAGGTAGAGGTAGACGAACGCGCCGAGCACCCACAGGGTCAAGAGCGTGGTCGGGATTCGCGTCCCGGTGACGCCTTTCGTGACGAACGCGAGCGCGCCGCCGACGACGACCGCGAGCCCCGCCGCCCCCACGGCGAGCGACTGCGGCGTGAGCGTCGGGCGCGGCACCGCCCGCAGGCGCTCCCGGCGAACCGTCCAGAGGGCGCCCAGCACTGCGAGGAAGACGGCGTCGAAGGCGGCGACGAGGCCGACCGTCGAGAAGGGGATCAGCGGCAGGTACCGGCAGGCCGCGCCGAGGGCGGTCACCGCGACGAGCGCGTTCACGAGCGCGAAGTAGGCGAACGTCGTCGGCGACTCGGGCGGGTCGGCCACGAGCGTGAGCGCGACGCCAAGGCCGAGAAACGGTCCCAGGAGGAAGACCAGCCCCGAGAGAGCGCCCGGTAGCGCGACCAGCGTCGCGTGCCAGGCGAGCAGCGTCGCGAGCAGGAGCGCGACGACGCCGACGGCCGCGTCCGCGCGGAGCGCCGCCAGGAGGCGTGTTACGGGGCGGGCGACTCGCGACGCTGCCCGCGACGCGGCTGGCGTCCGTGACCCCGGTTCGGGACTCATGCGGTCACTCGCCGTCTTCCGACGGGCGCCGGTTAGACCCGTCGGACCCGCGGCGGTCCGCGCCGGCGTCGGATCCGCGGCGGTCCCCGCCCGCACCGGATCCACGGCGGCTGGTGCCGCCGTCGGCCTCCCGGGGGTCAGTGCCGCCGTCAGCCTCTCGGCGCTCGGCGCGCCCGCCGGGGCCGTCCGTCGACTCGTGTCGCTCGTCGCTTAGCTGTTCGATCTCGTAGCGCGCGATGGCGAGTTCCTGCTGGAGGTCGGTCATCTCGCGGTGGTAGGTCTTGACCATCGTGTACGTGTAGAAGACGATGAGAAACAGCGAGATGACCGAGAGGACGAGCAGGCCGCGCTCGCCGCTGCCGAAGCCGAGCGACCGGAGGAAGGCGTTGATGTGCCCGATGACGTCGACCGTTGTGACCATCCGCGCGATCGTGTACACCAGCAGCACCGTCCCGAAGAAGGCCCACATCACGAACTCGAAGATGTTCTCGCGGCGGCTCCTGACGAGGCGGACGCTCTGATAGAGCAGGAGCAGGGAGACGGCGAGCCCGATGACGTGGATCGGGACGACCTCGACCATCTATCTGAACAGCAACACCTTGAGCGTCGTCAGGACCATCCGGGCAGGGTACTTGGCGTACGTTTCGAGGTCGAACTGCGACCCCTCCGAATCCGGCGGCATCCGGACTGACACCTCCTCGATGTCGTGGCCGTTGCGGGCGACTTCGAGCGTCTGTTCGAGCGCCCAGTGGCCGTTCGCCGGGCGACCGAGCTCCGCCAGCAGCGATGCGTCGTAGACGCGGTAGCCGCTCGTGATGTCGGTCACGTCGACGCCGCCGAGCAGGTTCGCTTCGAGCGTGAAAAACCGGATGCCGGCGCGGCGCAGCGGCGGGTACTCCTTGTGACTGGAGTTGAGCCACCGGCTGCCGACGACCATCCCCGCGCCGGTCTCGGTCAGTCGCGCGACCATCTCGGGGATGTGCGAGGGGTCGTGTTGCCCGTCGCCGTCGAGCTGGACGACCACGTCGTACTCCTTGCGGAGGGCGAGCCGATAGCCCGTGTGCAGCGCCGCGCCGACGCCGAGGTTCGTGGGGTGGGTCACGACGCCGTCGGCCACCTCGCGAGCGACGCTCCCGGTGTCGTCGTCGCTCGCGTCGTCGACGACGACCACGTCGTCGGCGTACGGTTTCGCCGCGCGGACCACGTCCGCGACGGTGTCGGCCTCGTTGTAGGCCGGCACCAGGACGACGACCGACAGGTCAGAAGGGTCGTCGCCGGCGTCGACGCCCACGTCCGAGAGGTCCGCCGCGTCGCCGTCGCCGGGGACGGGACCGCCCTCGAGCGGTGGGTCGGCCGTGCCGGCCGCTGCTGCGGCGTCGACCGCATCGGGATCGGGCGGACTTTCGGCCGCCTGTGTGTGCTCGGGTTCGACCACCGTCGACTCGGCCGAGTCGGTGCGAGCCCCCGCGGCGCTGGCCTCGCTTTCCTCGGCCTCGGACGGGGTCAGGTCCGTCGAGTCGCCGTGTACGGTGGTCATCGTAATGTACGGCCTCCAGTTTGACAGCCGGATACATTAGCGTACCGGATCAGAAGGCGCGGAGGAAGGTCGGATCGGCATGTTCGCGGCGTCCGGTTGGGGGGCACTCCGATCGCCGGACGGCTCGGTCTGGTCGGCGACTCAGCCGGTCCGGTTGGCGGCTCAGCCGGTCCGGTTGGCGAGAATCGACGTCGGATCGTCCGCGGCTGGCGTCGAGAGGGCGACATCGTCCACCTGACCGGCGAAGTTGGTGTCGCCCGGCGGACCGCCGATGTATAGCGATTGCCCCTTGGGGGGTGCGCCGCCATCAAACGGCCCGCGCTGGACGAGTTCCCCGTCGAGGTAGAGTTCGAGAGTGCTTCCGTTGAAGTTCAGGGTGGCGTTGTGCCACGCGCCGTCGTCGACCCGCGGCCCTTCGAGGTGGCGGAACGACTCACCGTCGCCGAGCGTGGCCGCGATCTGCCCCTTGCTCACTGAGAGACCGTACCCCGAGGATCGGAAGTTTGCCCCGCTTGCGGGGGCATTGGCCGCTATCGGGACGAACCGCCGTTCGGTGCGGTAATCGACCGATTCGGCGGCGCGAAAGCGTGCCGAGAGGGTCACGCCGCCGTCCGCGCTGACGTTCGCCGGTCGCGGGATCGTGACTCGCTGGCCGTCGCGCAACTCGAGGATGCCGTCGCCGGCGACGTTGGTCCACTCGCCGCCGTAGACGAACCCGTGATTCGTGCCCCGCTGGTCGAAAGCGACGGTCCCCTGGCGCTCGTCGAAGGTCCATCTGCTCTCCGGACTGCGGGCGTCAACGGCGAATCCGCCCGTGTGGATGTCGTGTTCCGAGACGGTGACCGACGGGTTTCCGTTCGGACTGCTGTAGTTTCCGGTCTGGGGGACGCGGACGGCGAAGTGGCCGTTCTTCGTCGAGCGGGTCGTCCGCCGGTAGGTGACCGTGTCGTGGACCACGTCGACGCTCGTCTCGACGGTGACTGAGGTGTCGGGCGGCGCGGTGCCGGTGAGGATGGTCCCGTTGACGAGCGAGAACACGCGGCGGTTCCCGCCGGGCGCGCTGTAGACGGCGCGGTACTGCCCGACCGCGTCCACGTCGCCGTGTTCGCTCCCCCAGTGTCGGAACAGCCGCGCGTACATCGTGTCCGCGGCGAACCCGGCGTTGTTGCGCGTCAGCACGACGTAGCCAACGTCGTCTTTCGCGAGGCGTTCGTACCACGCCAGATGACGCGTACTCGTCGCGAACGCGCCGTAGTTCGACTCCGCGTACGTGTAACTGGCCGACTCGCCGTTGACGAAGCGGTTGTAGACGCGGTTCGTGTCCCAGACGCTGAGGACGTAGTTCTCGGGATACTCCAGCCCGCGTTCCTCCGCGTGGCCGTCGATCCACGTCGCGGTGTCGACGATGCCGTCGCCGACCTTGAGCTGTGACCCCTTGACCGGGATCTGGACGAAACTGAACGAGCCGATGACGACGAAAAAGGTCACGATCCAGACGAAGGTGCCCCGCGAGGGGACTTCGAGGCCCGGCACGGCCGACTCGTCGCGGCGCCGGCCCGGACTGCCGGCGCGGCGCGGGGGCGGCCCCCCGGTCCGGCCGGTCGCCGACTCGTCGCTCGCGACGCCGCCGTCGCCGCGTGCGATCGCCGGGAGCGAGTCGTAGGAGACGACCGGCGAGCGGAAGACATCGATCTTCGCCGGGAGGAAGACGAAGGCGTAGCCCGCGAACGGGG
>ENA-ORCO01000823-ORCO01000823.1-marine-metagenome-genome-assembly--contig:-NODE-823-length-12174-cov-3.358436_pt1 | contig 12174 bp, 9 predicted proteins | sample MGYA00248633_ERZ508508 | MGnify/ENA primary metagenome ERZ508508 (study PRJEB26179, sample SAMN06268845) | marine metagenome | isolation source: A23 P1 aerobic enrichment on pine of planktonic cells taken...
CCCGCCGAGCCCCGCGCCGACGACCGTCGCCGATCGGACGCCGGCCGCCGCCAGCACCGCCTCGGCGTCGGCCGCCAGGTCCGCAACGGCGTACGGGCCCGCCGGGGCGTCGGACCGGCCGGCCCCTCTGAGGTCCGTGACGACGCTTCGATAGGGGCCGGCGACCGCGGGGGCCTGCCAGCCCCACTGCCAGGCGCCGTACCCCAGGTCGCCGAGGAAGCAGACGGCGTCGCCGTCGCCGTCGGCGGTGTAGAAAGGCGAGACGCCGTCGTTGGTGGCGGTGGGCATCGGTTCGTGTCGTATCGTGTCGCGTCGCGTTCGCGTCCGGACCTCAGGCGTCCATGACCGCCCGCAGCACGTCGTCGGCGTCGTCGAGGGCGTCGTCGAGGGCGTCGACGTCGGGGCCGCCACCCTGGGCGAAGTCCGGGGGGCCGCCGCCGCCGCCGCCGACCTTGCCCGCGAGGCGGCCGACGACCTCGCCGGCGTTGATCGGGACGCCGTCGGGGACGCCGACGACGATTTGTGCGCTCCCGCCGACGTCGCCGCCGAGGACGGCGACCCGTCCCGCCTCGACGATGGCGTTGGCCTGCGCCCGGAGTTCGTCGGCGTCGACGTCGAGGCGCCGGATCTCGGCGGCGGTGCCGTCGACGTCGACCTCCTCGCCGCCCGCCGCGGCGCGGGCCTCCGCGAGTTCCTCCTTCAGGCGGTCGATCTGTTTGCCGCGTTCCTTCCACTCCTCGAAGAAGCGCTCGGCGGTCTCGGGCACCTCCTCGGGGGCGACGTCGAACACCTCGGCGGCCCCGTAGAGGGCGTCCTCGGTCTCCTGGGTGGCGCGGATGGCGGCGTCGCCGGCCGCGAAGACGATCCGCTCGACGCCGTCCTGGACGGGTTCGGTCGTGAGGATCTTGACGACGCCGATGTCGCCGGTGCGGGTGACGTGGGTGCCGCCACAGGCCTGGACGTCGTCGCCGACGTGGATCAGTCGGATCTGTTCTCCCGGCGGAACCCCGCCCTGGTAGAGGTCGAAGCCGTGTTCCTCCTCGGCCTCGTTGCGGTGGGGCCACTCCTGGGTGACCGCCAGGTTGTCCGTGATGACTTCGTTGGCGACGCGTTCGATCTCCTTGACCTCCTCGCGGGAGATGCGCTCGTAGTGGCGGACGTCCAGCCGCGAGCGGTCGGTGCCCTTCTGGGCGCCGGCCTGGCGGACGTGCTCGCCGAGTACCTGACGGGCGGCGTAGCCGATCACGTGTGTCGCGGTGTGATGGCGCATCAGCGCGCGCCGGCGTTCGACATCGATCTGTCCGCGGACGAACTCGCCCTTGCCGGGGTCGGCGTCGGTCCGGTGGAGGATCACCCCGTCGCGGACCTGGACGTCCTCGACGTCGACCGAGACGTCGTCGGTCGCGAGGGTGCCCGTGTCGGCCGGCTGGCCCCCGCCCTCGGGGTAGAACATCGTCTGGTCGAGCACCACGTCGTAGCGGTCGTCGTCGCGCTCGAACACCTCCAGCACGACGGCCTCGAACTCGATGCGCTGCTGGTCCTCGTAGTAGAGCTTCTCCGTGTCCGGGAGTTCGCCGAGCCGATCCGCGTAAGGACGTTCCTCGGCCGCTTCGACGACCTCGCCGCTCCCGTGGCGCTCGGCGACGCGGCTGGCGATGTCGTCGGGAATCTCGACCTCGGCGCCGAACTCCGCGGCGACTTCGGCGATGATGTCCTCGTGGACGCCGTGGGAGTCGTACAGTTCGACGACCTCCTCGGTGGGGATCGGCTCGCCCTGGTCGGCGTACTCGCGGGCGAGCTGGCGGACCCTGCGCGTGCCCCGCTCCAGCGTCTCCTGGTACTTCTCGACCTCGGAGCGGACCATCGCGCGGACGGTGTCGCGGTTGTCGTAGCCCAGCCGCTCGGCCTGCATGTCGACGAGTTCGTCCAGCGGCGCGTCGACGCCGACGGAGTCGACGAGGCGCTTGGTGCGCCGGAGGACCATCCGGGCGAGATAGCCCGCGCCGACGTTCGAGGGGACGATCTCGTCGCCGAGCATGTACGCGAGCGTCCGGCAGTGGTCGGCGATGGCGTAGACGTCCTCCAGCGGTTCGAGCAGCGCGACCAGTTCCTCGGTCTCGACGTCGAGTTCGGCGGCGATCTCCGAGCGGGCGGCCTCGACGTCCTCGACCTCGTCGATGTCCATCTGGCCGGCCATCGTCGCCGCGCGGCGGACGACCTCTTCCTCTTCGGCGGTGTAGTCCAGCCCGGCGTTCTCGCGGAGGAAGTCGATCGTCTCGGGGTAGACGGCCTCGTAGACGGTGGGGGTGCCCTGGGACATCCAGGCCCAGCGCTCGATGCCGTAGCCGGTGTCGATGACCCGTCGGTCCATCTCCGAGTAGGTGTGGCCGTCTTTCATCTCGACGTCGCCGTCGGGGTCGCGCTCGAACTTCATGAACACGAGCGTCGCGAGTTCGAGCCCGCGGTAGATGACCTCGAAGGCGGGCCCGGCGTTGCCGCCGCCGACCCACGGGTCCTCGATGAAGGTCACGTCCTCGACGTCGGCGCCCACCTCGCGCAGGAGTTCGACGCAGTACTCGACGCACTCTTCTTTCCAGTAGATCTCGCCCTCGTAGGCGTAGTCGGTGCCCTCGTCGGCGTTGAACGCGTGGTGACCGCCCATCTCGAAGGCCATCGTGTGCCGGCCGGTCTTGCCGACGTTGTCGATGTCCTGCATCCGGATGCAGGGCTGGGAGACGACCAGTGGGTTCGCGGGCGGGGGCGACTCGCCACTCGTGACGTGCGGCTGGAAGTCGTAGATCGACGCCTGCGTGAGAAGGACGTCGTCGCGCCAGCGGCTGGCGGCGACGGGGTAGGGGTCGATCCGCCCGTGGCCGCGTTCCTCGAAGAAGCCACAGAAGGTCTCGCGCATCTCCTCCAGGGTATACGAGTCGGCGAAGCCGGGGTCGCCGATGAAGTCGTACTCCTCGCAGGGGGGTTCACCGCAGGTCTCGCGGGACGTGTCGAGCGTCCAGAAGTGGGCCCCACACTCGGAACAGGACTTCCGCTCGAAGCCCTCCTCGGCGAAGTAGTCCAGCCGATATTCCTGTTCGAGGTCGCTCATTCGTTGGGCGACTAGTGGCCGAGCGGCGGGTAAAACAGTTCCGAAGGGGCGGTGTGGCCTGTCACGCTCCCGCGTGGGGGCCGCGCCGTCGACCTATCGCCCGTTGCCGCGGTCGCCGTCGTGGCCGTTGCCGCGGTCGCCGTCGTGGCCGCGCTCGTCATCGTCGGCCTCGTCGTCCGTTTCGCGCTCGTCGTCGCCGTCCGACTCGCTCTCGTCGAACTCGCGTTCGAGTTCGCCCTCGCTGTCGCCGATTTCGACTTCGATCTCGAGTTCTTCGGCGTCGTCGCCGACGCTGAGGACGAACTCACCGTCGGCGTTCGTGACGCCGTCGGGCCCGTCGTCGACCGAGACCGTCGCGTTCGCGACCGCCGAGCCGTTCTGCGTGACCACGACCGTCGCGTCCTCGCCGGGCGCGACCGCCTCCGCGAAGGCGAGCGTCAACCCGTCGTCTTCGTCCAGTTCCCACTCGAGTTCGGCCTCGGCGTCGTCGGCTTCAACCTCGACTTCGAGTTCTTCGGCGTCGGCCGGAACCGACACGACGTACTCGCCGTTCGCGTCGGTCACGCCGTCGGGACCGTCGTCCACTTCGACGGACGCGTTCGCGACCGGGACCCCCTCGTGGGTGACCCGGACGGTGACGTTCTCGCCGGGCGTGACGGGGCCGACGAACGCGGCGTCGAGCGAATCCTCACCGACCCGTTCGATCGGCACGTCGGTCCCCGACTCGCCGACGACGGGTTTGAGAATGTACTTCCCGCTGTTGCCGGCCTTGTGGACCGAGACGTCGTAGACGAAGTCGACCTCCGAGCCGTTCTCGACGGTGAACTCGCTGTTGAGCTGGAGTTTGCCGCTCGGGAGCTTGACGTTCGCCGACTCGCCGTTCGTGAGCGTCGCGTTCACCTCGTCAACGTACATGAAGACCTTGTCGTACTCGCCCGCGGGGAGGTCGAACTGGCTCAGCAGCGTCGCGTTCGCCCCGCGTAGTTCCGACAGGTCGACCGACGTCGCGTTGACCTCGCGCGTCACCCAGCGGCCGTCACCGTCTTCCTCGTCGTCGTCCTCCTCGGCCTCGTCTTCCGACTCGTCTTCGTCTTCGGACTCGTCTTCGGACTCAGATTCCGATTCGCCCTCGGATTCACTCTCCGACTCCGACTCGTCTTCCGAGTCAGTTTCCGCGGTGTCCGTGTCCATCGCGGCAGCGCCGTCGTCGGTACTGTTCTCGTCGTCACCGGCGCTGTCCACCGGCGTCGCAGTCGCGGTGGCCGTCGGCGTGGCGGTGGCCGTCGGCGTAGCAGTTACCGTCGGCGTCGCGGTCCCGTTGGTCTCGGCCGTCTCGGTCCCGTTCGTCTCGGTGTCCGTCTCGTTCGCGTCCGCGTCGTCGGTCTCGTTCGTGTCCTCGGCCGGGTCGACGAGGTGGAACTCGACGGTGGAGACGGTGACGTTCAGGTGTTCGAAGTCGTCCATGTCGTTCGGGCGGTCGCTCACGTAGAAGTTGACCGTCCCCGAGTCGCCGGCGGCCGAGTCGCTCCCGGTCGCGGCGTCCGTCTCACCGGGGGCGTCCGTCGCGCCGTCGTCAGCAGCCGTGTCCGACAGCGGCGTCGCGCCGCCGAGACTGCTCGCACAGCCGGCCGTCGCGACCAGCAGCGTCACCGCGATGGCCGCGATGGCGCGTTTCGTCCCGATGTCGCTCATCGCGACACCCCCCGCGCCCGCCGCGCTGTCTTCGCACTCGATGCCTCGTCGGTCCCGAACCGCCGTGCTTGCCACATCGTACCCCCATCTTGTGGCCCCACCACCGTATAAAAAGGACATAGCGAAGCCGGATCAACACCGATTAACGCGGATTTCCACTGCGACCGAGACCGATTCAGTCGTGCGGTTTTCTGCGACACCCACCGAGAATGGCGGTAAACGGACGGTGGATTTTTATACGAGTTTTCGGCGGCCGGTCGACGGTCGAGTGTCGCCGGCCAGCGCGGATTCCGACACGCGTTTACCGGCCCGTCGCCGAGGACGGGTATGCGCGTCACCTTCCTCGGAACGAGCGGCGCGGTACCGACGACGCGGCGCAACACCAGCGCCGTGTTCGTCAACCGGGAGGGCGACAGGCTCCTGTTCGACTGCGGCGAGGGCCCCCAGCGCCAGATGATGCGCTTCGGAACGGGCTTCGCCGTCGACCACGTTTTCATCACGCACACCCACGGCGACCACGTCCTCGGGCTCCCGGGGCTGGTCCAGACGCTCGATTTCAACGGCCGGGACGCGCCGCTGGCGATCAACGCGCCCCACGGCACGCGCGGCCGCATCGAGGACGTCGTCGGCATCGCCGGCACGGACCCCGACTTCCCCGTCCGGATAAACCAGGTCGGCCCCGGCGACACCGTTCTCGACGGCGGCGACTACGAGGTCCGCGGCGTCCGCACCGCCCACCGCACCCAGTCGCTCGGGTACGCCATCGTAGAAGACGACCGCAACGGCCGGTTCGACCGCGAGAAAGCCGAAGAGGAACTCGGGATCCCGCCGGGCCCGAAGTACTCGAAACTCCACCGCGGCGAAGCGGTCGAACACGACGGCCGCACGGTCGAACCCGACGAAGTCGTCGGCCCGCCGCGCCCCGGCCGGCGGATGGTCTACACGGGCGACACGCGGCCGGTCGACGAAGTGCGCGACGCCGCCGAAGACGCCGACCTGCTGATCCACGACGCGACGTTCGCGAGCGACTGGGCCGACCGGGCGCGCGACACCGCGCACTCGACAGCCCGCGAGGCCGGCGAACTCGCCAGCGAGGCCGGCGCGAAGCGACTCGCGCTCGTTCACGTCTCAACGCGCTACGCGGGCGACGTCTCGCCCATCGAGCGCGAGGCCGGCGAGGCCTTCGACGGCGAGGCGTTCGTCCCCGACGACGGCGACCGGATCGAGGTGCCGTTCCCGGACGAGGTCGACGCGACCGAAAGCGACGCGAACGCGCAGTGAGCGGCGCGCCCTACGCGGCCAGCCGCTCGCGCTCGTCCTCGGAGAGGGCGACCCACTCCGAACTGCGCTCCCAGAGGTCGCGCTGTGCCGACCGGTCGTGGCTGGCCTCGGCGGAGCGACTGCGCTCGCAGTCCTCGAAGTACTGGCCGTTGGCGTCGGCAGCGGCCCGGGACCCGACGAGATAGGTCGGCGTCGCAGCGGCCTCGGCCGTCGAGTCAGTCACGTCGACGACCTTGCCGACGAGGCCGAAGAGTCGCCAGCCGAGCGTCATGAGCGGCGACGCCTCGCGGGCGAGGGCAGTCGCCGGCGTCGCGCCCGGGTGACAGGCGTTGGCGACCACGCCGTCGGGGAGGCGGCGCGCGAGTCCGTAGGTGAACATGACGTTCGCGAGTTTCGACTGCGCGTAGGCCGCCATCCCGGCGGGCCCGTCGGGCCCCCGCGCCCCCGAGAGGGTCAGATCCGCGCGCATGTGGACCTCCGAAGAGACGGCGACCACGCGGGCCGGGTCGCCCTCGTCGCCACCAGCGTCCCCTCCCGCTCGGAGTCGGTCGCAAAGCAGGTGCGTCAACAGGAAGGGCGCGAGGTGGTTCACGGCGAAGGTCGTCTCGACGCCGTCCTCGCAGCCGGGGACCGAGACGAGGCGGCGCTCGCGCTGCCACGTGCCGGCGTTGTTGACGAGGCCGTGGAGGGCGTCGATGTCGTCGCGGACGGCCGCGGCCAGGTCGCGGACCGCCGACAGGTCGGCGAAATCGGCGCGGTAGAACGCGTGGTCGTCGCCGGGGAGCGCGTCGACGGTCGCCCGACCCGCTTCGCGGTCCCGGCCGTGGACGAGGACCGTCGCGCCCGCCGCGGCGACGTTGTTCGCGATCTCACGGCCGATACCGCTTGTCGACCCGGTGACGAGAACGACGTCGTCCGTGGAGAGGGCGTCGGTACGGTCGGGGCTGGCGGCTATCATCGAGCGGGTTTTCACTCTCACCCGTGATAATACCCCGGCGCTCGGCGACTGCGAGGCCGGGAGCGGTCGGTCAGCCGAACCGGTCGAGCGTCCGAACGAGTCCCCCGGCTGCGGCCGTCACGCGAGCGTAGCCGGCGTGGATCCGGTCGACGAGGGCGGCGGGGAGCACACGTCCCCAGCGGACGAACGACGAGAAACCGCCGACCGGGTAGCGCGCCCGCGGGGACGACGCGGTGGCGGCCCCGAGGACCGTCTCGGCGACCCGTTCGGGGTCGGTCGCGAGGGGGTTGCCGTCGAGCATCCAGCCGTCTTCGAGCGCGTCGTACACCCAGTCGTAGCCCGCGGTCCGGGAGCGGTCGGCCAGCGACGCGCGGGCGCTGTCGCCGAAACCGGTGTCGACCCACGCGGGTTCGACCAGCGAGACGGCGACGTCGGTCTCGCGGAGTTCGACCCGGAGCGCGTCGTGGAGCGACTCGGTCGCCGCCTTCGCCGCCGCGTAGACGCCCACGCCCGGCGCCGCCGAGAACCCGAGGACGCTGGAGACGGTGACGATCCGGCCGCCCGACTCGCGGAGCGCGGGCAGGGCGGCCCGGGCGAGGGCGTGTGGCCCGTGGACGAGCACGTCGAACTGCGCGCGGCTCTCGGCGACGGGCACGTCCTCCACCGGTCCCGCCGCCGCGTAGCCGGCGTTGTTGACGAGACAGTCCAGCCGCCCGGCCTCGTCGACGACTCCTGTGACGACCGCCTCGCAGGCCGCTTCGTCGGTCACGTCGAGCGGTCGCGTCTCGCAGCGCTCCCGGACGCGGTCGGGCAGTGGCGTCTCGACGTCGGTGGCGTAGACGCGCCACCCCTCCTCGGCGAAGGTCAGCGCGATAGCGGCCCCGATGCCGCCGCCCGCACCAGTGACGAGCACGACCCGGTCGGCGTCGGTCGACTCCGGTCGCACGTCAGGCGAGGGGGCGCTCGCCGGCAAAAGCGTTCCGGCCCCTCACGTCCCGGGGCGCTCGCCGTCGACGAAGCCGGTGACGAGCGCAGCCTCGGCTTTGCGGAGGAGTTCGCCGGCGGTGCTGTGCGCGCAGTCGAGTTCGGTGGCCACGTCGTCCACGTCGCCCGTCCGCGGGACGGCGTAGTAGCCGACGTCGACGGCCGTCGCGAGCGCCGCGCGCTGGCGGTCGGTCAGCCGCGCCGGGGCCGGCCACCGCCGGAAGGGCCGCACCCGCTCGATGCGCGCCTCGAGCAGGTCGGACAGCTCCTCGTAAAAGGCGCCGAGACCGTCGGACTCGCCGACGGCGTCGAACCGCACCGTCCCGCTGGCCGCGAAGGTGACCGGCGGCCGGAAGACGGCCCGCGCCCGCTCGACGAGGTCGATCACCGGTTCGCCCAGTCGGTAGTCGGACTGGCGCGTGAACGCGTAGGTCCCGCCGTCTTCGGCGGGGACGAGCCGCGTTGCCGTCGTCTCGACGGTCTCCAGCAGGGCCGCGACGGCCGACGGCGGGCCGTCGTACCACGCCAGCGCCGTCACCGCCGCGGTCGGTCCCCACTGCAACAGCTCCATCCGCGTCAGCTCGTGGTCCGTCCGCTCTATCTCGTGGTCCGTCCGCTCCGTCTCGTGGTCCGTTCCCCGCTGTCCCGCCATCAACTCCCGGTGGATCGGATGGGCGAGGTCGTCGCCGTACTCGACCGCGAAGGTGACCTGCTCCACGCCAGAGACGTTCGCCGCGGTAACTGATAAAAGACCGTATGCATCCGGGATCCAATCTACGGGCGTCGCGACAGTAGATGGTACCAATGACACGGGCACAGCGTTCGTCGGCGGACGAGCGGGCGGTCACGGGATCGGCGTCGGCCGACTCGGCCTCGACAGCTACCGGGCCGAGGTCGCCGCCCGTCGAATCCGTGCTGGAGACGGCGGAGACGACCCGAACCCGAACGGTCGCCGGTCCGGACGGGCGGACGGTGGCCTACGCCGAGTACGGCGACCCGGGCGGCGTGCCCGTTCTCTTCTTCCACGGGACGCCCGGGTCGCGGCTGCTCGGTGCGCTGTTCGACGGACCGGCCCGCGAGCGCGGCGTCCGTCTGCTCGCGCCCGACCGACCGGGGTACGGCCAGTCCGACCCCTGGCGCGGCCGGACGCTCGCCGATACCGGCGCCGTCGTCGCGCCGGTCCTCGACGACGCGGGGGTCGAGTCGGTCAGCGTCGTCGGTTTCTCCGGGGGCGGCCCCCACGCGCTGGCGCTGGCCGCGACACGCGGCGAGCGAGTGCGGTCGGTCGACCTCGTCGCGGGCGCCGCGCCGCCGGAGTGTATCGAGAGCGAGCCGCGACCACAGCGTGTCCTGGGAGCGCTCGCGACGCGGACGCCGCGGTTGCTCGGTGGCCTGCTCCGGGTTCAGGCGTTCGTCGCCCGCCGCGGGTCGCCGTCGCTGGTCGTCTCGCAGTACACGAGCGAGGACAGCCCCGCTCTCTCTGACGACGTCGCCGCGCTCGTCAAGCGGGACTTCTGCGAGGCGCTCGCTCGCTCGCGCAACGGCGTCGTCACCGAGAGCCGACTGTTCGCTCGCGAGTGGGACCTCTCGCTCGGACAGGTCGGATGTCCGGTCCGACTCACCCACGGCGAGCGCGACGAGAACGTCCCGGTCACCGCCGCGCGCCGACTGACCGAGCGGCTCCCGGACGCGACGCTCTCGGTGACGGACGCGGACCACCTCCACACGCTGCTGGGCAGTCGCGGATCCGTCCTCGACGCGCAGGTCGCGGCCGCAGAATGAGCACGGTCGCGGTGTCCGCGCCGGACTCGGGCCGGCCGTTCAGACCTCGGGTTCGACGTACACCTTGCGCACGCTGTCGTTCGCGTCCATCAGCGCCTCTTCGATGGCGGTGATCTGCTCGTCGACCTCGGTGCCGCTGAGGCCGGGGCGGAACTCGACGTCGGCCGAGACGACGATGCGCTCGGGACCGAAGTAGACGGTTCGAAAGTCGACGATTTCGTCGACGTCGTCCCAGCCGGTGACGATGTCCCGCAGCGCTCGCTCCTCGTCTTTCGGCAGGCTCTCACCGAGGATGAGCCGCTTGTTCTCCCAGGCGAGCGCGACGGCGAAGCCCATGAGCATGATCCCGATGAGCAGGGCGGCGATGGCGTCGTACACGGGGTCGCCGGTCTGCTGTTCGAGGAAGACGCCCCCGAGCGCGAGGAACAGCCCCGCGAGCGCGATGGTGTCCTCGGTCAGCGCCGTGAGCGTGGTCACGTCGCTGGTCTTGCGGAACGCTTCGCGAAAGCCCGACCAGTCGTTTTCCTCGATCTGGATTTTCATCGCGCTGTAGGCCTTCTTGAACGCGTACGTCTCGAAGAGGATCCCGATCGAGAGGACGGCGTAGTTGACGAGCACGGGGTCGAACCCCGGCGCCTGGAAGGAGATGAAGAGAAAGTCGACGGTGTCGGCGCCGCCGGCGTGGCCGCCGTGTGTGGTCAGCGCGTTGTAGCCGTGTTTGGCGGACTCCCAGCCGGCGATGCCGAACAGGAACACGGAGACGAGAAAGGCGTAGAAAAACTGCGCCTTGCCGTAGCCGAAGGGGTGGCGTCGGTCGGCGTCGCGGCCGCCGTAGCGGATGCCGATGAGCAGGAACACCTGGTTGCCGGTGTCGGAGACGGAGTGGTACGTCTCCGACAGCATCGCCGCGCTCCCGGTCAGCAGGAAGCCGACGAACTTCAGGATCGCGATGGCGCCGTTGGCGAACAGCGCCGCCAGCACGACCGACTTGCTACTTGCCATTGCCCGGGGCTCTCCCGGACGAATCAAAACGCTTGGGTTTCGGTCGACATCGACCGGTTCCGGGCCGATAGCCACTTGCCGACCGCCCGCCTACCGACGAGCGTGATCACGGTCGTCTCGGACACGCACGGCACCGACGGACACCGACTGACCGGCCGAACGCTCGCGGCCGTCCGCCGGGCCGAACTGGTCGTCCACGCGGGCGATTTCACGACGGAAGCGGTCCTCGACGCCATCGAGGCGGAGGTCGGCGCCGACGCGGAGGCTGTCGTCGGCGCCGAGACCGGTGCCGGCGACGCGCCGGCAGCGCCCGCGTTCGCAGCCGTCCACGGCAACAACGCGACCCCGGCGGTCCGCGAGCGACTGCCGGCCACGCGCGTCGTTGCCCACGCGGGGGTCAGGATCGTCGTCGTCCACGGCCACGAACACGACGCGACCGCGCTCTCGCTGCTCGCGCGCCAAGAGCGGGCCGACCTCGCCGTCGTTGGCCACTCCCACGAGCCCGACTTCCGGGCGGACGGACCCGTCCCCGTCCTCAATCCGGGGAGCTACGCCGACCCACGGTGGTACCGGCCGGCCCACGCGGAACTGGAGCGGACCGATAGCGGCCTCGACGGCCGACTGGTCTCTCCCGAGGGTGACGTCTTCCACGAGTTCTCCGTCACCGTCGACTGATACGGTCGGTTGTATCGATTTGCCAGTGATTCGCCGGGCGGTCCGGCGAATCCCGTAAATGACGTACAACCGACCGTATGAGCGGTCGTCGACGAGGCTGGAGCGTCGAAAAATGGCCGCGCGGAGGGCGGAACCGAAGCGGGGGGCGGAACCGAAGCGGGGGGAGAGCAGACAGCCGCGGAGGGCGGTGGGACCGACGGAGGGCAGCGGTGGACCGCGAGCGCCCGGCGTCCGGGGAGGGCCGAAGGGGCGGGGCGCACTCCTGACTACGACGGCCCTTTCAAAGTAGGCGGCGAAAAGTCAAACAGCCGTTTCACTTTCGGGAGTGTCGCGCGTCGACCGGGCAGATCCGACACGGTCGGCCGGATCCGGTCGCGGTCGGTCACTGGCCGACGTACCAGACGACGAAGCCGGCGGCCAGCACGGTCGCGCCCCCGAGGAAAAAGAGGACGCCGGGCGAGAGGCCACCAGCGCCCGCGGCATCGGCGGTCGCGGTGGCGGTCTCGGTCGTCACGTCGGCGACGTTCATCCCGCCGGGGGTAGGCGTCCCCGCGAGCGCGGCGGCGCCGTCGGCCTCGGTCGCCCCGCCTGGACCGCCGGCGCCGCCGCCCGACCCGCTCCCGAACAGCGACTCGAGGCCGTCCCCGAACAGTTGCTGGACGGCGAGGCTGGCGGCGGCGAGGACGCCGACGCCGCC
>ENA-ORCO01000825-ORCO01000825.1-marine-metagenome-genome-assembly--contig:-NODE-825-length-12165-cov-3.330162_pt1 | contig 12165 bp, 10 predicted proteins | sample MGYA00248633_ERZ508508 | MGnify/ENA primary metagenome ERZ508508 (study PRJEB26179, sample SAMN06268845) | marine metagenome | isolation source: A23 P1 aerobic enrichment on pine of planktonic cells taken...
AACCAATGATTCTCCGGTTTCCTCGTTTTGATTAATTGCCTCGACGATTCCGTCGCCAATGAGCTTCTCGGCGTGATCGAAATCGTCTACCGTACTGTCTCCTCGGCCGTGTGGTTGTTTCGTCCAGTCGATGACATCCCCTGACTCCCCGGAGACGGTGACAGAGCAAGCAGTTGTACTCTGATCCCCAGTTACACTCAAGCCGATGATGACATCTGCGTGTAATCCTTCCTCTAACAGGAATGGGCGCACGCCGAGTTTCGATGCTAAATCGGTTGCCGTATTCCTGAGTGAATAACTCTCATCTCGATTGCGCTCCTGCTGGTAGTTCTCGTGGCGAATGTGCTGGACCGGCTTTCCGTTCACGGCATTGATCACGTCATAATATTCTGTCTGGCTATCGCCGGTCAGGTACGCGAACGCACCCGTGACTTTCGGAGCAAACTCCTCTTTCCACTGGTCGTACTCGGAACGACTCTCGAAACTCACACCGCCAGGCCGCTCTTTCAGATCAAGATCGGCGTACCGTTTCACATAGGACCGAATATCGTCGAATGCATCGAACGCTGTTTGACGGGTGGAGTCCGTATGGAGCACCGCAACCCAGGGTTCGTCCATCGGCTTCCGTTTCGGGCCGAACTCTTCGAGATAGTCAAGAGTCCGATACTCCCAGACATCCCTGGTTATGTCTCCTGAGCTAGTCAGATCAGACGTACCTACTTCTAATACCGTATCGTCTCCGAAGCTAAGCGCCGGAAAACCGAACGTGTCGACGCCGTCTCGAATTGGGGTGTCAGCGACATCAGCTTCGTGATCTCCGAGACGGATATAGTGAACTGGACGAATCCACTCCTGGACTTCTTCCCAGCGTTCGTCTGCCTCAAGCGTCGACGCCTGTGTGGTCACCTCTTCCTGGTTGGGAATCAGTCGCAGGAGTGATGGTGCGGCATCGTAGGTTCGATTTCCTCGAGAATACTTGTACTTGACAACGGGTTCATTCGGATCGATTTTCCCAGCCCATTCACTCCCGTAGTTGCTTTCGACGAAAGAGAGAACCGAAGTCGGCTCTCCATCGATATTCATCGTTTCGTCAGTGACGACGGCGTCGGAAACCGAGTGTAATCGTACCGGTTGTGGTTCAGGACGGTCGAAGAAAAAGTAGCGGCGGCCGTCCCCAAACTGGTTGATGACTTCTGATTCTCCTTGGACATTGAGGCGATCCGCCAACGTCCGTTCGTCGACGAATTTTCGGGTGGGGTCGAGGCTGAGCATGAAGCCGAATCCAGATCGATAATCAATGCTAGTCCGAATCCCGCGGTACATCTCGTAGACTGCATCTTCGCCTCGAACAGTTCGAATGGGATCGGCTTCGTAGAAGTTCCCCCGCTCGTTGTACTCCCAACAGTCGAGGACCGACGTGAGATATGACCCAAATCCATCCCGAAGCGCCTGGCCCAGAGCCCCTCGATGACGAGGATTTTCTGGGTCGAGAGTTGTTTTGTATTCCAGACTTAGAGTTATCCCGTCCGCGTCAACCTCCGGGGGCTCATGCTCGTGTCCGAAGACTGCGATGTACCAGTTGCCATCGCCTCCTCGGATACGGTGAGCTTCTCCCCACGTTCGATTCGAGAGGATGTTCTCAAAGTGAGCTAGCTCCGAGTATGGATTATCTGGGAGTTCGGCGGATATCTCGTAGATTTTCGCGGGAATATCAGGGACCGATATCTGGAACGAACTGAGGAACTGTCCCATTTTCATTGATAATTTATTGGACCCCAGTTAGGCGTTTCGGGGTCTGCTAGTCCCTTCCTTTTCGATCCGTTTGAATGGCAATCTGGATTACTGGATCTGGACAGCATCTCCGTGCCGCTCTAGAATCTGCTTTTCGACTAAGCGGGTAATCGCATCGTCAACAGCATCCGCCTGGTCGTCAGAAAGCGCTCTCACGTTCGAGAGGACGCGGTCTCGAATGTTCTCCACATCGGTCACTCCATCATCAACCGCACCCAAGACCGTGTACTCAACCTCGAACGCTGTCGCGAACGCTGCGATACGAGAAGTGAACGTATTCGGAAGACCCGATAGCGAATTGACCGCCATTTCGATGGTGAACAGCGGATGAGATCGGTCGCGGATGTGTCGTGCTTCAGTCGAACCAGTGTTGAACGGCCGCTGTTCGTCGATTTCGGTCAGAATGGATTCGTAGTCGAGGCCACGCTGGGCGTACTTCCGCATGTCCTCGATGTCGCGCCGGCGGCCACTCGCCAGGTCACCACCCGAGACCGCTTTCAACAAGAACATATCCTCGTCTGAGAGGATGAATGCGGTCGCATAATCGCCGGTCCAGAATTCCTCGGCCCGGTCATGCATTCGCTCGGTGATCCAGACCTTCCCGACGACCTGACGCTCGAAGAGATCGATCAGAAAACCTCGGTCTTCGTGATGGAGTTCGACAGTTTTTCCGACCCCTTCGAACGACTCTGTCGGCTCGTCAACCACCGCGAACCCTTGTGCCTGAAGCGCCTGGTAGACGTGCTCGAACTCGGAAACAACACCCAGCGCAAGGTCGATGTCCTCGGTCTGATCTTTCAGCCCGCGAACCGTCATCGCCGAGCCGCCGAGGAGATACACGTCTACGGATTCCGAGAGCCAGTTGTCGAACTCTTCGAGGAATGCTCTGATCGCATCTCCACCTTTGAACACAGTCATGAGACACCGTACTGCTCTTTGAGAGCGATAAATTCTGATTCACTCGGGAGGAAGACCGGGAGGTCCTCGGATATCTCGAACTCTCCGTGAAGGGGTCGGTACATCGCGGCCACTGCTGTCTCCAGGTCGTACCACCTTGCCGTGTCTGTGAGGGTATCTTGGTCGATGTCCAGCTTTTCGATCAACAGCATCGAATAACTGACGCGGCGAGAGCCACTATCGAGGACGAGGGTGTGACACACCACCTCCGATGGTGTGAGATCCTCGTCGGGGGCGTACCAGAATGCTGGTTCGCCAGCGAGGAAGAACTGCAGGCCGTACTCTTGGAATCGTGCGAGTCCAGTCACCCGCCAGTCAGCAGCTGATTCTAGTGCGGACGTATCCGCCGACGTTTGGACGCGAACAAGCGCCCGCTTCGGGTCGCACCACTCGACAGTCGCACTCGAAGCAAGTTCTCGAGCTCGCGAGCGGTGTTCGTGGGTCACGACTTCTCGGGCGAACGTCAGCAGTGGCGAGAGGTCATCGGTCAACGCATATTCGGGTCCGGACGGCGACAGCATCGCACGGTGCTTGAGCGGCGACAACGCGTTGTGGACGCCCTGTCGGGTGATGTCGAGTCGCTCTGCGATCTCGGTCGCTCGACGTGGTTCGTCGAGGTACCAGCACACCCGCAGCGTCGCTGGCGAAAGAATCTCGGTCCAGTCGACGTGACCCAGCTTCGAACGGAGGTCTCGGTACGACTCGACGATTGGATGGTCCGTTACCCGGACGCGGCGCCGGTTCTTCGACCCGCGAGATTCAGTGAGCAACCCGTCTTCGAGCAACTCATCGAGGACGTCGTAGATGTGGTCCTGCGAATACTCGGTTTCGGTCGCGAGTTCGTGTGGAGTCGCTTCACGGCCAGCGCTAAGCGCGTCTAGCAGCGCGAGGCTGGCCTTGGTCAGCATCTCTGTAAATAATAGAGCCGATTCGTATAAATATGTTTCTGGATTTCTGTTTACAGACTGCTTGTGTGATGTCTACCCTGCTGCGGACGAGGTTCTGCTACATCGAAATCGGTGGAAGCCAGTCACAGGACGGACAGAACGCTTCGTATACAGCCAGTGTTGCATCGAACTCCCAACTCCCATCGTCACGGAAGAGTACGCCTGCTCGGACAATAGCGTGAACCGCGCCGTGACCACAGTTGGGACATTCGTCACCAGGAGCCCATCCCGCCCGCTCGAAATCGATCGTCCACTCTGCGTCAGTGACGACGGCCGACGACCGTTCACCGCAAGAAGTCATCCGTGTACCTCCAATCCAGACTCCTCTTCGTGTTCGAGCATCGATTGGAGTTTCTTCCATTGCTCACGGAGCGTCATAGCGGAGACACTCGCGAGCTCGGCGAGACTCGTTTGGGTGACGTTCTCGTCAGCCTCACGAGCGGCCTCGTAGATGCAGGCAGCGGCAACGCCGGTTGGTCGACAGCCGTTCCCGAGACCGACTTCGGACGCTTCGCGGGCCAACTCCAGGGCGCGTTGGCGCACTTCTCGTGAGAGATCGAGGTCCGATGCGAATCGTGGAACATACTGAACGGGAGCCATCGGAACGGCCGGGAGATTCAGTTCGTGATTCAACACGCTGTACGCGTTGCTGACCCGCTCTCTGGAGACAGTCGACACCTCTCCGACCTCGTCGATTGTCCGAGGAAGTCCCGAACATCGACAGGCTGCATACACGCTGGCAGCCGCCATTGCTTCAATCGAGCGACCACGGATGAGGTCCTCTGTCGCAGCCGTCCGATAGAGGGCGCACGCCTGCGTACAGATGCTCTCGGGAAGGTCGAGCGCACCGACGATCCGCTGGACTTCCGAGAGCCCATGTGCAAGGTTCTGCTCAGCTTTCCCTTCGAACCGAGCTTGGCGGTCCCATCGCCGAAGCCGGTGCAGTTTTCGGCGTTTCGCGGCCGGAAGCTGTTGCCCTCGTGCATCACGATACCGACCGATCTCTGCAGAGATGCCCCAGTCGTGGCGTGCATTCGTCACTGGCCCACCAACGCGACGCCGCTCTTCGGCATCGTATGGCGTCCATTCAGGACCGTAGTCGATACAGTCCTCGTCGACGACGAGCCCACACTCAGGACAGTACCTCTCAGTACCGTCTCGTCTGAGCTGGACCTCAGAGCACTCGGGGCACTGGTCGGTCGTAGAGAGTTGTTCATGAGTCTCAACACTGTTCCTCTCAGGCTGTTCAGTGTGCTTGGTCGCGACGCTGGATGATTCTGTAGACATGGTTGATCAATTGGAGCTCTGGAAGCGGATTACTCGAAGTCGGGGCCTGCCAGGTGGGGTGGTAGTTCCGGGTCGAATTCGCGGTGGAATGCGCGGAGAACTCGATTCTGCCAAGCTGCGTATTCGCCAGGGCTCGAGGCACCGAACCGTTTCACACCAAGATCGTATTCCCGAGCAAACGCTTCGAGATCGACTGCCTCGATACTCGTAATCGCGTCTGTCGTGGGATCTGGAGCAGCGGCTGCAGGAAGTGGTCGTTCCACCCACGCATCGAAGCAGCCATCCACGGAGCTAATCACAAGGACACCGTCGGTTGCTCCGACGAACAGGCTGGTCGAAATCCGAGCGAGGTTTCGGTACAGATTCGACGGAACGACCAAGAGTAGGTTTTCGAAATCTACCGAGGATGGATGGGGGTCTCCTTCAGACCGGCTGTCAGTCCTCCACTGGTTCTCGGTGTCGAGCCAACCTCCATATCGGAGCTTGTCGAGTGCGGCATCGAGGAACGTCTGACTCCGGTACTGGATGTACCCGACGACTGTCGCATAGAAGCTCATCGAGCCTCCGCGGAGAACTCCAGAGTGAGCGGATCCGAAGTACACGACCCACACCGATTCGTCGAGGATAAATTTCGGACGGAATGCTCAGTAGTGGACATCAGCGGGGACCACCCAGAACTCGTCCTCACTGTTGTGTTCGAGATGCTGTTCGACCGCTGACCGAGAGCGAAGCCCGGCGCCGTGTTGGTCGTAGATCCAGACTGAGGGGCCGGCAAATTGGCCGAGTCGATAACAATCGAACCGAGTGAGATCGACGTCGTCCATCACGGACTCAGAATCGAGGGATTCGAGTTTCGCTCGCAACTTTTCGAGAGCCTCACGAAACCAGACTTCTTGTGCCTCGACAGCGTCTTCGAGGAGTTGCTTCCCCTTCTCTGACTGCAGGGATAACGCTGGATCGAGGCCATCGTAGCGGGGATGGTCTCGATACCGAGCCGTCGATTCATCTAGGGTTTTGTAGTAGTCGAACACCGTCGACGCTCCATCACCGATTCCGATCAAGCGGTCGAGTGCGTATCGAGCCGTACTAACTGCCTCTGAGCTATCGACCGCCGGAACGAGAACTCTGATGAGCATGTGCATTTCCTATTCCTCACCCCTTTCGGGGTCGATAAAATCAGGAAAAGGATGCACTTGGACTATTTCACAATGAAGAGACACCAGCCTGTCGTTTGAACAGCAATCGAAGTGTGGGGGGAATGTGGGTATTCCTTCGAAAAAACCGATACCAGTAGCTCAATCGGCGATATACCTATGCTCCGCTACGGAGTGTAGAATGTGAGGCTGACTAGAGCCTCACGAATGGAATGTAGGTATTCCAATGAACAGTAGCAACACTGAGGATAAGAACCTATCGGCGACGATAGAGGCGACGAAGCAGACGAACGAACGACATGGGACCGCAACGACGCGGACTGAAGACGGTCGCTCTCCCTACTTCCGGACCTACCGGGAGGACCAGGAGCAGCGCCGCTCCACCACTGAGCCCACGACGAGAACTCGGCTGGTCGCAAGACTGGCAGGACTCCTCTGGGCGCTCATGGACGCCCCATCCGACGCTGACTCCCGAACCGACCCCGAGGTCGCGACGGACAAGCACGAAGACGGTGACGTCTACACGGAGCGGACGGCAGCGAAGACTGACTTCGGGACGCGTGCAGAACCCGTTGATGGACTGTACGGGTACACGTCTGATGGCTACCCCATCGTCCCAGAACGAGGACAGCTCATGAGAGCCCGAACGAACGCGAACGGCCAGCCCGCTGATGCGCTCATCGAGCCCGATTCAGCAGGCGATCTCGCATCGTGGCACCCTGGTAACGCCAGCTCAAAATTCGTCGATCCGACCGGCGAACAAGTCGTTGGTGTCGCCAGTGGCCTCGACGAATCCGCCGGCCGCACGACTGCACACACGCCGTCGACGCCCACTTCGAAGGCTGTCGACCACCGAGTGACGACCACTGGTCGCCGCTCGAACTCGGCCGCACACGGTTCGGCCGAAAGCCGACTGCAAGCGTACGACCGACCGGACGACGCAGAGACTCACAATCAGGCTGAGCGGATGGAGACAACCACGGGACTCGAGACCGCCGATCTGGAGGTCTTGCTCCCCGATGGCGAATACGTCCGTCTCGGTGACCTGGTCACGGAGCCCGAGCAGTTCGCAGCCAGCTCTCTGGAGTCCATCGAGCGATCACTCGCATTGGAGGCCGAGAAACGGAAAGTCACGGATGGCATCTGCCACCCTGGCGAGCTGAGCGACGACGTCGAGCTAGTCGGTCACGCGAAGTGGCTGAACAACCGCTTCGACGAACTCGCAGCGACCCGGCCCACTGCGACTGAACTCGCCGAGGCCAGAGAGAAACGAGCGAAACAGGCGAAAAAGGACCGCCTTCGCCCGTTGCTCGAGCTGGACCCCGACGAACACGAGGAAGTCTGTGCGATGGCGCACCGACTCCTGAGTGACGACTTCGAGAAGGTCTACGAGGTACGCAAGAGTCCGCTGACGCTCGCACTCGCGCTCGCAAAGCGCGTCAACCGCGGCGTCGAGCCGACAAATGCGCTGCTCAGACAGGCCGAAGACGAAGCGAACGATCCCCAAAACGTCCAGAAGATCGGCAACGTCCGATATATGTCGACTGCACAGACGAAGGGGAGGTTCTCCACGCAGGGTCGTGTTTCGATCCTCTTCGAGAACACTCACCCCGGAATCAAGCAGGCCGGCGTCCTTCAGGACGAGACCGGGACGATTCGTTTCGCGATCTGGAAGAAGTCTGAATGGGACGAGACGCGCCCGACGCCAGACCCGACGGACTTCGGTGGCCGCACGCTCATCCGATCACACCGGTTCCCCGAACTGACGGTCGGTGACCTCGTGCGTGTCGAGAACGTCCACAAGGGCTGGTACGGGAACGAAGCAACGTTCGAGACTCGACGCGATAGCGAAATCACGATTCTCGAACAGGCGCCTGACGATTCAGACGACGAATCAGCGTCGACACCACAGCAGACTCCATCTGTAGAGTCACGACGAACGAGACCACACCGGAAATCGAAGCCCTCGATCACCGGAACAGCCGTGCCGAGGAATCCAATCGCGTACTGGCGAGGATCCGAAAGCTGGGTGTTCCCGATCGCGGACTGGATGCCCGACTGGTGGCTCGCGCAGGATGATGTCGAAGTAGTTGCGCAGAATCGTTCGACTGCGTCGGAGACAGCGACGAAACAGCAGGTGACGAGAACGACGTAGAACCAAGTAGCACAAAAAGTCTCTCCGAGACTTAGAATCCTAACCCATTTTCCGACTGCCGAATGCTCCTCACACCAAGATTATTCTCCCCTGAATCAGTACACCCAACCAATGTCATCTGCGGAACGTATGTTGGAGGAAGAAGAAACGCTCGTCGTCGAAATGGAGGTCGAACACCGGCGTCAGTTTGGCTCGGTTCAGATTGGTAGTGTCTTGTTCACCGATCGTCGCGCTGTTTTCTCGTACCAGTCGAACGGTGCTTGGACTCAATTCGGTGAAGCAGACCTCTCAGCGGAACCTTTCGCCCAGTACGTTGACGGCGAACTGCGCGCAGTTTTCATCCCAGCGACGGACAACGATGCAGTCCTTCAGCTCCAATCCGACTATATTGAAGAAGTCGAGTCGGTAACCGGTTTATCGAGCGCGATGAGCGTTCTTGGAGACGCGAGCCGTGATCCACCTGTTGACCCCGCTGAATGCTCTTGTGATCGCATGGCCTCAAACAAGGTGTTGGTTGAAAATGAAAATATGGAACTCGGGGAGGATTTCGAAGAGGGGGAGTTCCACTTCGTCTCATGCGAGGACTGTTTCCGAATCTACGGGCGATATCGGCATGGGAAAAAAGCCTCACTGAACAAGTTGTTCTCTGCGGACTGGCTCTTTGGTGGTGACCTTTCGTACGAATCAATAGTAGACTTAGGTACTGACGATGCATACGCGATACATCATACCCCTAGTGGCCCTGTTCGCGTCCAAGACGCACTTCTTGTCCTGTCACACATCGGTTCTCGGTCCGAAGAGGTTGTGAGCACCTACAAGCATGATTACCAACACGCGCTCTGCTATGTGTTGGACGACACGGTGGCAGGGTATCTTACCTGGGAGCCTCACGAACGAGGGCCGATACTATCGCAGTTGTATATCAGGGAGGAGTACAGAGGACAGGGACTCGCTGCCGATCTAGTTTCTGGTTGGTATGAGAACGTCTGCGATTCAGAGCACTACTTTGCAGATGAGCCGACATCTGGAGGAAAAGCAGTCCTCTCCTCGATAGGCCACCTCGATGGAGTCTCCGGACCAGCACGTGAGGTTCATAATCTGACTCCCCTCGCGTTCGGGTAGGAGAACTCCACTCTTCGAGTTCGAGGTACTTTAGAAAACCAATGAGCATCCGTTACCCCACAAAGGAGGAAAAGAGAAATCGTGGGGTAACCATAGGGCCGACATCGTCCTTCTCTTTACTCCACCGAGAGAACAGAACCATACGAGCAATCACTGCTCCCAGCAATCTCGACAGAATACGGTCCCTTCCATGTCCACCGGCGGCTGCCGTGGAGTGACGACCTCTCGCACCGAAACAATCTCCTCACAGTGTTCACACGCAACGGTGGGATCGATAGCGGTGTCATCGGGCAACCACCATGGCGGGTCGTTAGCATCGACGGTCTCGGGGTCGAGTGTCCACGAAGGGATCTCGTCTTCCTCGTAGGCGAGTCGCTGACCGAGTTCTTGGACACCCTCTGGAGTGAGATACATCCGGCCGAAGGCGTATCCCCAGTAGTCGATCCGGTACTCGTCGTCACCCTGAGCGATGACGGCGATAAAGTCGACGCCATCGCTGATGACGGACGGCTCCGTATGATTATATCGTAGGTGAACCCCCGGAGGGTCCCGCTCTAACTCTCGCTCGTCGATCTCGATCTCCTCAACGATGTACTCCTCAGAGACGAGCATAGATGGAGTTCACACAGAGATTCCATATATCTGAGGGGAGAAGAAGTAGCAGATTCTGAACGATTGCGACTATTCTTCGCTGTCGTCAGAGTTGCCATCCTCGATGGCGACGACGGCCTCTCGAAGCTCACTGAGGCTCTCACCGTACTCGTCCTGTGCTTGCGCACCGAAGGAGGCCTCGGCAGCCTCGAATGCCTCGATTCGGTCACTGGTCTGAGCCGCCGCTTCAGCAACCCAGGCTTCCCGAGTTGGCTCATCAACCTCGGTGATCGACTCAGGCTCGATGGCGACGTTGACCCGGTCTCCCGATTCGTAGGTTCGAATCTTGCCGACAATCGCGACGTAGGTGGGAGTCTCCGCCGCTCTGAGCGCCGCCATCGCTTCGGGCTGGTACTGGCCGGCGTAGACGTAGACAGGGGAGCTGGCTGCGAACACCTTTCCCTGCCAGTACTCCGAGTCGTTCCCGACGTCAGCCGTCTCGGTGAGCGTTCCGACGACGAACACCCGGTTGATGCCGATCCCAGTTGGCGTCAGGCCGTATACGGGAGCCCGCTCTTCGTCGGATTCCTGGAACGTGTGGGTGGTCGCGTTGAGTTCCTCAGCGAACAGCCGCGTCGCTGGCTGGCGCTGCGTGAGCGCGGGTTCGACTGCATCTGCATCCAACCCGGCTGACACAGCGTCGGTCTCTTCAGCTTCGTCGACGAGGAAGTACGTCCCGAAGACGCTGCCGGTGAGTCGGAACCGGCGACCCAGGAGTTGCTCACTGATCTCGTCGGCGACGACATCGGTCGAGAGTGCGTCCATCGCCATCGTCGTCGCATCGTCCAACGAGATGTCGGTGACCGCTTCCGTCGCTTCCTCGTTGAACAGCACGCTGACCGACCGCTCACCGTCGTCGAGGATCGCCTTGATTCGGAGGTCGAAGTCGCCGTCCCGCTGTCCGTGTTCGGCACACCGGCCGTTCCGGAGAACGCGAGTGCAGTCATCCTGTCCACAACGCTTGATGAGGCCCGAACCCTCCTGGACATCGACGATGCTCCCGACGACTTCGATCGTGCCGTCGCTGACCTCGACGGACTGGTCTGTCTCGCTGATCGAGGTGGCGGAATTGCAACTCACCGAGAACCGGCCCTGGTACTCGTCGGTGACGACGCTCTCGAATTCGTAGGTGCCACCCTCCTCGAGTTCGGGCAGGTCGGCGCTGGCCCATACGACGAACTTGAGTCGGCCGGACTCGTCGCCTAGCAGTCCGACCTGGGCTATCTTCTCGCTCCGGGGCTCCCACAGTTCGACGACTTCGGCGACGACGTCGACCCACTTGTCGGCCTCATCGATGCTGTTGAGCATCGTCCGAGCAGCCTTCTGGGGACGTCCGCCGTAGCCAGCCAGTTTGGCGAGGTCGTCGGTGAGGTCGTCCCGGTCGAGGTCGGCATCGGTGCAGGCCTTCCGAACGATGGTTCGAACAGCCTCGTCCATTGGAACTCGGTAGGCGCACATCCGCTCCAGTTGGTCCTCTATATCGCGCTGGTCGAGGGCGAACGTCGGGTCGCTTCCGCCGGCGACTCGGGATTCGTCGAACGCCGCGAATGCGTCGCTGATGGTCTGGATACGATCCTGCAGGTCTGGGGCAACAGTGCTGGACATCGTTGTTCTCCGAGGAGGCACTGGAGGGAGCATTCGAGACACACCGATTCGCTGTCAGGGTGTGTTTTCGTCGCTCACTCTCTGATTCTCCTCATCCCCTTAGGGAAGATAAATCCCAGAATCAGTCGCCAGCAGGCCACGGAGTCGGAGATCAGTCCGAGGGGGTCAGGCTTGACCCAGGCGTGACAGCAGTTCGTCGGTCCTGTCCTTGGCTTCGCTTCGAGAGACGCCTTCGTCGACGTAGCGCTCGATAACGCGGGCACGAATCTGGCCGTTGTCCAGCGTCTCACGAGGTTCGATGTACCCGTTTTCTTCGAGATACGTCTCAAGTTTGTTTGCTTTCCCGCTACGGAAGCGGTTCACTTCGCCACTGTGCAGGGCATCGACGATCTGTCTTCCATCCCCATTGACCGATTCGGCAAGTGCAGTGACCTCGTCGATGAAGTTACCGCTCACCGCACCAGAGGCTTCGAGAGCCTCTCGATCGACGGGTTCG
>ENA-ORCO01000827-ORCO01000827.1-marine-metagenome-genome-assembly--contig:-NODE-827-length-12142-cov-2.625528_pt1 | contig 12142 bp, 9 predicted proteins | sample MGYA00248633_ERZ508508 | MGnify/ENA primary metagenome ERZ508508 (study PRJEB26179, sample SAMN06268845) | marine metagenome | isolation source: A23 P1 aerobic enrichment on pine of planktonic cells taken...
ACGAACCAGCACCTCGACCCACGCACGAGCAATCCCACGCGGGCCGCGTTCGCGCCCGCCCGCCGGTCCGTCGACCCACGTCGTCACGGGCGGCCGTGTGGTGGCGGCGCCAAAGGGCGTTCCGATTCATACTATCGGCTGTAACTGTTGCAAGAGCTCCGTCACTCCGAGGTGACGAAGCTCTCGATTGACGTACAGCCGGCAGTATCAGCCACCGGATTCTGGTCGCTCTCGAACGTCCTCGGGTCGGGTTCGATGCGGTCGAGTGCCGCTCCAGTCTCAAAGACTCCCCAACTCAGCGGTCACGTGACCGACTCGCGGGTCACGCTCGGGTCACCACTCCAGCCCGCCGTTGACGCCGAGGACCTGCCCAGTCATGTAGTTCGCGTGTTCGCTGGCGAGAAATCGGATGATGCCGACGATGTCCTCAGGGTCGGCGAAGCGGTCGAGCGGGATTTTCGCCCGAATTTTCTCTTGGACGCGCTCGGGGACTTTCTCCAGCATGTCGGTCTTCACGAACCCGGGGGCGACGCAGTTGGCCGTCGAGTTGTGGGCCGCGAGTTCGAGCGCGAGCGTCCGCGTGAACGCGAACATCCCTCCTTTGGAGGTGGCGTAGTTGGCCTGCCCGTAGTTGCCTTGCTGGCCGACGACGCTGGAAATGTTGACGAGACGCCCGTGTTCGGCGTCCCGAATGTCGTCGAAGAAGGCCTTGGTGCAGTTGAACGTCCCACCGAGGTTCACGTCGATGACTGTCTGCCAGTCGTCGTGGGTCATCTCCGCGAACTTGCGGTCGATGGTGATGCCGGCGTTGTTGACGAGGACGTCGACAGCTCCGAGTTCGTCGTGAATCTCGGCGGCCATCGCCTCCCCCGCCGCCGGGTCCGAGACGTCTGCCTGTGCGCACATCGCCGTCTCGCCGTTCTCCTCGATGGTCTCTCGGACCGCCTCTGCCTCCGCGTCGGAGCTCCGGTAGTTCACGGCCACGTCCGCGCCACAGCGCGCGAATTCGAATGCGATTGACCGCCCGATGCCGCGCGAGGCACCAGTGACGAGACACGTTCGGTCGGCGAGTGGGCGCGAGTCGAGTGGGTCCATCCGGGTGGTCGTTTCCGACGACATACCCTTCCAATGAACGTACCGGATGTTAATTATTCGCGCCCTACGACAGATATTGGCCGTCGACGCGACGCCAAGATTTATTGGTTATCGGTACCACCTATCATGGCCTACTCGGCGACGGAACGACACGAGAGTCGGACCGGGCCGAGAGGTCCGCGAGCCGACACTACTGGCGGGCGCGGCACGACGTTCGACCCACGAGACGTCGACCCGTCGCCTGGTCGCCGTTCCGTTCGTCACTACGAGTGGGTTACTGACATCGGAGCAGTTCGACGACAAACACGCTCCCGTCCGGTTCGTTGTCGGTGACCCAGACGTCGCCACCGTAGCGGTCGACGAGCGTTCGGGCGAGGTACAGCCCCAGACCAGTCCCCTCGCTGTCCAGCCCTTTCTCACCCTCTTCGAAGATGCGGTTCTTCTGCTCGTCGGGGATACCCGGCCCGTTGTCCGCGATACGCACGAGAACCACGTCGTCGTCGACAGTCGCTGAAACGGTGACCTCGGGAAGTTCCTTGTCGTTGTGGACGATGGCGTTGGTCAGCAGGTTCCGGAACACCGACTCCAGCATGTCGTCGGCCAACACCTCGGCGTCCGGAATCGTCCCGTCGATAGAGACAATGGCGCGTTCGTGACTGTTCCGCACGTCTGCGGCCTGCTCTTCGAGAATGGGGCGGACGTACGTCGGCGTGTGGTCGGCTTCCGAACGGAGCAACACCTGGGTCACGTCGCCAGCTGTTTGGGTGATGTCGACGGCCTCTCGGCCCGCTTCCAGAACCTGTCGGAGGCACCTCGCGTCACTGCCCTCGACAGAATCTTGCAACATGTCGCCGTAAGCGAGTACGTGCTGGAGGGCGTTACGGACGTCGTGGCGGACGACCTGATTGAGCACCTCCAAATCGTCGCGCTGGTTTTCGAGGGTTCGTTCGTACTTCTTGCGCTCGTCGACGTTGAGGTGGATACCGACGGCACGGAGCGCCTCGCCGTCTGCGTCGCGCTCGGCGACCCGACCGATGTCGCGAATCCAGAGCCAGTCGCCGTCAGCGGTTCGCATCCGGAGTTCGACGTCGTAGAGTTCGGTGTTCCCCTCGATGAGGTCGTCCAGAGCCGCTTCGACTCGGCCGAGGTCGTCGGGGTGGACGCGCCGCTTCCACTCCTCGAGGCGAGGCTCGATGTCGTCGAGGGAATGGCCCAGCATCTGGGCCCACTGCTCGTTGAACTCGACTTCGTCGGTGGTCATGTTCCAGTCCCAGACGCCGAGGTTCGCACCCTCGACAGCGAGTTCGAACCGTTCTTTGAGGCGCTGGAGTTCCTGCTCGCGGTGTTTCTGCTCGGTGATATCAGTCGAAACGCCACAGAGCGCCGTAATCTCGCCATCCTCGTCGTAGACGGGTGATTTCCGCGTGAGTCGGACGGTGTTCCCCGCCGCCGCCACCGCCGGAACCGTCTCTTCGAGTTCTATTATCTCACCGTTTTCGATGACCTGTCGGTCGTCTGCCCGCGCCTTTTCGGCGACCGCTGGAGGAAACACGTCGTCGTCAGTCAACCCGACGACGTCCTGGTCTTCGACGCCGAGCAGTTCACGGCACGCCTGGTTCATCATGAGATATCGTCCGTCGGGTCCCTTCAGGAAGACCGCCGCGGACATCGTCTCCATGACAGTCTCGAACCGTCGGTTGAGTCGCTGTATCTGCTTTTCCTGCTCTTTTTCTGCCGTGATGTCACGAGCGACGCCGACGATCTGGGTCACCCGCCCGTCTTCGGTGATGGGCGTGAGTTGCGTCTGCCAGTGGCTCGTCCCGCCCGGCAAGGTGAGCGTCTCCTCGTACTCGACCGTGCCACCCTGTTCGACACAGCGGCGGTAGTTCGCCGCGACGGTCGCCCCCTGTTCGTCACCGAGGAGTTCTTGCGGGGTCTGTCCACGCATTTCGTCCTCGGACAGCCCAGTCCGGTCTTGGTGTGAAGCGTTGTTCCGCCGGAACGTGAACGTGTAGCCCTCGGCTGTCTGCTCGACGTCGAACAGAAAGACGGCATCCTCCATCTCACGGAAAATCGTCTGGTAGACTCCAGCAGACTCCCCACCAGTCGCTCGAACGTTCTCGGTTTCAGTATCGGTGTGCGAATCGTCGCGCATCTGCGTCACTTGGCGCCGAGTAGGCAGGGAGAGCAATTATATTGTAGGATTTGACGGAGAGGCAAAACAGTTGCTGGCGCATCAAAAGAGGAACCGAGGCCGGACCGCGGACCGACGGCGCGCCACCACTTGGCTTACTGCCCGGCGTGCAGTTCGACGACGACGGTGCGGATCTCGTTCGACGGGACGAACAGTTCGCGCTGCTCGGGTTCGATCCCCCCGTCGACCGGTTCGAGAAACGACACCACCGGGATCGGTCCGTTGCTGGGGACCCGGAACGTCGTCGTCTCGGTCCCGCCGCGTTCGATCACGCGCGGACCCGGCGCGTCGGTCTCCGAGCTCACGACCTCGTAGACGTGACTGCCGGCCGGGACGGTCATGCTCAGGGTGAGAAAGATGACCAGCACGAGCGCGAGTCCGACCACCACGAGCGACGCGCTCGTCCCTCGACCGGAGCGCCCCGTCCGTCGCGTGCGCGAGTCCACGTCGTCCTCGAGGACCGCCATCACCGCATACAGGAGAAGGCCGACCCCGAACAGGAGGTAGCTGAACCCCTGGGGACCGAGCAGGGAGCGCGTCCCGAGCGCGGTCGCGAGGCCACGCTGGAGGCCACCGACGACATCGCCAGCGGCGATAACGCCCACACCGAGGCTCGGGATGACGACCACGTTGTCGCCGATCTGGAGCGCCGTCGCGACGATCTGGGTTCGCTTCACCGGGGGTTCGCCGCTCGACTGATCCGTGACGGGGTTGGCGTCGCCCTTGGTGATGAACCCCCGCTCGGTCCGGTCGACGACCCGGTGGGTCACGAGCCCGCCGCCGTTGAGCTGTTCGGCGTCGAACACGACGACGTCCCCCACCTCGACCGGGCCGGCGACCGCCGCCGGGATGGCGACGAACCCGTCCCCGGGCTGGAGCTGTGGCTCCATGCTCCCGGTCTCGACGTAGCTCAGAAGCACCGGCTGCCCGATGACCTGCCCGACGACCAGCAGCACGGCTACGACGACGAGCGCAACGAATACCGCGCGAACCACGGCGTCCCTGACAGCCATGTCGTGATCAGCCGGATCGGCCCGACGGATCTCTGTCCGGGCCTGGGCGTCGAACCGCCATAGCCCTGTCGCCGGACGAGAGAGCGGTCACTGGCCGGGTCGGTTCCCGATCCGTGGCGGCAACGCCCGCCGAAGATCCAGCAACAGACCGAGCAGGATGAGCGGCAGGACCGTCACGGCCGCGGTGTCGAACACGGCGAGGGCGGGGTGGCTGTCGTGGAGACGCTCCAGGAGCCACGACGGCAGCCACGGAAGGTACGGGTAGACCTGGACCCGCCGGGTATCGGCGGTAGCCGGTTCGGGGTCCTCCGGGAGCCGCACCGAGACGAACACCCCGGAGGCGTTGACGTAGCTGTCGGTCACGGTCACGTCGTCGGAGCGAACGACGTACCGCATCCCGGGCGGCGCCGGCCGGTCGAGGCTGACGGTCTGGACCCCGGCGACGGATCGGCCCTCGGACGCCACGGAATCGGGCGAGTCACTCCCCGTCGATCCCGCGGGGTCGAGATCCAGCGACCCCGTCGAGTTGGGATCCGTCGGTCCGCCGACGTCGATCCCGTAGGTCAGCTGGTGGGTGGTCGACGCGAGCGGGGTGACGGCCAGACTGGCCACGAGGAGGAACGCGAACAAGGGAACGAAGACGTCACGGAGCCGGAGGGCTCTGTTCCGCCGGTCCCGGGGGCGGCGGCGAGCCCACAGCGCGGCGGCCCCCAGTCCCAGCGCGAACGAGAGCGCGACCGCGTCGTAGGTCCGGATCGTCGGAACCAGCCCACCGACACCGCGGAGAACGATCGGCTCGCCGGCGACGGCGACGACCTCGCCGACCACCAGCGTCCGATCGACCACGAGCCGTCCGGCGTGTTCGGGGCGGTCGGCGACCCACACTCGGGTGATCGAGCGCCGGAAAGTCGTGTCGTCGCCCGACTCCCCGTCCCGCCCAGCCGTGTCCGCCGACTCCCCGTCCCGCCCAGCCGTGTCCGCCGACTCCCCATCCGGCCCAGTCGTGTCCGCCGAGTTCCCGTCCGGTCCGGACGCGGCCCCGGGCTGATCGGCCCGGTCGACCCTGGTCGCCGTAACGTAGCCCGCGTCGGTCGTCGCGACCACCCGCGTCGCGGCAAACTGCTCCGAGACCGGGGACCAGTACACAACGACGTCGCCGGGGACGACGCGGTCGGTCGGACCGACGACGTAGGCGTCCCCGGATCCGATTGCGGTTCCCTCGGCGTCGGAGGCGGCGTATTCGAGGTGGTACGGCGAGAAGACGAACCCCGCAAGCGAGAGGAGGACGACCACGGAAACAGCGAGTGCGACCCGCCGGATCATCGCCCCGACTCCGCGGTCTCGGCTGCGCCGTCGGCGGCCGCGTCCGCCGTCCCGGGCGCCGAGGAGGTGACTCCGTCCCCGCCCCGGGACCGGGTCGACGGGTCGCCGTTCACCGGTTCCGGTGTCCAGGTGAAACGGCGCTCGGCGACGTTGTCGTCGGCGTCGACGCCGCGGACCACGAGCGTGTACCCGTTCGCGGGGGACGGAGCGTGGCCCGTCCGCGCCCGGATACGCTCGTCCGCGGCCTCGAACAGTGGAGTCTCGTCGAGCGTGAGGACCGTCTCCCCAACGGCGTCGCCGTCGTCGTCGAGAACGGCGAACTCGACGCGGGTCAGGTCGTCCTCGTCGTCCTCGATTCGGACCTCGCCGACGACGAACCCGTCCCGACCGGGATTGGGGTGGAAACCGCGAAGCCGCGCGATCACCGGGGAGTGTCGCCCCAGCAGCGCCATCGCGAGCCAGAACAGCCGCCAGCGGAACAACACGGCGGCCAGGCCGACCCCGATCGAGCCGAGCAGCACCCGCATCTCGAAGGGGATGCCGACCGGGAAGAGGCTCGTGAGCCCGAAGCCGACGGCGTGCTCGGTGGTCGACGCGGCGCCGTACGTGTCGACCACCCGAACGTCGACGGTCCGCTGGCCGGCGGCGAACCGGTGTGTGACGGTCCGCCCCCGGCGGACGCTCCCGTCGGGGAACCGCCAGACGACGGTCGCGGACCCGACCTGGTTGGTCACCCGGGCCCGGAGGGTCGCCGTCCGGTTGCGGCCGTGCTTTTCGACGGTGGCGACCTCGGCCCGGGGGATGTCGTCGACCAGGACATGATAGACGGTGTCGTCGGTCAGGCCGAACGCGTCCTCGACGGAGAGGTTCACCTGATAGCGGCCGACCTCCCTGAACCGGGGGACGATCCGCTGTCCGGTCCGGACCTCGCGTTCGCCCTCGACCCGCCACTGGTACTCGACCCGGTTGGTGGCGAAGATGGCGAACCGGCTGAATCCGGGGGTGACGGCCGCGAGGGTCACCTCGCCGTCGCCGCGGCTCTCGATCCTGGTTTCGAGCAGCTGCCAGCCGTCCGCGGTGTTGTGTGCGATCACGGCCTCCTCGGGCGCGGTGTCGCCGAACCGCTTCTCGGGGACGGACAGCGAGACCGTCGCCGAGGTGTTCTCCATCCCCTCGGGGACGCTGATGTCGACGTGTCTGATCATCCGAAGGCGGTCGTCGACCGACTCCTTGGAGGCAAACAGCGAGTGGCTCCCGATCAGGGGCGTATCTTGCTCGACGATCGTCACCGCGTCCGAGCCGGTCGTGTTGAGTGCCCGCCGAACCGCCCGGCGTTCGGACTGGTTGAGCTCCGGATTCTTCGGCCCGACCCGCACCTCGCCCTCGATTTCGCCGGAGATCGACCCCTCCAGATCGGACACCTGCGTGCCGTTACCGCCGACCTGGACCGCCGCCTCGGGATCGGTCGGCCGGGTGATCTCCGCCACCGGCCCGTCTCGACCGTCCCCGTCCGGCCCCGTGACTTCGAGTTCCGTCACCGAAACCTGGTCGGCGAGTTCCTCGTCGGCGGGGTCCTCGGGGTCGACCCGCACGTCGTCGCCGGGGTCGCTCTCGGCGGCGTCGCCGGCCGTGTCGCCGCTGCCCGTCTCGTCGTCGCCCGTGTCGCCGCCGGCGCCCCCACCGCCAGCGCCCCCACCGCCGCCGGCACCACCTGCGCCGTCTCCGTCGCCGTCGCCGTGCGGTCCCGGATCCGGGATCCCGTCGCCGTCCTGGTACCCGTCGTCGTCCTCGGGACGATCGGGTGCCCCGTCCTCCCCGTCGGGAACGCCGTCGTCGTCGCGGTCGGGGTCCAGCGGCGCGGGGTCGTCATCGTCCGGAACGCCGTCGCCGTCGGCGTCCTCCTCGGGCACGCCGTCGCCGTCCTCGACGCCGTCGGGGTCCTCCGGGTCGGTCGGCGCTTCGTCCTCGCCGTCGGGGATGCCGTCGCCGTCGGCGTCGTTCAGCGCCCGCTGGCGGAGGACGATCTTGGTGACCAGCGTCTGTCGGACCGTGATCGACGCCGGCGTGGTGTCGATCTGCATACTCACCTCGATGGTCTCACCGGGGGCCAGAGAGACGTTCTGGTCGCGTTCCAGCGGAGCCCCCGAGCGGGCGTCGTACACCGTGAGCGCGCGCTCGGTGCCCGTGTGCGCGATCCAGATCTGCTGACTCACCTCTCCCTCGTTCGAGATGGAGAAGATGCGCTCGACGGTCGTTTCTGCGTCGGGATTCACCCCCGTCGCGTTGCGCTCGGGGCTCGAGAGATTGACCGTCAGTTCGTGGTTCTCGTCGTCGATCTCGGCGTAGGCACCGTTCGGACCGTCCGCGGGCGCGAGCACGATGCTCTCCTGTGGCCCGATGGCGTCTACCGCGCCCGACTGGACGACGGCGCCCGTCGGAATGATCAGCAAGAAAACGAGCCCCACGACTACCGGCAGGAGTCGGTCGACCGCGAACTTGGTGCGTGGGGTTGGATCTGGCATTCAGCGGATGTCACATCGACGACGTCACCCTGAACAAGGGGACCGCAGGCACAGAGCCGTGCCGGCGGAGTAGTGAAACTCAGTTAGAGTTGTCCGGAACCTCGTAGTCCGGGCTCCCGTCGGCGTCGGCGTTGATAGTGACGCTATTGATGATTTCCTCCCCCTGACCGACAGAGGATGAGGCACCGGTGTTTAGGCCGTTAGACGGGTTGTTGTCCGAGGTGTCGATGTAGATCCCCACAGTGACCGATTCACCAGGGTCGAGTTCGACCGAATTGCTACTGAGGCTAACCTCATTTTCACTGGTGAACGTGTCATCGTCGGAGACCTGATTCCCGTTAGTGTCTTGAAGCTCCGAGGACATCACTGCGAAGTCAATAGCACCGTCGTTAGCACCGGATGCGCCGATGGAAACCGTTGCCGCCTGAGTCCCCTGGTTGGTGATCGTGAAGACGCTCTCGACCGACGTCGTTGCGTCGAGGTTCACCTCTTCGAGATTGAGCTGAAGTTGCCCGTTGTTCGTCTCAACGTAGGGGTTGTTGCCAGCGACGGGCGTCCCCTGGGCATTTTGACCCGAGGTGGCCGGTTCTAGCGCGAGCAACGCACTATCGTCGCCCGCGACGCCGACCTCTGCTGTTCGTTCCGCACTCACCGTCGTGAACGCGCCCGTCGCGGTGACGAGGCCGATAGCCGCAAACACCGCGAACAGCGCGAGCAGTTTTCCTTTTGCCATTGTTGGATTCTCCGTGTGTTCGGTCCGCGGGGACTGCTCCCGCGCTGACCTTACTCACCCTATACAGAGGTACCACTATTGTTACACCGGCCTAACCCGGAGTTAGACCCCACTAACGTATCGTATGGCTGTTTAACGGGGTGTTTAGCTACAGTTCATTGAGCGTTAGGGTAGTCTACGTACCAGTTAGGCCGGTGTAACAAACAGGGGTCGGCGCGTTGTCAGGAACGACTTCACTCGGAGCAGACCGGGACGAAGGGAGACAATCATGGTAAACACCAAAGGCAAACTTCTCGCACTCGTGGCAGTGTTCGCGGCCATCGGCCTCGTCACGGCCACCGGTGCGTTCACGACGGTGAGCGCGGAACGGACGGCGACGGTGGGTGTCGCAGGCGACGATAACGCCCTCCTGGCGCTGGACGAGGGCGTCGCCAGCGACGGCGGCGTCTCGGCGAACGCCGACGATTACATCGACACAGAGAACGGACAACTACAGATCGACCTGGCAGGGAGCGACGCAGGGGCCAGCGGGATCAACCTGCGTGCGGACACGGACGTGAAGAATCTCTTCACGATCTCGAATCAGGGGACCCAGCCGGTCGCCGTGTACGTGACTCCCGAGGACGACGAGGGGAACGGCGACGCCGACAACGTCTACTTCTACACGGACTCCTTCCAGTCCGAGAGCGGGAACAACGCCCTGCCTGATCTCGGGCCAGAAGTCGACGGCCACGAAGGCGCCAGCGGCCCGTCGAACGAAGTGATCACCGGCAGCGGGAACGCCGTCGTGCTCGAACCCGGCGAGACCATCGAGGTGAGCATGTACGTCGACCTGATGCAAAGCGACGGGAGCGCGGTTTCGATCAGCGGCGGAGACGTACTCGACACCGTTACGATCACCGCCGACGCCGACGCGGTCGACTCGGCGTACGATCCCGCTTCGGGGGACATCTCGTCACCGCAGAACACCGACTGATCGCCGACGTCCCCCGGTGACGGCTTTCGGGGACCGACGGCAGCCCAATTCACTGGGATCGATACTGCGGTAGGTCACTGCAGGCCCGAGCAGGGAGCGCAGAAACGATCACGAGCGGTGTTCGAAGATACGCCTTGCGTGTGCGATTCACACGGCCGTGTGACTCGACGACCGCGTGTCGTGCTGTTAGCAGTGGTCCGGCCGCGTCCACGGAGGCCCGGTACACTTGTCCTCTCCGTCCTCTCCGTCCTCTCCGTCCTTCCCGTCCCCTCCACCGCCGTCAGTCTATTCGCTCGCTGGCACCGATCGTTCGAGGGCGATCTGGGCGTCGCCACCGAGGGTCTGGGCCTCGATCGTGACGCCGACCTCCGGAGCGGCCGATCCGGTCGGTGTGAGGTCGATCTGCTGGGTTCCGCCGGGTGCGAGTACCACGGTCACTGCCGACCCCGGAGCGACGTTCGAACCGGGCACAGCGAGCGTTCCGTCGCCGTCCTCCCGGAGCGTCACCGTGACTTCCACCTCGGAGCCGAGGTTGTTCGTGAGGGTCAGAAGCCGCTGACGGTCGCCGGTGACCGAGCCACCGTCGCTCCCATCCTCACCACCTCCGTCCCCGCCATCCCCGTTCCCGCTTCCCTCCGTAACCTCACCGGAGATCCGGGCGCCGTTCGCGACCGTCACAGTCCCCCCTGCCTCGACGTCGCCGTCGATCCGCGCACCACTCTGGAGCGTCACGTCCCCGCCCGCGTCGACGTCACCGTCGATCCGGGCGCCGTTCTCCAGCAACACGTCCCCGTCCGCGTCAGTCTCGCCGCCGATCCGACCGCCGTGCTCGACGACGACGTCCCCGCCGGCCTCGACTTCGCCGGTGATGCGAGCACCCGACGCGACGCGAACGCAGCCCTCGGCGTCGACGTTCCCGTTGATTCGGCCGCCGGACTGGACGACGACGCCCCCACCCGAGTCGACGTCTCCCGCCCGGGCGCCCGACTCGACGATCACTCCCTTCGGGGTGTCGACGTCCGAGGGCTGGTTGCCCGACACCCTGAGGACGTCGCCGTCGAGCGTACATGTCGCGCCGTCGTCCCCGGAACTCCCGTTCGGAACCGTGATTTGAGCGGCCAGGTCGACGCCGACCAGCGCCTGGCTGTCGGGGACGACACCCACGTTTGCGGACCGTTCGGGGCTGGAAGTCGTGAACGCCCCCGACGGGACGGTGATCGAGGCGATCACCAGTACTGCGGCGACCACGAGCAGGAGAGTGGCCAGCCTGCTAACGCCGGAATTCCGTCCCGAGCGCCCCCGTCTTCCCCGGCCAGTACGGCGTTTTCGACTCATCGTCCGCTCAGCCCTCCTGCCCCGTCACGGTCGGTAGCCACGCCCGACTCCCCGACGCGCGAACCCGTCCGCGACGTATCACTCGCGCTCACCCACCTGTGGCGGGGACCCGGCGTCGCCGAACCGCATCCGGCCCGTGTAGTAGGTCTGGACGAACGCCGACACCGCAAAGCTCACGAGGACGATCCCGCCGGAGACGACGCCGGGAACGGCGCCGAACGGCGGGACGTCGAACCACACCAGCGCGAGCAACAGCGCGTTTGCCGCCGCCAGCCCGACGTAAAACTGGTTCCACGGGATGTCCTCCTTGGGGACGATCTCCAGATAGATGTCGGCCTCGGTGAGCGCCCCGGACAGTTCGACGACCCCGGCGTCCGGATCGTACTCGACCAGTCCCTCGCCGTCCATCGTTGACAGGTGTGACTGGTAGAACGCGATGTAGACCCGTTTTCGCTCCTGGGAGGTCAGCTCCGCGACCGGCTTGTCGTTCTCCCAGGCCGCAACCTGCTCGGCGAGTTCGCGCACGGAGACGGGGTCGTCGCACTGTTTGAGATAGTGGATCGCGTACCGCCGCCGGCGGTTGCCGAGCGACTCGTAGATGGCGTCGGTCGAGAGTTCGGGCGTCCCCGAGGCGTCCGACCGATCCGAAACCGTCACCGTGGATCACCCCCTTCGCCGTCCATGCCGAACGCGCCCCGGAAGCGGTTCCAGACGCCCCTCGCCAGCGTCCGCGGCCGCGTGGCGATCCACCGCCGGAGGCGACCGGCGTACCGGCGGAGCCGTCGCGACGGGCGGGGATCGGTCGAGTCGTTGCGGCGTTCGGTCGGACCGGTCCGGGGAACCCGCTCGACCAAGTCGTCCGGGCCGAGCCAGTCGAAGCCGTCCTCCGGATCCCCCGACTCGGTCCAGCCGAAGCCGTCCTCCGGATCCCCCGACTCGGTCCAGCCGAAG
>ENA-ORCO01000828-ORCO01000828.1-marine-metagenome-genome-assembly--contig:-NODE-828-length-12121-cov-3.518017_pt1 | contig 12121 bp, 10 predicted proteins | sample MGYA00248633_ERZ508508 | MGnify/ENA primary metagenome ERZ508508 (study PRJEB26179, sample SAMN06268845) | marine metagenome | isolation source: A23 P1 aerobic enrichment on pine of planktonic cells taken...
GTCCACGCGACGGACATCAACGAGGAAATCCTCACGAGCGCCCGGCAGGGCCGCTACGAAGCGACTCAGACGACCGACATCGAGGGCGAACTCGAACCGCTCTCGGATTACGAACGATACGTCGACCGCGAGGGCGACGCCTTCACCGTCACCGACCGCGTCAAGGACCTGGTGACCTTCGAGCGTCACGACCTGATCCGCGGCGAGGACAAACGCGACTTCGACCTGGTCTGCTGTCGGAACCTCCTCATCTACATCGATACCGACTACAAGGTCCCCATCTTCGAGACGATCACCGGATCGCTGACCGACCGAGGGTACCTGATGATCGGCATGACCGAGACGCTTCCCTCGGAGTTCCGGGACCGCTACGAACCGGTCGCGAAGAAACACCGCATCTACCGACGGACATAATGTCGCTCTACCAGCTCGAGCGCGACGGCGACGTCCAGGAACTCATCGGCGTGCTCCGGCGCAGCGACAACCCGGAGCTGCGCGCCCGCGCCGCCGAGATGCTCGGCGGGTTCGAGGACCACGACGACCGCGCCGACGTCGTGAACGCGCTGGTCGACGCGGCGACCGGCGACGACGGCGACGCGGTCACCGCCGCGGCCGTCGACGCGCTCGACTCGCTGGGCGGCGACGCCATCGAACAGTTGATCGCCGACGCGACCGGGACGGACTTCGAGGACGGCGCCGACTGGGTGAAAGCCCAGGCCTACACCCGGGCCCTCGACGCGGACGTCCCCGAGTTGCGGATGGCCGCCGCCAACGGCCTCGGCGCGCTGGAACACACCGACGCCGTCCCGGACCTGGTCGACGCCTTCGACGACCCGGACCCCAGAGTCCGCGCCCGGGCGGCCCGCGCCTGCGGGCTGGTCGCCGACCCGCGTTCGACCGACGCGCTCGAGGGGCTGTTGACGGATTCGAGCGGGACGGTCCGCCGCGAGGCCGCCGAAGCGCTCGGGTCGATCGGGAACCGGCAGGCGCTCGGGGCGCTCCTCCCGCTGTACGAGGACGACAGCGAGCGGGTCCGCCGGGTCGCAGTCGGCGCGTTCGGCAACTTCGGGAACGAGCGGCCAGTCGAGTATCTCGTCGAGTCGCTGACCGACGACTCCGCGGCGATCCGGCGGACCGCGGTCTACTCGCTCGTGGAGTTGCTGGCGAACGTCCCCACCGAGAAGAGCCACGATATCCGCGAGACGGTCGTCGAGCAGTTGAGCGAGACCGACGACCGCAACGTCGTGCTCCCGCTGGTGGAGATTTTAGAGGAGAGCCAGCAGAAGGCCCAGCAGCGAAACACGGCGTGGCTGCTCGGTCGCGTGACCGAGGAAGAAGAGCGGGGCCGCGTCGCCGAGGCGCTGGTCGAGGCGCTGGCCGCGGACGACCAGATGACCTCGCAGTTCGCGGCGACCAGTCTCGCGGAGCTGGGCGGCGAAACCGTCGAGAAGCGGTTGCTCGCGGTCGTCGACGACGAGGCGTTCCCGAGTCAGGCCAGGGCGCAGGCGGTGTTCGCGCTCGGGAAGGTCGGCGGCGAGCGCTCGCGCCAGCGCCTCGACAGACTGCTCGACGAGACCGAGGACGAACAGATCCGCAAGCGCGCGTTCTCGGCGCTGTCGAAACTGGGTGGTCGCGGATGAGCGCCCCCCTCGCACCCGGCCCGGCCCGCGGAGGTGACCGCCGATGAGCGAGGAACGCGCCCTGGTCGACACGCAGGGGAAGTTCGTCCAGGTCGTCAAAGACGGCCGGAAGGTCAACGACCTGGAGTGGCTCAGCGGGCGGATCATCCTCTCGAACAAACGGGTCGTCCTCGTGAGCAACGAGGGCAAAGAGACCATCGTCCTCGGCCGGGTGCAGTCGATCAAAAACCGCAGCGACGTCGACCAGGCGATCGCGCCGGTGTCGGGTTACTTCTCGCTGCAGGTCGGCGCGGACGTCCATCTGGTCGCGCCCGCCGACATCGACACCTTCGAGCAGGAGCTGTACGGGACCACCCTGGACGGGCAGGTCGTCCTCGTCAAACACCCGGCGGTCGAGGGCGGGGTCGTCCGCGACACGTCCTGGGAGAAAGGACAGCTCAACGTCGAACCGGACGAGGTCGGACTGGGAGTCGCCAGCGGGCAGTTCGTCGAGATCGAACTGGTCGACGTGGGCGCCGTCGCGGTCACGGAGCGGACGGTCAGGGGCAGCGAACGCCGCGTGCTCGAAGTCGAACACACGGTCGGCGAGGGGACGAGCGTCGAGACACACGTCACCGGGAGCACGCGGCACGTGGCCTTTCTCGAGTCGCTGGTCCGCCAGGGCGAACTGGAAAACGCCGCGGACGTCGAACTCGACCAGACCGAGCGGGAGGTGTTGATGGCGCTGTATTCGGGCGTGTCGCCGTTCGAGATCCCGGAGTTCGTCGGGATCGACGTCACGGAGGTCGAGGCCGTCTTCGACCACCTCGTCGAACAGGGGATCCTCACCGAGAAACGCGTCCGTCGCGAGGTCAAACTCAAAGCCCGCGGGCGAAATATCGCCAACGAAGCGATGGCCGACCAGTAGCGGCCGTCCAGCGGTTTTCCCGACTGTCCCGCTACAGCGGCGTGCCGCCGCGTTCGCCCGACCCGTCGGTCGCGGCCGCGCTCAACAGGTCGGTGACCGGTGACTCGTACTCGTAGCCGGGCACGACCCCCTCGACGTAGGTGCCCTCGACGTACTCGACGAACGTCTTCGCGATATCGACCCCTCGCTTCTCGCTGCCGAACGCGTACTCGTAGCGGACGGTGACGACGTCGTCCTCGCGCTCGACGTCGAAGGCGTCCAGCTCGACCGACGCGCGCGTCGCCGTCGGGGCGTCTTCGAGTCGACGTCGGAAGGTGTCGTACCAGCCGTCGCGGACAGCGTCGCCCACGTCACCGTCGGCGACGGCCGCCCGGAGCGTCGGGACCGAGACGGTGACCGCAAAGACCGTCCGCCAGTCCTCGCCCGCCGCCGCGGTCACGGTGGCGTCGAACACCGTCGTCGTCATGCGATACCCCTCGGGCGTCTCGGCGTAGGCGTCGTGGCCCTCGAACGCGGTCTTCGCGTCCGCCGGAATCTCCTCGCTCATCAGCCACTCCTCGGGCGCTGAACGGCAAAAGCCCGTCGCGTCGGCGGCCGAAACACGAATTGACACGACGCTGGGTCGTTGTGGAATCGGCTGGACGCCGGTGTGATACCGTGTCGGGCGCTCGTGCGACGGATCCCGCCAAGCTCCGCCGTGCGCGCGCCCTCTCTGAGTCGAATCCCCGCTCGTATTGATTCGAATCCCCGCTCGCATCGCTGCTCACGTCCGTTCGTCGCAGATGCGAGGGATGGGATTCGAACCCACGGACCCCTACGGGAGCGGGTCTTAAGCCCGCCGCCTTTGTCCAAGCTCGGCCACCCTCGCGCGTTCACCGCTCTGCCCGGCGGCCGAAAGTCGGTTTCGGTATCGCGCGCGGCGGTGAACTTTCCGTCCCACCATCACGAACCTGCCACACGTTGAACCGAGTTTACGTATGAACGAGTGTGCCCAAATCGTCCGTGCGCGTGACACGTTCGCCCCATCGTCGTATCGCTCGAATCGCCATATCCGGCCGCTCAGCGCCTAACAACGATAAATCCCGGTAGTGTTTCCGTAAATCCAGTATCGCCGCAGCGGCCGCTGTGACACTCGATTTGTGTGTTTCCGCTGTCCGTTATGAAGGCGAGAAGCTCTCCTGCATAATTAATTATTCATATTCCCCCCTGCGTAGGGGGAACGAGTGCGGAGAGCGTATTATCCCCTTTAGGGTATTGTGTATGGCTATATGAGTTGCCCGCTACCTGCAGATATAGCCGGAAGATTTTTTTAATAACAGTCCCGGTACTGTGGTATGCCACGCGATCCGTTCGAAAGGAGTGGTAGTGATCGATATATCAGCCGTCGTCACTGGCTTGCGATGCTCGGGGTGGGCACCGCGGGCGGCCTCGCTGGCTGTAGCGGCGGTGGTGGCGGTGGGGACGACACGGATACGCCGGACGAATCTGATGGCGGCGACGGCGGTGACGGCGGTGACGGCACCGCGACGCCGACCAGCGGTGAGAACTTCGGTGAGACCCAGACGGAACGGAGTACCGACGTCCAGGAACTCCCCTCCGTCGGCGGTTCCTACGACACAGTCACGTCGGCGTCGTTCAGTACGCTGAACCCGCTGTACAACAACGAGGACGGCGCCGGGACCGCGATCGGGCGGGCCCTCGACATGGGGTACACCTTCGATTCGAACCAGGAGTACTTCCCGCTGCTGTACGACATGTCGACCGACGACAGCCAAGTGTGGGTGTTCGAAGTCCGCGAAGGGCTGGAGTTCGGCGGCGACTACGGCGAGGTGACCGCCGAGACGTTCACCTACCAGATCCAGGAGGTCCAGCAGCCCGAGTGGTCGAACACGGCCGACAGCACGAGCTGGACCAGCGACATCAACGTCACCCAGAACAGCGAGTACGAGTTCCAGGTCGAACTACCGAACGCCCGACCGCTGTATCCCGAGAGCTTCGACCCGCTGCTGTATCCGATCCCGATCGACCTGATGGAGCCGTACGTGAACGAGGAAGACAACGAGGGGTTCCGCCAGGACGAGGACCTCCTCGAGCTGACGTTCACCGGGAACCTCGGCGCGTTCACTCTCGACAACTGGGAGCGCGGCGCCGGGACGGAGTACAGCCGCACCGAGGACTACTACGTCCAGAACATCGACGAGGGACCCGCGCTGTTCGAGGGCGCACCGTACTTCGACGGCGCGTCGATCAGCGTCGTCGAGGAACAGTCCTCGCGACTGGCCGCGCTGGAGACCGGGGAAGCCGACGCCGCGACCATCCCGTTCCCGCAGTACCAGGCCTACCGGGAGAACGACAGCGTCGACGTCTACGAGATCCCGCAGCCGTTCAACGAGCAGATCCAGCTCAACATGCGGGACAACGGGTGGAACACGGGGCCGGGTAACCTCTTCCGGCACATTCCGTTCCGTCAGGCGATGGCGGCCGCGATCGACAAGCAAGGCGTCATCGACGGCGTCTTCAGCGGGCTGGCGGCGCCACACTTCACGTGGCAGCCCCGCTTCTCGCGGTTCTATCCCGGCGACGACGCCATCTCGGACTACATGTTCGGCATGGACGACCAGTACGGTGCCGACTACGCCCAGGGGCTCGCGCAGGACGCCTTCGAGATGTCGGAGTACGACTACAGCTTCGACGGCGACACGATGGTCAACCCCAGCGGCAACCAGGTGACGCTCACCCTGTACCACAGCGCCGGTCAGGAGACGGAGAAGCTCATGGCCGAGTACATCGGACAGGAACTGGGCGACAACCTGGGTATCGACGTCCAGGTCAACGCCATCGACGGGACCCGGTTCAACAGCGACTACTTCCAGGCCGAGCCACAGGGTGGCACCGCGACGATCAACGGCGAGGAAGTCACGTGGGAGACGCCGTCGGCGCGAAACCCCGGCCCCCGGTCGGCCACGTCGGCCGAACCGTGGGATATGTCGGTCGTCTTCGGGCTGAACACCTACCCGCGGAACCCCTCACCCAACACCGCCTTCTTCGACGGCCCGACCGCCTTCTTCAACATGGTCGGCTACTATCCGGAGTTCGACGCCTCCGGCCTGTTCGATCAGGCGCAGTCCGCCGAGAGCATCGAGGACGCCATCGCGGCCTACGAGGAGATCTTCGTGAACCTCTCGCGCGAACAGCCCTACATCATGCTCGCGTTCCCGGACAGCCTGAGCGGCTACAACCCCGACCTGGTCGGTCCGATCGAGAACTTCTCGAACGGCTGGGACTTCCCGGCCTGGCACTTCGAGGAGTGACGGAACCGGTCTGAACGGCGTATTCCCGCTCTTACAACCCTCACAATGACATCACAGATATCCAAACGATGGGGCTAGGAAGATACGTTTCCGCGAGAGTCGCGTGGGGCGTGATCGTGTCGGTTATCATCACCACGATCACGTTCCTGTTGCTGTCGTTCGCGCCGAATCCGGCCGTCCGAGAGGCGGCGACACGGGCCGCACTCGAAGGGCAAGACCCGGCCGAAGCGGTCGAACGGGTCCGAGAGCTCCGGGGCCTCGACAGGCCGTTACACGTCAGGTACCTCGATTTCATCGAAAACGTGTACACGCTCGAGTGGGGCTGGTCGGAGTACCGGAGCCAGCCGGTCACCGAGGCGCTGGGAGACGCGCTGTACTACACTGCCCAGTATTCCATCCCGTGGACGATCCTGACCGTGACGCTCGGACCGCTCGTGGGCGTCTACTCCGCGGCGAACATGTACAGCTGGAAGGACCACGCCGCGACGGGCTTTGCCTTCTTCGGCTACGCCATCCCGAACTTCTTTTTCGGGATCATCCTGCTGTTGGTATTCGGCCGGACTCTCGAGTGGGTGCCGGTCATCTACAACACGGACGTCGCGGTGTTCAGCTTCGAGAACGCGAAACAGCTGTTCCTTCCGGTGTTCGTGCTGGTAACGGGCTCTATCGGCGCGACGATGCGGATCGCCCGCAACGAGTCGGCGGAGTTCATCAACGCCGACTTCATGAAGACCGCGAAGGCCAAAGGCGTCACGCCCAGACGCGCCTTCGCGTTTCACGTCCTCCGACCGACGATGGTCCCCCTGTCGACGACGGTCGTCGGGCAGTTGCTGGCCATCTTCCTCGGCTCGTCGCTGCTGGTCGAGGTCGTCTTCGGGATTCCGGGCCTCGGGCGGCTGACGTACAACGCGCTCCTCAACCAGGACACGAACCTCGTGCTGGGCTCGACGCTCGTGTTCACGTTCATCGCGGTCGTCGGGAACGTCCTCGAGGACATCATCTTCACCATCCTCGACCCCCGGATCAGCTACCACGATAACTAACTATGGCAACACAGAAACCCGACCGTTTCGACGAGATCAACTGGGACGACCTCTCCGGGTCGAACCGATTCGACCTCTCGATAAACACGATCGGAATGCTCATCACGAGCGTCCCGTGGATGACGCTCGGCTACTACAACTACGAGTTCGTCGGCAAGCGCGAGCCGACTTTCGGCTTCGTCAACAACGAGACGACGCTGACGAACCTCGATTTCATCTTCGGGTTCACGCTCCTGCTGTTTTTCTTCTATCTCGTGCTCCCGCTGTACCAGAACCCGCGGATGACCAAGTACTACTGGAAGGAGTTCAGGCGCAACCGCCCGGCGGTCGTGAGCCTCGGGTGGCTCGGCATCGTCTTCGCCGGCGGTCTCCTCGGACCGCTGTTTATCAGCACGCCCAGTCAGGACATCTTCGCGGGGTATCAGCCACCGGTCTACATGTCCATCGACGACGCGTACGTCAGCCAGTGTCTCGGTGAGGTCCGCGGCGGCAGGTGTTACGGGTCCTGGCAGTACCCGTTCGGGACCACCCGAGGCGGCGAGGGCGTGTTCAAGACCGTCGTACACGGGATGACGATCAGCATGAAGATCGCCTTCATTACGACGACTATCGTCGCGCTGATCGGCATCAGCTTCGGGACGATCAGCGCCTACGCCGGCGGCTGGGTCGACGAGATCCTGATGCGGTTCGTCGACATCGTCCTGTCGTTCCCGACGCTGCTCTTTTTCATCCTGATCCTCTACGTCTACGGCGCCGGGCTCGCGATGTTCATCCTCGTGTTCTCGCTGTTCGCGTGGGGCGGGACAGCCAGGTACGTCCGCAGCAAGGCCCTGTCGGTCTCCGAGGAGGAGTTCGTGCAGGCTATCAGGATAAGCGGGGCGAGCCCCTACCGGATCGTCCGGCGACACATCGTCCCGAATACCGCCAGCAGCATCGTCACCCAGCTCACGCTGCTCGTTCCGGGCTTTATCCTCGCGGAAGCACAGCTCGCGTACCTCGGGCTGGGCGATTCGGAGGTCCCCTCCTGGGGTCAGCTGATCGCCTCGGGGCGTAACGCTCTCGATTTCGCCCCCTGGATCGTCCTCGCGCCCGGGTTCGTGCTCTTCCTGACGATCCTGGCGTTCAACTTCGCGGGTGACGCCCTCCTCGACGCGCTCAACCCCGAAACCGAAGCGGAGGCCGAACAGTGAGCGCCGAGGAACCGCTGCTCTCCGTCGAGAACCTGACGACCCGCTTCGACACCGATGCGGGGACACTCACCGCCGTCGACGGGATCGACTTCGACGTCCGCGAGGGCGAGACGGTCTGTCTCGTCGGCGAGTCGGGGTCGGGCAAAACCGTCGCGACCGAGTCGGTCACCCGGATCGTCAAGGAACCGCCCGGTCACGTCGAGGGAGAGGTCATCTTCCGCGGGCGAGACCTGCTCTCGATGCCCGAATCGGAACTGCGGAAGATCCGCGGCCACAACATCGCCCACATCTTCCAGAACCCGCAGGACGCGCTGAACCACTGTTTCACCGTCGGCTGGCAGATCGTCGAGGCGATGCAGGTCCACCAGGACGTGCCCGACGACGAGGCCCGCGCGAAGGCCATCGACCTGCTCGACGAAGTGGGGATCGCCAACGCGAGCGAGCGGTTCGAGGACTACCCCCACGAGTTCTCCGGCGGACAGAAACAGCGCGTGATGATCGCCATGGCGCTGGTCGGCAACCCCGACCTCCTCATCGCCGACGAGCCCACGACCGCGCTGGACGTGACCGTCCAGGCACAGATCCTGAAGCTCCTCGGCCGGCTCCAGGACGAGTACGGCATGGGTATCCTCTTCGTCACCCACGACCTGGGCGTCGTCGCCGAGATCGCTGACCGCATCGTGGTGATGTACGCCGGGAAGGTGATGGAGCGGGGCGGCGTCTACGACATCTTCGAACGGCCCGCACACCCCTACACGCAGGCGCTGATGCAGTGTCTGCCGGGTCGGGGCGAGACGACGACGGGGATCACCGGGTCGCTCCCGGACCCGACGAACCCGCCCGACGGCTGTCGGTTCGCGCCGCGGTGTGAGCACGCCGTCCAGGACTGTCAGGTCGGCGAACAGCCCGATGAAGTCGATATCGGCGACGACCACGCTGTCTCGTGCGTGTACTACCGGCCGGGCTACGACAGCAGCGTCGTCGCCGACGACACCCTCAGTGCGGGCACGACGACCGACGAGGAGGGACCGGCCGATGACTGACGACTCGCTGCTCGAAGTGCGAAACCTGAAGAAATACTACCCGATCAAGAAGGGGCTGTTGAACCGGACGGTCGGCGAGGCCAGGGCCGTCGACGGCATCAGCTTCGACGTCCACCGCGGCGAGACGCTGGGGCTGGTCGGCGAGTCCGGCTGTGGCAAATCGACTGCCGCGGAGGCCATCGTCCGCCTCGAAGAGGTGACCGCCGGCGAGGTGATCTTCAACGGCGGCGACCGCGCGGGCGCGGCCCGCGACGAGAACGGCGTCCACCCGAACGACGTGACGAAGTTCGACAAGCAGGAACTCAAGGAGTTCCGCCGCGGCGCGCAGATGATCTTCCAGGACCCCTCCTCGAGTTTCGACCCGCGGATGAAGATCGGCTCGTCGATCGCCGAACTGCTACAGATCCACGGAATGAGCGACCGCCACCGCCGCCGGGCCATCGTCGAGGACCTCCTCGAACGGGTCGGCCTCTCGGCGACGGACTTCGACCGGTTCCCCCACGAGTTCTCCGGCGGGCAGAAACAGCGCATCGCGCTGGCCCGGGCGCTCGTGTTGAACCCCGACCTCGTCGTCGCGGACGAACCCGTCTCGGCGCTCGACGTCTCCATCCAGGCGGAGGTGCTCGACCTCATCAACGACCTCCAGGAGGAGTTCGGCCTGTCGCTGCTTTTCATCAGCCACGACATGTCTGTCATCCGTGAGATCTGTGACCGGGTCGCGGTGATGTACCTCGGGAAGATAGTCGAGATCGGCTCGACCGAGGAGATCTTCTCGAACCCGCAACACCCCTACACGGAAGCGCTGCTGTCGTCGATCCCGATGCCGGACCCGCGCCGCGAGAAGGAAGGCATCGAGCTCAAGGGGACCGTTCCGGACCCGGTCAACCCGCCGAGCGGCTGTCGGTTCCACACGCGCTGTCACAAGGTCGTCCAGCCGGACGACGTGGACATCGAACAGGAGCAGTGGCGGGGCGTGTTGAACTTCCGGGACCGCGCGGCCGCGGGGACCATCGACGTCGACGGGATCCGCCAGACGCTCATCGCCGAGAACGACGGCGGGACGGCGGTATCCGACGACGCCGTTCGGCAGGACCTCAGAGCCGAGTTCGACCTGCCGAACACCATCGCCGACCCCGACATCGAGTCGGCGGTCACCGACGCGATCGACCAAGTCATGGCCGGCGAGGACGAGGCCGCGGCGACGACGCTCGCCGACGCCTTTACCACGCCGTGTGAGGAGACCGAACCCGAGTTCACCGACCACGGGGACGGCCACCAGTCGGCCTGTATCCGGCACAACGACCAGCGCCAGTCGGCCGACCTCGCCGCGAAGTCCGAGGCGGACTGACTCCCGGGCCCGCTTTCTCCGCCGGCCCGGTGTCCCCTCCGAGTTCGGGGCCACGACACGCCGGCGCCCCCTATCGGGCCGACGTCGCGACTAACTGTGGTCGTCCCGACCAACTGTGACCGTCTCGACTAGCTGTGGCCGTCTCGACTAACTGTGGCCGCCGCGACGGGCCGTGGTCGTCGTCACAGTTCGAAAAGAGTCCGCGACGGCGTCTTCAGCGGTGGATCTCGACCGACTCGAGGAGGACGGTGTCGATCGGGCGGTCGCTGGGGTCGGTCTCGGCGTTGCCGATGGCCTCGACGACGTCCATGCCGTCGGTCACTTCGCCGAAGACGGCGTGTTTGTCGTCGAGGTGGGGCTGGGCGTCGAGCGTGATGAAAAACTGCGAGCCGTTGGTGTCGGGGCCGCGGTTGGCCATCGAGAGCGTGCCGGCCGAGTCGTGGCGCAGTTCGGAGTCGAACTCGTCGTCGAAGGTGTAGCCGGGGCCGCCGCGGCCGGTGCCGGTCGGGTCGCCGGTCTGGAGCATGAAGTCGGCGATGACGCGGTGGAACTCGATATCGGAGTACAGGGGATCGATGCGCTTCTCGCCGGACTCGGGGTCTTCCCAGGCGCCGGTGCCGGGGCCGACCTCGGTGCCGTCGTAGTCGTTCGCGCCCTCGGCGAGGGCGACGAAGTTCTCGACGGTCGTCGGGACGCGGTCGGGGTACAGTTCGACCTCGATGTCCCCCTCGGACGTGTGCAGCGTCGCAGTCAGGTCGTCACTCATGTCTTCAGAGTTAGCGCCCGTGATAAAAACCCTGGTGGTCGGTCCCCGTGAGGGGTCCGATGCCGGTGTCGCTCGGTGCTGTCTGCAAACCGAGCGGGTCGGGACTGCCGTTCCATCAGTCATATAAACCACAGCTTCGAAACGGTCGTGTGACACTTCGGACAACGGGCAGACCGCTCGACGACGCCGGTGAACCGGTCGGGAGTCCAGCGCTAGAGATCGACCCCGATGGTCGCGCTATGGAACTGTTCTCCGAGTCGCCTCACGCGCTCGCATCGAGTCCCGGCATGGGGATGTGGTCGACGATACTGCGATATCCGGAACCGAGCGAGGAAGCCACTCCCGCCATGCTGGTCTGGCTCGGTCCGGACGCCACCGAACTGCCGCCGCACGTGCATACGAGCGAGTCGGAGGTGTTTCGCTCGCTCCGCGGGGAGCTGACCGTCGTCGTCGACGGCGAGGCCGAACACCTCGAACCGGGCGCGGAACTCACCGTCGATCCGGGGGCCCCGCACTACTTTCGAAACGACACGGACGGGTTCGTCGCCTTCCACGTGGAAGTGCCGTGGACGAAGACGATCGACACACAGTACGTGTCAGCAGGGCTCGACCACGAGGGGGGGTTCGGTCCCGACGGAGAGTACGGGGAACCGGGCTTCGTTCGGGGTCTGTTGCTGGCCGAGTACGTCAGGGAGGAGACGCGGGTCGCCGTCGCACCACAGATCGTTCAGCGGGCGCTCTGGGCCACTGTCGGTCGGTTCGCGCGGCTGTCCGGCTACAGCGCGATGGACGAAACGTATCTGCGAGACGAGTTCTGGGAAGCCAACGTCGAGCAACCGGATATCTGAGGCGGTCCCCGTGTACGGACTGCGG
>ENA-ORCO01000830-ORCO01000830.1-marine-metagenome-genome-assembly--contig:-NODE-830-length-12116-cov-3.486419_pt1 | contig 12116 bp, 10 predicted proteins | sample MGYA00248633_ERZ508508 | MGnify/ENA primary metagenome ERZ508508 (study PRJEB26179, sample SAMN06268845) | marine metagenome | isolation source: A23 P1 aerobic enrichment on pine of planktonic cells taken...
AGTCGCTCCCGACCATCGCGCTCATCTCGACCGGCGGCACCATCGCCTCGACCGTGGACTACCGCACCGGCGCTGTCACAGCGCAGTTCGACGCCGAGGACGTGCTCCGAGCGGTGCCTGACCTCGCGGGCCGCGCGAACTACCGCGGGCGCGTCGTCGCGAACATCCTCAGCGAGAACATGACGCCCTCGGTATGGCAGGACCTCGCACACGCCGTCCACGAGGAGATCGAAGCCGGCGCTGACGGCGTGGTCGTGATGCACGGCACCGACACGATGCAACACTCCGCCGCGGCGCTCTCCTTCATGCTCGACACCCCGGTCCCCGTCGTCTTCACCGGGAGCCAGCGCTCCGCGGACCGCCCCTCCTCGGACAACGTCATGAACGCAGTCTGTGCGGTCGAGGCGGCGAAAAGTGACTGTTCGGAGGTCCTGATCTGCATGCACGCGGACGGCTCCGACGACCGCTGTGCGCTCCACCGGGGCACTCGCGCCCGGAAGGCTCACACCTCTCGTCGGAGCGCTTTCGAGACGGTCGGCCGGTCCCCGCTGGGCTCCGTGGACTACGACGTGGACGGTGAGGCGGCGGTCGAGTTCCGCCGCGAGCATGCAGAGCGAGGGGCCGTGGACCTCGATATCGCGCCGGACCTGGATTCGGCTGTCCGCCTCGTGAAGTTCTCGCCGGGGATGGACGCCCGCTTCTTCGACGCCTGTGAGGGCGCGTCGGGCGTCGTCGTCGAGGGCACGGGACTCGGCCACGTCTCCTCGGACCTCGTGGACAGCATCGAATCGCTCGTCGACGACGGCACGCGTGTCGTGATGACGAGTCAGTGTGTCGACGGGCGCGTCTGTGATCGCGTCTACGAGACCGGCCGGGACCTCCTCGACGCGGGGGTCATCGAGGGCGAAGACATGCTCCCGGGCACCGCACGGGTCAAACTGATGTGGGCGCTCGCGAACAGCGAGTCCGTCGCAGAAACGGTCCGCACGCCGGTCGCCGGCGAAACGACCGACCGCTCGGCCCCGTGGCTCTGATCAGGCCGCGCGCTCGGTCAACGCCCTGATCGCCTCGGGCCGCGCGACGACGTACAGCGTCTCTCCGTCCGCGAGCGGCCGGTCCCGGGCGGGAATCGCTTCGACCCCGCCGTCCGCGTCGCGCACGGCAGCGACGGTCGCATCGATGTCACCGACAGTCGTCCCGACCAACTCGCTCGCCGCGCCGACTGTCACCGTGGCCATCGTCTCGTCCGCTGCGCGGAGCAGCGACGCGAACTCCCGATCGACGCGCGGTTCTGCGGGGAGCGTGACGAGGCGGTACTCGCCGCCGGTGATCGCTCGCGCCTCGGGAACCTCGCAGGCCACCGTCACCACGTCGCCCGCCGTCGCGCGCAGTTCCGCCGTCGCGACCCGCGTCGGCTCGGGCCCGCGCTCGTACACCTGCACCACGTCCCCGGGGCTGGCGGCGTTCGGGGGGTCGGCCCGGATCGGGACCGCCGCGTCGCCCGGTGCGAGCGTCGGCCCGAGTCCCGCCTGCCGCGCACCCAGCGAGAGCGTGTCTAGATCGCCGCCGTCGAACTCCGCGTCGACGTAGCCGACCTCGTACTCCTCTTTCAGGCGCATCGCCAGCCGTTCCCGGAGCGCGTCCGCCGACACCTTCCGCGGGAACACGAGCGTCGTCCCTGCCAGCGCAGCCTTCGTCGTCTCCGGGACCGGATCGTACCCGTCGATGTCACCGATGTCGTCGAGTTGGATGCCGACGAACGTGCCGGCGACGGTCGCGATGTTGACGGCTTCCGTCTCGACTTGCATCTTGGCGCGCTCCCACTCGGTGTTCTGCACGACGCCGCCCTCGACAGCCGGGTGTCGAACGAGGAACTTCGTCGAGGACAGCAGCGCGTCGTAGAGGTCCATCTCGAACTCCTCGAACTCCGCGGGCGCGACGAGGATCACGTCCTCGCCGTCGTCGAACTGCAGCGCGATGTAGTCGGCGACGGTCGCGACGCGCTGGTTCACGTCGAATCGGCCGCCCACCTGCTCGATCTTCGAGAGCGGGAAGGTGCGCTTGCCGCTCGTCCCCGCGAGCACGATCCGTTTGTTCGAGAGCAGGATGCGGCCGTTCGTCCAGCCAGCGTCGCTCCGCTCGCGACCGTTACGGAGCGCTTGCAGGAACCGTCCGCGCGTGTCAGCGATTTTCGTTTCACCTGGTTTCACGCGCACCTACCTCCGCGTTCGAGACGTCTCCTCACCCGCCGTGTCGCGGTAGATCCTGAGTCGCTTTTCGACCGGATCGAACCGGTCGCGACAGGACGCCGGGACGGTTTCGGTCATCCCGATCGTCAGGAATCCTCCTGGTTCGACGGCGGATCCGAGCGTCTCGAAGATGGCTTCTTTTGCTTCTCTGTTGATGTAAATGAACAGATTTCGGCAGATGACGAGGTCGAACGTCTTCGGGGGATCCTCCTGTACGAGGTCGTGTCGGCGGAAGGAGACGAGTTCTTGCACCTCGTCGCTGACGCGGTAGGTGTCTCCCTCACGCTCTATGTACCGGTCGCTGTTCTCCAGCGGTTCGAGTTGCTCTTCGAGATCGTTCGTCTCCGAGGCGTGATACTCGCCACGGCGCGCGGCCCGGAGAATCTCGGGTTTGATGTCGGTACCGAGGATCTCGACGCGATCGGCGTCGATTCGGTCGTCGTCGAGCGCGAGCATCGCCGCCGAGTACGCTTCGCGGCCGTCCGAGCAAGCGGCGCTCCAGATCCGGGTCCGGCCGTCGTCGCTCAACTCCGCGATGATATCGCGTAACGCCTCCCAGACATCGGGGTTGCGGAAGAAACTGGTGACGTTGACGCTGAGTGCGTTCAAGAGCGCTTCCTGTTCGTCCTCGTCGTCTTCGAGCAGATCCTGGTACGCGTCGTAGTCGTCGACGTGTCGGCGTCGCATCCGGGCGGAGACCCGTCGGTCGAGGTACGAGCGGTTGTACGAACTCGTCGCGAACGACAGCGACGACTCGACGTACTCGAGTAAGTCGTCGAACGCCCGCTCCTCTGCGTCCTCGGCGTCGTCGGATCCGGTGTCGATGTCGAGGCCCATCAGTCGGCCGCCCCCTCGGCTTCCGCGCTGTCGTCTTCCGGTGGGACCCACTGACGGCGCGCCTGCTTGCCCTCGTCGGGAATCGACAGTGAGTTCACGTCGAGGATCGGCACGACCTTCCCGTCGCCGACGACGGCCGTTCCGGAGAGTCCCTCCGTGCCTTTGAGGGGCCCCTGCAGCGGCGTCACGACGACTTCCTCCTGGCGCGCGACGTCGTCACAGCGGAGCGCGACCTGCCGATCGGCGGGTCGGATGCGAACGATCATCCCGCTATCGCGCCGTTCGTCGCTGAGAGCGAGTGCGCCGCGGAGTCGAATCAGCGGGAAGATCCGATCCTCGTGGACGATCACCTCGGCCCCGTCGACGCTCTGGACGCGCGTCTGCCGCGAAATCTCGTCGATGTACTTGATCGGGACGCCGAACTCCCGGTCGCCGACCTGCACGAAGAGCACCTTGATGATCGCGACCGACACCGGCAGCCGGATCGAGATGGTCGTCCCCTCCCCGAGCGTGCTGTCGACGTTGACCGATCCGTCGAGCGACTCGACGGTGGTCTTGACGACGTCCATTCCGACCCCGCGGCCGCTGACGTCGGTGATCTCCTCGTTCGTCGAGAAGCCCGGGTGGAAGATGAGGTCGTAGACCTCCTCGTCGGGCATTTCGACCAACTCCTCGCGCGGTCGGATGCCCTTCTCGGCCGCCTTATCGCGGAGCACGTCGGCGTCGATGCCCGCCCCGTCATCTTCGACCGTGATGACGACGGTGTCGTGTTCGCGCTCAGCTCGCAACTCGACTGCGCCGGTCGCAGACTTCCCGGCGGCTTCCCGCTCTTCCGGTGGTTCGATGCCGTGATCCACCGCGTTCCGGAGCACGTGCATCAGTGGATCTGAGATCTCGTCGAGAATCGTCCGGTCGAGTTCGATGCCCTCCCCCTCGATGTTGAAGCTCACCCGCTTGTCCTCCTCGCGCGCGAGGTCACGCACGAGTCGGGGGAACTTGTCGAACACCTTCTTCAGCGGGATCAGCCGCATATCCATCACGGTGTCTTGGAGATTCGAGGAGATTTTGTCCAGTTCGTCGAGGTTGTCGCGGCCGGTCGAGTCGTCTTCGCCGAGCGCCTGGCGGAGTTTGATCCGGCTCGTGACCAGTTGCTCGACGAGGCTGTGGAGCTCATCGAGTTGGTCGACGTCGACCCGGACGGACTTCACCGCCGAAATCGAGCGTGACTCCTTGTCGTCTTCGTCGTCGTCCCCGTCCTGGCCGCTGTCACTACGCTTGCGCGCCGTCTCGTCACTGTCGTCGCTGTCGTCGCTGTCGTCGGCGTCCCCACCGGAGTCCTCGGTGCCGTCGGCGGTGCCAGCAGAGCCATCGGCCTCCGCAACGCCCGGGGAGTTGCTGCCGACGTCCGTGTCCGCCTCGGCCTCGTCGGTGTCTGCGGGCGCTGTATCCTCGGCCGTTGCGTCCGCGGCGTCGTCGTGTTCGTCTGCTGCGTCGTCGCTTGCAGCAGCGTCACCAGTTTCGTCCGCCGCGTCGCCGTCGGCCGCTCCGTCCGAGGTGTACGCGTCGACGACAGCGTCGACCGCGGCGGCCGCAGACTCGGCGTCGACGTCCTCGTTCGGAGTCGACGTCGGTGCGCTCCCGTCGTCGCCCGCGGACCCGTTCGCCGCCGGCGTTCCGGAAGTTGCGTCGGACCCGCCTTCTGCGGTTTCCGCGTCGGGACCGTCTGCGTCCGCGCTGGCTGTCGCACCGTCCGAGGCGGTGGCCGCTATCTCTCCGGTCTCTCCGTCGAGCACCGCACTCACGTCGGTGAGCGTGACCGACTCGACTTTCCAGAGGTCCCAGAGGGTCGCTTCGAGTTCGTCGCGGTCCTCGCCGGCGACGAAGACGGCGAAGTCGTCTCCGAAGTCGCCCTCCTCGATGCGATCGAGGTCCGGGTCTGCACCGACCACCGCGAGGTCCTCCGGGAGGCCGCCGACGAACAAGCCGCCGTCGACGCTTTTCATATCTCCGACGTCGAGCGAGATCTCGGCGTGATACAGGCTGTCGGCGTCGGCGACGTCGGGCTCGTCCAGATCGAGCGCGTCCGCCGCCGCTGCGAGGGCCTCTCCCGACTCCGCTGAGCTGTCGGCGTCCGGGGCTTCCGGCTCCGCCGCGTCTTCTGTGCCGTCTGCGTCGCTTAATTCGGCGTCTGCGGGGGGCTCGGCGTCTGCGGCGGATCCCTCCCCAGCATCCGCGTCGGATCCGGACTCTGCAGCGGCGCGGATCTCCTCGACGAGATCGCTCGGATCGCGCTGGGACTCGCCGTGCTTTTCGATCTCGTGGAGGATATCGAGGATCTCGTCCATCCCGTCGAAGACCAGGTCCATCCGCTCGTGGGTGACCTCGATGCGGCCGTTTCGGACCTCGTCGAGTAAGTCTTCGACGGCGTGCGCCACGGTCGCGGCGTTGTCGAAGCCCATCGCCCCGAAGTTCCCCTTCAAGGTATGGGCCTGTCGGAAGATGTCGTCGATCGCTTCCTCGTCGTCGGGGTTCGATTCGAGATCCAAAAGTGAGTTGTTCAACTGCGTGATGCTCTCTTCGGACTCGGTGATGAATTCCTGGTAGAGTTCGTCGTCCATCGGTCACTCCTCCGCGAAGTACTGCAGTACGTTCTCGGCGATCTGTTCGGCCGGCGCGACCACGTCGACGCTCCCCGTCTCGATGGCGCGCCGCGGCATCCCGAAGATCGCGGACGTCTCCTCGTCCTGTGCGATCGTGTGTCCGCCGCTCTGGTGAATCCGCTGCATCCCGTCGACACCGTCGCGGCCCATCCCGGTGAGGAGGGTCGCACACAGCGGTCCCTCCACGCTCTCGACGGCCGAGGCCATCGTGATGTCGATGGCGGGTCGGACGCCGTGAATCGGTTCTGTCTCCGTCAGTTCGAGCTTGAGACGCCCGTTCCGATCGCTGGTGACGAGCAGGTGGTGGCCGCCGGGTGCGACCCGCGCCTCGCCCGCCTTAATCCGCTCGCCCGACTCCGCCTCCGTGACATCGTACCCCGACCGGCCGTCGAGTCGCGTCGCGAACCGCGAGGTGAAGCCTTCGGGCATATGCTGTACCACGAGGACCCTGAGGTTCGCCTCGCGCGGTAACGCTCCGAGGACGCGCTCGACGACGTTCGGACCCCCGGTCGAGGCGCCAACGACGAGCGTTCCGGTGTCCGGGTACGTCGTGGTCGTCGTCGCTGCCGGCGAACTCTCTGCTGTCGATGCCGTCGACGACCCGGTGTCGGTGGCGTCCGTCTGCCCCGCAGTGGACCCCGTTCGAGTCGTCCGTTGCTGTCGGGACGCGCCTGCTCCCGTCGCCGTCCCGGACGCCGTCGCTCCATCGGCTGCGCTCGTGTCTGCCGACGCGGTAGAGCCGGCCGTTCGCGACGAGGATCGGCTCGTCCCAGTCGAACTGCCGCGGTCCTCCGAGGACAGGCGGGCGTTCGCCGAGAGGTCAACTCGGGCCGCGGACTCGACTTTCTCGACCAGTTCGCGCTTCACCCGCGGCATCGACGAGGTGACCTCGCCGCCGGGCTTGGTCACGAAGTCGACCGCGCCGCGATCGAGCGCCTCGAAGGTCACGTCGGCGTCCTCCTCGGCGTGTGCAGACAGCATCAGAACCGGAGTCGGGTGGTCCGCCATAATGGCGTCGACGGCCTCGAGACCGTTCATCGAGGGCATCTCGATGTCCATCGTCACGACGTCGGGGTCGTGTTCGGTCACCGCGTCGAGCGCTTTCGAGCCGTCTTCGGCCTCGCCGACGACGTCGATGCCGCCCTCTTCGAGCAGGCTTCGAATGAGCGTCCGCATGAACCGTGAGTCGTCGACGATAACTGCCCGCGTCGACTCGTCGCTGCCGCCCGGCTCGGAGGCGGTACTCATCGCTCGTCTCCTCCGTGTCCGTCGTCTATGTCCGCCTGCGCCGTCTTCGTACGACGACGGCTCTCGGTTCGCAGCCGCGAGACGCACTCGTGTCTCGGGCCGTAACGCCGCCTCCGTCCCGTAGGCGCGTCCGGCCGGTCCACGCCGTGCTCGTACCCGCTCATCTCTACTGGAAAACTTCCCAATTGGGGGACTTAAGCGCTCGCCGGCGAAAATCAGCCGTGATAATAGCGTGCGTACATTTATTGCCGACGTGTGCGCCAAAATCAGGTAACAACCGGCGGCTCTATAGCCGTCGGCGACACGGCTATGTCGCAGGAACAACGTGCGGCGGCGGGCGCTTCAGACCCCACCGCCACAGACGACGCCGACGCCACCGCCCGCCAGATGCAGGTTCTCGAGTTCGAGTTGGGGGGCGAGACCTACTGTGTCGACATCGACTACGTCTCTGAGATCGTCGACCGTGGCTCGCTCACCGCGGTCCCGAACGCGCCCGAATTCGTCGAAGGCGTGATGGACCTCCGCGGACGGACCACCTCGATCGTCAACCCGAAGACGCTCCTGAACGTCGAGAACACCGGTGAGGCGAGTCGTATCGTCATCTTCGACGCGACCAGTTTCGAGGACGACGCCGCGGTCGGCTGGCTCGTCGACGAGGTCGACCAGGTCGTCCGTGTCTCGATGGACGACGTCGAGGACCCGCCGATGGATCGCGGCGACTTCATCGAGGGGATCGTCCGACAGGATGGGGACCTCGTCGTCTGGATCTCCCCGACGAAGACGGTTGACAAGTAGTCGTCACTTTCGCTGCCGCTCTCAGCCCTGGACGGGTTCGTGTGCCGCCGTCTCCACTCCACCAGCGACGAGGATGCCGACGACGACACACCCGCCTGCGACGCCGAACGCCGGGAGATAGCCGACGGCGTCGGCGATCGCACCGCCCAGCACGCTGCCGATGCCGCCGCCGAGGCTCCCGATCGCCGTGTAGATCCCGAGCGCCTCCGCGCGGACCGTCTCCGTTGCGAGTTCGGAGACGAGGCCGGTCGCGGTCACGGCGATGACCGCCCAGGAGGCCCCGAGCGCGAGAAACAGCGCGCCGACGACGAGCAGACCGGCCGGGGGCGCAATCGCCGCCCCGGTGACGGCGACGACCGGGAACGCACCGGCGCGAAAGAGCAGTGCCCCGACCTGCAGTCGGAACGGGTCGAACGCCGCGGCCGCCGTTCCGGCCCGCGCGTACGCCGCGGCCGACGCCGCCGAACTCAGAATGAACAGGACGAAGACCTCGTCGGTAGCGTAGCCCGCGTCGACCAGATACGCGGGTAACGGTCCGAAGAACGCCGAGAAACCGGCGAAGAACACGGTCGCCGCGAGGAGGTACCGGAGCAACCGCGCCGAGAACCGCCCGCGGAGGCGCGAGAGAGAGCCCCGGCCGAGTCTGATCTCGCGGAGCGCCCAGTAGATTCGGGCGGGGCCGAACGGCACCGCGCGGGTGGCCCGCTCGGCGCCCCCGTTCCCCGCGCGGAAGCGACGTGAGAGCCGTCGGAAGCGCTGTTCGGACATCGTCGCTGCTTCCGGATAGCGGAGGAAGACGACGAAGACACCAACTAGTGTGGCGACCGCGCCGCCGACGAAGAAGAGTCGCTTGGCTGCGAGCGCCGGCAGCCCGAACTGCGAACCGGCGACCGCAGACCAGACGCCGCCGGCGACGAGGCCGGCCAGCCAACCGTAGCCCTGGTAGTGGTTCAGCAGGCCGAATCGCTGCGTCCACAGCGACGGCTCGTACCCCTCCACGACGACGACGTTCAGTACGGGCGCGGCGGCCGCGACGACGAACCACAGCGCGGCGTTGGCCGCGAGGACTGTCCACGGCGAGGCCAGAAACGGTAAGACGAGAAAGACACCGGCACTCGCGCCCAGCGCGACGAGGATGAACGGTCGGCGGCGTCGCGCCCGCGCCACCAGCCGCCCCCAGAGAATCGCACCCGGCACGCCGGCGAAGGCGGCCGTGGCGGCGATGAGACTGACCAGGAACGCGCCCGCGCCGAGGTCGATGGCGTAGAGGGGAACGAGTAGCGAGGCTGCGCCCACGGCAGCGTAGCCGAGCGCCCAGCCGTACAGCCACGTGTCTGTCGTCTGATTTTGGTCGGCGTCGCTCACGTCTGTCGCGACGGCAGGCTTCCGTATAGTTGTTGTCTGGGCGTCACGACGCCCCGGCAGCAACGTGGCTCCCTTCGCTGCCGAACACAAACAATCAAGATTGCAGGCGCAGCATCGTAGGACAATTCGGTTCACTATGCGTCAGTATCTCGACCTCGTCACCGACGTCCTCGAATCCGGGGGCCACAAGCCGAATCGAACGGGCGTAGACACCATCTCGGCGTTCAGCCGCCACTACGAAGTCGACCTCGCGGAGGGCTTTCCGCTGCTCACGACGAAAGACCTCTCGGGCGCGCGGTGGAACTCCCTGATCCACGAGTTCGTCTGGTATCTCTCCGGCGAGGAGCACATCCGCACGCTCCGCGAGGAGACCGGCATCTGGGACGCCTGGGCCGACGACGACGGCCGCCTCGACACCGCCTACGGACGCTTCTGGCGGCGCTTTCCAGTGCCTGCGGAGGGGCTTCCGGGCGAGTCCTGGCCCGACGACAGCCACCGGTGGATGAACGACGAGGGGACGTTCGATCAGATCCAGTACGTCCTCGATCAACTGAAAGAGAACCCCAACTCGCGCCGCCTCGTCGTCAACGCCTGGCACCCGGCGAACGCCGCCGTCTCGACGTTGCCACCGTGTCACTACACCTTCGTCTGCAACGTGCAGGGCGACCGCCTCAACGTCCACCTGACGCAGCGTTCCGGCGACGTCGCGCTCGGTATTCCGTTCAACATCGCCGCGTACTCGCTGCTCGCGACGGCACTCGCCCAGCGGACCGGCTTCGAGCCCGGGAAATTCGCCCACTCGGTCGTCGACGCCCACGTGTACTGTGGCACGGGCGACCGCGGCGCGTGGTACGCTGACAACCTCGGGGAGTTGCAGTCACGCCTCGCGGACGTCGAGGACCGAACCGAGTATCGCGACGTCCGCGAGTGGCTCGAAGCGACTGCACCCCCGGAGGCCGAGGAGGAGGAGCGGTACGATCACGTCCCCGGACTCCTCGAACAGTGCGCCCGGGAACCCAGAGCGCGGCCGACGATCGACGTCGCCGACGTGCCGCTCGACGACCTCACGTTCGAGGACGTCGAACTGTCGGAGTACGACCCCGCACCGGGGATTCGATTCGCGGTGGCCGAGTGATGGGCGTCGAAATCGTCCTCATCGCTGCCGTCGCGGAGAACGGCACCATCGGCCGCGACGGCGGGATGCCGTGGCACTTCAGCGAGGACCTGGCGCACTTCAAGCAGACGACGACGGGGCACCCCGTGATCGTCGGACGGAAGACCTACGAGACGGTCGTCGACGCGCTCGGCGAACCGTTCCCTGGCCGGACGAGCGTCGTGCTCACCTCGCAGTCGCTCGACCTGCCGGCGGGTGCCGTCGTCGCCAACTCCGTCGAAGAGGCGCTCGACCTGGCCTGCGCCGACGCGGTCGAACGAGGTGTCGAGATGGCGTACGTCGCCGGCGGCGGCCGCGTCTACGAGCAGTTCCTTCCGCACGCGTCTCGGATGGTGCTCACCGAGATTCACGACGCCTACGAGGGCGACACGGACTTCCCGACGTGGGACGGAGACGAGTGGGCCGAAGTCGACCGCGACGCGCGCGAGCAGTTCGATTTCGTGACGTACGAGCGTCGGAGCGAGTGAGGACGCTGTCTGCGTCCGAAGACGCGCTGCACACAGCCCTGCACCGGGATTTTTGTCACGGGCAGTGCAACACGGCGTCGTATGACTGCCACCTTCGAGGTGTACGAGGACCAGGCCGGACAGTACCGCTGGCGGCTCGTTCACTCCAACGGGAACATCATCGCCGACAGCGGCGAGGGGTACGCGACGAAGCAGAAGGCAAAACAGGGCATCGAGAGCGTCAAACAGAACGCCCCCGACGCCGACGTCGTCGAAGCCGAGTAGCGGCGACGCGCCGCCGCGGTGCAGGTAGCGCGGGCCATCTCGGACCGTCGGTTCCGGTAATATCGTGTGCCGGTGGTGGCTTTATCCGTCCCCGGGTCGGAGTAGGGGTAGATGAACCGAAACGACCAGCAGGCGTACGATCGGGGGACGTCGCTCTTCTCCCCGGACGGACGCATCTATCAGGTCGAGTACGCGCGCGAAGCGGTCAAACGCGGTGCGCCGAGTCTCGGCGTCCGCACCACGGACGGGGTCGTCCTCGCTGCGCAGCGTCGGACCAGTTCGTCGCTGATGGAGGGCGAGAGCATCGAGAAACTGCACAAACTCGACGACTACCTCGGCGCGGCCTCGGCCGGCCACGTCGCCGACGCCCGCCGATTGATCGACGACGCGCGGACGGCCGCCCAGCGCAACCGACTCCGGTACGGCGAACCGCTCGGCGTCGAAACGCTCTCTAAGACACTCTCCGACGAGATTCAAGAGACCACCCAGTACGGTGGCACGCGCCCGTTCGGCGCTGCGCTCTTGGTCGCCGGGATGGACGGAGAGCGTCCGGATGCCCGCCCGCGACTCTTCCAGACCGATCCGTCGGGTGCACCTCAGGAGTGGCGCGCCGTCGCGATCGGCTCCGGGCGCGACGACATCCAGGAGTTCCTCGAAGAGCACTGGTCGGAGGAGCTCTCTCTCGATGACGGCGTCTCGATCGCCGTTCGCGCGCTCTTAGAATCCGACGGCGAACTCGACGCCGAGAGCGTGAGCGTCGCGACGATCACGCCCGACGGATACGAAGCAGTTTCTGAGAGCGAAATCGCAGAGATCATCGCCGAACACGCCCCCGAGAGCGACGACGACGAAGCCGGCGAGAGACAGTAACTCGGCCGCTGTCCGTCTGCAGTCGCCGTATTTGGGTACGATACACCACGGCACGGCGCGGGCAAAACGGAACCGTTTTACACATCCCGGAGATACGAAAAAGTGTAGCAGCGCTCCGTTGGTGTAGTCCGGCCAATCATCTTGCCCTCTCACGGCAAGGACCAGGGTTCGAATCCCTGACGGAGCA
>ENA-ORCO01000832-ORCO01000832.1-marine-metagenome-genome-assembly--contig:-NODE-832-length-12105-cov-2.734869_pt1 | contig 12105 bp, 20 predicted proteins | sample MGYA00248633_ERZ508508 | MGnify/ENA primary metagenome ERZ508508 (study PRJEB26179, sample SAMN06268845) | marine metagenome | isolation source: A23 P1 aerobic enrichment on pine of planktonic cells taken...
GGGCCGCCAGCTGCTGCCCCAAGGGCACCGCCGATCGCCCCACCGCCGAGCTGATTCTTACTCTTGTCGTCCATAGATAGACCACTTTGCTGGGGGTCGAAAAAGCTACGCTAACCAAGGTGAAAGTATAGTTCCCAGTGGTTTCGAGTCTGGCTGGAATAGCAATTAACGTCGGAGTATAGTTAGATCGTCAATAGATAGATTATCGCCCAAGTCTACTACCTCCTCGCGAACCGCCGAGGGATTCTCGAAGTATCGAATACATTACGATACAGCCCAAGATCACGAGTATACCGCCACCGAAAGCGTAGATTACAGAGGAGACTTGAAATTCGGAACCGAAAATTGGTACAGAGGGAGGAACTAGTGAGAGACCGATTCCAGCCGTATAAAGAAGAAGCCGCCAATTATCGCTGAAATCGCGAGTGCGATCCCGACCAGTTCTTCGGGGAACTTCATCTGTTCAATAGAGTCACAGACATCACCAAAGAGAATTCTGGTGGACAATTACAATATGACACTGCGAAACATATCTTGATGACCATCTCTGGATGGCAAAGAAACGTATGTGAACTGTTCTACGACGCCTTTATTCTGCATCCAAGTCTCGTGCATCGAGATCGCCGTTGAGATACTGTTCTCCCTCACTGGTGATATCGTAGACACCATTACCTAAGTGGAGGAGAAGTCCGTAGGTGACGAGTGTTTTGCACCGAGCGTTGATGTGTTGGCGAGAAAAGCGAACGCGGTCACTGTCAGCCATTTTCTTCGGGGTATCAGGTCCCTCCTCGGAGAGATGCTCTAGAATCCGATCATCAGCTCGAGACATCCAGTCCGCATCAAAGCGCATAATCGCTTGTGGTTTCGCCGGTGCTATCCCAAACGCGCTAAGTCAAGCAGAAAAGCGACGAGATTCTGCAGTTGACTCATAACCTTTTAAATTGCTTCCATCCTAAGCATAGAGCATACCGATGCATTCCCCACCACCAGACAGTCCGGACCGAACGAGTGACCGCCTCGTTGAAATTATTGAGACACTGGAAAGGCGTGGGCTCGAAGACGACGACTATAATTTACAGGATTGGGTGGACGTCGATGCACTATTACAGCTCCTCACCTCATCAAAGGGAGACGTCTCGGTTCGGTTTACTGTTCAGAACGTAGAACTCATCGCGACACCCGACGACATTCGAGTACCGGCCGAGGGTTCTTCGAACCCAGACGAATCATAGAACACCCAGCATCGGAAGCCATAGAAGTACGTACCCCCTCCCACACCAAGAGTAAGAAATGACGCCCAGTTTCCAAATCATACGAATTAAGGATCTCTTTCCGATTATTGACGGCAGATGAGAGGTTTGTATCGTCCGATACGGAGGTGGTCGATTGCCTTCTCCGGACTTCTACTTTTCATCTGTACGCTTGGCTGGATCCTTATCGATGGAGACGATACCGTAGTCGACTTTCTCGAAGTAGCACTACCAGCCACAATCGGGATTTGTTTGCTTATCGGCGGGATTTGGCTCGAACGAACTCACCAAGAGTCCCGAATCAGTCAACTGGCACTCTGGACAGGTGGTGGGGCGATCACTGGTGTTGCGGTTATTATCTGGTTCATTTTCGTTATCTCGCTCGAACATAATCCAGCCGCTGAGCCGGGGCAACTCGCCCTCAATGGAGCAGGGATTTTCATGGCAGCAGGCATCCTCCTGGGCTACTACGCAACTGGTTTACAGCAGCGCGAACGGGAGCTGGCGCAGTCTGAGGCACGGTTCCGAGCATTGACGGAGAACTCGTCGTTGGGCGTCGTGACTATCGACGAGACGAGCACAATACGGTATGCGAACGACGCTGTCAACGAACTCTTCGGATATGAACAGTCAGCAATAGTTGGCGAACCACTAACGAAGCTAATGCCCGAGGAGTTGCGGGAATCGCATCAGAATGGGCTGGCCAAATATCTCTCAGAGGGGGAACAAACGTTCGACTGGAACGGACTCGAGGCAAACGGCCTTCGCGCCGACGGAGAGGAATTCCCGATCGAGATTAGCTTCGGGGAGTATCCTATTGACGGGGATCATCTCTTTACGGGGATCATTCAGGACGTCTCAGATCGGAAAGTGGCAGAGCAACAACTCCGTAATCACACCTCGAAGGTGACACAACTCCACGAGCTCGCTACCGAAATCACTAGAGCGGACTCGACGACAGCGATACGTCAACACGCTGCTGACGGCGCAGTCAAGTTATTCGATGCTGATGTCGCCCACCTCGCAGTAGTAGAAGGTGACCAACTGGTTCCGGTCACCAGTTCAAACCCTGGTAGTGTAGATGGTTATGACCCGGTACCAACCTCCTTCGGATACGCCGGGGAGAGTTACCAATCGAACACGGTTGTCCGGGTCGACGACCTCGGGGAGACTCGGGGGGTTACGGCGTCGCCAATCCGCGATGGTGGAGTACACCCCGAACCACAGGTCAGCAACGACCCTCTCGCATTGTTGAGTATTCCGCTCGGAGAATATGGTGTACTACAGGTGTTTTCGTTTGAGGCGAACGCGTTCGCCGAGCGCGACGAGGAAGTCGCGGAGATGTTATCGACTCACGTCGTGACAGCTCTCGAGCGACTGTCCGCAGAGACGACGATTCGGCGAGAGCGTGACCGGCTGGAGGAATTTGCCGGTATCCTTTCGCACGATCTCCGGAATCCGTTGAACGTCGCCCGAGGACGGCTCGAATTCATCGATAGCATCGATGACAGTGAACACCTCGACGCTATAGAGCGCGCGTTAGACCGTATGGAACGCCTCATCAAAGATATGCTCACACTCGCTCGACAGGGAGAAGCAGTCGGCGAGACAGAGACGATCTCCCTCAATACTCTTACTAAGCAAGCTTGGCAAAACGTTGATACGGACACTGCGACGCTCAACGTCAAGACGGATCTGCGTCTCAACGCTGATCGCAGTCGCCTCCTCCAAATGTTCGAGAACCTCTATCGAAACGCGATCGACCACGGCGGCGAGGCCGTCACGATTCGTGTTGGAAGCCTTGAAAATGGTGATGGCTTCTTTATCGAAGACACAGGACCAGGGATTTCGACGTCCGATCGCGAAGATGTGTTCGAGAGCGGGTACACAACAAACCAAGACGGGACGGGTTTCGGGCTCGCGATCGTCAGCCGAATTGTGGAGGCCCACGGTTGGTCGATCGAGGTCACCAATGGCACAGACGGGGGCGCTCGCTTCGAAATTCGGACGTGAAATCCGCTACACAACCACGCTGAAATAGGCCAGTCAGCAGGATCGTACGTTGTGTCGCTCACTGTCGATTCCGTCGAAGTAGTACTGGACACCGTCACCCAATTTTGAGAGCTTAATTATTTGATGAATGAGAATTAATCACACAATGGGATGGTGCGCTACTGCACGAACCCAGATTGTCGTCGATACGACCGCCCGCTCCCCCGCGACGCTGGTCCCTGCCCGGACTGTGGCACCGCAGAACTGCGGATTGATGTGGATATCCCCCTCCACGTCTGTTCAGCCTGTGGCACCGCAAATGCCGGGGCGACAGGAGATTGCTGGTCGTGTGGAGCTTCACTCGACGACCAGGTTCGCAAACTCTGACCAAACACAGACGTACAGATCAGTCGGGTCATCAACCACGGCCCGGTAATTACTAACAAGTTTCCAGCATTATACGCAATTGATGACGGACTGGCGATGGGTGACTGATACTGGCGCGGTGGGCGAAATGCCCGTCAGAGTCCTTCCAAATAAACAGGCCGAGTTCCTTGATCTTGATTTCTTAGAGGCCGTTCAAGAGGTCCAAATTAGATATAAACAGGCGGTCGAGACACGAATTGCTCCAGGCGACATGTGTATTTTTACCGCCAGAATTAGTGATGTCAACACCGAGACGGAGCCAAAGATAATCACGGTTGAAGTGCTGGACGCCGAGTTCATCCAGCAAGATGAGGAGAATCGCACCGAGATTGATGAAATGATGGAGCATCTTGATGAAGCACGTCAGCGACGGCAGGAACAACGGGCCAACGAAACCTGTGACAATTGTGCTTCAATTGAGAGCGACACCCGATTGTCTGTAGAGCGAAAGCAAGGGGGACGCGATCTACATTACTGCGCACAGTGTGGTCGGTTGCTCTCTACCGAAGAGTATCAAGAGTGGATAGAGATTCACAATTAGCTCGAATTGAGAAATCCGTTAGTGACAACGGCGACTCATCGGCGATCAGATTGATCCCGAAACCCTCCTCGGCTTCAAGCACGTAGTCAACATCTTCTTCCAGCATCCCTACCAGCGTTTTTCGACCCCTCGAGAAGTAGAGGACAGAACAACCGATGATCGACACGGATAGCCCACATTCGTTCGAGCAGCTCCGCGACCAATTCGAAGACGAGTGCGTCCTCACCGCGCTTGATCGAGCAGACCGCTCTTCAGAGGGCGAGACCTTGGAGGTTCTCTTCCTCGATGATGAGTCTGGCCGTATCTACCGCGTCCTCAACGCAACTCGTGGCGCACCTGACTCAGGCTGGTTCGTCATCGCCCTCGCAGGACCGAACCCTCAAGACGGTTTCGAGCGCCTGCGTCGCATCCACGACTCCGACACCCACCGAGTCCTCACCACCCAGGTCAAGAAGAACGACCAAGAAACGGGAACTCGATCTTCAGAACCTTGCTCCGAAACACCCGAATAGCGTTCTCGACTTACAGAACGCCCTCAAGAGCATCGTCAGCCAGCACAAGCATAGATTAGCGATCAGAGACGTGGGCGTTTTTAACTCCCCTGCCAGCAGGTGGAGGAATCGCATCGTGAGTTCACACTCCACCGCATCGGCCAGGGACGCATCCGACTCGTCCCCAACGCTGCCTCAGAGCACTGACCGACGTGACGAACGCGCTCGTAACGAAACGATGGATGTCGCGCTCCTCAAGCAGGGCGGCATCTACTCAGTAACCGGCGAGTCCGGGGAGACCTACACTATCGACCTCATCGACGAAACGTGTACTTGTCCGGATTACCAAGATCGCGATCCAGAGGGCGGCTGTAAGCACGTCCGACGTGTCGCTATCGAAGTTGAAGAAGAGACGGTCCCCCGCCCCGACGGGAAACTCCCGTCATCGGCACTCACCACATCAATCCAAGAGGACGACGACAGCGACGTCCGTGAGGACGCTGACTACCAGCAGGCAGAAGCCGCCATCATCGACGCCATCCAAGACCGCGAGGAAGAAATCGCCCGGCTTCAGTCAGAGATTGAGGCGCTCGAATTCGTCACCGACACGCTCGAGGCCATCCGCAACCCTGACGAGGACTTTAGTCTCGACGCGATTCGAGACCAGCGATAGATCACCTACAGCTCCACACGCTATGAATTCGTCCACTCACCACGATCGAACAGTAACCATCGACGTGCAGATTCCCCTTGGTGCAACAGAGGACCTCGACGAATCAATTCCAGCCGACATCTACCCCGACTGGCTTCAAGAACGCCTCAATGAGGCGCTCTCCAATCTCTCTGCCACCCCTGACCATCCCGGTGTTCTCGAGGTCGACGTCGACGCCATCACGGTAACCGAAGTCACGAGGCACGAATCGGGCCCCGCTTACCGCCCCAAGTAACTACTATTTCGAGCCCAATTTTTTCTCCTCCGTTACAGAGGCGAAGAGGTTTCAAAAACAGATGACAGACAGCACTCGAGACGAGGACGCCGTTGCCTCGCTCCTCGTCCCTGACGACACCTCACAAGTCGCACTCATTGATCTTTTCGACACGCTGGAACGTGCCGGCTTTGGTATCGCCCTCCGCGATGGCTACGACTCCCAAGACGCCATCGCGTACGACCTCACCACGACCAATTCGCTCAACGACATTGTTCCTTCTCCCGGCTCGCCCGAAGACTACGAAGCTGCCTATCGAGAGATGCAAACATACATCCTCAGTGGCCCAGCCTTTGAAGCCGCTATCACCGTTCTCGCAGCCCATACGGCAGTCGCAACGCAACACCTCATCGACGGCGAGCGCGCAGATCCAGACATCGACGATCTAGATGAACGCTCACTCGAGTCGGCAATCTCTGAAACCGAGACGCAGATCACTGATGCCCTGTACGAACGGGCCCTAGAGAACGTGGAGGTCGACGTATGACGTCTGAAAAGAACACGCCGGTTCCGATGGCCTGCCCAGAGTGCGGCGGCCGGTCGTTCTCTTGGATCATCGAAGAAGTCCAGTTCGGCGACATCCAGAAGTACGAGAACGATACTTTCGAAGAGGTCGGTATGAAGCGCGGTGAGGTTGTCGGAAGTGACGTTGAAGAGGAAGGCGTCTACTGTACGAATTGCGATGAGCGCCGCGATCGCGACGAGCTCGTTCCTGCCGACGAGGAGACCGCCATCAACCAAGAGAGCGCGTGATTATCCCTTTCATCCCGTCGCCGGAGTAGTCCTGACTCACCAACACCCCCGGACTTCCGTCGTAACCTGATCCGATACTATGTCCAACGCATCCACCACGCCATCCGACGACACCGATTCGGCCGCACCGTTCGCCACTCTCAGCCGGCTTGCGTACGCCCACGTAACGCACGCCCCACTCCACGAACGCTATATGCCCTCGGGCAACTTCGAGGCTGTCGGCAAGCCCGGCGAATTCGGTCCGATCGACCCCAAGACCGGGGCTGAATACCGCGCTCTCGGTGGCCTCAACCATCAGTACAACCGCGACTACAAGGTCGGTAGCTCATATCCAAAGACAGTCTTCGTTTACGCCGAGGATGCCTCCGGTGAATCCCTCTCCCACGATACACTCGAAGCCATCCTTGATGATCGGAATCTCTGGTCGGATGCACTTACACCCGTCCTCCTCCCGAAAGGTATCGAAGAAGACCAAGCAACCTGGTACTCCGCGTTCCAATTCCGTCCCCCGGAGCGTGCCCCGAGCCTCCGCCGGGTCAAGCGCCAGCTTGACCGCGTCTTCGACGACGCCGAGATCTATCGCGAAGGCCCGTTCCTCGATGCTCGAATCTGGCACGAGTAGCCGCACCACCTGTTGTTTTTCACCTCCATCTGAAGTGAGGTGCACAAAATGCGATCGTTCCTTCCACCGTCAGAATTCGATCTCTCGGATCTCCCCGAGAGACTCGATGTCGAACAGCAGCTCAAAAACCGACAAGGAGTCCATATGGCGTTTGCGACGACAGCCCTCACGGTCGACATACTCGGTCGTGATCAAGGCGAACGCCACGATGCCCTGAAGGGACTCTTCCAAGCGTGGGACTACATCGCCCGCCAACACGGCGAGGACGTCCACGTCGAGTACACCGGGAAGCCGTGGCAGTCGCTCAACATCAATGTCATCGATCGCCCCGGCGAGCCCGAAGCAGGAGACGAAATCACCCAATACGGTGTGCTCAACACGGAACGAGACATCCTCCTCAAGCTCGGTCAGTTCGGCCCGACACTCACAACGAACCGTGAGAAGGCGGCCAAGCAGGCACGGGCGGACAGCCACCTCGAACTCGTCGAGGTCACGAGTATTCCGCTCGATCAAAGCCTCTCGCACTAACTAAAAGTGAGTATGACCTCAGAACCCCAGCGCCAGCTTCCCACCGAAACGTCCGACGCCGTCTCCGCACACATCGCCGCCAGTGAAGAGGCCAGTGACCTCACCTTCCAAGACGCCATCGAGGCACTCCGCGAAGGGATCGATGGCTACGGGGACCGGGTTCACGCAACCGCCGAAGTCCTCCGCGACGTCGACGACCTCGGAGTTCCGAACAACATCCTAACCCACCCCCGCATCGAACAAGGTATCTGGCGATACAGCCACGACGCAGACACCGTCCGCCGCGAGATCGAGATCACCATCGAGCGCGAGGCAGACGACGACATCACCGTCGACGAGATTGTCGCCGCTTATCGCGTCGCCGCCGCCCGTCTCGACACGCCTATCGACGTGGACTAACCCACCACGTCCAAATCCGCTAGTAGCCCCGCGGGGTGTCAAACCAGGCAGCTCTCTTCTCAAGCCCTCCATGACAGTCATCGTCATCAACATCAAAGAAGAGCGAATCGACTCCGAAGATCAATCCCCCTCAGACGTTCTTAAGTCACTCCTCATCCCCACCAAATCGCCGGACGATGATACTGTCTGTCCCGAATACGTCCAGAAACTCCTCCGACAGCTTCCGTCCGACGCACTCAAAATCCGGCAATCAATTCATGAACCGGACTGGGGATTCGGAGAGCCCTGTCCCGTCTGTGGGACCGAAGCCCTGAGCGCTATGACGGTCAGCGAAGACATTTACAACTCGAGTCACGGCGAGTTCGAGTACGTCAAGACTGGCGACGCGAACGGTCCCGTCCTCTCGGTTATCTGCCCCGAGTGCCGGACGTACCTCTCGCACGTCCCGTACCAAAATCTGACCACCTGACCGATGGCATCCATCGACACCGATCCCGACTTGCTGTCGGATACTCACGGCCCTCGCCAAACGCCGTGTGGTGCTTCTTCGACGAGATAGACGATGTCCCAAATCTGGCCGCCGCCGAAGAACAGGGAGAGGCGTGGGAGGCCCTTCTCGACGACGACCGACTCGGAATGGCAGTCGTCGATACCGTCGAGATGTCGTTCGTGAGTCGACTCGCCGTCACACCGATCGCACGACGGGTAGGCGTCGCGACCGCAATTCTGGACCGATTCCAAGACGAGTATTCGCGCCTCCACTGTCGCGTTCACAAGGAAAATCTGGCAGGTATCAGACTCGTCGAATCCACCGCGTTCCACCGGAAACAGGAGGGTCGCCACGGCGAGCTTCGGTGGTACGATATACAGGTCAACGACGTCGGGGAGGGAGACCAATTCGACACGGAGAGCGACACTACCGCAGTATCCTCAACGTCCGCTTCAACGGCGTCCCGATCAGGAGGTAACCGATGATCGACCACGACACCCGTATCAACCCCGATTGGACCGTTTCACAGCTCCTCGATCTCTACGACGGCCATACGTACGAGACGAAGCACGACCATCCCGACCACTTCATCTGCGACTTTTGCGCCGCTGGCGTCGCCTATTCGAGCACTCCCCGTGTCGCACAGTACGTTACCGACCGCGTCCTCAATCCCGACCATCCCGTCTGGCAGTCCAAAATACGCGAGCATCCTGGGAAGCGCCCGCTCACGCCACTCGCGACCTACTGCGAGGACTGCGCCGCGCGCCGCCTCTACTTTCCGTGTGAGGGCTTCAACGAGGCCCGAGTGTTCTTCACCCTCGAAGAGGATCGCACGATGTCGAATCCCGAGGTTACGGACGTCTCGTCGGCCGACGACGGGATACCCTGGAACCCCCGTGAACTCTCCGAAAAGATCACAGGCGTCCCTTGGGAGGCGAACGCCATCCTTGCTGGAGATGAACTCTGGGGGCCCGAAAATATGGTCACAGTCTTTCTCTCGATGGGAAGTGGTGTCGACATCCGCGAACTCGTTAAGTGGGACGGATCACTCGATCCGCAAGTCCTCGGCCACGCACGCTGTGAGTATCGCGCGTTCACTCGGAAGATGCTCGAGAAGGGACAGACTCGAACTGCGTTCCGTGACCACGTTCGCGGAGACAACTGACGTTTGGCACTGCCGGGAGGTGGAGTTTTTTCGTCGCCGATAGACAGCGAGCGCCTCTTATGACCGACTCGACCAGAACTCCTCAAGCGCAGCTCACGGGGCTCGACTACAAGGGACACGTCCTCGAACAACCTCCTGCGGAGCGAGTAACGGCTTCCGTGGAGACAGCCGAAGACCTCTACGCGGCAGACGAAGGCGACCTTCTCTGGATCGATGGCACCGAATACGCGGTCGTCAAGCGAAACTTCGGGATCTTCCACAGCCCGCTCTCAGTCGTCGCCGAAGACGGCACACAAGGGCGGCTCATCGGGGGCACCATCAACCAGCAGTCGTCGATAGCCGGCATCGCGTGGACACACGACCTCCCCGAAGACGACGACGATCGCGCCCCGCAGCCGAGTGACTTGCTTGCGCGGTTTGACCGCGTCTACCGCCTCGAGGAAGACCGCCTCGACTGTCTCCACACCTGGACGCCCGATAGCGATCATCGCGTCTGCCCCGCGTGTGAAGAACGCAGTGGCGAACCGATACGTATCGAACAGCAGGCCGGAAAGGCCGTCGAACTCCGACAGTGTACGAACACCGACTGCCAACACATCTATCGGTACGTTCGACCCTTCCCGGAACCGGATACCGCAGCCCTCCTCATTTCTACGGGCACAGTGGACTCTCCCGCGCTCGGATCGGGATACACCACGAGTGAAACCGTCGACGAGTATGAACTCTCAGGAGTCTTCCGCTGTACCGAGCAGGACGATTTCAAGTTTCCCGTCGAGACGAACCGTGGTCGCGACGACGGCTTTTACTCAGCCTCTGAAGTCGCTGCGTTCTGCAACCCAAAGCTCGATCACGAGGATCCCGACAATCGTTTCGGTACCGTCACCGTCGACACCAACGACCGTACTGGGGGAACAGTCATTCGATGGCGCGACGCACCAGGAAGTCAAGCGAAGATGACCGTCGAGTTTCAGGAGCTCGTCGGCGGAACGAGCTCGCCCACGCCGGACTACGACCGCGCTCTCGACTGGAACCTCAACCGAGACGCGTTCACCGCAATTGTCGATCAGACTGGTCCAAGCTATACCGACACGTATCCAGACATTTCCTCTCAACAGAGCGCATCCAACGATTACACAACCGCTTGAATCACCCGACCGTTAATACCAGCGAGCCTGCAACCGATACACACGACGCGAACAGCGATGGCCACAGATAGTACATTCGAGGAGGACGTCATCTACCTCTGGCGAACGCTCCGCTCTGTCGTCCTCGTACTTGTCTTCATCTTCGGCGCGATCATTACCAGCCTCATCGTCGGCTATGTGGGCATCGTCATTCTTGATCAGGCCTACCCAGTTGCCCAGCAATCAGAGACGGCACGCTTCCTCGCTTCCGCCGCGTTTAGTGAACTCGGATACGCGATCTTTGTCGGTGGTCTCCTCTACTGGAAAACGGACCTCCTCCCCACAGGCCTCCGCTTCCGTCGTCCGACCCGCCGCGACGCTCGCTGGATTCTCGGCGGCATTCTCGTGATGATTGTCACAGAATACGTACTCACGTCCCTCTTCACGTTTTTCAACGTTCCAACCGCACAGAACGCGGCTGCGATCGAGGCCACCAAACACGCCTCCCTCCCTATGTTCGGCGGGCTCATCGTCGTATCCCTTCTCATCACTGGACCCTGCGAGGAAATCCTGTTTCGCGGCCTCATTCAAGGGTATCTCCGCAGGCACTTCTCTGCCATCGGAGCAATACTTCTCGCCAGCCTCTTTTTTGCGAGCGTACATCTCTTCGCCCTGCAGGGTTCTTTGAGCGGCATCCGAAACGTCCTCCTCTCACTCTTTGCGCTATCACTCATCCTCGGCTTCGCCTACGAGCGTACCGACTCACTCCTCGTCCCGATCCTCATTCACGGTAGCTATAACGCTATCCTCTTCGCCAATCTCGGCCTCACTAACCTCTACTAACGGCCGTCCCGATCTCACCCAAGCCATCCCTCTGCTCACACCTATTCTACCGGTATTTTTTAATATCGGATATACGACGAGTGGGCTATGCGTTTCGCATTAGCAGAAGCGAACTGGGGAGACGACGACGGCACCACGTCGCTCGCAATCGTGACACCAACAGACCTCGATCGGCCCTCAGAGTACGGCCGGGCCGCAACGGGCTATCAAACCGCTGAAATCGGCTACGAATTCGACTCCACATACGATCCAACCGTTGACGACCATCCCGATCCGACTCCCGTCGTCTTCTACCCCAACGAACTCCGCGACATCATTACGGAAGTCCGGAATACGCTCCCTGTTGATCCATTCTCACCCGCGAACTTCGATGTTCTCGTCGACTGGGCTGACAACCAGGAGGGTGGAGAAGGGCTTCTCGCGGAGATCGGTACAAACGAAAAAGGAAAATGGTGTAAGCAGCTCAAGATGCTCCGAAACGACGGCGGCCCCCCC
>ENA-ORCO01000833-ORCO01000833.1-marine-metagenome-genome-assembly--contig:-NODE-833-length-12096-cov-3.005491_pt1 | contig 12096 bp, 19 predicted proteins | sample MGYA00248633_ERZ508508 | MGnify/ENA primary metagenome ERZ508508 (study PRJEB26179, sample SAMN06268845) | marine metagenome | isolation source: A23 P1 aerobic enrichment on pine of planktonic cells taken...
CAGTTCAACGGCGCACAGAGCGGCGTGGAGGTCGCGGCGAGCGTCGACGGTGACGGCTCGCTCCAGTGCGGCGGCACGGAACGGACCGGCGACGACGGGTCGTCGTACCTCGGCTTCCGACCGTCCGACTACCGCAGAGTCGTCCGCCGGGCGGAGGCCGCCGGCCTCGACACCGGCCGCACCGATCACCTCGACGACGCCCCGACCTCCGGGTACTACGACGCTGACCTGGAGGCCTACACGGCGACGGAGCAGAGCCCGTATGCTGACCCGGACGTGATGCTCGCCGCCTGCCTCCGAGCGCGTGCAGACGGAGCGGTTCCAGAGGGTGCAGAGCCGCCGACGATGGCGCTCATCCCCATCGTTCGAGACGCCGGGATGCGGAACAACCCGGGTGATATGTCGCCGGGGACCCGGGCGATGGCGGTGGACGTCTTCCAGGAGGACCTCGACGCTGGCCACGTCCAGGACAACGACACGGTCACGCTCTTCGACTGAGCGAAGAGGCACTCGCATCCGAGCCGGGTGCGGGGCGGTGAAGCGGCCATCGCTCTGGCGAGGAGACCAACATAGCGACGGGTACACACCGACCTGACCGCTCACGTTCAACGCGACCCCCGGAATCGGCGTCAACGGACGTTTCGAGGGTGCTGGAAGGCCATCTTCGGCACGCTTACCCGGGGTGAGAGGGGAGAAAACCACCTTCCGCGAGAGCGGTCTCCGGAGTGTCGGGGGTCAGGCTGTTCTGCGGGGAGTTGTCCTCGTCGAGAGCATCGAGTAGGCACACCGGGTCACCAATCGGCGCGCGACCAGCGCCCGATCTCCAACCACGATATGGTCGTGCTGTCAGTCGGCGGTTCAGGCTGTCAATCGGGTAAATGGGCGTTTTTCTATGGAGTCACGTGTTGACTGCATAGATACTACCTCTGAGAGTCCGGGATTATCCAGTTAGCGCGGTAACTTTGCAACCATTTATGGCATTGCTTCTATGAAGTAACTTTGCTAACATGCCAGGAATGACCTACAATCCGCTCGGTCTCTCAGGCGAGCGGGACAGAACAGGCACCTTCCGGCCGTCCCCGACGTCGCAGTACGTCCGTTTCCGCGAGACCGCGAAGAGCGGCGACGTCCTCGACGAGTTGATCGGACTGACCCTCACCTCGACCGGCATCCGCGCCGCAGCGATGGCTCACATAAAACCGTCTTGGTGGAGTAACGAGTCGGGCGAGCGCCCCCACCTGGAGGTCCCCTACGGCGAGGTGTGTACCCTCGGGTCCGGGAACGGGAGCGGCGGTGATACGAGCCGGGAGGGCGTTCCCTGCTACCACTGCCGGAACCGGGCGAACAAGCGTTGGGCACCGGACGGCGCGGACTTCACGCCGAAGTCAGAGGCCGGCGTCCGTCCGGTCCCCGTCCGCGACGAAGACACCATCCATATCCTAGACAGCTACTTCGACCTCTACGAGAACGTCGCCTCGCAGGGGACGATCACCAACCGCGTGAAGAGCATCGGTGAACGGGCGGGTTTCGAGCGCCGGGTGGTGGCGCACGATCTCCGCGATACGTACGGCACGCTGCTGGCGAAGAAGGACTTCGGCCCTCACAAAATCAAGGCGCTGATGGGACACAAGAACCTCGAAGAGGCGATCAAGTACATCAAACTGGCCGGAGAGGACGTCCAGGACGAGTATGATGATAAGTGGTGAACCGCCCGAGGACCTCAGCGAGCGCCAGCTGAAGGTCTACCCGGGCGAGCAGTCGCTCCCGCTCACCAACGACGGCGCCGACGCGTTCAGGGCGGCCAGCCGGGATGGCGACCACAAGGACCGCCTCATCGGCGAGGGACATCTCCTGACCGGCCTGAAACCGGGCACGTTCGCTCACATGACCGAGGAGTGGCTGGAACGGGAGGACGGCCGCCTCTTCGTCCGTGTCCCCGGCGACAGGGTCGAGTGCGTCGTGAGTCCTGGACGTCGAGGCCGAACGGCCAGCGGCGGCGGGTACCCGTGCAAGCACTGCGAGCAGCGGAGAGACGGGTACTGGACGTTGAACGGAACGCTCCAGCCGCGGCGGGTCCCGGTCCCCGAGGCCGAGTTTGCTGACTTCATGGAGGCGTACTTCGCCGCGCACGACCGTGTCTGCACACCGGACACGGTGCACCACCGTCTGAAAAAGATCGGTGCCCGCGCGGGCTTCGAGAAGACCATCTCGGGGAGCAACCTACGGATGACGTTCGGGAAGATGCTGGCTGAGAAGGGCTTCGCCGGCGAGATCATCCGGCGAGTGATGGGCTTCCGCGATACGAACCAGGGGAAGGAGATGGCGCAGCGGTACTTCGTCCTCTCAGAAGAGCACGGCAACCCGCCCTACTACTGCGGCGAGAAAACGGATTCAGGCGAACCCTGCCGTCGGACGGTCTTCTTCCCGGACAGCGTGTGCTACCGCCACGAGTAATCCGTCAGTAACTGTTAAGGCTGTCAGTCCTGTACGTCCACACAGACCCATGTCCGCAGACAAGCGTCTCCCGGTGACCGAAGAGACCCGGAAGGAGCTCCACGAGCTGAAGGAACCCGGCCAGACCTACGACGAACTTCTCCAGGAGCTGGCTCAGCAGCGCCGGCGGCAGGACCTGGAGCAGCGCTTCCAGGAGTTGGAGGACGCGGACAGCGACGATTTGACGCCCCTCTCGGATGTCTGAGTACGACGTCTTGCTCGGTGATGAGGCCCGCGAGTTCCTCGACGTCGCTGACGAAAAGACCGAGCGGGTCTGCAAGGAGAAACTCGGGTACCTGTCGGAGAACCCGTACCCGGGCCGCGGCCGCGGTGACAAGGAGAAGCTCCCCATCGACGGCCGCCGCGACCGGTACCGGATGCACATCTCTCGGACCTACACGGCCATCTACACGGTCCTGGAAGACGAGAAGCAGGTGCGCGTGCTGGAGATCGTCCCCATCGACGACGCGCACAAGCGGTACGGCTTCTGACGCCACCCGCATACGGGGGGGTAGTCGGAGCTACACGTAGTCGCTGAACCAGTCTGGAGCACCCGTGTACTCCGCCCAACACCGTTTGTGGCAAGGTTCTCCTCGCGGATTCGGAATCGCTCGTTCGAGATCGACTTGTTCGCCGCAGAGATCACACTCGGCGCTGTGCCCGTGCATCCGGTCATCGTTCGAGAGCCCCTTGACCTCGACGTAGAGTTCGTGTAGCGCCCGCGGGGTGAGTCGGACCAGCACCTTCTCGCGGTCGCTCTCGTCGCGCTTCTCCGGCGTGTAGGTGAGCACCCAATCTTGACCTTCCTCGCCGTCGCCACCCGGCCCGAGGGAGATCGTCTGTGCGAGTTCATCCGGGACGTAGTGCCACTCGTTGTCCGCGAATCGAGGGTAGTGCCCCTCGGGGCGCGGATTCTCCGGATCGACGTCGTCCTCAGTCATGCGTTCTCACCGTCCTCGGGCCAGTGCCAGACGACCTCACCGTCGTCGAGGGAGATGACGCCGTCGCGTTCAGCGCGTTCGTAGGCCGCTATCAGGGGCGTGAACCCCACGCTCTTGCCCGTGCGGACGGAGAAGACGCGGCTGTAGGCCCGCAGGAGCCGCCATCGACGCCACCGCGTCCGCAGCTCCTGGAGTCGGTTGTGGATCATGCTCATATTTCGTCGAGGTGGTCGTAAATTCGCTCGGTCGTCTTGATGCTCCGGTGCCGCAGCCGGTTCCGGACGTCGTAGATGGTGTTCCCTTCCTCGGTGTTCAGCATCCGGTAAGCGACGCTGTGACGGAGCGCGTGCGGCGTCACGTCACTCGCATCCCCGCGGGAGCCGTCCACCTTGAACGGACGAACGTCGGCGTTCTCGGCGACCTTATGGAGCATGTCGCGGACGCCCTGCTCGGTGATCCGATTCGCGGACCGGGACGGGAACAGTGCCGGTGAGTCCTTCCACCGCCCGTTCAGGTACGAGGAGAGCAACCGCTTCGTGTCGCTGGCGAACTTCAGCGTCTCCGGCGGGGGACTGTTGTCGGTCGGGTAGTCCTTCTGGACGTGCGTCGGCAGGTACAGCTTCGCGTTCCCCTCCCGGAGGTGATCGACGTCGAGTGTGACGAGTTCACCGACGCGGAGTCCGGTGTCGGCGAGCGTGGTGACGATTGCCTCGTTGCGCTGTTGGAGGTACTCGGCACCGACGTCGTAACACGCGGTTCGTAGTTCATCGACTTGGTGCGGTTTCAGCCACACCTTCGCGCGAACTTGGGAGTTTGCAGTTTCGGCCATAATCTGGTGTTCTCTTTATATACTCCGTGGCGGTGAGACGGCCCGAACTTTGGACTCTACTATGAAGACTCCAAAGTTCATTCTTCTCCCTCTCTCGGGTCTTCGACGAGTTCGTACAGACCGCTTTCGTGAACCTTCTCCACGTGTCCCGCCGCGACAAGACGCCCCAAGCGGTTGTGTACTGTTTGGCCTGAAAGGCCCGTCCAGTCCTTCAGAGCGGCAGGTGTGGCGCGACCACCGCGTAGGGCTTCGAGTATCTCGCGGTCGCTATCGTTCAAATCTTCAGGTTCCATCTTGTCTGTTGGTTCCACAGACATACCCTTAGTATTCTCTGGTGAGTAATAGTCCTTAGGGATAGAGTTTAGAGATGCTAAAGTATAAGTCAGTGGCGACGTGAGTGAGAGATACGCACCGCTCGCCGTCTCTTCCTCTCTCATAGGAAGGACGGCCGGGGTTGCAGCCCCGACCGCGGTGCCGTCCAACCATGAACGGCAAACGAAACCACGCACTGTCGGCGGATAACTCCGACGGACAGGACGAGAGTACCGACCACGAACTACACACCGATGGAGGGGTGTCGTGCCGTCGCTCCATCGGTGCAGACTCTACTGTCGGGACGAATGTCGAAACCGAGTTAGACCTCGCCGAACTCATTGAGCAGCACGAAAACATCGACTGGAGCAACGTGCCCGGCGTGAGCGCAGCTGAGGCCGCCGCGTGGACTGCGCGGCTGATCGAGGCACGCGACGCCGTTCTGGAGGGTGATGTCTGATGCAGCGCCGCGAGTTTCTCCAGGCGGCCGCCGCGGTCGCCGGTGTAGCTGCCGGTGACGTGTCCGATACAGAGACCGCCGCGCAGCAGGACCGCCTGCTCCAGCTGGCCGACCGCGGCGACGACGCGCGGTGGGCGTACGAGACGACGTGCAACCTCGCACACGTTCGGTCGGGGTTGTTGAACGCCGAACTCGATGCGCTGTGTGAAGAACCGAGTGGGACGGTCGAAACCTACACCGTTGGTCGGAGCGGCATTCCACTCGGCTTCGAGGTCAGTACCGATAACGACGAATCGGTCGGGACGATGGTTCACCTCTCCGCTGAACAGGCCGAAGCGCTCGCTGTCGATCTCCTCGAACAGGCGCACGCGGCGAGGGAGGGCGACGATGCAGACCAGTGACGCCCGGATGACGGCGCTCCCGTGGGGCACAGCGGACGGCGCATCCACTGTCCGGGTGAGCGGTCGCGCAACTACCCTCCTGGAGGCTGGAACCGATGACTGACGAGAGTGAACCGGAGGACCGTCCCGACATGTTGTGGCAGACGCCAACTGGAGAGGTGCCGATGTCACCTTCTCAGTGGGCGGACAACATCATGGACGGCAACTACTTGGAGGGCTCTTCGCACGTCTACTGTGGACTTCTCATCGAATACGTCGATGATGAGGCAGGTCTTTGGGAGGTTTCCCACGTTGATGAAGAGGACGTCGTCGATGGGATCCACACCGCGGAGTACGAGACTGCCGACGATCTCCTCGCTCGTCTCGACGAGGTAGCCGAAGAGCACGGACGGGAACATCACCGATACGCGTGGCCTGTGATCACCATCGAAGACGGCCCGCTGGCTATCGAAGAGTACCCTCGCTCCGGGTCTGCCACACACGCCAAGTTCTCGATGCACACGCGTGATGCCAGAATACACCTCGGAGCGTACATCGAGGAGACGGGCCGAGTCATCAATTCAGGGTTTACTATCGACCCTGACACTGCTGAGTGGTTGGCAGAGCAGCTCCCGGAGTGGGCTGAAAAAGCCCGTCGCAACGAGGATTGGGTGTTCGATCCATGAGTCGGACAAGCGATACGCGTGTGACCGCCCGAATCATCAGGACCGACGGTGGCGAGACGGTCTGCGAATACGAGGTTGGCGGTGTCGCCTACGGCTCTCTGGAGGCGCTGAAGACCGCGCTGGTCGCCCGCTGACCTCCAAACCCCCCTCACCCTCACGAGCCCGCTGCACGGCGCGCACGCGACAACCTCCGACCGAGCAAGACCACCAGCGGCCGACGCTCGGGGCATCCTCGGGCGCAGTGCGCCGCGGAGCAAACCCGTGCCGGGGTTCGAATCCCTGAGCGGGCATCAGAGACGCCGTGCGTCTGACGTATTTATTTGAAGTCACAGAATGCACAGAACGACAGGAGAGCCATGATGGATAGGATAGCAGTAACAAATCAGAAAGGAGGTGTCTCAAAGACGACCAACGTCATCAATGTCGCGGGCGCACTCGCCGACCGCGGCCTCGACGTCCTCGCCGTGGACATGGATCCGCAGGGGTATCTCACCCACCGTCTCGGATTTGAGGACGTGTACAAGGCAGACCCGCCGACGTTCGCTGACGCGCTGAAGACGCCGTCGGACCATGACGTCGGCGATCTCGCCGTCGAACACGCAGAGTTCGACCTGCTCCCCTCGAACATCGACATGTTCACTCTGGAGCAGGATTTGATCGCGTCCGGAATGCTCCCACGGATGCGCCTCTCGAACCTTCTCGAAGGCGCGGACAGTTGGGACGTCATCATCATCGATTCCCCACCCTCTCTCGGCCCGCTCAATGACAACGTCGTTCTGGCGGCGGAAACACTGCTGGTTCCGGTGGAGGCCGACGAATCATCGCAACTCGCACTCAATCATCTCCTTCGCCAGCTGGACACACTGGAGGCGAACTACGAAGTCCACATCGACATCGCGGGCGTGATCGTGTCGAACGTCTCCTTCCCCCTCGACAACGAGCAGGAAGCCTCCATCGAGTGGTTTGAATCCCGCTTCGAGGGGCACGTCCCGGTATGGGTGGTGCGAAGCAGAGCAGCAATCAAACGCTCGATCCAGGCGGGTGGGTCGATCTTCGGCCCCGACGCTGAGGACACGGACATGCGTGAGGTCTACGAGGAGATCGCGGAGGAGATTGCCAATGGCTGATGACGAATTAGACGACCGACTCAGCCGACGGTTCGAGAGTTCACCGAACGACGAGGACAAAGACCAATCCGAGAAGTCAGAGAACGACATGAGTTCAACATCACCACAGAAAGATAGGAACGCACAGAGTTCACAGAAAGCCAAGAACATCAAGGAGGAGTGGAACGTCCGGAGCTTCTACCTGAGCGACGACCTCGATGGCCGCCTCTCGACCGCATTCAAGCGCCTTGATCTCGACCTCTCGGAGTCGGATAACGATATCGACCTGAAGAAGACACGGCACTTCTACCCGCTCCTCGTCGAGTTGGGGCTGGAGCGTCTGGAAGAGATGGACGTCACAGAAGTCACAGAACGATTGGAAAGTAAGGATTCTGTATAGCGGTCAGGAGTTTGCTCTGTTCACTCCGCGCACAACTCCCTTGACGCCGAGGAGCGTCAGGATCTATCGATACACCTGCTAACGCAACTGAATCTGAAAGGCCATCTTCCCGGGGCTCACCCTTGGGGTAGCGCCCGACAAACCGCCTTCCTCCACCGCTCAAACGAGCGTATTGAGCAAAAGAGCTGGAATCAGTCTTGACTCTTCTTGGCGCTGCGGATGAGTTCTCGTCGCCACTGGTTTTCTTCCTCAGGCCAGTCGGGCCGATCACCAACTCCCTCCGCAACTACCATGCCCTCCTGCTCGGTGGGCGTCGTATCCTCACCCTCACTCGGCGGGGAATAGAACTCGACGGTGACGTCGGTGAGCACCAGGTCGTCATCGTCGGACTCAGACAGATCATCTGGTGAGGAGTACACCGTCGTCGCATCCTCCGCGCGTACGAGAGTCGCCGTCCCCATCGCCTGCGCGACACCCTGCGCAGCGGTCTCTTCCTGAGACTGTCGGGGATGACGCTCGTGCATCAGTCCCTCGACCGACCACTCCAGGCCGGGGAGCCACGGCGGATCTTGGTAGAGCACCATGATGCGGACGCGCTCGCCCGCCTCGAAGTGTCTGTCGGGAAGGTCGTCTCGATCAACGTCTGCGTACTGACGGCGCAGATCGTTCTTCGCCTCGCAGCGGACACAGTACTCGCGGGGGGAGTACCGAATCGGGCGGCCTTCAAGGTGGTCGGTGAGCTGGTCCACGGTCGCGTCGGCGGGCGATGGGATGGTGGGTTCAGTCATGGTCACATCAATCCTCCGTGGTTTCGGCGTTCTGGATGAGTTCTCGTCGCCACTCGTTTTCTTCTTCAGGCCAGTCGGGCCGGTCCCCGACACCTTTCGCTACGACCATTCCTTCTGATTCGTCAGGCGAGTCGTCCTCACCCTCGTTCGGTGGGGAGTAGAACTCGATGACGACATCGGCCAGCACGAGTTCCCCATCGCGCAGCTCCTGGTCGGGAAACTCTTCGGGTACCTCGTCGAACATATCCTCGACCGGGCGACGGTCGATGACCGCGGCATCACCAGCAGGAACGACCGTCGCCGACCCGATCACCTGTGCAACGCCCTTCGCCGCGATCTCGTCGGTGGCCTTGTGTGGATGGCGCTCGTGGAAGCAGCCGTTGATGGTCCAGAGTTTCTGGTCGGGGTTCTCGTACTCTGAGTAGACAGCGGTGAAGGTGATGCGTTCGCGCTCCTCGAAGGTCTCGTCGGGAAGATCGTCGAACTCGGTGTCGGTGTGTTTCATCCGGAGCATGTTCTTCTCTTCGCAGCGCTTGCAGACGCCGTCTTTGTAGTATCGTCGCGGGTCCCGGAGCGGGCGGCCCTCGAAGTGTTCGGCGAGTTGGTCTTCGGTCGTGTCGGACGCGGTGGGAGTAGTGTTGGTGGTCATTGTTCTTCGTGAGTACGGGTGCGATCGCGTCGGCTGAGCGCGTTGGAGCTGGAAGACTGACCATCCTCAGCCTCTATCGTGTGTTTGTACGTACTGTACTGTTCAAGGTGAGCTTCCACCAACCAGCAATCGCCGTTCCGTCCGGCGATTCTACCTGTCGTAGTGGAAACCGTCATGCTTCGCCCTCCGGTGGCTCTGTATTCTCGATGACCCAAGTGTGGCTCATCCCGACGTCGTCTGCGATTTCTCGGGTCGTGTCGCCGTTGTTGCGCTTCCGCTGAGCTATCTCGATACGCTCCTGCCGGCGAGCGTCGTCCGGCGACATCGCCTCTTCCGGCTCCTCCCCATCGACCAGCTTGTCGGCATCGAAGAACTCGCTCTCCAGGAGTTCGTCCTTCTCTCCAGCGAGATAGTCGTACACCGGATCATCGTGCTTGTCCATGTTCGGGAAGCGGATGCGCTCGATGTCGTCGTAGCCGTCGGTCGTGACTTCGCCGTCGTCGAAGTCCGCGCCGACCTGGTACGGCTGGAAGTAACCGATGGGATCTTTGCGGCACCACAGGCGGAAGTCGGCCTGCATTCGCATGTCCCGGTCCACCTTCGACCAGTGCGGCAGCGTCACGATAGAGATGATACGCTTCTTGCGCATCAGCTGCCACGCGTTTCCGAGTTCGACGTTCTGATTCGACATCGCACGCCTGGCGTGACCCGCGCCAGCGCCGCCGAGTTCGTCGAGGACGATAACCGAGGGCTGTTCCTCGCCTGGATGCTCACGCCAGCGCTGGAGGTACTTCGCGCCGGACAGCGTGAGGTCGTCCTCGGTGAGTTCGTAGTCGAACACCTGTTCGGCGAGCAGGCGGGCGAGGAACACTGCCAACCCGGTTTTCCCCACGCCAGTCTTCGCGTCCTCTGCATCGATGATGATGCGAGCGCCTCCTTTTCGGGGGCCAAAGATACCCTTACAGAGGTCGTTCCACCACTCGGTTTCCGTGACGTGTTTCACGGTGCATCACCATCCAGAATATCACTGTAGTCAGCTCCCGCCTCGTCGTTCTGGTCTTCCATATCGGCGTCGAGGCCTGCCTCAGCGAGGAATTTGTTGCACTCTCTGAATGCGGTCATCACGATTTCCTCGCTTGCGTAGGTGAGAATGCGTCTCTTCTTTGTCTCCCCGTTCCGATCATCCAACGACTGACCCTTGACTGCGACCACGGGGACCGAACCAGCCAAAGACATCAGTCCAGTAAATTCAATCGTGCCGTCCCGATCAAGCGGGTCGAGTTCCCCAAGTTCGACTTCATTGAGGTAGTAGCCGCCCCGAGAGTGGCGCTGCATCAAACCCTCAAGTTCGTAGAAGTAGCGCTGGAACGCTTCGACTATCAGATCGGTGTACTTTCGGTAGTTGATCTCACCTTTGATCTGCAGGTCCTTCGCGTGCTGGCGGCGTTCGTGGAAATTCCGGCGGGCTTTGTGGATCTCCTTGAGACGCTGCTTCTGGTTGAACGCCTCCGGGTCCGCGACCTGCTCAGCGAGACGTTCGTTCACCCTCGGAGCGCTCCCTTCACCGTCCTCACTGCTCATCGGTGTGCTCGCCCCCTTCTGTGCCGACACCGTCTTTCACAAGAGAACGCACCTCTTCTTCCGATTCCAGCGGCGAGTTCGGATGAGTCGCCAGGAGTTCAACTATCTCGTCGTCCAACGCGAGTTTCCCTGGCGCGAAGAGGTTCTGCACCCACTGTTCACTCACTTCCTGCGAGTTTGAATCCAACATTTCTTCGACGAACTCCCGGTCCGTCTGCTCACCCTCGGCGGCCTCGGGGGAGTCAGCGTGCTTGTATTCGTTGCGCTCCTCGATATTCTCTTCTCGCCACTCTTCAACCTCCTCTACCATCTCCTCGAACGACTGGTCGGAGATATTGACCGTCTCCAGCTCCTGGCCGTGTCCCTTCGGAGACATCCAGTCTACGCTGACGTTCTTCAGGAACACCGCGTCGTCGCAGGGCTTGACGAGGTAGTTCTTCACTCCGGCCGCGATCAGGATCTGTCGGTCATCGACCTCCTTGTATTCGGCACCGATGTTGAGTTCCAGGTCGTAGTCGGGTGGATAGTTTTCGTGCTCAATCGGCACCGTGGGTTTCGCATACAGTTCCCCGCTGATGAGCGCCTGCGTTTCGCCGCTCGTTGTTTCCTCGTAGATGAGCTTCTCGCGGCGGTTCGGCCACGCGTGGGTCATCAGTTGTCTCCAGTGGTCCGGAGTACCTTCGACACGGATCTGGACCTTGTCACCGGCCTCTGCGGGACCGTCATTCGGGTGTACAGCTGTCCACGGAGCGGTCGGTAGTCCTACGAACTTGTCGGTGAATTCGTGGACGAGGCTCTGTTTGTGGCGCTCAACGAGGTCGAGATTGTCGCTTTCGGGGACAAAGTATCCCGTCACGTTGCTGACCTGGACGGTCTCCACCCAACCGTGCTCATCGAGTTCCTTCAGCCGATCCTTCGCGGTGGGAGTACTGACGTCGTAGTAGTCGCCAACGTCTTTCGCTGACCACGCCGGGCGGTCAGAGCCCTTCATCATCTCGAAAATTTGCTCTGCTGTGACGGCCTTGTCACGCCCCGCGCTTGGCATGTAATCGGATTCGTAAGCCATGGTCATATTGTTTTCGACTTCGCAAAGGAATTGCTTCCCGTGTAGACCCACTGTCCCAAAGAATAATAAAAGGCCGCGGCAAACAGGGCTGTATGGAGTGGCACAAGCGATAACGACTCCAGAAACGCACCGGCACTCGCGTCCGCGCCTCGGTTGGTGGCCGTCGCGGACGTGAGGAAGCCGGGCTGTGGAACGGCTCTCACACAAAGCCGGGCGCTCGGCTACGAAGGTGCCGTTCCTACCGGGGTAGTTCGCGCAGGGTCGTAATAAGACCTGTGCAGACCCGGTAGGAACGCTTCTTCGTGGTCGTTGCAGGCGCTCATCCGGCTGAAATCCAACCAGAGCGCCCACCTGACCAAATGCACGTCAACGACACTACGAACGCAGCAGGCGAGTACGACCCGC
>ENA-ORCO01000835-ORCO01000835.1-marine-metagenome-genome-assembly--contig:-NODE-835-length-12078-cov-2.858262_pt1 | contig 12078 bp, 12 predicted proteins | sample MGYA00248633_ERZ508508 | MGnify/ENA primary metagenome ERZ508508 (study PRJEB26179, sample SAMN06268845) | marine metagenome | isolation source: A23 P1 aerobic enrichment on pine of planktonic cells taken...
GAGCGCAATTCCGGAGGGAAACGCATCGTACGCCCGAGAACGCGGCTGGCTCGACCCGGGCGAGTCGTTCGACCTCGACGCCGTCGTGGGCCACCTCCACGAGAAGGTGACGTCGTACGCCCCGAGCGCGGAGTTCCGGTACGACGTCGTCGGCCGGCGAGCGACGCCGGGGACGATAGCCAGCCACCTGCGAGAGCAGGCCCGGTCGGTCGACGCGTCGATGGTGTTCATCGGGAGCGAGAACGCCGGGCGACTCGTCTCCTCGCTGAGTAGCGTGGGCGAGACGGTGGCATCCGACGACGCGTACGACGTGGTCATCGTCCGCAACCGACAGCCGTCGAAGATTCAGCGCGTCGAGGAGGCGTCGCCCTACGACGAGAAACCGGACTTCTATTAGTCCTATCAGGGAGTCACACGCACGCGGGACGACCGTCTGACGGAGCTATTTGTAGACCTCTCCCGTGGGACACCAGTATGAACGAGGGAGACGGCCTGTCGGAGATGGAGACGGTCACCGTCGAGTTGGAGGCCGAGACGCTGGCGGACGTCGACGACATCGCATTCGCCGACCACCGAGACAACCGCGCGGCAGCGATTCGAACGCTCCTGGACGAGTGGCTCAAGACGCGCGACGAGTGACGAGCAGCGTCAGAGTGTGTATTGTGCGCCAATACTGCTAGGTCGCCGGAACGGGGCGGCGACCCAGCGGGACACAGTCACAATACACACTATCAGTCGTCGACGACGGTGACGTCGCGAAACTCGAAGCGCGCGCCGCCCGTCTCGCTCTCGGTCACCCGCACGTTCCACCCGTGCGCGTCAGCGATTTCGCGCACGATGTTGAGCCCGAAGCCGGTGCCGTCCTCGCTCGACGAGTAGCCCGCCTCGAACACCCGCTCGCGTTCCTCCCGGGGAATGCCGTCGCCGTCGTCCGCGACGAAGAACCCGTCCTGGGTGTCCCCGACGGTGACGCGTACGCCGTCGTTGTGTTCGGTATCGGCGGTCTCCGACCGCCTGTCCGTGGAACCGTGTTCCACGGCGTTCCGAATCAAGTTCTCTAGAAGCTCCTTCAGGCGACTGGGGTTCGCGCGCACCGTCCGCTCGGTCTCCGTGAGGAGCGTCGCGTCCTCCGTCTCGACGTTTTGCCAACAGCTCTCGGTCGTCGGCCCGAGTGCGAGCGTCTCGAACTCGGTTATCTGTCCCCCTTCTCGTGAGAGGGTCAGCAGGTCTTCGATGAGCGTCAGGCTCCGGTCGATGGCGTTCGCAGCGGGTTCGAGGTGGTCGGTGTCGCACTCCTCGCGGGCCAACTCAACGCGCCCCTGCGCGACGTTCAGCGGGTTGCGGAGGTCGTGGCTGACGACGCTGGCGAACTCGTCGAGGCGGGCGTTCTGTGCCTCCAACTCCCGCTCGCGCGCCGTACGCTCGGTGACGTCCCGGTATATCCAGAGGCCCGCCTCGCCGTCCGGGAGCGTGTACGGCACGTAGTCGCGTTCGAGCGTGCGGCCGTCGGCGGTCGTGAGCGTCTCGCCCCGGACGGGTTCGCGCGCGCTCAGTATCTCCTCGACGCGGGCGGTGAACGCCTCGGAGTCGTCGAACTGCGTCGCTATCTCCTCGACGAGCGTCTCGCAGTCCTCGCCGGCGAGGTCAGCGCCCGCCCCCTGAAGGCCGAGCACCGAACACAGCCGGTCGTTGGCCACCAGCACCTCCCGGTTGGCGCTCTCGACGAGGACGCCGGCCGGGAGGTTCTGTAGCACCGTCTGGAGGACGGTGTTCGTCCGCTTCAAATCCCGTCGCTGTGCTCGACGCTCGGTGACGTCGTGGAACTGCGAGAAGACGGCGACGACCTCGTCCCCGTCGGTGACGACCCGGTTGTGCCACTCGCAGACGATTCGCTCGCCGTCCTCCCGGACGTTCTCGTTGACGCTGTGGTACCCGCCTCTGTTCTCCAGGAGGCTGTCGGTGACCTCGTCGATGGCGTCGCGCTCCGACTCGGGGACGACGGTCTCCCAGCTCTCCCCGATGAGCGCCTCCTCCGCGTAGCCGAGAATCCGCTCGGCGGCGCGGTTCATCCGGACGAGTTCGAACGCCTCGTTCCACTGGATGACGCCGAGCGGCGACTGCTCGAAGAACAACTCGAGTTGGCGCTCCTCGTCCACGCCCTGCTGGGAGCGGTGCTCCTCGACCGCACGCTCGATTCGGTCCGCGAGGGTCCCCGAACGCTCGGAGTGCTCCCGCGGGAGGTAATCCGTGACGCCCGCCGACACCGCGTCGCTTGCGACGGCCTCGCTCCCCGCGTCCGTGTACAGGATAAAGGGGAGCGTGGGGTGTTCCTCCCGGACGGCCTTCAGCAAGTCGACGCCGGTCCCGTCCGGGAGGTCGTAGCCGGCGACGACGCAGTCGACGTCCTCCGCAAGTTTTGCGAGCGCTCCGTCTGTGTCGGCGGCGGATTCGACGACGAAGCGCTCCGAGTCCTCCCCGACGGTGGCCACTGACCCGTCTACGGACGCCGGGTCCGCGACGTGGAGGACGCGTATCTGGTCGCCTGTTGTGCGCATGAACTTACCTTGTTAGACAATAACAAACCAGCATTATAAATGCCGTGGGCGGGTCGGAGGAACGGTCGGGTTGTGTCCCCCATTCTGTGCCGTGTTCCGGGTCGCGAGGGTCGGTCCGTGGGGTTCCCGAAACCCTACAGACACCGCGCGGGGTTCCAGTCGTCGAGCACGTCTTCCAAATCCGAGTGTTTGCTCGCCATGTAGTTGGACAGTTCGCCGGCCCACTCGACGCGCTCCTCGGGCGTGTACCCCGGTCCCTCGTTCTGGTACTCCTTGTACGTCGCCGTCTCCTCTTTCGCGGGTTCGCCCCAGTTGTCCCACCCCGCCGGGTGGATGTGGTCCCCGAGATAGGAGTTCATCACGACGGTCCGCGCGTAGGAGCGCCACGGGCGGCCGAGATAGTAGGAGTCATCGGCCGTCCCCTCCGCCGCGGTGAACTCGCAGTTGTTGAACACGTAGCCGAAGTTGGCGTCCTGGGGCGTGGAAGCGGCGGTCACGTACCCCCCGTCCGGCTTACAGAACAGCTCACAGTCCTCGAAGTACGCCGTCGCCGCGCCGAAGATGAAGTCCACGTCGCCCTCGATGTAGCAGTCGTGGTAGTACTGCCGTTCTGCCGAGAGCGTGTACAGCGTGTCCTGGTTCCCGAGGAACCGGCAGTTCGAGAACAGCGCCCGGTCCGCCTCGACGCGCGCGGCGACGGCCTGCGCGACGGGTTCAGCGGCGTTCTCGATGGTGAGATTCACCGCCGTGAAGTCGGGCGCGGTGATGGCGAAACTGGCCGACCCGCCGGTGCCGAGCTCCATCCCCCGGTCGTTCGTCTTGTCGGCGTGGTCGTCGTAGGTGAGCACCGTCTCCGTGGCGCTCTCACCGACGAACGTGGTGTTGAGCTTCGAACGCGAGATTTTCAGCTTCTCCTTGTAGCGCCCGGATTTGATGTACACAACCGTCTCCTCGGCCGTCCGCTCGGGCACCGCGTCGATGGCGGCCTGGACTGTCTCGTGGTCGCCGCTGCCGTCCTGCGCGACGACGATGTCGGGGTCCCGGTTCGGAGACGGACAGCTGTACTCGCCTTTCAGCTCCTCGATGCTCTTCTGTTCGGTCGTTCGCGTCGTGGTGGTCGTCTGTTCAGTCGTGGTAGTCGTCGCTGTCGTCGTGCCGGTTGTGTCCGTCGTGCTCGTCGGGTCGTCGCCGCCCCCGCCGCTACAGCCCGCGAGCGCGGCGAGTCCCGCGCCCGAGAGCGCGAGCATCGCGCGCCGGGAAAAATGAGTGTGTGTCTGTGACTCCTGTGTGTCGGTGTCGTCGTCCATGAAATACGTTCACAAACACGCGATTATAAACCCCGGCGTTCGAGTCACAGTTCGGCTTCGACGTATCGCGCGATACGCGTCACGTCCGCGGGGTGGAAGGTCCAGAACCCGCGCCACGTCGAGCGGTCCTTCCGGAACGCCACCAGTGCGCCGGGGTCCCCGACTCCCTCCGGGGGGTCGTACACGACGAACCACGAACTGACGAAATCCTCGGTGTAGCCGCCGTGAATCGTCACGTCGAACTCGGGACCGGGCGTCCAGTCCGGTTGCCCGTAGAGGTGAACGTCGAGTCCCTCCTCGGAGAGGCGCTCGTACACGCTCCGGGTGCCGCGCTCGTCGTTGATGCGTGAGAGTCGCTGGAACGACGAGCGCACCTTCCCCTCCTTACCGAGGTATGCGCGCCGTTCGATGGCCCGGGATATCGCGACCAGGAGGAGCTTCTCCCGCTCCGATGCGGGGTAGTCCTGTAGTTCGAACAGCACGCCTTCGAGCCCTTCGAGCACCGCCGGGAGGGCCGCCTCCTCTAGCTTCCGCGAGCCGGTGGTGTACAGGTCGGTGTTCACGCCGAGCACGGCGTTGTACACCGCTTCGAGCGGCGTGCTCTCGATGACCTCGCCGTCCTCGACGAGCACCACGGTGTCCTCCTCCTGTTTCGTCTCCGGGACGGCGTCGCGGACGCGGACGGACTGGTTCTCGAAGAGTCGACCGAGGGACTGGCGGATGATTTCCGGTCCGCCGCCGTCGAGAACGACCAGCGTGCGGTCGGAGGGTTCCCGTTCGTCGACGAACTGTTCGAGCCCCATCATCAGAGATGGGGCCATCTGGACGCATAAACTATTCCCTGTGAGGGGTGGTCGTCCGTCACATCGCTCTGTGGGCTCTCGCCTCCCCAGCGCCGACGCTCGCCAGTACCCTCAAGTCCCGCCCGCTCCGACCACCGACCATGATTTCCAGCGAGCGGATGGCCGCCGTGGACCGGAACGCCGAGGCCGTCGGCGTCCCCCGGAAACAACTGATGGAGTCCAGCGGGAACGCCGTCGCCCGCGTCGTTCGGGACGTCGCGCCCGACGACGGGAGCGTCGCCGTCGTTGCCGGCCGCGGGAACAACGGCGGGGACGCGTTCGTCGCCGCCCGCTTCCTCGATGCGTTCGACGTGACCGTCCACCTGCTCGGCCGCCCGGAGTCCATCGCGACGGACATCGCCCGCGAGAACTGGACAGCGCTGGTCGAAGGCGAGTACGACGCCCGAACGGTCACCGACTCGACGGCGCTCGAACTCGGCTCGCCCGATGTCATCGTGGACGCGCTTCTGGGCACCGGCGTCACCGGCGCGCTCCGCGACCCCGAGCGAAGCGCCGCCGAGCGCATCAACGACGCCGACGCAACGGTCGTCTCGGTGGACGTGCCCTCCGGCGTCGACGCCGACACCGACGAGGCGGGCGGCGTCGCCGTCGCGGCGGACAGGATTGTCACCTTCCACGACCTGAAACCCGGCCTCGACGGGTTCGAGAACGTCACCGTCGCGGACATCGGCATCCCCGAGGCCGCCGAGCGCTTCGTCGGCCCCGGCGACCTCTTGCAACTGGGTCGCGACCCCAGCGCGCACAAGGGGGACTTCGGCCGGGTGCTCGTCGTCGGCGGCGGTCCCTACACCGGCGCGCCGGCGCTCGCCGGCCTCGCGGCGCTCCGGGCCGGCGCGGACCTTGCCTTCTGCTGTGTCCCCGAGCGCATTGCGGACGAGGTACAGGGGTACGCTCCGGACCTCATCGTCGATGCCTACGACGGCGAGCGGTTCACAAGAGACCGGGTTGACGCGGTTCTCGACGCCGCCGAGCGCTACGACGCCGACACCGTCCTCATCGGGCCGGGGCTGGGAAACGCCGACGAGACGCTCGACGCCTGCCGGGCGTTCCTCGACCGCTACGACGGCGACGTGGTCGTCGACGCCGACGCGCTCCGGGTCGTCCCCGACGTGGGAGCGCGGGACGGCGACACGATATGTACGCCCCACCAGGGCGAGTTAGTTGGCATGGGCGGGCCCCGGAGCGACGACTACGAGGAGCGCGCCGAACTCGTCGCTGACTTCGCCGCGGAACTAGGTGTTACTCTGCTCGTGAAGGGTGCCTACGACGTCGTCAGCGACGGCGCGGACACGAGAGTAAACCGCACCGGCAATCCGGGGATGACCGTCGGGGGGACCGGCGACGTGCTCGCGGGCGCGACGGCCGCGCTGGCCTCGACGCTCCCGGCGCTCGACGCCGCCGCCATCGCGGCGTACGCGAACGGTGTCGCCGGCGACGCCGCCGTCGAGGAGCGCGGCTACGGGCTGTTGGCGTCCGACCTGCCCGAACGCCTCCCGGAGGCGCTGTACGACGCGGCGGAGTAATCAGGGCTCGGCGGGGGTGAGCTCCCCCGCCTTCGCGCGGGAGCGCTCCACGACGGCGCGCCGGGCCTCGAAGTCGATGGTCACCTGCTCGTCGCCGTAGTCGACGCTCCGGACGTGGGCGTTGTCGTGGACCCACGAGACGACGCTCATCGCGTCCTCGGAGAGCGGGAGAACGAGCGTCTCGCGGTGCTGTTCGGGGAGTTCGTCGTGGACGCGCGCCCGGAGTTCGTCGAGACCGATGTCCTCGGCCGCCGACACCGCGATGGGGTTCGGGGCGAGCGCCGAGAGCGCCTCCCGCTTCTCCGCCAACTCCGCCCCGGAGACGCGGTCGGTCTTGTTGAGCACCGTCACGATGGGCGCCTCGTTGCGCTCGTAGAGGGTGTCGTGGGAGGTGACGAGTTTTTCGCGTATCTCCGCGACCGGCTCGGAGATGTCCACGACGAGTAGTACGAGGTCGGCCTGGTACACCGAGTCGAGCGTGGACTTGAACGACTCGACGAGCCAGTGGGGGAGGTCGGAGACGAACCCCACCGTGTCGGTAAGGAGCACGTCGCGCCGGTCGATGTCCATCCGGCGCGTCGTCGTTCCGAGCGTCGTGAAAAGGCGGTCCTCGGACTCGGCCGTCGGGTCGAGGTCCGGGTGGAGGTCCTCGTTCTCGTCGGTGTCGAGGTCCGCGGCGAGCGTCCGCAGTAATGTTGATTTTCCGGCGTTCGTGTAGCCGGCGAGCGCGACGAGTTCGAACCCGGACTCGTGGCGCTGCTCGCGGCGCTGGCGCTCCGTCGTCTCGATGCGGTCGAGTTCGTCCCGAATCTCGGAGATTTGGGATTTGATGTCCTGCTCGCGGGACTCGTCGTACTCCCCGAGGCCCATGAATCCGGGGCGCTCGTCGCGGCGCGCGAGGCTCGTTTTCGCCTCCGCGCGCGGGAGTTCGTACCGGAGCTCCGCGAGTTCGACCTGAAGCTGGGCCTTGCGGGTGTTCGCGCGCTGGCCGAAGATGTCGAGGATGAGCTTGAACCGGTCCATCACCTCGGCGTTCTCGGGCAGTCGCTGGCCGAGGTTGTAGCGCTGGTAGGGGCCGAGTTCGTTGTCGAAGATGACCGTGCGGGCGTCCTCGTGGCGGACGATTCGGTGTAGCTCCGCCGCCTTCCCCTCCCCGAACTGGAGGCTGGGGTCCTCCTTTCTGGACTGGGTCAGCTCACCGACCACGTCGTAGCCGGCGGCGCGGGCTAGCTCGCGGATTTCGCCCGTGTCCGCGTCACCGAAATCGACGCGCTTCGCGATGACCGCTCGGCCGTTATCGCTCCCTGTCACACGCGTACAACGAGGGTCCGATTCTACTTAAGCCCGGGGCCGACGCCCGGGGAAACGCTTTTGTATCGTGGTGTGGTGTGTCGTACCACGGAGCAGAACAATGAACGAGTGTCCTTTCTGTGGTTCCGACCTTCAGAGCCGCCCCGGCACGCGACCGACCCGCCAGGACGGCCAGCCCGGCGCGAAAAGCACCGAGAACGAACTCGTTTCCTGTCCCGACTGCGACGAGGTGATAGACGGGTTCAGCGCCCACTGAGTCGGAGGGGTTTTGGCCGCCCCCTCGAAGGGTGAGGCATGTACGAGGCGGTCCGCGCCGACCCGGCGGGCGAGAGCACCGCCGCCCGCTTCGCCGCCGCGGCGTCCGAGCACGGGTACGACGGCGTCGTCGTCCGGAACAGCCGCGACGACGTGGTCCCGCCGACGTTCGACTCCCGGGCGGCGTACGCCGAGGCTATCGAAGCGGAGTACGGCGCCGACGCCGTGTGGGGCGTCGAACTCGGAGGCGACCGGGGGACGCTGACCCGCGCGGTCCGTGAGTCCCGCGAGGACGTTACTATCCTCTGTGTCGCCGGCGGGGGCGCCGACCGGAACCGATTCGCCGTCGAGACGCCCGCCGTCGACGTCCTCACGCGGCCGATGACGGAGCGCGGCGACTTCAATCACGTTCTCGCGCGCGCCGCCGCCGAGAACGGCGTCCGCGTCGAGTTCGATTTCGGCCCGGTTCTTCGGGCGTCGGGCGGCGAGCGCGTTCAGGCGCTCCGTGACCTCCGGAAACTCCGGGAGATTCTCTTCTATTACGACGCGCCGTACGTGTGTAGCGTCTGCGCCGACAGCCACCTCCACCTCCGCGCGCCGCGTGACCTGGCGGCGCTCGGGGAGCAGATAGGGTTCACGGGCGAGCAGGTCCGCGAGGGGTTCCGGGAGTGGGGTCGTCTCGTCGAGCGCAACCGCGAGCGCTTCGACGATTCCTTCATCGCGCCCGGTGTCCGGAAGGGGCGGGGTGACGTGCGATGAAACACCTCCCGAAACACCTGCGCCCGCGCTGGCGCTATCTGGCGGTTCGGCTCGAATCGACGCCCGACGCCGACTTCGACCGGGGCGCGTTCCAGCGCGAACTGTGGTTCGCGGCCGCCAACCTGTTGGGCGACCCAGGAAGCGCCGACGCCGACCTGCGCGTGTTCTCCTTTTCGTTCGGCGCGCCCGTGGGCGAGGCCGTCGTTCGCGTTCGCCGCGGCGAGGTTGAAGCGGGGCGCGCGGCCGTCGCCTGCGTCGACGGCGTGGAGGGGGCGCCGGTTGCCGCATCCGTCATCGGGGTAAGCGGCACGGTCCGGGCCTGTGAGGAAAAGTATATGCGTGGGCCGCCGGAAGCGTATGACGAGAAGCGCGTCGCGTTCCGCGATGCCGACTCCCGAGCCATCTGCCGTGGCAATCTCCGTGACGTTCGCTCGGACAGTCGGTGGACGGGCGCGACCTCACTCGACATGGAGTGATTCAATGCAGGGTCAACAACAACAGGCGTACGACCGGGGCATCACCATCTTCTCGCCCGATGGGCGGCTCTATCAGGTCGAATACGCCCGCGAGGCAGTCAAGCGTGGTAGCGCGAGTATCGGTATCCGGGCCGAGGACGGCGTCGTCCTCGCCGCCGACGTGAACCCCCGCTCTCCGCTGATGGAGGGGCGTTCCGTCGAGAAAATACACAAGGCCGACGACCACATCGGCATCGCCTCCGCCGGCCACGTGGCCGACGGGCGACAGCTCATCGACTTCGCGCGGCGCTCGGCGCAGGTCAACCGCCTCCGCTACGAGGAGCCGATTAGCGTCGAGGCGCTCACCAAGGAGGTCACCGACCACATCCAGCAGTACACGCAGGTCGGCGGCGCGCGCCCGTTCGGCGTCGCGTTGATCGTCGGCGGGATCGAGAACGGCGAACCGCGCCTGTTCGAGACCGATCCCTCGGGGACGCCCTACGAGTGGCAGGCCACCGCGATCGGCGGCGACCGCGAGGCGCTCCACGGCCACCTCGAGGACAACTACCGCGAGGACCTGGATCTCGATGGCGGGATCGCGCTCGCGCTGGAGACGCTCGCCGAGAGCGACGACGGGTTCGACCCCGACACCGTCGAGGTGACGACCGTCGACGTCGACTCTATGCGCGTCCGCGCACTCGACCGGGAGGCGGTCGCGACCCGCGCCGCCGAACTCGGCGTGGAGGGAGACGATGAGTGAGTTCACCGACCCCGTGACGGGGGCCGACGCGGTCGGCGACCCGCACGCGCCCGCAGTGGGCGGAGCCGGATGGAGCGACGGGGCCGGACAGAGCGACGCCGGCGAGACCGGCGCGAAATCGGACGACGGGGCGGTCAACGAGACGGGGACGACGACTGTCGGGATCGCCACCGACGAGGGCGTCGTCGTCGCGACCGACCGGCGCGCCTCGCTGGGCGGGCGGTTCGTCTCGAACAAGTCCGTCCAGAAGGTCGAACAGATCCACCCGACGGCCGTGCTGACACTCGTTGGCTCGGTCGGAGGCGCCCAGTCGTTCGTCCGGACGCTCCGCGCGGAAGCCGACCTCTACGAGGTCGAGCGGGGCGACCCGATGCGGATCCACGCGCTCGCGACGCTCGCGGGCAACTTCGCCCGCGGCGGCCCGTGGTTCGCGATCAATCCGGTCCTGGCGGGCGTCGACGACGAGGGGGCACACGTCTACAGCGTCGACCCCGCCGGCGGCGTCATGGCCGACGACTACACCGTCACCGGCTCGGGCATGCAACTGGCCTACGGGACCATCGAGGGCGAGTACGACCGCGAGATGAGCCTCGCCGACGCTCGTGACCTCGCTGTTCGGGCCGTCGAAGCGGCCAGCGCCCGCGACACCGGCTCCGGCAACGGCGTCTACGTCGCCACCGTCACCGGCGACGGCGTCGACATCGAGGGCTTCGACGAGACGGCCGACGCGCTGGCGCCGCGCTGATATCGCGCCACCGTCGTTTTTCGCGCCGCTGCCCGTGCGTCGAGCCTGAGAAATCGGTCCGCGAGCCCCGCCGTCAGTTCGTCAGGTAGTAGACCTGCTTGCGCGCGTCGTGGAAGCTGTACCGCGAGGCGACCAGTTCCGACTCTTCGAGGCGGTTGAGCGCGTAGCGCACTGTCCGGTCGGGCAGCAGGGACTCCTCGGCGAGCTGTCCTTGCGACAGCGGCGAGTCGGTCTCCAGTACTTTCGCCACCAGTTTCGCGCTCGGCGGGAGTTCGCGCAGTCGCTCCCTGAACTCGGCGTCACTCAATGGGTCCTCCGCCCGCCCCTCCTCCATGCTCGTCCTCGTGCTCATACCTTCCTCTCCCCCGAGCAAGGTGGTAAAACTTGGCTATATGGGGGACAATATTGTCCTAATGGTATAAGGTCCCTAGTATCCACGCGGCGGACGCGTCGGAGGGACTTCTCGGAGTGTGTGTGCGAGGGGGTGGCCAAGCGTTTTCATCGTGGCGGCCTCCCGTACGGTATGGCGTCGATCCCCGACTCCCACCAGGACCTGTTCGAGAAACCGACGTTCGCACATTTCGCGACGCTGACGCCAGAGGGGGTCCCGCACGTCACGCCGGTCTGGATCGGCTACGACGCCGAGACCGACCGGGTGCTCGTCAACACGGCGCGCGGGCGTCGCAAGGAACGAAACGTCGCACGCGACCCGCGGGTCGGCGTGAGCATGCTCGACCCCGACGACCCATATCGGTACTGTTCGGTCGTCGGCGAGGTGACCGCGCTCACCGAAGAAGGCGCCGAAGACCACATCGACGCGCTCGCACAGCGGTACATGGGCGTCGACGAGTACCCCAACTACGACGCCGACCCCGGCGCGCGGGTGATAGTCGAGATCCGACCCGACGAAGTCGTGACGTCCTGAGGTGGGAAGGTCGCGACCTCCGGGGGCGGGTAGCCCCCGGTCGCGGGTCGCGCTTGCGGGCGAGCGGTCGACGGCTTTCAGTACCCTTTTGGTGTGCGACTCGGCAGTTGCGAGTATCGTGAAGGGGCAGGAGTGGTATCAACAGGAGGACGTCGTCGACGAGTACGAGGACAAGCGGTTCTCCCGCGGCGGCGGGCGCCTGACCGACAGACTCGAGAAGAGTGCGGTGTTCGAGGCGCTCGCGCCGATCGAGGACAAGAACGTCCTGGAAATCGCCTGCGGCACCGGCCGGTTCACCGTGATGATGGCCGAGCGCGGCGCGGACGTCGTCGGGCTCGACATCTCGGCGCCGATGCTCGAGGAGGGCCGCGAGAAGGCTCGCCGGGCCGGCGTCGCGGACGCCATCGACTTCCTGCGCGGTGACGCGGCGCGGCTCCCGTTCCCGGACGACTACTTCGACGCCGTCTATGCCGTCCGGTTTTTCCACCTGGCGGACACCCCCGAGGAGTACCTCGCGGAGATGGCCCGCGTCTCGAACGACCAGGTCGTGTTCGACACCTACAACCGCTTTTCCGGCCGGTCGCTGTACAACTGGGCGCTCCCGATGGGGTCGCGGCTCT